>Ga0105044_10015229_pt1 | contig 10395 bp, 7 predicted proteins | sample MAT01_FD_78092 | JGI IMG/M metagenome (GOLD analysis project Ga0105044, IMG submission 78092) | Freshwater microbial communities from Lake Fryxell liftoff mats and glacier meltwater in Antarctica - MAT-01 | ecosystem: Environmental > Aquatic > Freshwater > Ice > Liftoff microbial mat | place...
CGAAGCTGCCCAGGTGGCCGCCGACGCGGTAATCGCCGCCCGCTGAGCCATTGCCGGGCTGATCCCCGGCTTCACAACACGTTTAACCTGAGGCCATAGACTGGTTCGTACCGGCCTTGCAGGGCCATCAGGTTCTTCCAAGAACGATCAGTTTTACGTAGTAAGGCGACGGAATGGAAACGTCTTGACCACCACCTCCAGCCGCAACAGAAAATCGAGAGTTCCGCAGGCTGAGCGCCGTGCGGACGTTATCGACGCAGCCCTGATCGAGTTCGGGAAGCGCGGTTACGACGGCACCACGACCTCGATGATCGCCGCCCGTGCCGGCATTCAACAGCCCTACATCTACGCGCTTTTCGAGAACAAACGCCACCTCTTCCTTGCCTGCCAGGAGTCCCTCTATGAACGCCTGCTCGGAATCTTCGAAGGAGCGGTCAAGGAAGAGGATTCCCCCTATGAGCGGCTGCGCAAGATGGGTATCGCTTACCTCGACCTGCTCGAAGACGAAGCCTGGCTCCACTGTCACCTTCAGGTCCTTGCCGCGAGCGGTCACCCGGATCTGCGGGAGCCGATCCGTGACAGCTTCGAATGGGTTTTCGTACGGGTCGGGGAGATCACCGGTGCCGGTCCCCGGGAAGTCGCCCGCTTCTTCGCCACCGGAACCCTCCTGAACGCGATGTTCTCGATGGGTGCTTCGGTCGAGATGCTCGGGCACCTGCGGGTCCCCCGGGAAGACGAGCTCTAGACGGGCATTGCCGCCTGTCAGAATGTTCACCGTGAGAACTCGCCTCCTGATCCTCCTGCTCGGCCTGACCCTGCTGGCAGCTCCTTCCTTTGCCTCCGCCGGCATGGAGAAAAACCGCAAGGTCGGCTGGGGTCCCCGCACGAGCAAAGCGGTCGCCAAGCTGGTCCACCGGTCCGGCTGGGAGCCGCGCCCCGAGAACCGCAAGGCCAACTACCGGGTCCCCGGAAAGAAGCTGCTGCGGGACTGGCGTAAACGCAGCGACATGCCGTACAGGAACTACGTCGACGGCCGGTTCCGCGGCACGACCGACGAGATCATCCAGTGGGCCGCCCACAAATGGGGCATCAACACCGACATCATGCGCGCCGCGGCGACGGTCGAATCCTGGTGGGAGATGTCGACCCTGGGTGACGAAGGCGATTCCTTCGGCCTGTACCAGGTACGTCGCCCTTACCACTGCTGGGGAAAATGCAAGATCGCCCGATATTTCACCGCCTTCAATGCCGACTACTACGGCGGCATAATCCGCTCGTACTTTGATGGCACGCAGACCTGGCTGAACACGGTCGAAGGCAACGGCAAGCCTTACCGCAAGGGTGACCTGTGGGGCAGCATGGGCGCCTGGTACTCGGGCCGCTGGTGGGGTCCCGCCGACCGGCCGGTCGAGCCTTACCTCGAGATGATCAAGCAGCGCCGCGCCGAGCGGACCTGGAAGCAGCCTTACTTCGTCGGCAGATAATCCCCGTTGGCAGCGCCGGCCTGCACCTGCCGGTCAGCGCGCCTTGATGATCACCGGTCGGCGGCTCGAATTCGCGTTGTTCGACCTGATCCGGAACATCACCCGGTACTCACGGCCCTGCCGGGCGCGGCCCTTGAGCCTGATCCGGAAGTTCACGCGGCGGCTCTTGCCTGCGGCGAGGTTGTTGATGCGCACGCACTTCTTGCGCGGACCGAGGACCTTGCGGCTTCCCGCGTAACAGAGCCTGACCGGTTTGGCAGTGATGCCGCCCCGGTTGGCAACCACCGCGGTGAACCTGGTCGTCCGGCCGGGCTTCACGGCACGCCGCTTCGGCCTTACGTTCAGGCGCAACCTTGTCCTGGCGACAGCCCGGCCTTCCAGTTGTGAAGAAACGTTGCCGGCATCACTGGACACGTTGAGTGCTGCCTGGCGCTGGCCGACCGCGTCCGGTGAGAATGTGACCCTGATCTCGCAGATTCCCCCCGGGGGCAAAGCCCCGACACAGCCGCCGCTTCCGGTGGTTCCCGGATTGACGATGCTGAAACTGTCCTGGCCCGTGCCGGAAAGCCCGACCGAGTTCACCTGGGTCGGGGTCGTGCCCGGGTTGAAGACGTAGGCACGCCGCTCACCGTTGTCGATGTTGAGCAGACCGGTCCCGAAGAAGACGTTCGGCGGCTGCATGGAAATGCCCGGGTCGGTGAAGCTCGTTCGGTAAAAGCTGCCGACGTCGCTCAGGTCAAGCCCGTAGAAGGTCACCGAATCCAGTCCCTGCACACCTGACTGGGGCAAGGGTTCAGCGCTCGCCTTGAGGCCACCGACCGGCAGGTCCTGGAGAACGAATGACCCGTTCGGCCGGATCTGGGCGACTTTTGCCTCCGACTGGCCGGGAAGCGGACCTTCTTCGGTCCAGCCGACCAATGCCGACCGGTCGCTGGCTTCGGACACCGTCGGATCCGAGAATACGGGTCCACTAGTGATATTCCAGATGCCACGGCCGGCGAACCGGAAGAGCTGCGTGGTGAAGTTGCCGTCCCTCTCCGCGAGCCATGTAGCCGTGTGTCGGCCTTCTGGCTCCATGTTCAGGTGAATCTCGGAGATGTTCGTATTGTCGGCCGAGAGTGGGGTTCCGATTGCCGGTGGCACTCCGGTGGAGAACCGTGCCTCCTCTGCCGACCACTGGGTGCCGACCACCTGAAGCAGTCCGTCGATCAGCTCGGTGCGGATCGTGAACTGTCGCCAGACCATGAATCCACTGCCTTCGGTGTCCGTGCCCATGTTCAGGTTGCCTGGATCTCCTGTTGCTCCCGAGGGGTCCTGGACCTGCTCACCAGTGCCGGGGTCGATCATCGGGGTGCCGTCCGGGTTGAGCGCACCGACGGTGCGGGGGAAGAGATATACCGGCTCGCCGACCGGCGCGCCGCCGTTCTCCAGGTCCAGTGAAGGGATGTTCCAGAAATTCGTCTGGATGTCACGGAGCACCCAGGCGAGCTTGAACCGGTTGTCCGGCATCGCGGCGATCACCGGACTGACCACCGTGTCGGGGAAAGTCGAGTAGAAGCGCGCGGTACCGACCGGGCCGGCATCGGGCACGGTGACCACCTGCGTGCGCCAGAGGACACCGAATAGACGGCGCCACGTGTAGCCCACGGTTCCGTTCGGAGTGACAGCGGTGCTCAGCTGCTCCACGCCCTGGTTGACAGCTCCGACCGGTGAGATGTCGACCACCGGACCGGCCGAGCCCGCGCCGGGCCCGATGTTCACGGACCTGACCATCTCGTTCGGAACGCCCGGGCCGATCCAGGAGATCGTGACTTCATTGTCGGCAGCGATGACGCCCTGAAGGTCGTGGCCGAAGTCGGCGGCCGGATTCGAGATGTTCATTTCGGCGCCGGGAGTGCCGTTTGCGGCGATCCATCTCCCCTGAACGGTCCCGAAACCGCCGACATCCCGGGTCCAGTAAAGGAACCTGCTGCCGTCGGATGCGTCGAGCTGGGTGAGGTCGTACGGGCGTGAGCCCGAGAATCCGGGGGTTGGCTCGATCGGCGACCAGCCGGCCGAAGCCAGGCCGGGGGTGACGATGCCGGTGACCGCAACAGCGATCACGGACAGGAAAAAGCGCATCCCGAATCCATTCCTCACACGTCCACCCTCCGGTCGTTGAAGTCCTCAGGCTAACAACAGCCTGAAGGGCCAGTAGTTGCGCAAGTAGTTCGCGGCCCGAAGGCCGCGCGAAGGCTACCCGGCGGCGGATTCGGTCGAGTCGCCACCTTCGGAGGCGGGCTCGGTCGGCTTGGTGCTGCCGGTGGTCTCCGGAGTGGAAGCGACTCCGACCTTTTCGGGCTCGTCGTCGGTCTTCTTCTTCGGCTTCTTGCGCGGCTTGGTGATCTTCAGCTTGAGCGGCTTGTCGTCTTCGTCACCGGAATCATCGCGCTTGACCGTGACCAGTGAACCGGCCACGGAGTCGCCTCCGCCGGCCTTCAGCACTTCATCGGCGAGCGGATCCTCGATGTAGCGCTGGATCGCGCGGCGCAACGGACGGGCACCCATGGACGGATCCCAGCCCTTGTCGACCAGGAAGTCCTTCGCACCGCTGTCGAGCTCGAGCATCAGCTCGTGATCGGCAACCTGCTGGCGGACACGGCCGATCATCAGCTCGATGATTTCGCGTACCTCTTCGCGGGTCAGCTTGTGGAAGACGATTACTTCGTCGATCCGGTTCAGGAACTCCGGGCGGAAGACCTTGCGCAGTTCACTCATGATGCGACCCTTCATGTCGTCATAAGTGATGCCGGTGTCATCCGAGACGGTGAAGCCGATGCCCTGGTTGCGGGCGATCTCGTTGGCCCCGATGTTCGAGGTCATGATGATGATCGTGTTGCGGAAGTCCACGGTGCGGCCCTGCGAGTCGGTCAGGCGTCCGTCCTCGAGGATCTGGAGCAGGATGTTGAAGACGTCCGGGTGGGCCTTCTCGATCTCGTCGAGGAGCAGGACGGAGTAAGGCTTGCGGCGCACGGCCTCGGTCAGCTGGCCACCCTCGTCATAACCGACGTATCCGGGAGGCGAACCGACCAGGCGGCTGACCGCGTGTTTCTCCATGTATTCGGACATGTCGATGCGGATCATCGAGTCTTCGTCGCCGAACAGGAACTCGGCGAGCGTGCGGGCGAGTTCCGTCTTGCCGACACCCGAAGGGCCGAGGAAGACGAATGAACCTGCGGGGCGTTTGGGGTCCTTGATGCCGGCACGGGAGCGGCGGATCGCCTTGGAGACAGCTTCGATCGCGGCCTGCTGACCGATGACGCGCTTGTGCAGCTCGCCTTCCATCTCGATCAGTTTCTTGGTTTCGGCTTCGGTCAGCTTGAAGACCGGGATGCCGGTCCACATCGAGACGATGTCGGCGATTTCTTCTTCGCCGAGCACGGGACGTTCAGTCTCTTCACCTTCTGCCCACTCTTCTTCGAGCTGACGCTTGCGGGTGGTGAGCTGGCGTTCGGTGTCGCGCAGGTTGGCGGCCTTCTCGAACTCCTGGGCTTCGATCGCGGCTTCCTTCTCCCGGCGTGCGGTCTCGATCTCTTCTTCGAGGTCGCGGTACACCGGCGGAGCGGTCATCGACTTGATGCGCATCCGGGATGCGGCTTCGTCGATCAGGTCGATCGCCTTGTCCGGAAGGAAACGGTCGGAGATGTAGCGGTCGGCCAACTCTGCAGCTGCTTCGAGTGCTTCATCGGAAATCTGGACCTTGTGGTGCTGCTCGTAACGTTCACGCAGCCCCTCGAGGATCTTCACGGTCTGCTCGGGGGTCGGCTGTTCGACCCGGATCTGCTGGAAGCGGCGTTCCAGCGCAGAGTCACGCTCGAGGTACTTGCGGTACTCGTCGAGGGTGGTCGCACCGATGGTCTGGATCTCGCCACGGGCGAGGGCCGGCTTCAGGATCGAGGCGGCATCGATCGCACCTTCGGCCGCGCCGGCGCCGACGAGGTTGTGGATCTCGTCGATGAAAAGCACGATGTCGCCGCGCTGGGCGATCTCCTTCATGACCTTCGTCAGGCGTTCTTCGAACTCTCCGCGGTACTTGGAGCCGGCAACCAGGGCGGCCAGGTCGAGGGTGTAGATCTGCTTGTTTCGCAGCATCTCCGGGACTTCGCCCTTGATGATGCGGGAAGCGAGCCCTTCGACCACGGCGGTCTTGCCGACGCCCGGCTCCCCGAGCAGCACCGGGTTGTTCTTGGTGCGGCGCGAAAGGATCTGCATGATGCGCTCGATCTCGGTCTCGCGGCCGACGACCGGATCCAGCTTGCCGTCTTCGGCAAGCTTGGTCAGGTTGCGTCCGAACTGGTCAAGCAGCTTCGAAGACTTCTTGCCACTTTCGCCCTGGGTCGAACCGCTGCCTGAACCCTGGCCACTCTGACCGGGACGGCGGCCACCGGGGCCGGAAAGCATGCGGATGACTTCGTTGCGAATTTTGTCGGAGTCGGCGTCGAAGTCGAGCAGGATGCGGGCGGCGACGCCTTCGTTCTCGCGGACCAGGCCGAGCAGGATGTGCTCGGTGCCGATGTAGTTGTGACCGAGGCTCAGGGCTTCGCGCAGGGCGAGCTCGAGGACCTTCTTGGCACGCGGCGTGAACGGAATCTGCCCGGATGTGACTTCTTCACCGGAGCCGACGATGCGGACGACCTGCGCGCGGACCCTTTCGACCGTGATGTCGAGTGACTCCAGGACACGCGCGGCGAGGCCTTCTTCTTCCCGGAGCAGCCCCAGCAGGATGTGCTCGGTGCCGATGTAGTTGTGCTTGAGCGTCCTTGCTTCTTCCTGAGCGAGGACGACTACTTGACGTGCGCGTTCTGTAAATCTTTCGAACAAAGTTCTTCTTTAACCTCAGACCTCGGGGGTTAGCTGAGTATCGGTGTTAGGTCGGCGGATCGTTGGAATGTCTGACTTTTTCTGGTCGTGATCTGCGAGTACGGGCGAATAAGCCAGTATACCGGGGCCGCTTTCCCGGCCCACCGGGCCCGTTCAGCCGGGGATCTGCTCCTTGATTGCGCCAATCAGGTCATGCCAGGAGCCCGCGAACGAGTCCTTGCCTTCCGACTGGAGCCTGGCAGCGAGTTCGTCGACGTCGAAGCCGGCTGCGGCATATTCGGAAAGGACCGACCCGGCATCGCCGCCGTCAGGGGCGATCGGATCGCCGGTCACGCCGTGGTCGGCGTAAGCAAGCAGGGCCGGCTCGGGCATCGTGTTGACGGTGTTCGGAGCCCCGAGTGCTTCGATGTAAAGCACGTCGGAAGCTTCCGGATCCTTGGTGCCGGTGCTGGCCATCAGCAGCCGCTGCGTGCGGGCACCTTCGTTGGCGAGGCGCTGGCTGCGGTCGCTGGCGATCAACTCCCGGTAAGCGGCGTAAGCCTGCTGCCCGACTGCGATGCCGAGCTTCGCCCTGAGTTCCGGGGAGACGGTGTCGATCACAGCGGCATCCCAGCGGCTTAGGAAAAGCGAAGCGACCGACCCGACGGCCGGATTAAGACCTGCTTCGATTCGCCGCTCGACACCCTTCAGGTAGGCGTCGGCGGCGGCCAGGTACTGATCCTTGTCGAAAAGCAGGGTCACGTTGACCGGCACGCCCTGGTAGATCACTTCTTCGATTGCGGTCAGGCCCGCGGCCGTACCGGGAATCTTGATGAAGACATTCTCACGCTGGATCCGGCTGTACAGGTCAAGGGCCTGATGGATCGTCGCTTCGGCGTCGTCGGCGAGCAGCGGTGAAACCTCGAGCGATACGAAACCGTCGACATTGTCGGTCCTGGCGTGGGTTTCCTTGAACAGGTCGGCGGCGCGGCGCAGGTCGGCCATCGCCAGCTCGAAGAAGATCTGCTCCGGATCGGTCTCGTCCGCGGCGAGCTCGGCGATCTGCTGGTCGTAGTCGCGGCCGGCCGAGATCGCTTTCTGGAAGATCGTCGGGTTTGAAGTGAGGCCGGTGACCGAGAGGTCCTTGATGTAGCCCTCGAGCGTGCCGTCATCCAGCATGGCGCGAGTGATGTTGTCGACCCACAGGCTCTGGCCCTGGTCATGAAGTCTCTTGGTGTTCTCGTTCACGGCTCGCTCCCGGCTTTGACTGGAAAAGGGTTCGCTTCGAGACTATCTAGTCCCGCATTGCCGGGAAGAGCACCACTTCCCGCAAAGACGACGTTCCGGTGAGCATCATCACCAGCCGGTCGATGCCGAGGCCGACACCACCGGTTGGTGGCATTCCCTGCTCGAGGGCTTCGATGAAAGCTTCGTCGTAGGGCTGAGCCTCGTCGTCGCCGCGATCGAGCTCTTCAGCCTGCTGCTCGAACCGGCGTCGCTGCTCGTCGGGATCGTTTAGCTCCGTGAAGGAATTCGCGATCTCGACTCCGCCGAGGAACGCTTCCCACCTCTCTACCACTCCCGGCTTGCTGCGATGGGCCTTGGCGAACGGCGAAAGCTCCACGGGATAGTCGAGGATGAAAGTCGGTTCGATCAGGCCGGGTTCGACGTGCTTTGAGAAGAGCGTGTCGACCAGCTTGCCCCAGCCGACGGTTTCGTCGAGTTCGACGCCCATCGCGCCGGCCAGGCCCTCGCGGGTCGTCTCGACCTCGATATCGATCCCCGACTGCTCGAGGATCGCGTCACGCAGGGTCAAACGCTTCCAGCTCGGGCTGAGGTCGATCGTCCGGCCATCGCGCTCGATCTCGGCTTTGCCCAGCACCTTCGCCGCCACCTCGGAAACCATGATCTCAAGGTTGGCAGCCGTGTCGTTGTAGTCGGCGTAGGCCTCGTACCACTCGAGCATCGTGAACTCGGGGTTGTGCTTCATCGAGATGCCTTCGTTGCGAAAGTCCTTGCCCAGTTCGTAAACCTTGTCGATGCCGCCGACCACGCAGCGTTTGAGGTACAGCTCGGTCGCGATCCGCAGGTAGAGCTTGCGGTCGAGCGCGTTGTGGTGTGTGGTGAACGGCTTGGCGAGCGCGCCGCCGTACAGCGGCTGGAGCACCGGGGTTTCAACCTCGAAGAAACCGTGGTCATCGAGCCAGCGGCGGGTTTCGGCCACGGTGCGTGCCCGGACCCGGAAGATCTCGCGGGTCGACTCGTTGGCGATCAGGTCTAGTTCGCGACGCCGGTAGCGCGTCTCGGTGTCTTCAAGGCCCGAATGCTTGTCCGGCGGCGGACGCAGCGACTTGGCGAGGATCTGCCAATCGGTAACTTCAATCGACAGCTGGCCACGGCGGGTCACCACGGCCCGGCCGTCGACGCCGATGATGTCGCCGAGGTCGAACTCGTCGAGCAATACGAAGGGCCCCGCCCCGAGCACGTCTTCCTTGGCGTGAAGCTGAATCTGGCCGGTGGCGTCACGCAGGTCGATGAACGCCGCCTTGCCGTGACCACGGCGGGCGGCGATGCGCCCGGCCACCCGGTGCCGCACGTCGGTTTCAGTGCCGGCCTCGAGCCCTTCGTGGACGGCAAGCACCGAACCGATCTCTTCACGGCCCTCGAACGAAGCGGGAAACGGATCGATGCCCGCTTCACGCAGGCGGTCGAGCTTCTGGCGCCTTTCGGCGAGCAGACTGCTGGTTTCAGGCTCAGTCATCGGATCAGCCCCGGGCCCTGGACCGGCTACGCGGCTTCGATTTTGGTGATCTTGAACTGCTTCTCGGTGCCTTTCGGCGCCGGGACTTTCACGATCTGGTTGACCTTGCCGCCGATCAGGGCAGCTCCGATCGGGGATTCGCTGGAAAGCTTGCCGCCGGCCAGGTCGGCTTCGGTTGATCCGACGATCTGGAACTTGCGGGAGTTGCCGCTGTCCTGGTCCTTGATGTGGACGATCGAGCCGAAACCGACTCTGCCGGTTTCCTGGCTGCCTTCTTCGACCACGGTCGAGCGGCGCAGGCGCTCTTCGAGCTGGCTGATCTGGGCTTCGAGCTGGGCCTGCTCGTTCTTGGCGTCGTCGTATTCGGCGTTCTCGGAAATGTCGCCGAAGTCACGCGCTTCGCGGATTCGTTCTGAAACCTCGCGCCGGCGGACGGTGGAGAGATGTTCGATCTCTTCTTCGAGCTTCTTGAGACCTTCTGGGGTGATTTCGGACGTGCGGCTCACTGGGCATCAACCTCTCTTGGGATGGTCGGACATCTGGCTTCCGACCCGGCAAAAATAACGCCCTGAAGTGCCAACCCGGGGGTTGACAGCGGGGCAACGGAGTGCGCGATCATAACGAACCCTCACACGCGGCCATTGATTCGGCGAGAGCGGCGCTGAATCGTTCCGGGTCCTCGACCTGTGGATAGTGCCCGATGTCGGAGAAACGGATGACCGGCAGGTCAGGCCTCATCTCCAGCAGTCCGTCGAGGACTTCCGGCACCGCGACGGGATCCTTCATGCCCCAGGCGAGGCGCAGGTCTCCGTCCCAGTTGGACACCGCACCATGCCAGCGGTCGGCGTATATCACCCGTTCGTCCATGTACGAAACCAGCTTGTGGCCGAGGCGGTTGCCGTCGTTGTAGGACATCAGGGCCCAGTTGTCGATCGTGTCGTTGTCGGAGACCGGATGCCGGTCCGAGAACACCGAAGCAAACTGGCGGCGGAAGAACGACTCGTTCGCGAACCTGGCGGCGAGCGGTCCCAGCGGTCCGCGCAGCAGTTTCTGCGCGAGCGTCGGGTTGGACCGCTCGATCAGGATCGAGCCGTTGAAAAGCAGGACACCGGCCATCTCGAAACCGAGTTCACCGGCCAGGTCCCGGGCCAGCAGTTCGGTGGCGACCGAGGTTCCGAGGTCGTGGGCGCAGACATATACGGGGCTGCCGTCACCGAATCTTTTGACCAGCTCCTCGGTGAGGTCGGCCTGCCAGGACAGGGTGTAGGAGTGGTCCCGCGGCTTGTCGGAAAGCCCGAAGCCAAGAAAGTC
>Ga0105044_10015233_pt1 | contig 10394 bp, 12 predicted proteins | sample MAT01_FD_78092 | JGI IMG/M metagenome (GOLD analysis project Ga0105044, IMG submission 78092) | Freshwater microbial communities from Lake Fryxell liftoff mats and glacier meltwater in Antarctica - MAT-01 | ecosystem: Environmental > Aquatic > Freshwater > Ice > Liftoff microbial mat | place...
GGGCCGAAAGTCGAATTGGAGAAATTGATCATATATTAAAAAACGCTGAAATAATTACACAACCCAAGAAGAAGGATGTAGTTGAGCTCGGCAACTCGGTTGTTCTAAAAAACGGAAAAACTGAGCTATCTTTTACTATAGTTGGAAGTGTAGAGGCTGACCCTCTTGAGGGCAAAATATCCGACGAATCCCCAATAGGTAAGGCGCTAATGGGCAAAAAACTAGATGAAAAAGTAGAAATAGTCACCCCAACTGCCACAAATAGCTACAAAATTTCAAAAATTAGCTAAATATTCTTAAGTTTTAAAATTATAAGTCAGTATCCAACAAAATTAATTCTATATTCTATCGTCTATAATCTATAATCTATTCATATGGCTACACTAAAAAATTTCAGAGACGAAAGACTTCGCAAACTCGGCGAGCTAAAAGAGCTTGGGGTTAACCCATATCCTGCTAAATCTACTCGCACAAACAATGTCGGCGAAATAACCGCAAAATTTGAAGTGCTTGAGGGAAAAGACGTTACAGTTGTTGGTAGAATCATGTCGATTCGCAAATTTGGTAAGCTAGCATTTATTGTTATCCGTGATATGAGTGGTCAAGTACAATTATTTATCCGTGACGGTGAGTCATCTGCCGAAGCTGACAGAAGCAACAGTGAACTAATAATGCCCGCAGAGATCGCACTTCTTGATACCGGAGATTTTGTTGAATGCTATGGAGTAGTTGTAAAAACTCAAACTGGAGAGATATCCGTTTCATGCAAAAAACTCCGGTTGCTCACTAAGTCGCTAAGGCCAATGCCAAGCACGCAAGAGGGTTTTACCGACAAAGAAGAGCGCATGCGACGTCGTTACGTCGATATGAACGTAAACTTAGACGTTCGTGATAGATTTGTGCGCCGAAGTAAATTCTGGCAAGCAACCCGAGATTTTTTGAATAACGAGGGCTTTTTGGAAATCAATATCCCAGTTTTAGAACATACAACAGGCGGGGCAGATGCTAATCCGTTTGTGACACATATGGACGCTCTTGATCAAGATTTCTACCTACGTATTAGCCACGAATTGCCGCTTAAAAAACTTATCGGTGCCGGATTCGAGAAAGTTTATGACCTAGGTCCTAGATTTCGAAACGAAAATTATTCCGACGAACATTTGCCAGAACACGTGGCTATGGAGTGGTATTGGGCCTACGCTGACTGGGCAATAGGCATGGAATTCATGGAGCGGATGTTTAGATATGTCCTGAAAGAAACTTTTGGAACCCTGCAGTTTGAAGTTAACGGAATGCAAGTGGACGTGTCGAAGCCGTGGGAACATTGGGACTACGCCAGCGTCATCAAAGACCACTACGGGATTGACGTATTTGACTGTACAATCGAACAAGTTTCTCAAGCACTTAAAGACAACAAACTAGAGGTTGAAAAAACTGAAAGTATCCCTAGGGGCATCGATAAGCTCTGGAAAAAAATTCGCGCAAGCGTTAAGGGTCCCGTTTGGCTTATTAACACGCCGACGTTTATATCGCCTCTATCTAAGGCAAACAATGAAGACCCACGAAAAACAGAACGCGCCCAAGCAGTCATAGCGGGTAGCGAGCTGATAAATCTATTTTCAGAGCTAAACGACGCGGTCGATCAACTAGATAGATTTACAGTGCAACAACAAATGCGCGATGGTGGTGACGACGAAGCAATGATGTTGGATATTGATTATGTAGAAATGCTTGAATATGGCATGCCTCCAACGTGCGGTGTGGGCTACTCTGAACGCGTATTTTGGATTTTTGAAGGAGTTACCGCACGTGAAGGTGTGCCATTCCCTCAACTTAGAACAGAAATAGACGAAGTCACAAAAAGCATCTACCTGGAAATATTCTCATCCGAATCGTAGAATAATCAACAATAAATCTGCTCTTTCTACTAGTTATAATCTAATATCTAAAATCTAGAATTACTTTGAATCTTTACGCAAGCCTGAAACTACAAGCACTAACCACGCACAGACAAGTATAGAGCCAGAATAGAGAACTATATTGCCCCAAAGTTGCACGCGGTAGCCTTCATTAAAGTAATCATTAAAATATTTAACAGCAGAGAAAGCATACGTTCCGACGCAGAGACTAGCAACGGTCATCACAGCATGACGGTTTTTTAAGTTTGCAATAACCAAGATTGGCAATATATAGAATATAGTAGAGCTACTTGCCATGCCACGCTCCCAATAGGTCATAAATCCAGCAAAGGCTATAAGAGAAAGGCTAAGCATGTAGGTAAGCAACGCTCGATTATTTTTACTGGGTTCAGAGCCAATAAACCAAGCTACAGTGTTGGCCACAAACAACATAGAAAGTAGCGACCATCTATCAACAACAGCCTCTTTGGTAATTAGGTTTCCAGAATCAAAAATTACAATAGACAGCGCAAAAAATCCTATAAAAAAGTACAGCGTCCTGGTAGTCCTGGTTAAGCTTATGTTTTCCGATTTCTGCTTTAAAGCCATAAGCAATATCATAAAGCAACGAGCCGTTTGATACAATATCAGAAGTGTCTTTAAACTAAACAGGAGATATTATGAAAGCAATCTGGAACAATAAGGTCATCGCAGAATCAGACAAAGAAGATTTAATCTACATCGAAGGTAACTGGTACTTTCCGGGGGGTTCAATAGTTTCAGAATATTTTACAGAAAGTCCAACGCCCTATACTTGTCCATGGAAGGGCGCGTGTCAGTACTACGATGTGACAGTAGACGGTCAAACCGCAAAAGACTCTGCATTTCGCTACCCAGAGCCTCTACCGACAGCAATTGAGCGAGTTAAAAAAGATTTTAGCAATTATTACGCATTCTGGAACGGCGTTGAAGTAACAGAATAATCATTGGCCAACAGACTTAATCCGTATTATACTAAATAGTAGTTATGTTTAAGAAAAAAGAACAGGGTGGGCAAGGTTTTAGCCTTGTGGAGATAATGGCCGCAATTGCGCTGTCGGCTGTTGCTTTAAGTGTTGGGTTTTCGCTTCTTACGTTAGGTAACCAAATTAGTAGTCGCACCGAAGCGCTTCTTGCCGCAAATAGCGCGGCCTTTGCAAAAGTACAAGAGTATGAAAACAAAACCTTTAATAATATTACAATCGGCGTAGTTGGTTCTGGATATGAAGTAGAGGATTTCTCAGCCGACATCACTGCAACAACTGGCGGGAAAGTTAAAAAAGCAGTCGCTAAAGTTTATACTCAACACGAAGGCAATTCGGAGTCGCTGATCAGGATGAAAGTTATAATCGATTTTCAATACGGCAGTCGAATGAGAAAAATAGAATACGGCACCTTTATACAATTAGGCGGGGTAGGTAGATGAAAATTCCAAATTTTTTAAAGATTAAAAAAGACCCAGAACAAAAAGGCTTTACTCTACTAGAAATTCTAATTGCACTTCCAATTGCATCTATGCTTTCACTAATAATAGCCGGCACAATGTTTAATCAATACGGCCAACTTCTGCAAGGCTCGGCCCAAGCCCGACTTAGGATGGAGGGTGAAATTCTCCTTTTATCGCTAGAAGATGAGCTACTATTTGCAACTGATTTTGCCACAGGAAAATCAACAGATTTAGTTGATGTCAATGCACCAACGACTCCTGGATGGACATATAATACCACCCCAACTGATACTCTAATTGTTTATGAAACAGCCCTGACCGCCGACCGACGTGACCCTAATCGTAATTTTGTTTTTAAGAGAGGAAGTACCTGTGCAAGCTCGTTTAACATTGCTATCAATAACTTAATATATTTTACTGTAGACAACCCTAATGATGATTACAGGTCACTCTACAGACGGACACTTGTTCCGCAGTACGCAACTTGTGGGGTAAATTTCAAAAAGCAAACTTGTCCTTCAACTGCGGTAGCTTCACCATGTACCAGCTCAGACACTCTATTGTCAAATAAAGTTATAGATTTTCAAATAGAATACTTTGATGATAATAATGTTGCTCTTACTTCGCCCGCAACAGCGGAACTGGTTAAGCTCACACTTAGTCTAGGTGAAAAAATTTACGGAGAAAATATACTTGTGCCAACAACAATATCAATGAAAAAGGTTAACTAATGAAAAAAATTCTACTATTCAAACTTCCAACTTTCAAGGTCAGGCCTTCAACCTTCAACCTTAAACCTTCAACCACTCAGACGGGTTTTGCTATGCCGATGGTGTTGACGTTTATTGTACTTTTAGGTGTTGTTGGCACGGCAATAGTGCAGAACTCAGTGCAAACAAACGGCTCAGCCGTCCTGCACTCTCAGGTTCAGATTGCCCATATAGCATCAAAAGCCGCAATAGACTTCGCCGAAGAACAATACGAACTAAATTCCGCCTACACCGGTACCACAGAACAGGACTTATTTGTAAACGATTTTTATCGTGCGACTATAGAAGTACAGATTTTGTATAATCAAAGCTCCACCTCAAAACGTGTGCAAGGCATTGGAAGGGTATATATCCCTGAAACGTCCAGCAACGCTAAGGTTGTACGTGATATAAAATCAACAATAATACGCAACGGAGAGGTGATAATTACAGCCGGACAGGTAGATCCGGCAACATATAACCCTCTGCTTTGGCTTGATGCTAATGAACCAAATTCTCTTTACAGCTCAATAGCCACAGCAAACACCCAAACCATATCCGCACTTCCTGGAAGCAGTAATGATGTCGTAGAGCAAAAAGGCTCTGATGCAAGTTCGACTCCTGGATCATTACTTTTTAGTGATGGTGACCTTGAAATGGCCTATGATGGCAACAGCAGAGGTAACCAAACAATAGGTTTGCGTTTTCGTGCTATGACAACACCTAGAAACGCAACAATTCAAAATGCCTATATTCAGTTTACTGCAGACGAAACAAAAAACTCTTCAGTAGTTCAGTTGCAAGTTGAGGGCGTGGCAAGCGACAACACATCTTCTTGGAGCGGTACATATGCTGTTACGAATGCCCCAAAAACTACAGCAAAAACTAATTGGACTCCTTCTGCGTGGAACACAATTCCATCAAGTGGCTCAAACGAGAGAGTGGACGTAACTGCCATTGTTCAAGAAATAGTTAACCGTGGTGGCTGGAACCCTAATCAAGCGCTTTCATTTAGCGTTAGGTGGGTAACCGGAAGCGGAATTAGAACTGCTGAAAGTGGTACTTCGTCTGGAACACCTCAGCTTTTCGTACAGTGGAGCAGTGGTTCAACGACACCTGCAACTGCCGACGGAAATAGTATACAGGCCTGGTATGACAAGTCTGGAAATAGCAATAATTCACTCTTTACATACGGCACTAGACCTGTGCTTAAACTTGCCCAAATCAATGGATTGAATGCAATTAGGTTTTCTTCAAACGGTGCATTACTATCAAGCATTGCTAATAAATCAGACAATGAACTAATGGCTTTTATGGTAATGTTGCCACGAACAACTTCTAGTGCTGATGCTAGGTTCTTAAGTTTGATGAACTCGTCACAAAGTAATGATAATAATACTTCTAATGGCCTAATTCCTTTTATGAAAAGTGGCTCTAGCACTACTCTCCGACAATTCTATAACAATGCTTCCGGTAGAACGGTTTCCAGCGCAATTGACGGAGCATGGGGTGTTTTCTCGTCGCATATGAGCACCAACAATCAGGAGAGATTATTAAAAAACAGCACTCCGGACAACGCCGGTAGTAGTTTTAGCGTTAACTATACAATTAACCAGATATATCTTGGCGGTCGTCGTAGTACTTCCGCTGGTGCAAACTATGCAGATATGGATGTAGCTGAGGTTATTGTTTATGACAGATCATTTTCATGCTTTGAAATACAAGGTATAGAAAATTATCTAGAAGCAAAATATGCTTTCAGCTATGCAAACAAATCTCCATGCTCGTAATTATTGACAAAATTCAATGCTGTTATGATATAGTTTAATGCATGGCTACAACAAAGAAATCTACAAAAAAATCAACACCCAAAAAAGCAGTCACCAGTAAGTCCCTAGCTAAGAAGACAAGCCCAAAATCTAAAAGCGTAAAAGCTACGGTTTCGTCATCAAGTTCTAAAAAATCAGTAACTAACAAAGATTCTAAAAAACCTAAAACCAGCAAGTCACTTGCACAGACAAAAAAACCGACAAAATCAATTATCAAAAAACCAAGAGATATCAAGACGAAACTAAATATCTGGAATTGGGTAATGGCAGGTTTGCACACAGCCCAAGGTGTTGCTGTGGTAGCTTTAAGTCAAAATGGCTTATTTCCAGTTACAACAAGCTTCATAACAGTTGACACCATTGCAGATACAGGCTCTGCTCCAACACTCGTGCCAGCTACCAGGAATTTGTTTGACATCAATCTTGCATATTTGGTTGCAGCGTTCTTCTTCATGTCAGCAATTGCTCACCTTGTAATTGCCACTGTTTACCGCAAAAAATATGAGGCCAATCTAGACCGCGGAATCAACAAAGCGCGCTGGATTGAGTACGGCATAAGTGCCAGCACTATGATGGTTGGTATTTCACTACTAGCTGGTGTTGCAGACATCTCAACGCTAATGATGATATTTGGTGCAACTCTTGTCATGAATCTTCTAGGACTTATGATGGAAGTACACAATCAAACAACCTCTAAAACCAGCTGGCTCAGCTTCAACATAGGCACGTTATCGGGGTTGTTGCCATGGTTAACAGTAGGCATATACTTCTGGGGCGCAAACATGTACGGAGAAGGCAATATTCCAACATTTGTTTACTACATATACGGAAGCATGTTTGTGTTCTTCAGCAGTTTTGCGATCAATATGTATCTGCAATACAAGAAAAAAGGCAAGTGGGCAGACTATTTCTACGGTGAAAAAACCTATATGGTGCTATCGCTTGTGGCAAAATCAGTTTTGGCATGGCAAATCTTTGCCGGTGCGCTAAGACCGTAAGTAAACAGGGTTATTTATGCCGATAATTTTTTAGAGACCGCACAATAACTGCTATACTTAGCTTAAATGAGAACAATTTACAGAGACATTGTCGGTGCTTTTATATTTTCTAAAGATGGCTATACTTTACACGGTAAAAGTACCAGAGGCACCTACGATGGATGCTGGATAGTTCTCGGAGGCGGAATAGAGGCCGGGGAGTCTAAAGAAGAAGCTGGTAATCGTGAGATTTTAGAAGAAGTTGGATTAGATATATCAAAAAATATAAAAAACTAGGATATTTATGAGCAAAACAGAAACTGCAATTATCAAAGATATTAAACTTACTAAACTAGTTCATGGTGGGCAATGTCTAGGTGATACACCAGACGGCAAAAAGGTTTTTGTGTGGGGTGGCCTACCTGGCGAACTAGTAGATGTTCGTGTTATCAAGAAAAAAAGCCGCTACCTGGAGGGAATTGTTGACTGTATTCATACGCCTAGTCCGGACAGAATAGAGCCAAAAGAGCCTGAAGTATATTTATCCACCAGTCCGTGGCAGATTATGCGCTTTTCAGCCGAAAACACCGCTAAACAGGCAATTTTAGCCGAAGCATTTGAGCGTGAGGGGGTCGATTCTATTAGCTGGGGTGATTTTTATGCAAGTGATATGGATTTTGGTTACCGAAACAAGCTAGAAATTGGCTTTTGGGGAGATGATCAGGGCATACATCTAGCTAATTACATTCGTGGTACACATGGCAAACATATAATTAGCTCTAACGCCCTCGCAACTAATGCCATTAACTCCGTAGCTCTGTCGTTTATATCTGCACTAAGGGACTACGCTCCAAAAATTGAGTGTCGGGCCGGTGATTTAAAAACAGTTGTCATCAGGTCCTCACAGGCCGGGGAAGTGGTTTCTGCCCTCTTTGTTAAGCGCAAGCTAGACTTTTCAGCATTTGAACTCCCAAAGGGCTTAAAAGGGTTAGTTGTGTATTATTCTGACCCAAAAAGCCCTGCAAGTATCCCAACAAAGAAACTTTATACCAAGGGTGATATAACTCTCACCGACAATGTAGGCACCAAAGATATCACATATGATGTATTGTCGTTCTTCCAAGTCAATCTACCGGTGTTCGAGCAAACATTAAAAGTAATAAAAAGCACAATTATTTCCAAGCCAAAAGCAAAAAAACAGCCAATAGTTGATATGTATTCAGGGGTAGGCACTATCGGCCTAGCGCTGGGAGCGGACGTGTTAGTTGAATCAGATGAATCAAATATTGTGATGGCTAAGAAAAACACCGAAGGGACCTCCGTAGAGGTTATACATGCAACCTCAGAATCAGCCCTAAAGCACATAAAATCAGACAGTATTATAATTGTTGACCCGCCTCGGGCCGGGCTCCACAGAGACGTTATAGATAGAATATTAGAAGCTAAACCATCAAAAATCGTATATCTTAGCTGTAATCCCTCAACTCAAGCAAGAGACGTTAAATACTTGAGTGAATTTTACAAAATATCACTTGCCCAAGGCTACAATTTCTTTCCCCGCACCCCCCACATCGAAAGTCTAGTAGTCTTGACTTTAAGTTGAAGTTCATGTTAAACTTGAATTATGACAACTATTCAGGCAGCAGAACTTAGAAAAAACATGGATCAGTACTTAAAGCGTGCAAGTAAAGGTGAAAAATTCAAGATTTCCTACCGCGGTAAATTATTAGCAGTACTAGCGCAGGACGAAGACGCAAGGCCTACATCAAATGCAACAGCATTGTTTGCGGCTGCAGCTAAAATCCGAGCATCAATACCCATAGAAGTTCTAGAAAAATTTGAACGTATGAGCTACAAAGAACGAGATGATATGCGTTATGAAGATATGAAAGCCAAATATAATGAGAAATAAAGTAATTTGTTTTGATACTAATCTTCTTATGGACTTAATCTTGACCAGAATACGATCCCAAAGAATAGCCAATCAGTTTGCTGGCTTTGAAATATCTGCAAGCACACATAGCATCGCAACATCATATTATTACGCAAAGAAAGAACTCAAAATCTCGAATGAAGACTTCAGAGTGTTTATAAACTCGATTAATCCAATAAGCGTTAACAAAGCAACCCTTGATTACGCATTTGAAATTGCAAACGGTAATGATTTAGAGGACGCAATTCAGATATCTGCATGCAAACAGGCAGGGATACAAAAATTCGCAACGGCCGACAAAAAGCTTGCAAAACTGTACTCCGATACATTAACAATAGTGTTGATTTAGCTAACGTGGCAAAACTGCATAGATTTTATTTACTAGATACAGATTTGACACATGACTTTTGGATGAAAGACGAAAGGCTTTTTCATCAATGGACCAAAGTGTTACGATTCGAAGTTGGCAGGGAAGTTGCGCTATTTAATGACCAAAAAGAAGAGCGACTTTATAGAATTGTAAAGTTTGGTGACGACGCGGTCCATGTAAATCTAATAACAGAACTAGTACCAAAAGTACCCGAGAAAGAAATATACCTCTGTTTCTCTCTACTTAAAAAAGACAAAAATGACTGGGTATTGCAAAAGGGAACAGAGCTAGGAGTCAGACATTTCATACCGCTTTTGACAGATAGAACAGAAAAGATGAGCTTTGATATTGACCGCGCCGAGAAAATCGTAATAGAAGCCTCCGAGCAATGTGGTAGGTCGGACATCCCAAGCATCCGCGAACCACTCAGAGTGGCGACTCTAATCGAAGAACTACAGGGTGCCTCCCTGCTACAAGGAGGCACCCTGTCGAGTAAGCAGGTGGTGGATCTACTCGTAGCCGAACAAGGTAGACCACTCAAATCTCAAACCTTAAGCCTCAAGCCTCAAAACGCCGTTGGCGTTTTGATAGGCCCTGAAGGTGGCTGGTCCGACTCAGAAAAGCAATTATTCAAAGATAAAAATCTAGAGCACCTAGCATTATCAGAGTTCACCCTCCGCGCCGAAACCGCAGCCATAATTGCCGCCACACTGTTACAATAATACCAATGAGTTATTGGAAAGAACGGTCACAACCTTATAAGCCTGGGCAGACAGCACCATTTAAGGTCTCTAGAAGCAAAATAGAGCTCTACATGCAATGTCCGCGCTGTTTCTGGCTAGATGTTCGTTTGAAGATTAAAAGGCCAAGTAGCCCGCCGTTCAACATCAACAAAGCAATTGACGAGTTATTCAAAAAAGAATTTGATGTCTACCGCGCTAAGGGTCAGCCTCACCCCCTGATGAAAGATAATCAGATCAAAGCTCTGCCATACCAGCACAAAGATCTAGACACCTGGCGCGAAAACTTTGTAGGCATTGTGCACGTTCACGAAGCCACCAACCTACACGTATTTGGAGCCGTCGACGATGTTTGGGTTGATGAATCTGGCAAAATCATGGTGGTTGATTACAAGGCCACCGCCAAAGACAA
>Ga0105044_10015235_pt1 | contig 10392 bp, 8 predicted proteins | sample MAT01_FD_78092 | JGI IMG/M metagenome (GOLD analysis project Ga0105044, IMG submission 78092) | Freshwater microbial communities from Lake Fryxell liftoff mats and glacier meltwater in Antarctica - MAT-01 | ecosystem: Environmental > Aquatic > Freshwater > Ice > Liftoff microbial mat | place...
CGATGATCCGGCCCGCGTTCCTACTCGGGTTCCTCGCGGCCGCGGGCACCGCCGCGCTTCAGTACTCCGTGATCCCCAACACGCAGCGGATGATTCAAGAAGAGGCGATCCGCGATCCGGAAGAGACGCTGTACAACCTGCTCAAGCGAGAGCGCTGCTTCCGGGCCCCCAACATGCCTTACGTGCTCTACGTCCGTGACGTGCAAGACCGCCGGTTGCTCGACGTGGTGGTCAAGCGGCGCACTAGCAAAGAGACGGCGCTGTCCGACGAAGCCTTCGACTACGTCGCCCGGACTCGCGAAGCAGAGCTGAAAATCGATCTCATCGCCAACACCTTAAAGGTCGATTCGGATCAATGGGTCATCAACGCGCCGACGGCGCAGGTCGATTCCCAAGACAACAAGCCGTTCGAGATCGCGCTGCCGAACAACCTCCGCAAAGACAAGTTGAAGGAGAGTCTGCGCGATCGCTCGCAGACCATCGAGTGGGACCTTTTGCCCGGCCGCGCCGCCGAATTCGGCGCGGAATCGGACAAGGCCACACTCTACCGAAATGTCTTGCTGGAGGCCAAACCGGGGCAAATCCTCACGTTGGACGACCGGGTTCAAATCGCCCAAGCTAACGGCATGGACGCGGCGCAGATCGCGTCCGATCCGCAAGCCCGGGCCGCGCAAGCCGGGCATTACGCCGACGTGGCCAAGTACCACCGCCACACGAGTCGGACGATGCTCTGGGAGTATTACTCCCGCCCGGCGCTGGCGATGGGCTGCCTGCTCTTCGGCCTCATCGGCTGCCCGATGGGCCTGTGGGCCAACCGGGCTGATTACCTCAGCATCTTCGTGATCTGCTGGTTGCCGGCGGTCGCCACGTACTACCCGCTGGTGATGTCCGGCGGCGGCTTGGCGCGCGACGGCAAAGTACCCATCTCCGTCGGCGTTTGGGCGGCGAACGGCGTCGCCACCGTCGCGGCGGTACTTCTGATGTGGCGACTCATCCGCCGCTAGGCGCGTCGCCGTCTGCGGCTCCGTTTCTAAACTGATCGTATGCCGAAACACGCACTCCGCTGGCGGACCGAACTCACCCGCGACGAACTGCGCCGGGCCTTGTCGGCCGGCGCGCGTTGCGTCCGTTACGAATACGCCGTGTCGTGCATCGCCCTCACGCTGCTCTTCCGGTCGAAAGTCCACTTGGTCCGCAGCGCCGACGGCATCTATGGCCGGGGCATGTTGTACATGCTCGCCAGTGTGTTGCTCGGTCCGTGGGCGCTACCGTGGGGTCCGCTCGCCACAGTGCACGCCCTCCGGGAAAACTACACCGGCGGGCACGACGTCACCGACGAGATCGCCGACTGGCTCGACGATGAAGAGGTCGCGGAATGAAACCACTCGCGATCTTCGCATTGCTCGCTTGGGCGCCGTTCGCCCCCGCCGGCATCTTCAGCCCGAACGAACCGTGCCCGTTCGAAATCGCCCCGGACGGCGCGGCCAAGCCGCTCCCGCTCACCGTCTTCAAGCTCTTCTTGAACGACCGGGTTGCGGCGCTTCAACCGAACAGCCCGGACATCCAGCCCGGCACCGCGAATGCGTTGACGTTCAAAGGGCTTGCCAAACTGCGTTCGAGCCGGGACGTCGAACCGGATCGCGCGGGGATGGTGGGTCTCAGCGCCGACCTGCTCCGCCTCGGGCACTTCCGCGGCGTCGTCGAACTCCTCAAGCCAACCTTGCAGGACCGCAGTTTGAACTACGCCTTGCTCGCGCATGTCTCGCTGGCGCACGCGGACCTCGGCGATTGGGACTTGGCTATCAAGCGCAACGCCGACGCCGTGCTCGACGGCGAACCGCCGCAGAAGCTCCCGGGGACGAAGGCGGAGCAGTTGAAGTGGATGCTAAAGATCGACAAGGCGTACACGCGGACGTGGTTGCTCGCGGCCCAACGCGACGCGAACCCGCGCTCAAAATCGGATGATCCGGACGTCTTGGCCCTGTTCCCAAAAGACCCTCCCCCCGATGCGGTCGCCGTTGTCCAACAACTGGTGCTCTGGGCGCCCCTCGACACGAATTTACTGTGGCTCCTCGGCTCGCTCTATTTGGACAATGGTCAAACGATGGAAGCTTTCGACATCTTGGAGCAGTGCCGCGAACGCAAGATGACCTGGCCGAAGTTCCGGATTCAACACGCGCGTGCAGAAGCGTTATTCCGGGCCTTACCAAAGGACGCTCCGGAAGCCGCCCTGCCGACGGATGACACGGACGTCCCGAACCCACCCCTGCCGCGCGGTTGGGACGCGATTTTCGCCGAAGTCAACCCCTCCGCCTTCGGCGTCGCCATCGGAGCATTCGCCGCGTTGGTCGCCGGGATCATTTGGTTGCAGATCCGCAAATGGCGCCGCGTGACCCGTATCGCACGACTCCGATAAAACTCCATCGAAACTTCTTTTTGGCTCGGCTCGTTTGTAGCCCCCTCCAACCGGGACCCCTCCGCCCGTTATTCCTCACTTCGCAAATAGACCGCGCAGGTCGCTGCGACCGGGTTGACTGGACCGCCGAAAACCGTGGGAGCCTGGATTTCACCAGTGAGTTATTTCTAATATCTTGTAGAAGCGGACAGTCATCCACTATTTTATCCATTCCTTTTCAGAGGTTCGCATGCCTTCTCGTTCTCGATCCGGATTCACTTTAATCGAACTCTTGGTGGTGATCGCGATCATCGCCATCCTTATCGGCTTGCTCCTGCCCGCAGTCCAAAAAGTCCGCGAAGCGGCGGCACGGATGCAATGCAGCAACAACATGCACCAGTTGTCCTTGGCGGCTCACGGGTACCACGACGCGAACAATCACTTCGCGTCCGGCTGGCAGAACCCGACGCCGTTCAACACGTTCACGGGCGTGATCCAAGATCCACCCCCGTCGGGGACGCCGCGGTTCACGAACTGCTTGATCGAACTCTTGCCCTACATCGAACAAGGTAATTTGCAGAGAATTTGGGACTTCGCGAACATCAACAACAACCGAGGCCCGGACGGATCGGTGGCCTCTCAAGTCATCAAAATCTTCCTCTGCCCCAGTAGCACCATCGCCGCCAATCCGAAATCGACCGTGTCCGGCAACGTTTACGGGTTGAACAGCTACGCTGGTGTCGCGGGCCGATACAGTTTCCGCGCCTTCACGGGCAGCGCCTTCACTATCAGCAACGACGGGATATTTTACATCAACAGCCGAGTGACCATGACGGGCATTACCGACGGGACGAGCAACACCTTCATGTTCGGAGAGCGCCAGCACAAAGACCCCGAGTTCGACCGGATGTACAGGAATTTCCCGATCATCGGTTGGAGCGGCTGGGCTTGGTGCGACCAAGGCAACGCCATCGGCGATTTCCTCGTGGGAGCGGCCCAGCCGATCAACTGGAACATCCCGAGGTCCGCAACGGGCTCCAACAGTTCTGGCAACCCGTGGGTCCAACAGCGACTCAGCACGATGGGCAGCGGCCACACCGGCGGCGCCAACTGCGCGTTGGCGGACGGATCCGTTCGTTTCATCCGCGATTCCACGTCGCTGCCGATTTTGCAAGCCATGTGCACCCGAGCCGGCGGCGAAGTCGCCAACTTGGATTGAACCGGTGACGCCCGATCGCAACCGGCGTTCGGGATCGACCCGAGCGCCGGTTTTTCCTTTCCCATCCCGGAGCCCGCCGTGAAATTCCGTACCGGCCTAGTACTCGCCGCCTTGGTCGTCGCCACTTGCACCGGTTGCAGCGGGACCGGCGCGCCGGTCCCGGTCGCGGGCACCATCACCGTCAAAAAGAAACCCGAAGCCAATCTGTTAATCCAGTTCAGTTCGGCCGCGGCCGGCAAGACCTACACGGGCAGTGCCACCTCCACCGAGGGGGGCAAGTTTGAAATCGTCGGCGCCGACGGCAAGCCGGGTCTGCCACCCGGGGAGTACTTCGTGACGGTCGTCGATCGGAATTCGGAAATCGAAGACGAAGATCTCGCCAAGGGCAAACGGATTCCCCCGAGCCGGGTCGAGAAGAAATACATGGCTCCCGACGAGAAAACGAATCTGCTCAAAGTGAAAGTCGAGGCCGGCAAGACGACGTACGATTTGATCTTGGATTGATCCACCGCGATTGGCTCGGCGCCCCGCGCCGAATACGATGATCGGACGGCCCCTTTGGCCGTCCGATTGGCTTTTCCACCTTAGGAGTATTGCACCGATGGCCGTCCACGTTCAGAAAGAAGCCCCCGCGTTCACCACCCAAGCTGTAGTTGACGGGGAATTCAAAGCCGTCAGCCTCGCCGATTACAAAGGCAAGTACGTCGTCCTGTTCTTCTACCCGCTCGACTTCACGTTCGTCTGCCCGACGGAAATCATTGCCTTCAGCGACCGCGTCGCCGAGTTCCAACAGCGCGGCGTTCAAGTCCTCGGTTGCAGCACCGACAGCCGCTTCAGCCACAAGGCTTGGATCGATACGCCACGCACCAAGGGCGGATTGGGCATATTGAAATACCCGCTGCTCGAAGACCTGACGAAATCGATCGCCACTAACTACGGCGTGCTCATCGAAACCGTCGGCGTCGCCCTCCGCGGCCTGTTCGTCATCGACAAGACTGGCATCGTCCGGCACATCACCATCAATGACCTGCCGCTAGGCCGCAGTATCGATGAAGTCCTGCGCTTGATCGACGCCCTACAGCACTTCGAGAAGCACGGCGAAGTCTGCCCGGCCGATTGGAAGCCGGGCTCGTTGGCGCTCAACCCGAAGAAGGCGAGCGAGTATTTTGAGAAGGCGAATGCTTCCAAATAAATCAAGAATTTGAACCGCGGAGACGCGGAGGAGACCAAGATTCAATTTCTGAATTTCTCCGCTCCACCGCTCCTCCGCGGTTCGAATTCTTAATGATTCTCCGGCCGGAGTAGCGGGAAGAGGATCACATCGCGGATGGTCGTCGTGTTCGTCAGCAGCATCACCAAGCGGTCGATGCCGATGCCCAAGCCGCCCGCAGGGGGCATGCCGTGGCGTAGGGCCCTGACGAAGTCGTCGTCCATCTTCGCCATGCTATCGTCGACGTTCAGCCCCGTCAGTTGCTCGCGGAACGTCGCTTCCTGCGTGATCGGGTCGTTCAACTCGGTGTAAGCGTTCGCCAGTTCCATCCCCGCGATGTACAGCTCGAAGCGCTCGGCGAGCTTGTGGTTCTCGCGCTTGCGCTTCGTCAGCGGGCAGAGTGCGGCCGGGTAGTCGTAGACGAATGTCGGCGTGTTGCTCTCGCCGATCTTCGGCTCGCACAGGTGCTCGAAGAGTTCGTGAACCAGCACCTCGTGCTGCTTCGGCGTGCTCGTGCCGGCTTTCGCGTCCCGTAGTTCGAGGTGGATGCCGTTGGCCGTCGCGGCGGCGCGCACGCCGGGTTTGTCGAACAAATCGACGTCAACCGCTTGCCGGAAGATGTCGGAATACAACACGCGCGGCCAGGGGCCGGTGAAGTCGATCTGCCGTTCGCCGTAGGGAAGCACCTTCCCCAGTCCGAGGGCATCCACGCAAGCCGCGAAGACCCCTTCGGTGAGGTCCATGATGCTGAAGAGGTCGCCGTAGGCGCAGTAGAGTTCGAGCATCGTGAATTCGGGATTGTGCCGGGGGCTGATCCCCTCGTTGCGGAAGACCCGGCCGATCTCGTAGACCTTCTCCAACCCACCGACGAGCAGCCTTTTCAACGGAAGTTCCAGCGCGATGCGCACGAAGAGGTCGATGTCGAGGGCGTTGTGGTGCGTAGCGAATGGCCGTGCGGCGGCGCCGCCGGCGATGGCGTGCAGCGTCGGCGTTTCGACCTCCACATAGCCCCGGTCATCGAGGTGATTGCGGATGGTGCGGACGATCTTGACGCGCTGCTGGATGCGCATCAGAGTTTCGGGTGTGTAGATCATGTCGAGGTAGCGGTGCCGCAGGCGGAACTCCGTGTCGCCGAGGCCGAAGACGTCTTTCGGGTGCGGTTCCAGTGACTTCGTGAGGAACGTGAGCTTGTCGACTTGGATCGTCAGTTCGCCCGTCTTGGTTTTGCCGAACTCCCCCGCGACGCCGACGATGTCGCCGAGGTCGAGCAGGTTCAGAATCTTCCATTCGAGTTCGTTGACCTTGTTCACGCGGATCATCAATTGGATGCGGCCGGTTTGATCCCAGAGTTCCAAGAAGTGGAGCTTGCCGCCGGTGCGGTGGCGCACGATGCGCCCGGCGGCGATCACGCGCGGCCCTTGCGGATTGGCATCGTCGAAGGGCATCGGTTCCAGCAGGCGGATGTCGCCGATGGGCGTGCGGCCGTCGAAACGTTGGCCCCAGGGGTCGATGCCGAGGGCTTCGAGCTGCCGGAGTTTGTCGAGGCGAACGGCGGCCTGATCGCCATCTTCGGCGGGGGCGGGATTCTTCGGGGCGTCGGCCACGGGGAGCCTCGATCAATTGGGAACGATTCGTGAAGACTGGTCTATTTTAGGAAGCGCCGGCACCGCGGGAGGTTCGCGCAGGTAAAGTAGCGGTGCGAGAACCGTTCGCCCGGAGCCACCATGAGCAGCGCCGAAGCCTTCCCCGACATGCGACCCGTTCCGAAGGGCGTTCTCGAAAAGCTCGGCGCCGCCCTGCCGATCGCGCTGACCGCCATCGCGACGGCGTTCGCCGGGCTCAGCACCAGCGAAATGAGCCGGGCGATGTATTGGCGCAGCGCCGCGGCGCAGGATCAGGCGAAGTCCAACGACCAATGGAGCCTCGCGGCGCACAAGCGGGATCGCGCGATCATGATGCAAACGTCGGCGCTGCAACTGCGGCCGGCCGAAGCCGCCCAGCCGAACGCACCGGCCGCCGGGGACGACTCCTTCGGTCCCCCAGGCCCCGCGAACGACGTAGCCCGCGAGTGGATATTCCGCGCGGGGCCTCCTCCGCAGACTTTCCCCGCCATCGACGACACCGCCATCGTCGCGGTGCTCGACGCCAACCGCGAAGGCCAGCCGGAGGCGGCGCTGCTCCGCGTGGCCCGAAATGTCAATCCCGTCAAGCTCGAAGAGGCGATTGACCGGGCAACCGCCGAACTCAAGCGGATCGATGCCGAGTGGCAACCGGTGGTCGACCTCCTCAATCGCCGGCTCGCCGCAATGACCGCGAGCCGTGATCGCGGCCAGCAAGCGAATCATCTGGAAGTCGAACAGCGCCGCTACCGGATCGAAGCCGGGTTGAACCAGCAACTCGGGCACCTGTTCGAAGTCCGCGTCCGCACGAGTACCGTCCAAGCCGAGCGGCATCGCAACCGAAGCGAGTACTTTTTCTACGCGCTGCTCGTCGCCCAAGCCGGCGCCGCGCTCGGGGCGATGGCCTTGGCCCGCCGGCGCCGCAGCGCCCTCTGGCTGATGGCCGGGTTCGTCGGCCTCGTGTCCGTCGGCTTCGGGGCCTACGTCTATTTGTCGATGTGACAATCCGCGAGGCGTCGATTGAGTGCCGCCAGAGCCCACTGCGCGGCTTCGCGGATCACGCCGTCCCCGTCCGATGTCGCCCGCTCCAATGCCGGGATCGCACGCGCGTCACCAGTGTTGCCGAGGACGATGGCCGCATTGCGCAGCAAGCCCGTGCGCTTGGCCCGGTAGAACGACGTGCCGCGGAATCGCGCGCGGAACTCGGCGTCGTTCAGCGACAGCAATTCCACAGGATCGAGTGCGAGCAAGTCCGGATTTGTCGGGAACGTTCCGGTTTCGGGATGACGGTTCCACGGGCAGACATCTTGGCAGATATCGCAGCCGAAGAGCCAGCCGCCCATCGGTTCGCGCAATTCCAATGGGATGCTCCCCCGCAGTTCGATGGTCAGGTAACTGATGCATTTGCGGGCATCCAGTACGCCCGGTTCCGGGAAGGCATTTGTCGGGCAGGCGTCGAGGCAGGCGGTGCAGGTGCCGCAGTGGCTGGCCGCGTGCGGTGCGTCGATGGGTAGGTCGAGGCTGGTGAGCAGCGCCGCGAGGAAGAAGAAACTGCCTTGGTGCTTGTCGATGAGCATCGTGTTTTTGCCGAACCAGCCGAGGCCGGCCCGGCGGGCGAAGTCCCGTTCCAACAGCGGGGCGCTGTCGGCGGTACCCTTGGCCCGGCAGCCCGGCTCCTCGGCTTCGAGCCATCCGGCGAGGTCGTTCAATTTGTCCCAAAGGTACCGGTGGTAATCGGGGCCGAGGGCGTATTTCGCGACTTTCGTTTCGGAGAAAGGGTTATAGGGTGATGTCTGGCTGTATGGAAAGCCCAGCATCATGACGGTACGAACCGACGGCAAAATGTTGGCGGGATGGCGGCGTTGTTCGCGTTTGTGTTCGAGGTAGTCCATCTCGCCGGCGTAGCCGGCGTCGAGCCAACCGGCGAAGCGGTTGAATCCGTCGGCCTCGGTCGCCGGAGCGATTCCGACGAGGGTGAAGCCCTGCCCGGCGGCTCGTTCCCGCAAGCGCCGGGCGAGATTGACTCCCATTACTCTACGTCCAACACGAAGGCGGTTCCGTCGGCGTTGGCGGTCAGCAGCTTCTTCCCGTCGACGGTGAAGGCAGCGGCGTTAGCGGCGAAGGGCAATTGCCACTTGGCGATCTCTTTGCACTTGAGGTCGAAGACGCGGACTTCACCCGTGATGCTGAGCGTGGCGAAGCGGTCGGACTTCGGCGAAATGACGAGCCCGTTGACCCCCGTCGTAACGGCTTTGACGCTGCTCACGACTTCCCGCTTGGCCACGTCGCCGACTTTCACTTCCCCTTCGGAATCAATGACGATCACGTTCTTCTTGTCGGTGGTCACGGCGATGTCGGCGACGCTGTTCTTGAGGATGGGCCAGTCGGCCCCGAGGCGGTCTTTTTTCTCCACGTCCCAGATCCGGATGACGCCGTCCTTGCCGCCCGTGACGCCCCAAGCAGCGTCGGGCGAGAGCACGGCTGCAGCGATCTCGCCGCCTTTCGTCGTGATCGGGGCGGCGGCGTCCGCTTTGAAAATGTCGAAGCCGGAGTCCTTCGCGCCGCTGCCGGCCCAGACCGCGCCGAGAGTTTTGCCATCTTCGGAGGTCGCGAGGTAGAAGGCTTGCCCGCCCGGGGAGAGTACGCGGACTTCTTTCGCCGGGGCAAAGGTGAAGGTTCGGAGTTTGGTATCGCTGCTGCCGCTGCTACCCCCCCCGGCGACGATTTGATCGTTCCCTTGGAAAACGACGGCCGTAACGTTCCCGGCAAAGCCGGTGAGCGTGGCGACCTCGCGGCCGTTGGCCAAGTTCCAAACTTTCACGGTGTGATCGTCCGACCCCGTGGCGGCGAATTTGCCATCGCGGCTGACGGCAATGCAGCGCGCCGTCGCGGAGTGGCCCGATGCGGCTGAGTCGGACTTCGGCAATTCGAAGAGCCGGCAAGTTTTGTCGACGGCGCAAGAGACGACGCTTCGGCCGTCGGGGCTGAAGGCCGCGCTCGTCACCCAGCCGGTGTGCCCGCGCAGCGTCCGCACTTCGGCGCTCGTGATCGCGTCCCAAATGCGGACGACCCCTTCGGCCCCGCCACCGACGAGGTATTTGCCATCGGCAGAGTAGGCGACGGTGGTGATGGGCGGGTTGCCGCCGCCAATGGTTGATTTGATGGACGGTTCGATTTTGGTCGCTTCGAGGGGGCTGCCGTTGTCCGGCAGCGCGAAGACTTTGACGAGGCCGTCCCCGCCGGACGTGACGATGCGGTCCGCGTCCGGGTGGAAGCCGACGCACGACACGCCCCCGGTATGGGCCACGACCGAGGCGGTCGGTTTTGGTTCCTTGTCGCCGTCCGTCGCGAGGATGATCAGGGAACCGTCCGCGCAGCCGAGGGCGATTTTCTTCGCGTCTTTCTGGATCGCTACAGCGCAGATGGCCGACTTGCCGGCCCACGACCAGAGCGGCTTGCCATCGGGGGCCCAGCCGCGGGCGGTGCGGTCGGCGCCGCCCGACACGATGAGTTTGTCGGTGGCCGCGACGCTGAGCACCGCGGAGGTGTGGCCGACGCAATCTTGCGCGGCGCCAGTGGCGACGGTCCAGATTTTCAGCAGTTTGTCGCCCGACCCGGAGACGAGGCGGTCGCCGCCGAGGTACGCGAGGCTCGTCACGGCCCCTTTGTGACCCGGGAGTTCTCTGGAGAGCTTGCCGGTGAGGGCGCTGTAGATTCGCACGGTGCGGTCGGCCCCGGCGGCGGCCACCGTGGTGCCGTCGCCGCTGTAGGCTGCGGCCCAGAGGTTGTCTTTCGATTCGGTCATCGCCCGGTGCTCGTCGGCTTTGTTCAACGGCCAGAGGCGGATGGTGCCGTCTTCGGCCCCCGAGGCAATTTGTTTGCCGTCGGGCCGGATCGCGACCGCGCTGACCGGCTGGATGTGCCCTTGCAGGACGCGATCGAGTTTGCC
>Ga0105044_10015238_pt1 | contig 10390 bp, 9 predicted proteins | sample MAT01_FD_78092 | JGI IMG/M metagenome (GOLD analysis project Ga0105044, IMG submission 78092) | Freshwater microbial communities from Lake Fryxell liftoff mats and glacier meltwater in Antarctica - MAT-01 | ecosystem: Environmental > Aquatic > Freshwater > Ice > Liftoff microbial mat | place...
ATCGGGATGGTGTCTTGGGTGATCCCCCGTGTCGAGGCGTTCACCCAAACCTGTTGTGCAGAGGTTGTGGAAAAGTCTGTCAGAGGAGCGCTGGACGCTTGCGCCGGCGCGGCTGACACCTCGAACAGTACACCGTTGCCCTTTGCGCAACCCTGGAGCCCCTCAGAAGCTCGCCGCAGGCGGGGCAGGGGTGTCCGGCCTTCCCGTACACCCGGTGGGCCGCCTGGTAGGTTCCCGGCTCGCCGGTCCCGGAGCGGTAGTCGCGGATCGTCGACCCACCGGCCAGCAGCGCATCCGACATCACCCGACGGATGCTCGCGGCCAAGGTGGAAATCCTGTCGCCAGACAGCCGGTCGGCCCGGGCCTCGGGATGAATGCCCGAGAGGAACAGAGCTTCGTCGGCGTAGATGTTGCCCACGCCCGCGAGCACCGACTGATCCAGCAGGGCCGCCTTGATCGGCCGACGGGCACCGGCGAGCCGCTGGGCAAGGGCCTCGGGATCGATGGTCAGCGCATCGGGGCCCAGCGGCCTGAGGTGCTCTTCCAGCTCGCTCATGGTCCGAAACACGCGAAGGGAGCCGAACCGCCGCGGGTCGCTGAAGGCCAGCACGCCGACGTCGAGCATCCACACCGCGTGTACATGCGTTGTCGCCGGCTCGCCGCGTCCGACCTCCAGGTGCCCGGTCATTCCGAGCTGAACGCCCAAGGCCCGTTCGGCGCCGGACCTGTCGACGCCGATGATGGCGATCTGCTTGCCAAGACGCTGGACCCTCGCGATGGTCGCGCCTTCGAGGAGGTCCGCGGGCGTGATCGACACCGGCGTGGCGCTGCGGCGTGTGCCGCGCTGCCGCGAGAATCCGCCAGCGGGATCACCGGGCGCGACGAGCACATCCCGCCGGAGCAGCCGGGCCAGCCGAACGACGCGGCCGAGCAGGTGTGCTTCGACGCTGCGCCGAACGGTCTCGACCTCGGGGAGCTCAGGCATCGACGGCCCCGGCCCCCCCGCCGCGGCTCTCGAGCCGTCGTGACTTGAAGAAGTTTCTCAGCAGCATGGCGCACTGGTCGCCTAGCACGCCGGCGACGGGCGTGACGCGGTGGTTGAGGCGCGGGTCTTCGGTGAGGCGCATGAGCGAGCCGCAGGCCCCGGCCTTGGGGTCCGGGCAGCCGAAGACGACGCGGCCCAGGCGTGCGTTGACGATGAGCCCGGCGCACATCGGGCAGGGCTCGAGCGTGACCACCAGTGTGCAGTGGTTGAGCCTCCAGTCTCCCACGGCGGCCGCCGCGGCCCGGATGGCGATGAGTTCGGCGTGGGCCGCGGGGTCTTTGTTGATGTGGCGGAGGTTGTGCCCCTCGCCCAGCGTGCGGCCGCTGGCGGTTTCGTACACCACGGCCCCGACGGGGATCTCGCCCATCGCGCCGGCCCGGGCGGCGAGGTCCAGGGCGCGGCGCATGTGCAGCAGGTCGTAGTCGGTGGCAGTCACGGGCGGACGGGAGAGGTGAGGGAGGTGGGGCGGCTCGGGCGGCATCACCGCATGACCGCGTCCATCTGCTTGCGGTCTCCGGCGCTCGCGCCCTCGAGCGGGATGTCCTTGAGCATGCCGTCGATGATCGCGTCGGTGGTGACCTGGTCGGCCTCGGCATTGAAGTTGGTGAGGATGCGGTGCCGGAGCACGGGCTTGGCGATGGCCTTGACGTGCTCGGCCGTCACATGGGTCGCGCCCGAGAGGATCGCCTTGGCCTTGGCCGCGAGGATGAGGTACTCGCTGGCGCGGGGCCCGGCGCCCCAGCCGACGTAGGCCTTGACGAGCTTGGGCCGCTCGAGCCCGCCCTCCATCGGCTCGCTGACACGGGTGGCGCGGACCAGCCGGATGGCGTAGCGGATGATGTGGTCGGCCACGGGGGTCATGCGGACGAGCTCCTGCACGCGCAGGATGTCCTGGCTGGTGAGCACCGGCTCGGGCGTGCCGCGGGCCCCGGCGGTGGTCCGGCGGACGATCTCGAGCTCTTCCTCGGCCTTGGGGTAGGTGATGCGCACGTTGAACATGAAGCGGTCGAGCTGGGCCTCGGGCAGGGGGTAGGTGCCCTCCTGCTCGATGGGGTTCTGCGTCGCGAGCACGAAGAACGGCTCGGGCAGCTTGTGCTGCATCCCGCCCACCGTCACCTGGTGTTCCTGCATGGCCTCGAGCAGGGCCGCCTGCGTCTTGGGCGGCGTGCGGTTGATCTCGTCGGCGAGGATGACGTTGGCGAAGACAGGCCCCTTGACGAAGCGAAGCTCGCGCACGCCCGTCGCCTTGTCCTCCTCGATGACCTCCGTGCCCGTGATATCGCTGGGCATCAGGTCGGGCGTGAACTGGATCCGGCTGAAGCCCAGGCTCAGCGTCCGTGCGATCGTCGAGATCAAGAGCGTCTTGGCCAGCCCCGGCACGCCCTCCACCAGCGCGTGGCCGCGGCAGAACATCGCCATCAGGATCTGGTCGACGACGTCGTCCTGGCCCACGATGACCTTGTGGATCTGCTGGCTCAGCCGATCGTAGGCCCCCCGCACCTGCTCGATCGCCCGCGCCGGGTCTGTTGAGGCGAGGTCTGAGTGAGTGCCGGAGGAGGTCTGCGAGGCGAGCGGATCGGGCATGGGCGTCTCCAGGGACAAGAACGATTCTATCGACCCGATGGTTGTACCACCCCAGAGCATCCCGGCTACAAAACCGACCGCCCGGGCGCTTGCACGCCCGGGCGGCCATCAGGGTTGATCTGCCCGAAAGCAGAAAGGTGGCTCGTGCTCGGCACGCTCGGCCGGATGACTCATGAAACCTGCGCGGAACCCGTGCGTCCGCGCCCGTCGCGGCGCGAGGTCTTCTCGTCCTTCTTGGGCGGCTGGGCGTTCTGCCCTGGCGCGACGTTCTGCCGCTCGATCATCTGCCGCATCATCTCTTCTATCCGGCGCATGCGGTCTTCGATGGCTTTATTCAGATCATCCAAGCCGGCGTTCCCCGGCGCGACGCCCTGCTGCTGCAGCCGCCGGGCCCATTCCTCGGCCTGACGCTGGATCGCTTGGTGTTCGGGGCCCAGCAGGGTCTGCCCCCGGGCCCCGGGGGCAGGCAGGGTCATGACGAACGGCTGTCCGTTGATGAAGCCGAGGTTGTTCCCCTGCCGCGAGAGATTGCCCCAGTCGTCGGCGGTCACGATGGCGTCGACCTTGGCGTCGTCCATCTTGGCCGCATCGTACTTCTCGGGGCTGATGCTGATGGACTTCTTCTCGCCCCTGTGCAGCACCTCGACGGCGATCGCTTGGCCCGGCTGGCGGGAACGGAACGCCTCGCGGACCGTGTTGGCCGATGCGGGGCTCTTTCCGTCGATCGAGACAATCAGGTCGTAGGGCTTGAGCCCGGCCTTCTGGGCCGCGAGCCCGTCGTACACGGCGGCGACCATCGTCGCATCGCCCTCCTTGAGCCCGAAGTGGCCGCGGATCACCGAGTCGGGCTCGACGAGCTGCACGCCGACCATCACCGCCGGCGGCTCGACCTTGGCCGCTTCGCCGCCGCGCTGGTTCGGGAAGAGGTTCCGCCCGGGGCCGGCCGCCCCCCGCCCGCCGGGGCGCGAGAAGCGCGTATCGGGCCGTTCCGCGGCCCGATCTCCTTCGCCACCGAGGATCGTCAGGCCCGATTCGGGCGCGTCCTGCTCGAAGATCACCGCCCCGGCGTCGTCGAGAATCGAGATCTTCCCGTTCTCGCTCTTGAGCCGATCGGCGGGCACGGGCCGACCATCGACGCTGCCCGAGAGCTTGCCGTCGACGCCCGAGACCGTGAAGTTCCGGCCGTTCTGCGAGCGTGTGATGGTCCACGACGAACTGACCTTCGGGACACCCAGCCCCAAGCCCGGCGGGGGCTGGTCCTGCGCCGAGGCGATCGGGGCCCCGGCCAGGCACGCGCCCGCGAGGGCGAGCGTGCGGATGGTCTGAACTGCGGTCGTGTTGAGAGTGCTGGACATGCTGGACATACCGAACATGCTGATCATGGCTGTGGTCTCCTTCTTGAATGCCTGTACATCGAGACGTGCGACCAGCGCCGATCCGTCGCGCCCCTGCGGCGTCGGGGCCCGGCCCGTCGCGGCTCAGTCGCGTCCCTCGTTCAATCGGATCATCGGCACCCGCACCGGCACCGGGTTGCCGCGCTCGTCGATGCCGAACCGCACGAGGCTGTCCGCGCGAGCCCGCTCGACGAACTGGCGGATGTAGATCACCTCGAGCTGCCCGTCGCTGCCGCGGCGGGAATCGACCACCACCCGCTGGGGCAGCTCGCCGAGCACGATGTTCTGCCGCTTGCCCAGCTCGACATACGCCTTGGCCGCGTCCTCCGACGTGCCGACGGTCAGCAATCCCGCGGCCTGCGTCCCGCCCGCGCCACCCGCGAGCCCCAGCCCGCCCGGCACGATCGGCGGCCCGAGGAAGTTCCCGCTGCCGATCCACGCGAGCAGCAGGCACGCCGCCGCGACCCAGCCCGCCGCCGAGCCCAGCCGCGACCAGCCCACCAGCACCGGCCGTTGCGAAGTGCCCTCGCCAGCGCCAAAAGCACGGGCCGCGATCGGCCCGGGCAGCTCGACGCGTTCCGCGGCGAGCAGCTGCAGATTGACCGCAAGCCCCAAGGCCGCTTGGTCGCGCTGGGCCCGGGCCAGCAGCTTCCACGCACCGGCGTCGCCGTCGGCGATGGCCGAGAAGGCGTTCCAGTCCTGAACCGAAGCGCAGTTGTCGGCGATGCGGGTGATCAGCAAGTCCAGCTGGTCGCGCCGGTCGGAGGTCGGGAGTTCGTGCGTACTCATGGTTCCTCGCTCGCCGCCCGCGCGGCCTGTGTTTCCCGCTCATCCCGGTTCAGCCCGTCGCTCTCGGCCTTCTCCCGCAGCATGCGCCGGGCTCGGGCGATTCGGGTCTCGATCGTTGTGTCGGGCAGGCCCATGACCTCCCCGATCTGCTTGTAGCTCATCCCCTGCACGCACTTGAGCAGCAGCGGCTCGCGATAGCCGTCGGGGAGCTCCGAGGAGAGCTCCAGCAGCCGACGCCCCTCAACGATGGTCGCGTCCAGCGACACGCCCCCGCCGCCCCCGCCGCCCCCCCCGCCCCCCCCGCCAACGCCCGTCGCGTCCTCTCGAAGCCAGGCGGCCTCACGAGCGGCGTCGGTCTGCCCGGCGAAGCCCACGAGCTTGAGCCAGCCGGCCTTGCGGACGTTGCGACGCCGTGCCGCCGTCTTGGCGATGCTTATCGCGACGGCCCGGAGCCACGGCTTGAACGCGCCGGCCTCGCGCAGGCCCGAGATCTTCGCCACCACGGCCAACGCCACCTCCTGGAGCAGGTCGTCGATCTCCGCATCGCGCGGCGCGTGGGCCAGGAGCACCGCCGCCACCCAGCGCCGGTGCCGGTGCCACAGGTCGCGCTGGGCGGCCTGGTCGCCCATGATGGCGCGCTGGATCACCTCGGCCGGGACTTCCGGCTCGCCTGCGCACCCCGCCGCCACGGCGCCCCACCTACCAGGGACGCCGGACAGATGTCCGTCCACTCCGCTCACGCGGTCAACCCCTTTCTGCTCTTCATCCATCTAAGACGCCCGAGCCGGCCGTTCCCGTCAAAGTGGGCCGAAGCCCCTGCCGCCGCCTGAATGGACCCTTGGCCGGGATTCCCGGACCTCCGATTCGCGGCCAAGGGGGTTCTACCCTCACCCCGCCCGATACGCCCGCGTGTTTCCGCGCCGGCTCGTCGTCCGCTGGAAGTTGTACCGCCATGCCCCGCGATCCGTTCGAGCACACCGCCATGCCCCTCGGGGACCACCTCGACGAGCTTCGTCGCCGCGTGATGCTGGGGTTGTTCGGGGTCGTGCCGGTGTTCATCGCGGGGCTGGTGTTTGGCAAGACGATCCTGATATTCGTCACCCAGCCGCTGCGCGACGCGCTGGCCCGCGAGGGGCTGCCTCAGGCGATGCAGACCACCGGCCCGCTCGAGGGCTTCATGGCCTATCTGAAGATCGCGCTGCTCTTGGCGCTGATCATCGGGGCCCCGTGGATCATCTATCAGGCGTGGAAGTTCGTCGCGCCCGGGCTCTATAACAAGGAAAAGCGGTTCATCAACGTGCTGGCCCCGCTGAGCGTGGCCATGTCGATCACCGGGCTGGCGTTTGTTTACTACGTCGCCATCCCGATGATGCTGCTGTTCTTCGTCCACTTCAACGCCACGCTCATCAACCGGCACCCCGCGACGGCCCCAGCGCCCGCGGGCGTCACGCTCCCGGCCTTCCCGACCCTCGACGCCGATCCGGTTGACCCCCAGCCCGGCACGGTCTGGATCAACCGCGCGCTGCAGGAGATGCGGGTCGCGGTTCCCCAGCCCCCGCCGAAGGAGGGCGACCCGGCCCCGCCGCCAAAGGTGCTTGGCATGCGGCTCACGGGCGACTCGCTGGTCAGCCAGGAGTACCGCATCAGCGAGTATCTCTCGCTGGTGGTGCTCTTCGCGGGCATCTTCGCGCTCACGTTCCAGGCGCCGGTGGTGGTGCTGCTGGTCGGCTGGTCGGGGCTGGTGAAAGTGGAGACGATGCGCCGCCAGAGGCGCTATGTCATCTTCGGCATCGCGGTCATCAGCGCAATCGTCACGCCCCCCGACGCCCTGAGCATGTTTCTCCTGGGCATCCCGCTGTACCTGCTCTTCGAGTTCGGCGTGCTGCTGCTGACGGTCTTCCCCGCCAGCCGCGTCGCCCGCGGCGGGGGCGTGCTCGGCAAGGCCGATCAGGATTCGCCCCCGGACTGAACGCTACCGATGTCGCCCAAGTCGCGCATGTCGCCCGCTCACTCCGCCCATCTCGGCTCGGCGTGCCCGCAGAGCCCCAGCTCGCCCGCGAAGCGCACGAACTTGGCCACCGCCTCCTTCTCCGCCTCGCCCACGCCGTAGTGCAGATACTCGCCCACGTACCGGCGGGCCAGGTCGGCGGGCCAGTGCTTCTCGCCCGCGCGGCTGGCGACGATCCAGTCCAGCCGCGTCGCGTTGTGGCGCCGGGCCCGGTCGAGCATCATCGCCGCCGCCCGCACCGCCACCGAGCCCTCCGTGCCCCCGCGGCACATCCAGGCGGCATACACAAACGGCAGCCCGGTGAGCGACTTCCATGCCGCGCCGAGGTCCATCTGGTAGGGATACCGCTCCGCCGGCGGGGCATCGGTCACCACCTTGTCGCCGATGAGCAGCACCGCGTCGGGCCACGATTGCCGGGCCTCGCCGCCCTGGGTACCCCGCCTGTCCCCGGCGGGCCTTTGTACGCCGCCGCCGTCCCCCGACGGGACCGCGCGATGCGCCCCGGGCCCGACGACCAAGTGCTCGCCCGCATCAAAGCTCACCACCCGCACGCGTCGGCCGTGGAGTTTGTGCATGAGCACCTGCAGGAGCGCGACCGAGGTGTGGCTGTCGGTGTCGACGCCGATCTCCTCGAGCGTCTCGATGGGCCGCGTGCTGAACAGCCGCACGGTGAGCGTGGGCCCGTCGCAGCCGATCATGCCCACGGGCAGCAGCACGACCCCCGGCCCGCCCGAGCCCTCGGCCGTGGCGGCATCGATCACCGACGCGAGCGCGACATCGACATCCCCGCCTATGAGCATCCCTGCCAGGCGGCTGGGCACGGCCGTCACCACCTCGACATCGCGCCACGTCCGCAGCCCCTCGATGAGCGGGAGCGTGTTGAGATACTGCACGCAACCGATGCGGACGGTGTCCATGGCGGAGTCTACGCGGCGCCGCTTCTATACTCGTCCGCGTTGGCCGCCCCGCTCCCGAGCAAAGCCCCCGTCATCTGCGGCCCCACCGCCGGCGGCAAGTCGTGGCTCGCGGTCGAACTCGCCCTAGCCCTGCGCGACCGCCACGACATCGACGCCCAAGTCGTCACCGCCGATGCATTCCAGGTCTACGCGGGCCTGAACATCGGCACCGCCAAGCCCCCGCCCGAGGAACGCCGCGGCGTCGAGCACCACCTCATCGACATCGTGCCCGCCCGGTCGCCCCAACCCTTCACCCTCGACCGCTGGCTCGCCCTCGCCCGCCAGACCATCGCCGACCTCCGCGCCCGCGGCGTTCTTCCCATCGTCGTCGGCGGCACCCACCTCTACATCAAGGCCCTCCTCGAGGGCCTGTTCGACGGCCCCAAGGCCGATCCCGCCCTGCGAGACGCGCTCTCGGCCATGGACCCCGGGCTCCGCCGGGCCGAGCTCGAGCGCGTCGATCCCGCGGCGGCCGCCCGAATCCATCCCAACGACGTCCGCCGCACCGTCCGCGCCCTGGAGGTCTACCGCCTCACCGGCACGCCCATCTCCCAGCACCAGACCCAGTGGGACCAGGCGGGCGCTGTGGCGGCCGACGAGTTCCAGCTCGTGATTCTCGACTGGGACGCCCCGGCGCTCAACCGGCGGATCAACGCGCGGGTTCAAGACATGATGTCCCGGGGATTGCTCGACGAGGTGCGCTGGTTGTTTGATGCAAACGCTTTCACGCCCCAGTCCGCCGAGGCTCTCGGGTACAAGCAGTTGATTCCGATTGTCTGTCGGGCGCGTGAGGAAGGCCGATGGCCGCCGGCGGCGGGGGCGGTCGAGAAGGCCGTCGAACAGATCAAGATCGAAACCCGCCGATTTGGCAAGAACCAGCGGACCTGGCTCCGCCGCCTTGGCACAACGCCGAACGCCGTGCGGATCGCGGCGGAAACAACCCCCCAAGAACAGTGGGTAGATTTGGTCTTTGACCGGCTTCCGCTTGCCATCGCGGAACCGCCAGGCGGGCCACCAATGGGGCGGTCAACCAAGGCCGCGGGCGAAGAGTTGTAGTTTGTTCGGTATGCTCTTGACCGATTGGCGCGGTTTTTGCTTGACAGGTCTGTCGCTAAGCCCGTATCAACGAGGCTGCCGGATGCGGGGCGATCCCGTCGCGAGCCGATAGGGCCTGCGATCCCATCCTTATAGACAGACGTATTCTCGATCGAGGACCGATGGCCAAGTCACCCGCCACACGCACAGCCAAACCACCCCGTGCCCCCCGCGCCGGCAAATCGGCACCTAAGTCCGCCAAGCCGCGTGTTGGGAAGGGCGCCGGGCGGGCCGCGGCGGGCGGCGGCGGCGGCGACGCGCCGTTTGACGGGGGCGACGAGGGCGCGTCTTCGGCGGGTTCGCGGGCCTCGGGCAAGCAGCTGGTGATCGTCGAGTCGCCCGCCAAGGGCAAGACGATCAACAAGTATCTCGGCCCGGACTTTGTCGTCATGGCGAGCGTCGGGCACATCCGGGACCTGCCCGAGAAGAACCCCAAGGGCGTCGACTCGCCCGTGCCCGGCGTCGACATCGAGCACGGCTTCAAGCCCACCTATCAGGTGCTGCCGGCCAAGACCAAGACGATGAGCGAGCTCAAGCGGGCGGCGAAGAACGCCCGGGAGATCTGGTTCGCGACCGACTTGGATCGCGAGGGCGAGGCGATCGCCTGGCACTTGGCCGACGAGCTGGGCGTCAAGCCGCAGATCGCCAAGCGCGTGATGTTCGCCGCCATCACCAAGGACGAGATCAAGCGGGCGTTCGAGAACCCGCGCCCGATCGACATGGACCGCGTGAACGCCCAGCAGGCCCGGCGGCTGGTGGATCGGATCGTGGGATACCAGGTCTCGCCGCTGCTGTGGAAGAAGGTGGCGCGGGGCCTGAGCGCGGGGCGTGTGCAGAGCGTGGCGGTTCGGCTGGTGGTGGACCGCGAGCGGGAGATCCGCGCGTTTATCCCCGACGAGTACTGGGCCGTGTCGGCCAACTTCGCCCTGAGCGTCGAGCAGCAGGCTCGGCTCGGCAAGTCCTGGGCCGCGTACATGGCCGAGCGCGACGACAAGGGCAATCCGCACAGCGTCAAGAGCCAGACGTCCTGGCTCAGCGACGAGGGGGCGATCCAGGCCGAGCTGGTCGAGGTCGGCGGGACGAAGTTTGACCTTAATAGCGCGACGAGCCCCGGGCAGGACCTGACGGTGCGCCTGCGCGATGTGGCCCGGCTGGCGGGGCTGAAGATCACGGACATCCAGACGAAGGAGGACCCCAAGGGCCGCGGGCCGGCGAAGCTGCGCCGAACGGTCGTGGGCACGGTCGATCCGGCCGCGAGGTACGCGGTCGAGAGCATCGAGACCAAGCGGACCAGCGTGCGCCCCCCGCCGCCGTTTATTACTTCGACGCTCCAGCAGGCCGCCAGCACGCGGCTGGGATTTGCGGCCCGGCGGACGATGCAGGCGGCGCAGGGGCTCTACGAGGGCGTGGACATCCCCGGCGAGGGCCCGACGGGCCTGATCACCTATATGCGTACCGACTCGACGCACATCTCGGGCCAGGCCTTGACGATGGCGCGAGAGTACATCGGCAAGAAGTA
>Ga0105044_10015239_pt1 | contig 10390 bp, 9 predicted proteins | sample MAT01_FD_78092 | JGI IMG/M metagenome (GOLD analysis project Ga0105044, IMG submission 78092) | Freshwater microbial communities from Lake Fryxell liftoff mats and glacier meltwater in Antarctica - MAT-01 | ecosystem: Environmental > Aquatic > Freshwater > Ice > Liftoff microbial mat | place...
CAGCAGCATGATCTGGCCGTAGGAGGACGCCATGGCGACGAAGCGGGCCCGCTCCGCGACGGCGACCGGGTCGTCGACGGCCACACCGCCCGAGACGGCCCCGATGATCGCCGGCAGCACGAACGCGCCGGGCACGAGCACCAGCAGATAGAACGCGGTGCAGATCCACCCGCCGGCCCACGCATAGGCCGGGGCCCGATCGGGGCGGCCGGCGCCCAAATGCTGAGAGACGTAGGTGTTCACCACGGTGATCAGGCCGTGGGCCAGCGAGATCGGCACCCACGAGCACATGCCCCCGTTGCCCTGAGCCCCGACATAGACCGGGTCGGGCCCGATGTGCGCGACCATCCACTTGTCGAGCAGCTGCATGAGCGTGTAGGACGTCATGCTCGCCACCACCGGCGCGGAGATCACCAGCATCTCCATGAGGGGAGACTTTTCACGAGTCGCGGACGGTGTTGTTGCGGCCTCCCCGGTCATGAGTTTGGGAGGGTAGTCGCAGGGCGTCGCGCGATCGATTACAGGCTGCTCAGCCCGTCTCGAACGGCGATCAGGTCGATGACAAGTCCCGGAATACTCGAGCACGCGAGGCGGTCGCCGGCTGCCGCGACCTCTCCAAGGCCGGCTCCAGTACGTCGCCAGACCCGCACCGACAGATCGTCCTGATCAACAACCCAGTACTCGCCCACGCCGAAGCGGGCGTAATCCGTCCGCTTCTGTTCAAGATCGATGGTCCGGCTGCCGGGCGACAGCACCTCGATCACCAAATCGGGTACGACCGTCAGCCGGTCGGCGCGACCTTGGATGCGTCCGGGCGAAAACACCCCGATGTCGGGGCGGTACACCAAAGCCGGCCCGAAGTGCACGTCAACATCGGAAGCAAAGCGAAGCCCGGGGAGCGCACCGGCGCACCGGCCAAGCGCCTCCATCAGGAACCGGATGACCTCTCCGTGCCGGAACGATCGGCTTGGGGGCATCACGACAACTCCGTCGATCAACTCGTAGCGAGCGCCGGTCTCTCCGATCGACAGATACTCCTCCGCCGTCATCCGCAGGCCGGAGTAGTTCGCTTCGCCGAGGATCTTGCTCGGATGGATCATCGCTGAAGTATAACGACCGGCCCCGCGGCCGGTCGTCTTCACGTTTACTCAGGGATTGCTCACGCCCGGCCGCTTGGCCCGGACCTCGACGGTGAACGGCGGGTCTTCCGCCTCTTCGTTCTCGCCGTCCTCCGCGTCATCGTCCAGATCCTCGGTCGCCTTCGCCTTGGACTCGTTCTCGAGCTGCTCTCGCAGGTTCCCATCGTTGACGATCGACTGGGCCTGCTCCAGAGAATCGGCCAGCGGGCGGCTGGGCAGGTGCTTGAGCCGCTCGGCCTCCTCGGCCGCTGCCGCGTCGGCCGCGGCCTGGGCCTTCATCGCCTGCCACTCCTCGAGCGTGATCATCACCTCGCGCTCGACGGTGCCCTTGTGCTCGCCGACGATCCCGGCAAGGCCCATCGCGTCGATCAGGCGGCTCGCCCGCGTGTAACCGATCGCGAGCCGGCGCTGCAGCATGCTCACGCTGCCGCGACGGGTCTCGATCACGACCTCGACGGCCTTGTCGAACATCGGGTCGTCCTGGGCGTTCTCCAGGCTCTGCTTGTCGGCGTCGGGATCGTCGCTGCCGCCCACGGGCGTCGAGCGGATCTGCATCAGGCTCCGCTCGAAGGTCGGCTGGGCCACCTCGCGCATGAACTTGACGACCCGCCGGATCTCCTTGTCGTCCACCAGCGTCCCCTGGGCCCGCATGAGCTTGCTGCTCTTCGGGGAGAGATAGAGCATGTCGCCCTGGCCGAGCAGGAGCTCGCCGCCCTTCTGGTCCAGCACGATCCGCGAGTCCATCCCGCTGGCCACCTTAAATGCGATCCGTGCGGGCATGTTGCTCTTGATCAGGCCCGTCACCACGTTCGCCTGCGGCCGCTGCGTCGCCAGGATCAGGTGCATCCCCACCGCGCGGGCCTTCTGGGCGATCCGCACGATCGAGTGCTCGACCTCCTTGTTGGTCATCATGAGGTCGGCGAGCTCGTCGATCACGAACACCATATAGGGCAGCTTCCGCGGGATCTTCGCCTCTTCCTCGGGCGTGGTCGGGCTGAAGCGGTCCTTCAGCTCCTCCCAGGTCATCTCGTTGTAGCTGGCGATGTCGCGGCAGCCGGCCTCGGCCAGCAGCTCGTACCGCTCGTCCATTTTGTTGACGGCCCACTCCAGGATCGCCGCCGCCTTGCTCATCTCCGTTACCACCGGGCACATCAGGTGCGGGATGTCCTTGAACTGGCTCATCTCGACCATCTTGGGATCGACCAGCACCAGCTTGAGCTCGTTGGGCTTCTTCGTGTAGAGGAAGCTCATGATGATGGTGTTCATGCACACGCTCTTGCCCGAGCCGGTCGTGCCGGCGATGAGCATGTGCGGCATCTTCGAGAGATCCTCGATCATGGGCTCGCCCGAGGCGTCCTTGCCCAGGAACATCGGCAGCCGCATGCCGCCGTAGACCTCCGCCTTGGTCATCAGCTCCTTGAGCCGAACCTTCTCTTTGTGCGCGTTGGGCACCTCGACGCCCACGGTGTCGCGTCCGGCGATGTTGGTCACCACGCGGATGTTCACGCTCTTCAGGGCCCGGGCCAGGTCGTTGGCCACGGCGCTGAGCACCGCGACCTTCGTCCCCGGCGCGAGCCGCAGCTCGTACATCGTGATCACCGGCCCGGACTCGACGCCCACGACCTCGCCGTCGATCTTGTATTCCTTGAGCGCCCGCTCCAAGGCTTCGGCCTGCTCGCGGACGTAGCTCTCCATCGTCTGAACGAAGTTGCCCTCGGGCTCTTCCAAAAGGTCCAGGCCCGGGAAGCGATAGCCCTCGAGGTCCATCGTGCTCTGGATGTCTCGCAGGTCCGCCTCGGTTGCCGAGCGCTTGGTCTGGCTCGCGAACCGCACCGGCAGCTTGGCCATCTTGGCCCGCAGCTCCTCGGGCGTGAAGCCCTTCTTCTCCTCGGCGGCCGCCGCCGGCTTGGCGGCGGGCTCGTCATCGTTCTCATCGTCGTCCGACGACCCAGCGGGCTCGGACACTTCATCATCAGCATCATCGTCGGCCTCGGCGATCGGCACGCCCCGCGCCGCGGCCGGCGTGAGCCCACCGCCGTCGGGATCAAACGCCTCGACGCCGCCGAGCCCGCCCGCGTCCGGGTCGATGGACTCGCCGCCGGTCTCGCCGTCCGCGTCCTGGCCCGCTTTAGTCTTCTTTCGCGCTTTGCGGCCGGGTATCGCCGGCGTGCCCGGCTGGGCCGCAACCTCGACCAGCGACTTGTCGTCGTCCACATCCGTCTCGCGGACCTTGAGGGTCGCGGCCTCGCTCGCCGCCCTTGCCGCGGCCCGCTTGTCCGCCAGTGTTCGGGCGGTCGCCAGCGCCGCGGTGCCCGCGACGCGGCCCGCGGTCCGCGTCCCGCTCCAGAGCATTCGCCCGGTCCACGCCGCCGCCAGCATGGCCCAGACGTCGAGCGTCACGATCGATCCGACGATCATCGCCAGCGCCAAGGGCACCACGGCGAGCGTCGAGAAGCTCCGCGACAGCACCTGCCCGCCGTTGAGACCGATCAGCCCGCCCGGCAGGTTCATCACCGGGCCGGAGGTCGGGAAGTAGATCGCCTGAGCGCACGCCGCCGTCGCGGTCATGAGAAGTGCCCCGAGCGTCCGCACCGCCAGATGGCTGATGCGGTACCCGTTGCCCCAGACATACAGCGATACGCCCCAGAGCGCCACCAGCACCCACGCGCCATATCCCCAGAGCGAGTAGAAGAGGTAGTGCGCCACCAGCGCCCCCACCACGCCCCCCAGGTTCGCCGGTGGCTTGTTGACCGGCACCGCCGCCGAACCGGGGTCGGTCGCGCTGAACGAGCCCAGCGAGAGCACGACGAACACGAAGGCCAGAAGCCCCGCGATCCATGCCACCCGCTTCCATACCGCCGACGGGTCCATGTCGGACTCGATCAGCGGCTTGGCCCCGCCGCGAGCACCCGACCCATCGGCAGACTTTGCGCCTTTTTTGTTCAAAGCACTCACGCCGGCCTCCTCCGCGTCCCGAGCCCGCGCGCGGCCACCCTTTACGACGGTTGTTCCTTCAGTCATCACACCCCCGATATCGGCCCGCCCCCACGCCGGGGCACACAGATGCCCGCCCAGGCCCGCCGCCGCCTTCCCCCGCCCGGCAGGGCGGAGGTCAACTCTGCCGATCACGGGGCTTCCGCGGCCTGAAATCCGCCCGTGGCAACGGCCAACAATCTTCCGATGCGGTACTTCCTGGCCATTCTCCTGCCCCCTGTCGCCGTCCTGCTTTGCGGCAAGCCCGTGCAGGCCCTGCTGAACGTCATCCTGTGGATCCTGGGGATCGTCCCCGGCATAATCCACGCCTGCCTGGTTGTCCACGAGTTCTACGCCGACCGGCGGGCCAATCGGATCATCCGGGCCACCCGGCCGGCCTGACCGGCCGCGCTCGACCCCGCATTCCGCCCGTCAAAGCACCGGCGGCACGCCCCGATAGACGGTGGCCACCCGCCGGGCCTCACGTTGCATCAGGGCCCAATCGTGCCGGCTCACAACGCTGGGCGCGATCGCCGCCCCGCCCGCATTGGCGACCAGGAACGAGCACGCGTCGGTCAAGAGGCCGTGGTCGGTGACACCGAAGAGTTCCTGGGCCGCCACGCGGAGACCAAGCCCCGGCGCGTCCAGCCGAAGCATCTCGGCGGACATCGACGGGTGCCGACCGGCGACGATCGGGCTCTGCGGGTCGATCATTCCCGTCGGCGAGCGGGCCTTGAGCTGCTCGACATGCTGAGCGAGGTTCGAGTGGTGCAGGAGCGCCACGCCCTCCGGGGCAAGCTTTCTGGCCAGCTGCGCGAGATATGCCCGCACAGTGTCGCGGTCGACAAACACCAGCGCTTCCCACGACAGGCAGACATTCACGCTCCCGTCGGGGATTTCCGCCAGAGACCGGCCGTCGTTGAGGATCAGCCGGACCCCGGGCCCCAGCCGCTCGCGGGCCCGGCGGAGGCTGCGCTCGCAGATATCAACGCCCGTGTACCGCAGCGCAAACGGCCGCACGCACGAGGCCAGCAGCCCCGCGCCCACACCGATCTCCAGCACGTGCTCGGCGGGGAGCACCCGCGAAAGCCGTGGCAGGAGATACCCCGTCCAGAGCTCCGCCGCCCCGCCCCAGGGGTCGTACGCGGCCTCGCTCTGACGCAGCGTGTCGGTCCGCGCCTGAAAGTTGCGCACGCCGATCGCGTCGCTCGCGGCGGGCGTGGACGCGGCGGCGATCTCAAAGAGGTCGGCGCCGCCGCTGCTGTGGCCGGAGACGGCGGTCATGACGCACCATCAGAGGGTCGGGGTGGCACGATCTCCACCTCGTCGATCACCCGGCGGCGAAGCAGGTATTTTTCCCCCCCGGGGGCCACGTGCAGCCGTTCCTCAACCTGCTCGCGCACCACACGCGTTGGCTCGGCCTGCGCCGAGCCCGCGTCCATCGTCGTGGGTCCGGCGGCCGGGGGTTGCGGCGGCGCCGGGTCCGACGTGATCGCGCCGACCACGTGCCCAAAGAATGCGCCGATGTTGCGCAGCAGCGAGTCGTGCCCTTGGCCCGTCCCGGGGCGGGACGGAGGCGGTTCAGATGCAGACGGGGGAACTGGGGCCATCCGGGGCCTCGCGATCGGGGTCAGTGGTGCCCGTGATGAGCGGCGTGGGCCGCGTGATTCTCGAGTAGTTCGGGGATCTTCGCCGGGTCAACGTTCTCGTAGAGTTTCTCGTCCACCAGCATCGCCGGGGCAGTCCCGCACGAGCCGATGCACTCGAGCTCGACCAGCGTGAACCGCCCGTCGTCGGTGGTCTCGCCCACGTCGACGTTCAGGGCTCGCTTGCACGCCTCGGAGACCTCGCGCTGGCCGCAGAACTCGCAGGCGATCGAGCGGCAGACCTGCACCAGGTGCTTGCCCTTGGGCTTGAGCCAGTATTCCTCGTAGAACGACGCCGTATCGATCACGTCCGAAGGCTTGAGTTTCAGGAACTCGGCGACCTCCAGCATCGCCTGCGGCGGGATCCAGCCGTATTCATGCTGAAGCATGTGCAGCGCGGGCAGCAGTGCCCCCTGCGAGCGCTCGTAGCGGGGCAGATAGGTGTCGCGGAGCGTCGCCTGCATCGCGAGCGTCAGGTAGGGCTCGGCCCGACGCTCGATCTTGATCCCGGCGGAGTTCTTGGTGATCCAGGCCATTGGACGCGATCCTAGGCCCCATGCTCCCCGGCCCACCCGTTCCAGAGCCCCGCCCGGCGTCGCTAACTCTTCATCGACGAGACCACCGCGATGGCCACCGGCACCAGGATCAGCACCGGGATGAACACCGCCACTCCCGGCGGGAGCATCGGCCAGTTCACGCTGGTGAGCAGGATGCCGCCCATCAGCGAAACGATCCCGATCGGGGCGCACTTGAGCGACTGCACAAGCATGTTCTTGGGTTCGCGCATCAGGAAGAAGGGCATGGTGATGATCAGGGCCAGAAACGACGAGAGCAGCTGGCTGGCCCGACCCCAGCGGATCCGCTGAAGCTCGGCCCGGAACTTGCTGTCGACGTTGGGCCGGGCCAGCATCTCGCCGATCTGCGCCCACGACAGCGACTGGCTGTAGGCCCGGAACTGGCGGAACTTCAGGCTCTCGGGATCGAGGTCCGTCATGATGCGGCTGGGCGTCGGGCGTGCCCCGCCACCAGGGGCCGAACCGGCACCGCCGGGGGCCAGCTGCATCGACGCGAGCCGTGGGTTGGTCAAGTCCCACCCGCCATCACGCCACACGGCCCGCTCGGCGCTGATGGCCCCCGTCGCGACGCCCTTGTCCCGCAGCCAGACCGTCACGTTGGCCATCTCGCCCCGGGCCGGATCGAACGTGCTCGCAAGCCAGATCGCCCCCTGGGTGTCGCAGGCGAGCATGACGGGGACCTGCTTCCAGTCGATCCGCCCCACGTCGTCGTTGCCCCGCGTGAGCAGCGGCGCGATCTCAGGGCGGCTGAGCACCAGCTCCTGATTCAGCACCTTCAGGCCCAGCATGAGCGCCGCGACCATCAGCACCGGCCGGGCCAGCCGACGCAGGCTGATCCCACCGGCCAGCACCGCGACCAGCTCACGGTTCCGCACCAGCTGCGTGAACGTGAAACCCATCGCCGCCACGAGCACCAGCCCCACGAGGTAGACATAGAGCTGCAGCAGCCGCGGCCCCCACAGGTGCACGATCGCCAGAACCGTCAGGGCCGCCCGACGGACCCCCTCGGCCTTGGGGTCGGTCTTCATCGCTCCCTCGATGAACTTGTCGATGTTCAGCGCCACGTCGACGGCCACGACGAAGCTGAACAGGACCACCAGCAACGCGACCACGTTGAAGAGATACTGGCGGGCGATGTATCGGTCCAGCGTGGTCATCGCGATCCAAGCGTCCGCGGCCCGGAGGGCATCGGGGCCCCCGCGTTGTTGCTCAGGTCCCAAGCGTAGATGGCGCGGAAGCAGAGCACGCCGATCGCCGCGGCCGCAAGCACATCGCTGAAGTAGTGCGCCCCCACCGCCAGCCGCGACGCGCAGCAGAGCGCCGCGAGCACCAGCAGCACCCACCGCCAGCGCGGGAACACCAGCCCAGCCGCCAGGGCCGCCCCGACCGCGACGCTCGCGTGGCTCGACGCCAGACCCAGGCCCGAGGTGCTCCAGAACTCCGCCGATCCCGGCGAGCCGGCCGGAAGCTTGAAGCGGTAGAACCCGTCGCCGAACTCGGGCCGCTGGCGGCGCGACAGCAGCTTGAGCAGCTCGGCCCCGATCCCCGCGGCGACCGGCACAAGCACGATGAACACGCCCCGCCGGAGCGAGCGCTTGGCCCCCGCCGCGTCGGGCTGAACGAACCCGCCGAAGACGACCAGCGCCCCGAGCGCGAGCCAGATCCAAACCCGGCCGAACGCGTAGATAGCCGTGTACCCGGCCGCGATGGCCGCGTCGAGCCACGCGCCCGAAGCCGCCGCGCGGTACGCCGCGGGCACGCCGTAGAGACCTTCGAGCCAGACCAGCCGGGGCGTGCCGGCGCGCGTGCTCAAGAGCCAGACCGCGCGGTCCCACCCCATGGCGACGAGCAGCACGCACGCGGCCCAGAGGGCTTCGGTGCGCGAGAGAATCACACGCCGAAGCACGCGCGGAGTGTCGGCGAACGTGGTCGGCGTGCCCGTCGCGCCCGCCATAGACGCTTCGTGTATTCGTGCCTCTTCGCTCAACGCTTCGCTCCCGGACCGGAGCGATCGTTGTCGGTCCGCGGCTGGGGCGGGCGATACTCGAAGCACAGATACACCATCCGCCCCTCCTTGTGCTCGCCCGCAAACCGCTCGCCACCCGGAGCGGCGACCACGCGGGCGAACACCGACCCCAGGAACGCCCGTGCCTCGGCATCATCGCTCATGAGCGCCACGCTCGGCCGCCCGGCCAGCTCATCGCGGAACGGGCTTGCCTGCGGCCAGAGATCAAACTGCGACCGCCGCCCGCCCGTGAGCGACGCCACGCACAACACCTCCGGGCCGCGGGCTCGCAAGTAGTACGCCATCTGGCTGGCCCGGCCGTAGTGCTGCGCAATCACCATCGGCCGCCGACCGGTCTGCCGCTCGAGGTCGTCCATCAACGTCGCCACACCCCGCGCCATCTCCGCCGCGCCCATGAGCCGCCCGAGCGCAAGGTCCCGCGGCTCGCGCCCGACGACGCGGGCGAACGCAGCCCGGAATGCCGGCTTGTCGTTGAGCCGCTCGAGCACGCCGGCCGCCAGGTCGGCCCGGAGCGTCAGTGCCACCCCGATAAGCCCGTAAACGATGGTCGCGTGCCACAGCCCGCGTGCCCCGCGGACGTGGGCACGCCCCGCCCGGCGCGCTTCCCGCCGTGCCGCCAACGCATCGGCGGCCCACCATGCGCCCAAAGGCACAAGCGTCGCATGGGCCGCCATGGGCCAGTTGCCCTCCGGCTCGGCCAGCAAGGACACCAAGGCATAGAACACCACGATCGGCCCGGCGCACCAGAGCAGATACCGCTGCCCGATCCAGCGCGGGTCCGCCGGCTCGCCCAAGCCCTTGGCCGCTCGCCGCGACCGCACGCCCTTGATCGCCGCCAGGATCGCAAGCACCAGCACCGGCCCGATCATGCCCAGCTGCTGGCCGACAAACTCCGGCAGCCACCACGGGCTCCACCGACTCCCAGCCCCCCCCGCCACCGGCATGTCGCCGCCCCGGAGGCCCAGGTGCCCCAGCAGGTGGGCAAACGTGGGCCAGCCTTGCTCTGCATTCCAGATCAGCACCGGCGCAAGGCCCAGCGCCGCGAGCAGCACGCCCACGCCCAACCACCAGCGGCCGCCCGCCCTCGCCCGCTCCGCGCCACGCGCGGCCAGCGCCGCGGCGATCAGCCCGGGCACCAGCAGCAGCATCGTGTACTTGAACAAGAACCCCGCCCCCACCGCCGCCCCCGCAAGCACCCACAGCCGGGCTTGCCCGAGCATGATCGCCCGCCACGCCGCCCACGCCGCCAGGGCCCAGCAGGCGACATACGGCCCGTCGATGGTCATGAGCACCCCGGCCATGTGCAGCGCCGGCGCAAGGCTCAGCGCGATCACCGCGTACACCGCCGCCATCCGCGGCGTCGCGCGCGAGGCCCGCCGCAGCGGGTCCAGCCGCTCCCACGCGTGCGCCGCCACATCTCGCGTCAGGCCCGCGACGCTCAGCGCTCCCACCGCCCACAGCAGCGCCGCCGGCACCCGCACGGCCCACTCGGCGTCGCCCAGCACGCCCGTCGAGAGCCTTATCGCCCACGCGACCCCCGGGCCCTTGGAGTAGTACGACCAGTCTACAAACCGCGACCAGAGCCAGTACTGCGCCTCGTCCTCGACCAGGTCGTATGGGCACAGGAACCGCAGGTACACCAGGCGCAGCACGAGCAGCCCGACCACCAGCCCCGCGGCCGGGAGGAGGCTGGTCTGGCGCCGTGTCGCTGGAAGATTCTGGCCCATGGATGTGCTGCCCGACGAAACGCCGCGTCAATGCCGCGCGAGCTTGCGGAACTCCACCAACAGGAGCACTGTCAGCACGCCCACGCCCGACCAGAGCACCGGGAGCCCCATGATCCCCTTGCCGTGAGCCAGCTGCTGGCCCCCCGAGATCGCGACCATCGTGAACAGTGCCGGGAAGAACGCCCACAGATACACGGTCAGCGGCAGCGCGTCCCGCAGCCGCATCGCCATCACCGCCCCCACCAGCACCATCACCAGGCACGCGACCGACATCGCGTACCGCTCCTGCTCCTTGCTCACGACC
>Ga0105044_10015240_pt1 | contig 10390 bp, 8 predicted proteins | sample MAT01_FD_78092 | JGI IMG/M metagenome (GOLD analysis project Ga0105044, IMG submission 78092) | Freshwater microbial communities from Lake Fryxell liftoff mats and glacier meltwater in Antarctica - MAT-01 | ecosystem: Environmental > Aquatic > Freshwater > Ice > Liftoff microbial mat | place...
CGACAAAAAACGTGATGGACCTCTCAAACATTGTTGATGAAAATTTTAAAGGAATATATGCAAGCTTTGTGGCGTCACGTAATTTAGCCAAGTCAGTCATACATTCTTTGAAATGATTTAAAATTAATTCTGAGGGTTTTAATACTGTTGTCTGGAAATGTTTCTGAAGTACTTTCAAGAAATTAACAACTTCTTCTGTGAAAACGACCTGTTGACCATCTGTTGCCGGCCTGGGGAATATGTTGTTTGCCCCGGCCAGTAATGCACGCATAGGAAAGTCTTTATCTTCTGAGTTGAAGAGCTGCAAGCAAGAGACCTGGTCAGGATACTTTTCACGGATCTGCATAAGCAAGGTTATAATACTGGCTTCGGATCTTGATACATCTTGACTGTTTGGGACATCAAAAATGATAAGCGGAGAGATTGATCTGGAAATAGCACTTTCTATATTTTTGTTAAGACTGAATTCATCAGTAATGGCAGATACATGGAGACCTTCATATTTGCATGTTGTCATTATGATGCGATTAAGAAATTGGTCAAGACTGTAAATTAATATCACGTTATTACGAATAGATGATTGAAGTTTATTTGCAAGAGATTTGGAGTGATAAGAAAACTCCATAAGGTATGAAAAAATCTTGTTTTGTTCAGTCAGATCAGTGTCAGCGGAGTCCTTAAGGTCTTTATTTGGCTGGTAATCGGAAAACTCATAGTCCCTTAACCCGGAATATACATCAGGAATTTTCTTTTCAATTGCATCCAGTCTGTCTAGTCCAAGAATATCTACGGAGATATTGTTATCTTTTTTTTGGGCATTAAAAGCATTTTCTGCCGTCTGTTCCAGTGTAGCAAAGATACCATCTTCCAATGTTCCATTACGCATTTTTTCATCATATATACGCAATGCATCCATCAGAACGCTCTGAGTATTTAAATTGATCTCTTGTTTTAATATTTCCGGCAAGTATCTGTATTCATCAGAAATAGTCGTTGTTTTTACATCAAGTCTAAATATACCTTTAGTCCAGGTAAGTATTTCAACTATGGACATTTCTATAAGTGATTCCAATCCTTTATAGGCGTCTTCTTTCTTCAGTTGATTGCCTTCAATCAGGGTTGCAATTAGTGGTTTTCTCTTTGGGCCGGCACTCTGTTGGATACTTAAGGATTTTTCAAGGTATTCAGCGGTTATCAGGCCCATGCCAACCAGTATCTGACCAATACGAATGCTATTGTCAACGTGGTTTGCACTTACTATAAATCCGTCCACAAATACAATCTGGCTTTCACCCCGATCACTTTTAAGGTATAGAGTTCCAGTCATTCTGGTGGAGTGCAGAAGTTGAATTACATCGACAATTGGCAGGTGTTCCAGGTCGCCGGCAAAGGACATTTAATACTTACCTCTTGAAATTCTAAAATTGCAACAACCCATGATCATATGTGGATTGATGATGAATATTATTAATTTGTGGATTTTATACACAAACAATTAACAATCAAGCAAATATTTGCATTAAACCTGTAAAGAGCTGTTTTATGATAATTCCCTGTTTGCTTTGGTACTTCTAGTTGATATCAGAATCAGCTGTTTTCCATTCTTGACACCCCCAACCTTTTGAGGTAACTTAGCACGTCCTACCATAGGACAATCCGCATTTAGCGCACTTTAATCCCATATTTACAGGTAAAGCCAAGATGAAAATTACAGCTGTAATTCCAGCTCGCTATGCCTCAACGCGTTTTCCTGGCAAGGCACTAGCTGAACTCTGCGGTAAGCCGATGATACAACATGTCTATGAACGTACCGCTAAGGCATCATTGGTAAATGAGGTTATTGTTGCTACCGATGACGAGCGTATTCAGCGCGTGGTTAACTCTTTTGGTGGCTTTTGTCGTATGACCAGGATTGATCATGAAACAGGAACAGACAGATTAGCTGAAGTTGCCGAAACACTTGATGCTGATATAGTTGTTAATGTTCAGGGCGATGAGCCGCTTATTGAGCCGGAAATGATTGATCAGGCTATTCGTCCATTTCTGAGTGATTCGTCCCTGAAAATGGGAACTCTTAAAACTAGAATCAGATGTCTTCATGATTTTCTTGGTCCAAATGTTGTAAAAGTTGTTACTGACCGAAATGGATTCGCTCTTTATTTTTCTCGTTCACCGCTGCCTTTTTTTAGAGACAAATGGCGCGATCTGAAAGATGAGTCCTTCACCAGCGGCAAGCTGCTTTGCTATAAGCACGTTGGTCTTTATGTTTTTCGTCGTGATTTTTTACTTGAGTATGCTGCAATGGCGCCAACATTTTTAGAATTGTCTGAAAAGCTTGAGCAGCTAAGGGCTATTGAGAATGGTGTAAAAATCCGCGTAGAAGAAACTGATTTTGAATCCATTGGAGTTGATACTCCCGAAGATTTGGTAAAAGCATGTGAACGTTTTAAACTCATTCAATCGTTATAAAATATTGAACAGTAATTTCCATTCAGGAGCAGTATATATGAAAACCAAATTTATCTTCATAACCGGTGGAGTTGTTTCGTCTATTGGTAAAGGTCTTGCCGCAGCTTCATTAGGTGCTTTGTTAGAGGCACGTGGACTTCGTATATCTATGCAAAAACTTGATCCATATATTAACGTTGACCCTGGAACCATGTCTCCTTTTCAGCATGGTGAGGTTTTTGTTACGGATGATGGTGCTGAGACTGACCTCGATCTTGGACATTACGAGCGTTATACTAATGCTAAGTTATCTAAAAAAAGCAATTTCACGACTGGACAGGTGTATTTTTCCGTAATTGAGAAAGAGAGGCGTGGGGATTACCTGGGAGGAACTGTCCAGGTTATTCCGCATATCACTGACGAAATTAAGCATAATATTGTTGAGAATGCTAAAGGTGCTGATGTCGCTATAGTTGAAGTCGGGGGTACTGTTGGTGATATAGAGTCATTACCGTTTTTGGAGGCTATCCGCCAATTCAGGCATGATCGTGGTCCAGGCAATACCCTGTTTGTTCATGTCACACTTGTTCCATATATCAGAACAGCCGGAGAACTTAAAACTAAGCCCACGCAGCATTCGGTTATGGAGTTGCGCAAGATAGGTATTCAGCCTGATATGCTGCTCTGTCGCTGTGAGCGGGATCTTCCTCAGGATATGAAAAACAAGATTGCACTGTTCTGTAATGTTGAAGAAAAAGATGTAATTCAGGTTGTAGACTCAGAGCATATTTATTATGTACCTTTAGCATTGAACAAGGAACGTCTGGATGAACGTGTTGTGGAAAAACTTAATATCTGGACCAAGACGCCTATTTTGACTCATTGGCAGGATGTTGTTGAGACATTACGCCATCCCGGTAAAGGAGAGGTGCGTATTGCAATGGTTGGAAAATATGTCAACCTGACTGAATCGTACAAATCTCTTGCGGAAGCCTTGACACACGGCGGTATCGCAAATGACTGCAAGGTCAGCCTTAAATATATTGACTCTGAGAAGATTGAGCAGGCTGGTATTGATGGGCTTCTGGATGAGGTTGATGGTGTCCTTGTTCCTGGAGGTTTTGGTGAGCGTGGCACAGAGGGTAAAATTATGGCAATTGAATATGCCAGAAATAATAATATCCCTTTTTTCGGTATTTGTCTTGGATTACAGATGGCTGTTGTTGAATTTGCCCGTAATGTCTGTAACTTGAATGATGTTTTTTCAACAGAATTTAAGAAGAACTGTGAGACACCAGTTATCCATTTGATGGAAGAACAGAAAACAGTTAGTAAAAAAGGCGGTACTATGCGCCTTGGTGCATACCCTTGTTCGTTGACCAAAGGTACTATTGCGCATAATGCTTACAATGAACTGGAAATTTCAGAACGTCATCGTCATCGTTATGAGTTTAATAACGCCTACCGCGAAACTTTGGTTAAGAATGGAATGGTTTTATCCGGAGTTTACAAAGACAAAGATCTGGTAGAAGTAGTCGAAATACCGTCACATCCTTGGTTTCTTGCTTGTCAGTTCCATCCCGAGTTTAAATCCAAGCCTCTGTTCCCGCATCCACTTTTCCGTGCTTTTGTAGGTGCTGTTATGGCACATCGTGATTCAAGATAGTATGAGGTTGGAAACGAGGTGACAAGTTATGCGTGAAATATCCATAGGCAGAGTTAAAATAGGGGCAAATCGCCCGCTGGTACTGATTGCAGGGCCCTGCGTTATGGAGTCCGAAGCGGATACTCTATATCATGCCGAGCGTTTGATGACGATCTGTAACGGTCTTTCAATACCTCTAATATTTAAAGCTTCTTTTGATAAGGCCAACCGTACTTCTATAGGTTCATTTCGTGGCCCCGGTATAAAGGAAGGCTTAAGGATTCTGGCAAAGGTAAAAGAGTCGCTTGGCATCCCTGTGCTTTCAGATATTCATTCCATTGAACAGGTGGCGCCTGCTGCAGAAGTTCTTGATGTTTTGCAAATTCCAGCATTTCTGTGTCGCCAAACTGACCTTCTTGTTGAGGCAGCCAGAAGTGGCTGTGTAATTAACATCAAAAAAGGGCAGTTTTTAGCCCCTTGGGACATGAAAAACGTAGCAGACAAGGTGGCAGCATCAGGTAATGAAAATATCATTCTTACAGAGCGTGGTGCTTCATTTGGTTATAACAATCTTGTTGTTGATATGAGAAGTTTTCCAGTAATGCGAGATACCGGTTATCCGGTTGTTTTTGATGCAACACACAGTGTTCAGTTACCAGGCGGGCAAGGTGATTGCTCAGGAGGACAGCGTGAGTTCGTTGAATATCTGTCACGCGCAGCAGTTGCAACAGGAATTGATGGTATTTTTATGGAGGTTCATGAAGATCCGGATAAGGCTCTTTGTGATGGTCCTAACTCTATTCCGCTTAAGGAGCTTCCGGCACTTTTGAAAACTCTCAAGGCTATTGATGCATTAGTTAAATAATCAGTTTTGATATTTTTTTATAGGGATTCTGCTAATAGGCGGAATCCCTTTTTTTATATGATGTTAAGGATATTTCAGTATAGATCTTTGGTGGGAATTCTAAACAAGTTTGATTTAAGTAAACATTTGGAAGAATTGTAGTTTCGTGTAAGGATAATCGATAAATATTCAATTTTAAGTAATTAACCCGGATATCAAGCTTTAATATTGAGAAGTTCTTTAGTCATTTCATCCTGTGTTTTAAGTGTTTTTATATTTGCTTTAAATCCATTGCTGTTTGAAATCATATTGGTTGCTTCTCGTGAAATATCAACACTATCATTTGTTTTAACTACAATAGCATTTACACCGCCATTGGCTTTTTCCTGAGCTAAAACAGCTGATGCCTTAAAATCTCTGGTTTCAAGATTGGCAACATTATTAGCAGTTACAGCCTGCTTTATGCCATAAAAATTTAAAGCACTACTTGCAATTGAAGCTATATTATTCATTTTGTCCTCCATCCTTCTCAATAATTTAATCCTACTCTTCTAAAAAAAAACCTGCAATAAAGATTTTACTTTACGCAGGGAAGTGTTTCAATCTCGAGTTTTTCAAGGAATTCCAAAGCCTCAGAATTGTTTTTGCCACACATCTCATAGCTTGGTTTTATACTTTTGCATACAGTTGGACGTGAACCTAAACCAAATATTTTGCAACGATTGTCATCAGTCAGCTGAATGCAACGCAAACCAGCAGGTTTACCCTTATTCATTCCTGGAATTGATGATGATATGGATGGCGCAATACAACATGCTGCACAGCCGATGCGACAACCAATGGTCTCATTTGATTGTAATATAATGTTGTTAATCATCTTTCCTGATTCTTACAACCTGACTTACTCCAGGCATTCCTTCTATGTCTTGATCATTAAGGCCATCAGTATTGCCAATGACACCGATGATTGTTCGGTTGGCTCCAGTCGATTGATGAATGTCAAAATCTCTTGTGATCAGGTATTCTTTGATCTGATCCAAGTACTCTTCAGGTGCATTTTTTTTCATAATAACGAGCATATATATTTATCTCCTTAAAGTAACTGTTTAGCATAAATACTTAGCCTAATATAAGAATACAAAACTTTATTCTTCTGCATGTGACATGATACGTTCCAGTCGACGTGATTCATCAACTACTCTCTCAAATAATCTTACAATTGCATCGTCGTCTAGAGGGCCTGGATTATCTGTTTTCATTCTTGCAAAGATGCGCTTCTCTCGGGATGGATCAAATATAGGTAAATCAAGCCCTTTTTTCAGATGTCCTATTTCCAGAGCTAATCGTGCTCGTTCATTGAAAATACGTAGTAATACATCATCCAGAAGATCAATCCTATTTCTTATTTCATTAATATCCAAGGTACTCTCCAAATACAGCTATTGTTTTTTTATGAAAGTGTCTTTGTTCCAGTTTTCATTATCCAACTCAGGATGGTCGATATTATAATGAAGACCACGTGATTCCTTACGCATTTGAGCGCAAGTAACTATTAGTTCAGCTACTGTTGCAATATTTCGGAGTTCTACTAAATCAGAAGTGATTGTGACATTCCAATAATATTCCCTTATTTCGTCCTGTATTAACTGGATTCTGCGCATAGCACGTGAAAGGCGTTTGTCTGAACGTACAATTCCGACATAATTCCACATAAAACGTCTTATTTCATCCCAGTTTTGCGAAACGACGACCAGCTCATCGCTATTGGTAGCTGTGCCTGGATCCCAGTCTGTTATTTTTATAAGGATATCGTAGTGGTTAACAAGGTTTTTAACAGCATGCCTATATGCTCGGCTTGCAAAAACAGCAGCTTCCAGAAGTGAATTACTTGCTAATCGATTTGCACCATGCAATCCAGTAAAAGCGACTTCACCTATAGCATACAAAGATTTGATGTCCGTTTCGGCATTTTCATTTACAGCAACTCCTCCGCATAGGTAATGCGCAGCAGGAACCACAGGAAGCCATTCCTTGGTCATATCCAGTCCGAATTCCATGCACGTCTGGTAAATATTGGGAAAGCGTTGTTTGACTTTTTCAGCAGGCTCGTGAGTAATATCCAGATAAACGCAGTCATCACCACGTTTTTTCATCTCTTTGTCGATGGCGCGGGCAACAATATCTCTAGGAGCGAGGTCTTTCAGGTGATGATATTTTTCCATAAAGGCGGTGCCGTCACTTAGTCTTAAAATCGCACCTTCACCTCTAACAGCTTCGGAAATAAGAAAGGATTTGGCTTTTGGGTGGAATAGGGTTGTTGGGTGAAATTGCATGAACTCCATATTTGCAATAGTTGCTCCGGCACGGTATGCCATTGCCACTCCATCCCCGGATGCTACATCAGGATTACATGTATACAAGTATACTTTACCCGCACCGCCGCTGGCTAATAACGTTGTTTCGGCAGAAAAAGTAACAACTTTATCCAGTTTAATATCAAGTACATAAGCACCAAGACAGCGATTGTCTTCTTTATTCAGTTTGTCCTGTTTTGCTGAGGTAATCAGATCAATAGCTATATGATAGTCGTATGTACCGATGTTGCTGTGATTTGTTACTGCTTCAACAAGCGCACGTTGAATCTCACGACCGGTAATATCCTCAGCATGTAGTATGCGTCGAGCGCCATGACCTCCTTCACGAGTCAAGTCATAGCTGGCACCGCTGGTGGTAAATTTAACTCCCCAGTCAATCAAATTTCGAATGGTTTGAGGGCCTTCTTCTACTACCATTCTAACCACATCTTCATGACAGATACCAACACCGGCTACCATTGTGTCATCTATGTGTGCCTCAAATGAGTCGTTTACCGAATAGACAGAGGCGATGCCACCTTGTGCATAATTGGTAGCTGATTCAGAAATTTCTCTTTTTGTAACTATGGCAACAGTGCCATGGTTGGCTGCCTGGAGAGCAAAGGAAAGTCCGGCGATACCGCTGCCGATGACCAGAAAATCACTTTGAATACGCATTTGTAGAAGTCTCTTTATAGGGTAAGGTGAGCTGAATGCATTGAATTATTGACTTCCGGGGCTTTTTTGTCAAGTCTTGAGGGGGTAATATCTTGTTTAGATTTCAGTAACAGTATTTTATCTCGAATGTGGCAAGCTGGTTTGTCTGATTAAAGCCATTTACAAGATTGAGGTTGGATATTGTTTCAATACCGTACCCGATTTTAGCATCAAATTTATCATAGAAAGGAACTGTCCAAAAAATACGGCCTGCATGTTTTCGCTCAATGGCTTGCACAGGCACAGGAACACGGCTTACCATGCCACGGTTTGTGTAGATGTATTCAAGAGCGAGATTGTTGCGAACATTAAACCAGTGACTGTAGCGCAAAAAGTAATCCTGTGTTGCTCCACCCTGAGAGTGACCTATTGGCATGTTTTTGTAAATATAGCCTTCAGGGAAGGTTCCATTGGTATACAAAATCTGATTTCCCTGAAAAAACTCAAAACGTAAATCATCCCGGCCACTGTCCGAAAGTCTCGGAATATAAAAACCGGCAACATAGCTTTCAACTATTGGCCAGAATCCAGCTGTGTCTTCACCTGAAAATTCTCCATATATTTCTGTATTGCGTAGCCAAGGAATGCGGTAACGGACTTCAAAGCCTGCCAGGCCATTAGAGTTATCAGCACTAGTACCACCTATAAGGCCACGTAGTGTGTCACCAATACCGTTGTTTACACCTGGACCTCCAACCTGTCTGCCAAGGTTGAAACCAATTTCAAGATTATCTGATGGTTTAACTGATAATTTGAATGCATAGAACCAAGGCTGGCGCTCTATACTATTTGTAACAGTTTTTTCAAAGCGTGAGCCGATCAAGGCGTATTTGACAGCACCAATATATTTCACATTGAATGGTTCGGGACTGGATAGTTTAACTTGAGTAAAATTTTCTGCATTATTTGTCAGGGTGATATTGCCCCGATAGCCAAAACCAAGCCAGTTTTCATCTTTTCCAATTTCCAGTTCCAGCCAATCTCCGCCAATTTTTACATAACCTCTATTGAGCTTGATTGTTGTATCAGAATTTATTTGTGAGTATTGAAGTGTTGGTTCTATAAGGCCAGAAAATTTATTCGATATATAACCTTCTGCGGCCCATCGAATTTCGCCATTATGTCGATTTTGATAGATGGTGCCATTATTGTTTTCAGATAATGGAGTACCTTCACTACCCCTTTGAGTGGCAGGTGATGGGTAGGGATTGGCTGGGCGAAGGCCGGACCCAATTCCAAACACGCCATCGTTTCCGGGGTCATGTACCGGACGTTCATAATTTCGTGGTATTCCATCAAGGTATGCATAGCGGATACGCATTGAAGTTAATGGATTAAAATCAACAAAATTGGGCTTTTTGTCTTCATTTGCCTTTAACAGAATTTCCCGTGGAAGAAGTTCTCGTAGCCAGTTGATAAGTTGAAAAGCAAAAAGACTTGTGTCTGTGCTTTCATGCGTTAGCTTGTTTTCAGCCTCTAATACTAGTCTGGCAGCCTCAGCCTTACTGAATGGCTTTATGCCTTTTACGTCAGTTTTTATGTAGCCAAGGCCAGCCAGCTTATCCAGGTAGTGATAGATTTGGCTATCAAGTGGAATGTTTGAAGAAGAAAGTATTGCAGCTTCAGCTGTAACTGCACTGATAATAAAAATACTTAAAAGAGTGATAAATTTGGAAAGCTTTAGAAGAAAAAAATTAACAATTTTATGGTTTATTCGCATTGTTAGCTTATTGCCTTATATAGAAGAGATTATTTTGAAGGTGAGTCCAATCGTTCAAATTATTTTCTGAGAAGGTCAATTTTGGCTTTTGCTGACGATTCAACTGGAAACAGATCAGGTCTTACACGTTGAAAGATTTGCGGAGCCTCACCCATAAAACTGTAAGTAGGTTTAAACTCAGGTATTAGACGTCTAAGAGAGCTCATAAGTGTGCTGATATCGTTTGTGCGGGCAGCCGTTACCATTAGTTCAAGCTCAATTTTAACAGGAACCATATCAACTGAAACCGGTGCCAGTAATTTAATTTTTTGGTGTTCAGTTGGCAGTATATTTTCTCCATCAATAAGTAGCTCTTCAAAGAGCTTTTCGCCTGGTCGTAATCCAGTAAAAGTTATGTCAATATCTACATAAGGAGTTAGTCCCGACAACCTGATTAATTCCTCAGCCAGATCCACAATCCTGACAGGTTCACCCATATCTAGTACAAGAATCTCACTGCCGTTACCCATGCTGCCAGCTTGTAATACTAGTTGGGTCGCTTCCGGTATTGTCATGAAATAACGGATAACGCGCTTATCGGTAACAGTTACCGGACCACCTTTTGCTATTTGATCTTTGAAAAGAGGGATCACGCTTCCATTACTGCCAAGTACATTGCCAAA
>Ga0105044_10015241_pt1 | contig 10390 bp, 8 predicted proteins | sample MAT01_FD_78092 | JGI IMG/M metagenome (GOLD analysis project Ga0105044, IMG submission 78092) | Freshwater microbial communities from Lake Fryxell liftoff mats and glacier meltwater in Antarctica - MAT-01 | ecosystem: Environmental > Aquatic > Freshwater > Ice > Liftoff microbial mat | place...
GCGGCTGGCGCGGCATTTCGACTCGTCCGAGCCGAGCCCTCTCTGTCGTTGGCAGGGTCCGGGACGCAAACAGAATGCAAGCAGAGTGCAAGCGGTGCTGACAACCCGGACCCAATTAATTCAACCAGCCGGCAATTCATTGCGTCCAGCCGCCAGGTCAGACTGTGTAACGGTCGCCAAATGCCCGACGACAGAATGGAAATGCTTCATGCAATTGCCCTGCCCAAGCACCACCGCGAGGCCGATGAAGATCAGAAAGCCAGCGAGTAGAACTGGTTGGCTGCTGACGAGGCTCGGGCTATATTTACGCCGAGCTGACCCTTGCGGATCATGTGCATTGTTTCGATGCCGGCGTCAGGCCAGGCGGCGCCTATGTCCGACAGCAGGTGTCTTCCACATTAAGGCAAGGCAATGCTCACCCGCGCGTGTAGATGAACGAGTTCCATCTGCCCGTGGGTGTCGGTCTTCTGATATACCTGCTTCAGATGGCTGCGCACCGTGTTCTCGGACAGATGCAGGGTGCGGGAAATTCCCGTTAGCGATTGTCCTGCCACCACGAGCGTGCTCACCCTGGCCTGCGCTGCCGTCAATGCATACTTCTGTGCGAAGGCACAGACCGAAAGATCGTGGGCAGCCTGCGCACCGCGAACAGCGACCATCACCAGCCCTTGGCGTGCGCCGGCCTGGCGTGCATATACCTGCCCTACCGCGCGGACCACCACCACCATCGGCGGCATGGGGGGCGTGCATGCCATCGTCAACACCGCAGGCGAGTCCGCATCGCCCGGACGTGCCAGGCGGGCAATGGCCTCGGCCAGCAAGCGTCGGTCGGCGTTGTTCGAAGCGACCAGCCGCGACTTTTCAATCTGCAATCCCTGTCGGTTCCCCAGCAGTTGTTCGGCGGCGGGATTGCGGTAGATGGTCTCACCGTCCCCTGAAACCAGCAGCGTCGGCCGCGCATCGTGGTCGGAGAGCGAAAGCAGCGCCTGCGAGAGTTCTTCCGCGGCCTGCCAGCGCCAGTGGCTCGGCATGGAGATCGTGATGTGATCGAGCAGATACTTCAGATCGGCCCTTTTCCGTCCATCGAAAGCCTGCTGGTCCTCCGCACGATAGATCGACACGCAGTATGTGCCGCGGTCGCGCTGGTCCACCACGCCGCATAACAAGTGCAGCAGCCCGCGTGGCTGCAGGAAGCCGCGATAGAAGTCGGTCCGACGCAGGTCGCTGCGGCTGATCAGATCTTCCCCAGTCATCACACGGCCCGGCACGTAGTCTCCGCTGGACAGGAACCAGGGATTGCGAGCCGAGAAAGCCGCCATGGCCTGACTGAAGGTGCCGATATCGGAAGACTCGCACATCGCGACGTCCGAGCCGGTGCTGAACTCATGGTGTCCGAGCGTAACCACCCTTGCATCAAGGTGACAACGCAGCTGGCTTAGGGCCTCCGGCCAGGCGTTGACATCGGCGCCCGCTGCATGGATGCTGCGCAGCAGCGATGCGATCGACGAAGGAAGCTGGTCGCGATTGTCCGCTCTAGCCATCGCGCGATCTCCTTTTGCACGCATTGGCGCTCAAAGCCCTACCTATCGCATGTATTTCCCGCGTGGCAGCGCTGAGGGCCGGGCTTCCGGTGTTCCCGGAATTCCGGGGACCAACGGAAATTGTGCTCCCCGATATTCGCTTGTCAATTGTCGGCAGCCCGGTCTGTTGGCAGCCCGGTCTGGCCTTCGATCCGCTATGCTGGCCGGACCGGATCACCGATCCCAGAAGGAGCTGTGCGGACGATGCGTCGAGTCAAGCGCGAGTACCAGTCCTGGGTTGCCAACGAATCGCTCGAAGACTACGCCTTGCGCTACGCGGCGAGCTCCTACCGTCGCTGGGCTCCCGGCGTCATGGCAAATACGGCACTTGGGGGCATCTCCTTTCTCGCCCTCGAAGCTATCGGCGCGAGCATCACCCTGAGCTACGGATTCCAGAACGCGATGATGGCCGTACTGGTCGTCTCGCTGGTGATCTTTGCAATTAGTTTACCAATCGCCTACTGGTGCGCAGTGTCCAACGTCGACATCGACCTGCTGACCCGCGGCGCCGGATTCGGCTACATCGGATCCACCGTCACCTCCCTGATCTACGCCTCGTTCACGCTGATCTTCTTTGCCATCGAGACCGCCATCTGGGCGCAGGCATTGCATCTCGCCTTGGGCCTGCAGCTCGAGCTCGGGTACTTGCTGTGCTCGCTGGTCATCATCCCGCTGGTCTTTTTCGGCGTTACGTCCATCAGCAAGTTGCAGATGTGGAGCCAGCCCATCTGGATCGTGTTGATGGTCCTGCCTTTCATTTTCATCCTCTACCGAGATCCGGCGCTGCTGAGCGCATGGGCGGCCTACGACGGCCTGGATGGCCGCGCCGCGGGCTTCGACCTGCTGCTGTTCGGCGCCGCAACCGGAGTGGTTTTCTCGCTCGTGCCACAGATCGGCGAGCAGGCGGACTATCTTCGCTTCCTGCCCGATCGCACACCGGAAAACCGACGAGCCTGGTGGACGGCGCTTGTGATGGCCGGGCCCGGATGGATCGTCATCGGCGCCATCAAGGTCTGCGCGGGCAGCCTGCTCGCCGTGCTGGCGTTGCGCATGGGCAGCAGCGCGGCCGAGGCCGTCGAGCCGGTCCATATGTTTGTGCACGCCTACCAGCAGGTGGTGGCGGACCCTGCGCTGGCACTTGGCCTGGCTGCCGTGTTCGTCACCATCTCGCAAATCAAGATCAACGTCACCAATGCGTATTGCGGCTCCCTGGCGTGGTCAAACTGCTTCGTGCGACTGGCCCACTACCATCCCGGGCGCGTGGTCTGGCTGGTGTTCAACGTCGTGATGGCGCTCTTGCTTTCGCTGCTTGGCATCTTCGAGACGCTTCAGACGGTGCTCTCGGTGTATTCGACGGTCGCTCTAGCCTGGGTTGGTGCCTTGGTGGCGGACCTCGCCGTCCTCAAGCGGACAGGCCTCAGCCCGCCCTACATCGAATTCAAGCGCGCGCACTTGTACAACTTCAATCCGGTGGGCTGCGGTGCCACCGTGATCGCAGTGGTGGTGGCAGCCCTTGCTTACGCGGGTGTCTTCGGCGCCGTGTGCAAGGCCTTCTTCGGTTTTATTGCCCTGCTTGTAGCGTTTGCGTCCGCCATCGCCATCGCCTATCTCACACGCGGGCGTTTCTACATTGCCCGGCCGGATCTGCATTACCGACAGAAGCCCGCCAGAACCCTGGTCGAATGCAGCATCTGCGAGCGCAGCTACGAAGCACCGGATATGGCGCACTGCCCGTTTTATCGCGGCCCCATCTGTTCATTGTGCTGCGGCCTCGAGTTGCATTGCCATGACTTCTGCAAGCGTCCGGAGTCCGTTGCGACATCTCTCGGCGCAAGGGGTATGGGCGGCGCGAGCGGCCCTCGCTTTGAAGGCCGTGCACTGCGCCGCCTGGGGCGTTTCCTCGGGATCCTGACTGTCGCCGCCGTGCTGCTCGGCTCGGTCTTCCTCATCACGTATCGATTCATGGACCTGCACAGCCTGTCGAATGACGCGAACTTCGTCCACGTAATGGAGCGCCTGTATGCAGCCACCTTGGCGGTGATCTCGATAGGAATCTGGTGGATCGTGCTGTCACAGGAACGCCAGGACCAGTCTGAGCGGGAGTTGTTGGAGTCCATCCACCACCTAGAACAAAGCCGCAAGCATTTGATCGAGTCCGAAATGCTCGCGTCCCTGGGAGGATTGGTGGCGGGGGTCGCGCACGAGATCAATACCCCTACGGGAATCCTCGTCAGCTCGGCCTCCTACCTCAGCGACCGCACTCAGGCCGTGCAGTTGCAGGCCAGCGGAGTGGGTCTCAACGCTGCTGCCCAACAGCAATACCTGCGCGACGCGGCGGAGTCTGCACGCCTGCTACTTTCCAATGCGAAGCGTGTGGCTCAGTTGGTGATGAACTTCAAGCAGTTGGCCGTCGACCGCATCAGCGAGACACGTCAGAGTTTCGATCTGCGTGATCTTCTGCAGGGCGTCGTCCATGACCTGCAGCCCAAGGTGGATGAAGCGGGCGCGGAGATCCGGATCGTGGTGGCATCCGGTATCATTCTTCAGAGTTTTCCGATGGCGCTGTCGCAGGTGGTGACGAACCTGAGCCTCAATGCGCTCCAGCATGCTTTCGGTCAGACTCCTGATCGTGCCTGCATCATGATCGAGGCGGAACTCCATGCGGTGGATGAGATCCGAATTACCTGCTCAGACAACGGCTGCGGCATCGATCCTGCAATACAGGCGCGAATGTTCGAGCCCTTCATCACCACGCGACGCATGTTAGGAGGCAGTGGCTTGGGCCTGCACATCGTGAACCAGATCGTGACACGCCAGCTCAATGGCACCATCACCATGCAAACCGGCGCCCAAGGGACCCGTTTTGTCATGCAGTTCCCCCGGCTCGCACGACCCATGCTGGACGTGGTTCGCATCCTCGCCACCCGAATCGGGAACCTCCGCTGATGACATTCATCGACAAGCACTCCAGCGGCGGCCCGGCGGCCTGGAAGGTGCTGCTCGTCGATGACGAGCCGCAAGTGCACGAAGTATCGCGGCTGATCCTGGCCGGACTGTGCTTCGAGGGCCGTGAGGTCACGCTGCTCAGCGTCAACTCAGCAGCGCAAGCGCGCGAGATGCTGGATCGAGAACAAGGCGTGGCGCTGGCGCTGATCGACGTCGTTATGGAGACCGATGACGCCGGCCTATCGCTGGTTCGCCACATCCGTGAGCATCTGAACGATCAGGACATGCAGATCGTGCTGCGCACAGGCCAACCCGGCGTGGCCCCCGAAAGCGAGGTCGTGCGGGGCTACGAAATCAACGGGTATGTGCTGAAGACCGAGGTGACTGCCCAGCGACTGCACACAATTGTCATCGCGGGCCTGCGAACGTACCGGCATTCGCAGTCACTGCGCGGCGCAATGACAAGGTCAGCGCCCCCGGATCCAGCCCCGATGCAAAGCGTACTGTGCCTGGAATTGGGCCTGTTGCGCGAGGCCGAAGCTGTCTTCATGCAGGTTCAGCCCGAGGTCGGACTGGCCTCGAATCGGATCACCGGCGTGGAGCTGGTCCCAAGCTGGAAAACGAGCAAGGGCCTGTTGCCCGCAGCACGCCTGTGCGAAATCCTGCCGGCCGGGCCGGTGCGGCAACGCATCGTGCAATGGCTGCTCGATCAGGCCTGCTACTGGGGCCGCGCCTGGCAGGCGGGCAGCGACGAACCTTTGACGATATCGATTCCGTTGGTGGGCGAAAGCCTGGACGAAGCCGACACACTTGAGGCGATCGCTGACGCGGTGCGTGGAGCGGGCATGGCTCGAGGCTCATTGGACCTGTTGGTGAGCGAGTCGGTCCTGCTCAGTGGCCAGCCAGCTATCCAATCGGCCCTGGTAACGCTGCGCGCAGCAGGTGTGACAGTGACACTGGTGGACTTCGGCGGCCAGACGATTGCGCTGCAACGTCTGAACCAGGCCGTGCCGGATCGCCTCAAGCTGCATCGTCTATTCGTTCGGGGTGTCGCTGCAGACCCGGAGCGCATCGTACTGGCCCGGTCATTGATCGCAGTGGCGCAGACCCTCAACATAACGGCCATCGCCGACGGCATCTCTTCGGACAGCGATGCGCAGTTCTTCAAATGGGAGGGTTGCGAAGTCGGTCAGGGAGACGCGCTGGCGCCCGCATGCGCGCCTGCCGACCTGGCCGAGTTTTTGCGACACGGACGGCACATCTCGCACTGACGCGCCCTCGACACAAATCGCAAGACAGCCTCAGGTCCGGCAGGTCGCGTGCGAACAGCCGAAGCCGCACATGCTGCGCCACGATCCACCCGTCGACGCTGTGCGCGGCTTGCCGAGCCAGCCATCGGAGCCCCCTACGAGGAAGGGCGCCATGAGCGTGCGATCGCAAGGAACTTCGCAGCCGGGACAGGGCTGCGGCAGGTCCGATTCACGCATTGGGCGCATGGCGCGGAAGTCGCCACAGCGGGCGCACTGGTAGTCGTAAAAAGGCATGGGTGCTCGCCAGTGGAGAAGGAAACGCGCTATTGCGGCATGCCGTTCAGCAGCATGTAGCCAGGCACCCAACCGGTGTAGACCCCCACCACGAAGGTGACGACGCCGACGAATTTTGCACTGGACTTCTGCAATACCAGCAGCACGAAGTACAGGAACCACAAGACGCCCCAACCCACCCAGCACCAGGCAAACCAGTAGCCCCAGGTGGTGGTTGCGGCACCGAAAGCCTGAATGGTCACCGGCACGGCCGTGATGGCAACGAAGAGGCTGAACCAGCCAAGCCCCCGGCCATCCGCGCCGTTGTAGCGGTTCCAAGCGACCCAGAAATAGGTGAAGGTGAACAGCAGGGTCAGTGCGGCAGCCTTGATCGAGCCAGCATCAGCGTTGGGGCCGAATGCCAGATACAGGCATGCGATCAAGGTGATCCCGCCCACCTGGAAATCGATGACCGCGATCTCCTTGTCGCCGATGCGACCTAGCAACCAGAGCCCGTTCAGGCACAGCACGGCACCCACGAAAAAAAGAATGAATCCCAGCATGGCATGTATCCTCAGTCAGAGCACAGGAATCTTGGGCCGCATCCCGCCGCTCGTGGGGCGGGATGCGGCGCAGCATGGCTCAATCCGGTGAGCGCGGTACCTGCAGGCCCTGCTTGACCTGGTGAGGATCGCCCTTGGCCGAGGGTCGGACATCGAAGTCGAAGATGGCTCGCGGGATGTAGATCGTGGAACAGGCATTCGGAATGTCGACGACACCCGACAGGCGGCCTTCCACCGGGGCGGTGCCCAGGATCATGTAGGCCTGGATATCGGTGTAGCCAAACTTCATCAGGTAGTCGATGGCATGGTTGCATGCGTTCTGATACGCCAGCCACGAGTCAAGGTAGTGCTGCTTGCCCTTACTGTCCACCGAGACGCCCGAGAACGCGATCCACTCGGAATACAGCGGGTCGCGATTGCCGGGCATGAAAATAGCGTTCTCCTTCACGCCGTACTTCTCCATGCCGCCTTTGATCAGATCGACGTGCAGATCCATGAAGCCGCCCATCTCGATTGCGCCGCAGAAAGTGATCTCGCCATCACCCTGCGAGAAGTGCAGGTCACCGAAGGAGAGGTTTGCGCCCTTGACAAAGACGGGGTAGAACACACGGCTGCCAGCGGTCAGGTTCTTGATGTCCTGATTGCCGCCGTTCTCACGCGGGGGCGCAGTACGCGCCGCTTCGGCGGCGACCCGAGCGAAGTCCGCGCCCTTGAGCGAGCCCAGGATGGCACTGTCGGGCAGCGGCGGCAAGGCCAGCGGCGGCACACGAAATGGGTCGGTGGCAATGAGCGCCGTCTCGCGCTTGGTCCAGCGCGCCAGCAACTCGGCCGAGGGCGCGGTGCCCATCAGCCCGGGGTGGTGGATCCCGGTGTAGGAGAGTTCAGGGATGTGCCGAGAGGTGGCCACATCGCCGCGGAAGTCCCAGATCACCTTGTAGGCATCGGGAAAGCGCTCGGTCAGGAAGCCGCCGCCATTCTTGTTGGCGAACACGCCGGTGTAACCCCAACCCATGCCGGACAAGGGCCCAGAATCTTCCTGGTCGCAAGAGTCGATCTCGAGGATGTCGACGATCAGCAAATCCCCCGGCTCGGCCCCCTCCACATGGAAGGGACCAGACAAGACGTGCACGCCGGGCAAGGGGGCGTGGCGGATATCGTCGGCAGAGTCGTCGTTCTTGATGGCGCCATCAAACCATTCACGGCAGTCGGCTCGGAAGACCTCGCCCGGCTTGACGGTGACGGCTGGAGGAATATCCGGGTGCCAGCGGTTGTGCCCCACCAGCTTCTGGTCCGTGAACTTCTTGCTGTTGTCCAGAGGGAAAAGGTTCTTGGGCATGTCAAATCCTTTAGTGGGTCGTGGGTCGTGGGTCGGAGGTCGTGGGTGGATCTGTCCAGAATCAGAGTTGTCCGGGATTGCGACAAGTGCTTGCGTCGATAAGGTCTCCTCTCATGGCCTGGGCAGGCCGCAGCGTGCCGCTGTGAGCGCCGCCATACGCGCGGGGCGCATGTCGCCTGCTACCGGCAGCGAGCGGACGACCTCCGGTTCGGAGCGGCTCTTCTGCGCGTGGTCGAGGGCTGCTGTCCATCCCCCGTGGCGCTGCGAGACAACCCTGGGCGCCGAAGGCACCCGTCTCGCCACGAGGCCACAGGTTGCGCAGAAGACGGGCGCCGCAGCTGCGGCCATGGGTCGCAGCACCTCGAACCGGCCATGCTGCTCACATTCGTATTCGTAAATGGCCACTGCTGCGTCTCCTTGCGGTTTTCTTGCATCCGGCGACCTGTCACCGGTGCTTGCAGAAAGAATGTTGCGGCCTCGGGGAAAATGTCGAAACCCGCGGCGCGGTGAATTTGTGCCACCCACGCAGAGCAATGGACACTGACCTCCACGGGTCATCTGGCATCACCTGCAAGGGTGAGGTCAGGGCTCAATCCGCAGACGCGAGATGCCGTGCGAACGCCGACTTGCGCGTCGGACCTGGTGCGTGGATCGACAGATACCGATGCAAGCCGCTCTCGGTGTTGGCATCGGACGCGTACCTCAGACCATCGCGATCGCCCGTTTCGGCATATCTGCGCTGGCCAGGAACCGCGCCTATGCGCTGGTGAGACGGCGAACCTGATCCACCGTCATTGGCTTTCGGTTGCGGCTGCAGGTTGATGGTGGTCACCAGCCTTGCCGCCCTGCGGGGCGGCAGACGAGCGTGTTGCCGCCTGGCCCGCGACGCGGCACGGTGTGATACTGCACACCACGACCAGAGGTCGCGCTATGGCCTTCGGCCTTCACGTCTTCCCCAGTGCAAACAACACTGAGGCCCGGAGGTCAACGAACCAGCGATAGATCTGCACTTATCCAAAGCTGACCGTGACGCGGTCGGCTTCCATCCCCGGGTCAATATTGAATCGGCAGGGTGGGTCAAATTCAGATCGGCGCCGACAGCGCTGTCAGCCGCCGTAGCGACGGGTCTATTCCGGTTGATTCACGTAGACCGCATCACCGACTCGGATTTCCCCGCTGATGACGGGCTCGCCATAGACACCAAAATTCTGGTCTCCGTGTTTCACCACTGTGCGCAGCATTGTTTTGTCCGCTGGCAACTCAGCTTGGGTGCGCGTGATAGCGCCACAACGCGGTGTCGTATCAACGCAGGCGACAGCGACAGCGTTGCCCATGACGATCTGCTGCCCTATCCAATCTTGCTCGACCGGGCCGTAGCTGCTGCCAGTGTCGACGAGCACATTGGGGCGAAAGCGCCGGGTCTGCCAATCCGCAGCAGGGTTGATCGACTTCATCCAGACGAGACTGCCTGTGGTCAGCAGGTGGAACTGGGTCACGAGGAAGAAACTGCCTCGCAACACCACGAACTCGGCTGCCGCGCTTGGAAACTTGTCCAAGATGCCGGGCAGCGGCTCATCTGCCTCGCGTGCGAACGTGGCCCGCAGTTCGGTCATCCAGGTGTGGTCGTCGGCCTTGTAGCGACGGTAAAAATCAGCGTCGGCGGCCGGGCGCAGAGCTTCGATCGTCGAGGCATGGCCGATCAGTTCGGATACACGCGCGTGTGATTGTGGGTCCGATCCGCCCATCACGCTGCCGTCTGGAAATGTGATTTCGACCACACTTTGCGACGTGCCATCGATTCGAACGGAACACAGCAATAGCTCAGGCCGAAATTTTCAGCTTTGGATCTCCTGGCGAGCGTTGTCACGAACGGCCCAGATTCGATCTCCGTTCAGGCCATGCGCGCCAAGTTGACCAGCCTGAAGGCTTTCACCTTCCATGCCCTTGACATGGTAGCGCCAGATCTCGCGGATTTCGCCTACTTTCTTCATTGCTCCGGCTCCACGGGACGTCATTTTGAGTTTAGCTCGAACTAGCTCACCTATCGATCTACCTTGATCAGGTGCTCGGATAACGATGCATGGCCTGCCCCGTTTCAGTCGACCGAGGGTCTTAGTCTTATCTTAGTGAGCGTTCAGGTTGAGACTATTTATCCACGGCCACGCTGTGAGACTTTTGAGGGTTTTCCGGTCTGCAGATAGCCTGGGTAGGCCGGCTTCGAGTTGCTCGCGGACGCGATCCATGCTGTCGAAGTCGCGGTTGGGGAATTCCTTCTCGCGCAGTTCGTCCCACACATGTTCCTGAGGATTGAGCTCGGGCGCGTAGGGCAGCAGCCACAGCAGCCGAATATTCTTGGGCACGATCAGATCCTTTGCCACATGCGAGCTGGCGCCGTCTACGACCATGACTATGAAATCGCGTCGATGCTTGACGCTGACCTGA
>Ga0105044_10015246_pt1 | contig 10388 bp, 9 predicted proteins | sample MAT01_FD_78092 | JGI IMG/M metagenome (GOLD analysis project Ga0105044, IMG submission 78092) | Freshwater microbial communities from Lake Fryxell liftoff mats and glacier meltwater in Antarctica - MAT-01 | ecosystem: Environmental > Aquatic > Freshwater > Ice > Liftoff microbial mat | place...
CATCGCCCGGTAGCGGGCATCGTCGTCGAGCTCGAGGCCGGCCGCACCGACGAGCTCGCGAGCAGGGACACGAGACGTCGTCGGTGCGCTTCTGGTCGTCGCCGGCCGTGACCTCATGGCGTCGATCCTCGCACCGATCCCCACGCCTGTCTGGCGGAAATCGGACAACCGCGTCGGGCCGCGCGGTCGGGCCGGGACCGGTACCGTTGAGGCCATGAGCGTGCGCGTGGAGCTGGACGGGCTGTGGGAACGGATCGCCGAGTTCGGGGTGCGGGCCTACCTCGTCACCGTCACCCCGGAGGCCACGCCCCACGTCGTGTCGGTGGTCGTGGACCGGGTCGACGACCACCTCGCCGTGGGTGCCGGTCGGCGCACGCGCGCCAACCTCGGCGCCAACCCGACGCTCACCCTGCTGTGGTCGCCGTCCGCCGATCCTTCCTACAGCCTGGTCGTCGACGGCACCTTCGTCGCCGACCTCGACGGGGGCGAACGCATCGCGATCGACCCGACCTCGGCCGTGCTGCACAAGGTGGCCGGCGCCGACGGCGACGGTCTCCCCTGCCTCCCCGTCTCGTAACCGACGCGCTGGCGGGGTTCAGTCGTCGGCGCGGATGACGAGTACGGGGCACGGGGCGTTGTGCACGACGTGCGAGCTCACCGACCCGAGCAGCGCCCGCTTGATGGTGCCGCGGCCGCGCGACCCGACGACGACGACGTCGGCGCTCACCTCGGTGGCGAACCGGCACAGGGTCTGACCGGGGTCGCCGATCTCGATGCGCCGCTCGATGGCGACCGTCGGCGCGACCTGGGTGATGGCGGCGATGGTGACGTCGAGCGAGGCGTTGGCGGCGCCCTCAACGGAGCTCCACGCGGCGTCGACCTCGGTGGGGCTGGCGACACCGCCGGCGAAGCCCGACTCGAAGCCGGCGGTGGCCACCCCGGGGGTCTCGGCCACCGTCAGGACCGTGACGGAGTCCGCGGCCAGGATGGCGAACGCCCGGGTGGCGGCGACGACCGAATCCTCGGACCCGTCCGTCCCGATGAGAACGTGCATCAGAAGGCGCTCTCGGCGTGCGCGGCGTCGGTGTAGACCTTCTCGGTCCCGTCGCGGTAGCGGGCGTGGGGGACGAGCATGCCGTCCGGCGCGTCGTGCAGGTACATCAGCGTCTGCCCGACCACGGCGTGGTCATGGCCTCGGTCCCGGCACAGCTCCACACCGTGCTCCTGGCGCCAGCGCTCGACCTCGGCGGCCGCAGTCGGCGCGGCGGCGGCGGCGCGGACCTTGCCGACCATCTCGTCGACGGCTCGGGCTTCGAGGATCTCGATCTGGAGGCCGTCGGGGACCCCGCTGCTGGCTGGTGCGCTCGACATGGGCAGAGCTTCGCACACCCCGCACCGGTGGTTGTCGCGCAACCGGGTCGGCGGCCCGACGAGCTCGGCCCGGACGATCAGTCGAGCAGGAGCTTGATGGCGACCGCGACCGCGAGCACGACGACGATCGCCCGGAGCAGGGTGGGGTTGATGCGCCGGCCCACCCGGGCCCCGAGGACGCCGCCGACGATGGCGCCGACGGCGATGAGGGCCACCGCCTCCCAGGCGACGTCGGCGAAGATGATGAAGAGGACGGCGGCGACCGCGTTGACCGTGCCGGCGAGCAGGTTCTTGAGCGCGTTCGACCGCTTCATCTCGTCGGGCACGAACACCGAGAGCATGGCGAGCAGGATGATCCCCTGCGCGGCGCCGAAGTAGCCGCCGTAGATGCCGGCGAAGAAGGCGATGGCGATCGGTGCGGCGCCCACGTCGCGGGCATCGTGCTTGCGCCGGCCGGCGACCCACCGGGTCAGCCGGGGCTGGACGGCCATGAGCAGCCCGGCGCCGAGCACGAGGATCGGGATGATCGTGTCGAACACCTCCGACGGCAGGGTCAGCAGGAGCACCGCGCCGATGAGCGACCCGGTGGCCGACCCCACCGCCAGGGTGCGGGCCCGCGCCCCCTGTCCCTCGAGCTCGCGGCGGTACCCGAGCGTGCCGCTGATCGAACCGGGGACGAGCCCGATGTTGTTGGAGACGTTCGCGGTGATCGGGGTGTAGCCCACCGCCAGCAGCGTGGGGAAGGTGATGAGGCTGCCGGATCCGACGACCGCGTTGACGGCGCCGGCGCCCATGCCCGCAGCGATCACGGCCACCGCCTCCCATCCGTTCACCGACCAACTCTCACACGTCAGCGACGGCCGTCCCCAACCGGGCTGGTGGCGTCACCGCTCGAAGCGGACGATGACGGACTTGGAGGTGGGGGTGTTGCTGGTGTCGGCCACCGAGTCCAACGGGACCAGGACGTTGGCCTCGGGGAAGTAGGCCGCCGCGCAGCCCCGGGCCGTGGGGTACGGCACCAGGCGGAAGCGTTCGGCGCGGCGCTCCTCGATGCCGGCGGGGGTCGGCCACTCGCTGACGATGTCGACGACCTCGCCGCCGGCGAAGCCGAGCTCGGCCAGGTCGTCGGGGTGCACCAGGACGATGCTGCGCCCGTTCTTGATGCCGCGGTACCGGTCGCTGCGGCCGTAGATGGTGGTGTTGTACTGGTCGTGCGAACGGATGGTCTGCAGCAGGAGGCGGCCGGGCGCCACGTCGATGATCTCGAGCTCGTTGACGGTGAAGTTGGCGACGCCGGTGGTGGTGGGGAAGCGGCGTTCGTCGCGGGGCGGGTTCGGGAGCACGAAGCCGCCGGGCTCGCGGACGCGACGGTCGAAGTCGTCGAAGCCGGGCACCACCCGGCTGACGTGGTCGCGGATGGCGGTGTAGTCGTGCTCGAGGCGCGTCCAGTCGGTGGTCGACCGCGAGCCGAGGGTGGCGGCGGCCATCCGACAGACGATCGCGACCTCCGAGAGGAGGTGTTCGCTGGCGGGCGGGAGCCGCCCCCGGGACACGTGCACCATGCTCATCGAGTCCTCGACCGTCACCACCTGGTCGCCCGACGGGTGGGTGTCGCGCTCGGTGCGACCGAGGGTGGGGAGGATGATCGCAACGTCACCGGTGACCGCGTGCGAGCGGTTGAGCTTGGTGGAGATCTGCACGGTGAGCGAACACCGCTGCAACGCGGCGGTGGTCACGTCGGAGTCGGGCGTGGCCCGTACGAAGTTGCCGCCCATGCCGACGAACACCGACGCGCTGCCGTCGCGCATCGCCCGAATCGAGTCGACGACGTCGTGGCCGTGCCGACGGGGCGGCTCGAACCCGAACTCCGCACCGAGGGCGTCGAGGAACGCCGGGTCCGGCTTCTCGTAGATGCCCATGGTGCGGTCGCCCTGCACGTTGCTGTGGCCCCGAACCGGACAGGCGCCGGCTCCCGCGCGCCCGATGTTGCCCCGCAGGAGCAGGAAGTTGATGATCTCGCGGATGGTGGCCACGGAGTTCTTGTGCTGGGTCAGCCCCATCGCCCAGCACACGATGATGCGCTCGGAACCGAGCACGAGGTCGCGCACCGATTCGATCTCGGCGCGGTCGAGGCCCGTGGCGGCGCCGACGTCGTCCCACGAGAGCGAGCGCAGGGCCTCGGCGTAGTCGTCGAACCCACCGCACCGCTCGGCGATGAACGCGTGGTCGAGCACGGTGCCGGGGGCGGCATCCTCGGCCTCGAGCAGCAACAGGTTCACCGCCTGGAAGAAGGCGAGATCGCCGTTGACCCGGATCTGGCAGAAGCGGTCGGCGAGCGCCGTGCCCTTCCCCACCAGCCCGCCGAGCTCCTGGGGGTTGCGGAAGTTCATCAGCCCGGCCTCGGGCAGCGGGTTGACGGCGACGATGCGGGCGCCCCCCTGCTTGGCCCGCTCGAGCGCGCTGAGCATGCGGGGGTGGTTCGTGCCCGGGTTCTGGCCGACCACCACGATGAGGTCGGCCTGGTGGATGTCATCGAGCGACACGGTGCCCTTGCCCACGCCGATGGTCTCGCCGAGCGCCGAGCCGCTCGACTCGTGGCACATGTTCGAGCAGTCCGGGAGGTTGTTGGTGCCCAGTTCGCGGACGAACAGCTGGTAGAGGAACGCGGCCTCGTTGCTGGTGCGGCCCGAGGTGTAGAAGATGGCTTCGTCGGGCGACGCCAGGGCCTGCAACGACGACCCGATCATCGCGACGGCATCGTCCCAGGAGACGGCCTCGTAGTGCTGGGCCCCCGATCGCTTGATCATCGGCTCGGTGAGCCGGCCCTGCTGGCCCAACCACCAGTCGCTCTTCGTCGCCAGGTCGTCGACCGTGTGCTCGGCGAAGAACGCCCGATCGACGCGGCGGGTGGTGGCCTCCTCGGCGACCGCCTTGGCCCCGTTCTCGCAGAACTCGGCCAGGTGGCGCGCCCCGGGCTCGGGCCAGGCGCAGCCCGGGCAGTCGAAGCCGTTGGGCTGGTTGACCCGCAGCAGCGTGCGGGCGGTCCGCACGACGCCCATCTGCTCGACGCTGGTGGCCAGCGCGGCGGCGACGCCGGGGATCCCGGCGGCGTCGTCCTTGGGTGCCCGGATGGTCAGGCGCCCGTCGTCGGCATCGTGGCGCGGCGCCCGGGTCACCTCGAGGTCTCGATCGGGTCGTCACCGGTCATGGACCGATCCTACGAGCGCCAGGCCACCGTGCCTCTGGTCGGGGCGCCACCCCCGGGCGCGACTCGAGGCGGTCCTCGTCGGCCGGTCAGATGTAGTTCTTGCGCTGCATGATCTGGAACGAGATCCAGCCGGGGAGGACCGGCAGCCAGAAGGTGACCGTGCGGAAGAGGAACACGGCGCTGACCGAGGCCTCGGCGTCCATCCCCAGACGGATCAGCGTGGCGATGAGCGCCGCCTCGACCGCGCCGACGCCGCCGGGGGTGGGGGCGATGATGGCGATGGCCGAGGCGATCAGGTAGGCGACGGCGAGCGTGGGAAGGGGTATGTCGCCGCCGAACGCCCGCACCGAGCAGTAGAAGGCGGCGAGCAGGCCGAGGGTGATGAGGGCCGAGCCACCGAAGAGGCCGATGAGCTTGCGGGGGTTCCGCGCGAGGTCGACGATGCCGGTGCGGGCGTCGCGCACGATGGGGACGACCCGCGCCTGGATGATGCGACGGGTGGGCGGGATGGCGATGGCGAGCCCGGCGGCCGCCGCGACGACGCCGAGCACGGCCAGCGCGACCAGCGCCGTCGCGCTGTCGACGGTCTCGGCGCCCTCGACCGAGGTGGCACCGCCGGCGCCCGACCCGACCCAGACCACGAAGGCGGCGAGGAGCGCGATGTGGGCGACGAACCCCGCGGCGACGTTGAGACCGACACCGGCCACGGCCACACCGGCGTCGACCCCGCGCTTCTGCAGGTACCGGGTGTTGAGCGCCATGCCCCCGATCGACGCGGGCGCGAGGATGTCGACGAACGCCGCGGCGACCTGGGCCCAGAGGGACGGGAAGAACGCCACGCGGTTGGGCACCGAACCGTTGAGCGCGAACGCGGCGCCGATGTAGGTGAAGAGCTGCCCGGCGATCATGGGCGCCAACCAGATCCAGTCGGCCTTGCCGATGGTCTCGCCGACGTCGCTGATCTCGGCCAGCCGCGGCAGCAGCGCGTAGAGGGCGATGGCGAAGACACCGAAGCTGAGCAGCGTGCGCGGCCGGAACCGGGCGATCTCCTCGTACTCGACGTTCTCGACCGAGGTGGCCTCCTGGACCTCACTCTGGAGATCGGCGAGGAGGCCCTTCTGCTTCGCCATCGCCTCGCGTGTGGCCGTGCGCAGGGCGAGCTTCTGCAGACGGGGGAGCGCCTGGCGGACGGCATCGGCGCCGGCCACGTCGATCGCGACGCGGACCGCTCGCTCGGGACCGACCTCGATCGCGGTGGAGCACAGCAGCTCGGCGACGTCGCTGCGGAGGGCGACGTCGCTGGCGGCGACCTCGGCGCGACCGAAGGCGAAGAGCTCGACCCGCTCGATGGTGTCGACGGTCTGCTCCACCTCGAGGGCCAGGGCCTCGGCGAGGGCCGGATCGTCGGCGCCCGGGCGCACCACCACGTGGTTCAGGTTGAGGTCGCCGTGGGCGACACCGGCGCGGCGAAGGGCCGTGACCTGGCGCCAGGTCTGCTCCAGGAGGGCGTCGCTGACGCGGTCGGCCCCGGCGCCGGCGAGGGTCTCGCCCATCGGCGCGAACACGAGAGCCATCCCGCCGCCGTCGAGCGCGAGGATGCGGTACAGGTGGACGGTCTGCACCCCGTTGACCGACGCGGTCTGGGTGGCGAAGGCCTCGTGCTCGACCGAATCCCGCAGGGAGGCGAAGCGGTGCTCGCGGTCCTGGTCGCGCAGGCGGAACCAGCGCCAGTACTGGATCAGGCGGTCGGTCTCGGGCTGATCGGGCGAGAACACCTTGAGGACACGACCGGGCCCGCCCGGCTCGCGGGCCTCGAAGAGCACGGAGCCGCCGGTCCCCGCGCCGCGGTACTCGAGGCGATCGACGGTGAACCCCGCGCCCGCCATGGCGCGCACGAGCTCCACGCCGCGTGGCCACCGGTTGGGAGAGCCGCAGGCGAGGAGCACGATCGAGCCGACGAGCCAGCCGAGCATCACCGCGATGGCGATGTCGTAGGGGGTCTCGGCGCCCGACGCGATGCGGGCGAAGGCCGTGAGCGCGATGGGAACGAGAGCGGCGCGCCGCCAGCGGGGATCGATCCACACGATGAGCACCGTGAGGATGGCGGCTCCGGCGGCGAGGAGCTGGACGCCCGAGTAGCTGACACCCCGCAGCTGGCCCAGCTCGGCGGGCAGGATGACATCGAGCGCGAGCAGCGTGCTGACGCCCAGCATGGCGAGCGAACCGATGACGCCGGCGGCGATGACGGCGAGGGTCACCCGTATCCGGCGGATGGCGATGAGCGCGGCGACGATGGCGATCGCGGCGATGGCGCCCACGTACTGGCTCGCCAGGATCAAGACGGTGGCGACCGGTTCGGGGACGGTGTCGGCGAGCTTGCGGACGTCCTCGTCGGCACCCGACACGCTGGTGCGGAACACGGCGGCGATGAGGAGGGCCAGCCCGAACGCCAGCGCAGCCGTCAGGACGCGGATCAGCTCGCGTCCGGACCGCTCGAACGGCGGTCGCTGCGGCTCGATGATGGTGACGCCGAGGGCCGGGTCGGGCTCGGGCTCCGACGTTCCGTCGTCGAGCTCGTCGTCGAGCTCGACGTCGAGCCCGTCCTCGCTCGCCCGCTCGCCGTCGACGACCGGGCTGTGGTCCGGGTCGGTGTCGAACGCGGGGTCGGGGTCCGGGTGTGGCTGCTCGATCGCGTCCTGGGACCCGGTCGCGGACGCGGGCTCGCCCTGCGGCTCGGGCCGACGGTGGTCGGTGCTGCTCACGACGGGCGTGCGGGGGTCTGACCAGGGACGGAGGCGATGGGTCGAGTCTCGCAGGTGGGCACCGCCGGGTGCTTCACCCCGCCCGTCGCGACCCGCGGCGCCGGGACCCGGCCGGTAGCGTGACCGGCGGCACCGGCACGTGGGGAGGAAGGCGCCTGTGGTCCACCTGAGCGAACGCGTCGAGGTCGCGGGCCGCGAGGCATCGGCGCGGGCCGCCGAGACCGAGGCTCTGCGCCGGCTGCCCGACGAGGTCGCGGCCGCCATCATCGGCACCGGGCTGCTCCGGGCGTGGGTGCCGGCTCGCTACGGTGGCGCCGAGGCCGACGCGCTCGAGGTGCTCGACGCCATCGAGGCGCTCGCCTTCCACGACGGGGCCGCGGCCTGGTGCGCCATGATCGGCGCCACCACCGCGCTCACCGCTGCCCGGTTGCCACCGGAGTGGGCCCAACGCATCTACGGCGACCCCGCCGCGGTCACCGGCGGGTTCGCCCTGCCTTCGGGCACGGGGCACCGGACCGACGGCGGGCTACTCGTCGACGGTCGGTGGTCGTGGGGTTCGGGGACCCACCACTGCACCTGGATCGGCGGCGGGGTGCTCGTCGACGGCGTCGGTGCGCCCTTCGTCTTCTTCGAGCGGGACCAGGTCGAGATCCTCGACACCTGGCGCGTCGCCGGTCTCCGCGGCACGGGGAGCAACGACTACGTCGTCACCGAGGCGTTCGTCCCCGAAGGTCGCTGGGTCCACCTGACCGGTGAGCCGGTGGTCGACGGCGCGGTGTACCGGCTGCCGTTCCTGGGTCTGCTGGCCCTCGGTGTCGCGTCGGTCGCCCTCGGCCTCGCCCGCCGTGCCCAGGCCGAACTGGTCGAGCTGGCCGGCGGCAAGCGACCGGTGGGGAGCGCGAGATCCCTCGCCGAGCGCTCGGTGGTGCAGGTCGAGGTGGCCCGTGCCGAAGCGGCACGGCGATCGGCCCGCGCCTTCGTCCGCGAGGTGCTCGACCAGGCGACGGCCTCGGCCGAGGTCACCGACGAGGACCGCCGCAACCTGCGCCTCGCCGCCACCAACGCCACGTGGGCCGCGGCCGGCGCGGTCGACCGGATGTACCACGCGGCCGGTGGCTCGGCGATCCACGAAGCGAGCCCGCTCCAGAGGGTGTTCCGGGACATCCACGTGGCCACCCAGCACGCCATGGTCGCCGAACGAACGCTCGAGCCGGTCGGCCGCATGGCCCTCGGGTTGCCCACCGACACGAGCATGCTGTGAACCTGCAGGAGTACGCAGCGGCGGTCGCCCCCCTCGACCACCTCGCCAACCCCATGGGCATCGGCTGGGCCGGCCCCACGATCGTCGCCGGCGGGTCGGCCGAGCAGCAGGATCGGTGGTTGCCGGGGATCCTCGACGGCTCGGAGTTCTGGTGCCAGCTGTTCTCCGAGCCCGACGCCGGCTCCGATCTCGCCTCGCTGCAGACCCGGGCGGTGCGCGACGGCGACACCTACGTCGTGAACGGCCAGAAGATCTGGTCGACCTGGGCCGATCGCGCCCGGTGGGGCATCCTGCTCGCCCGCACCGACCCGGCGGCGCCGAAGCACAAGGGGATCTCGTACTTCGTGCTCGACATGGAGGCCCCGGGCATCGAGGTGCGCCCGATCATCGAGATGACCGGTGGCAACCACTTCAACGAGGTCTTCCTCACCGACGTGGTCGTCCCCACCGACCACCGGATCGGCGCCGAGGACGACGGCTGGCGCCTGGCCCGGGTCACCCTCGCCAACGAGCGCGACTCGCTCTCGAAGGGCGGGGTGCTCTGGGGGATGGGCCCGACCACCGACGACCTGTTCGCCCTCGAGGCCCTGACCGATCGGGAGCACGGGCCGCTCGGCGCGCCGGTCGCCGGTCCGGGTCTGCGGCAGCGGGCCGCGGCGATCCGCACCGAGCAGCTGGTGCTCGAGCACCTCGACGACCCGTCGGTGCGCAAGACCCTCGCCGACGCCCACGGTCAGGAGGTCATGGCGCTGGCCAAGGACCTGCGGGGCGCGGCCGGCATGCTCGGCGAGCAGTCCCCGCTCGCCGAGGAGCACGACGTGTGGCACTGGGGCTACCTGTTCAGTCGTGCCCTCACCATCGGCGGCGGGACCAGCGAGGTCCAACGCTCCATCATCGGCGAGCAGCTGCTCGGGCTCCCGAAGGAACCCAAGGCGAAACCGAGACCGACACCACCCGAGCCCACCCAGGAGCCGTCGTGAAGCACATCTCCCTCGAACCCGACGGCGACGTCCTGCGCGCGGTCATCGATCGCGCCGGCGACGACCTCAACCGGGTCGACGGCGAGCTCCACGACGACCTCGCCGAGCTGTTCGCCACGCTCAAGCGCGAGCGGTCGGCCCGGGCCGTGCTGCTCACGGGCCGGGGGCGGGCGTTCTCCGCCGGCGGTGACTTCGCCTGGTTCCCCACGTTGCAGGAGCCGGGCGCGCTCGAGTCGATCCGGCTCGACGGCAAGCAGATCATCTGGGACCTCCTCGACGTCCACCTGCCGATCGTCTGCGCCCTCGGGGGCGCGGCGGTCGGGTTGGGCGCGTCGATCGCCCTGCTCTGCGACGCGGTCGTGATGGGCGCGTCGGCGACGATCGCCGATCCCCATGTGAAGGTCGGCATCGTGGCCGGTGACGGCGGCACGGTGGCCTGGCCGATGGCGGTCGGGCCGATGGTGGCCAAGCGCTACCTGCTCACCGGCGATCCGGTCGGCGCCGACGATGCGCTGCGGATGGGTCTGGTCACCGAGGTCGTGCCCGACGCCGAGGTCGACGAGCGGGCCATGGCCTTCGCTCGCCGCCTGGCCGCCGGCGCGCCCCTCGCGGTGCAGTACACCAAGCTGGCGGTGAACAAGCTGGTGAAGACCGCGCTGAACGAGGCGTTCGACGTCGCCACGGCGCTCGAGCTCGTCACCTTCCAGAGCGCCGACCACCAGGAGGCGTTGGCCGCGATCCGCGAGCGCCGCGAACCCCGATTCGAGGGACGATGACCGACGGGACCGAGTCGCTGGACCTCTACG
>Ga0105044_10015247_pt1 | contig 10387 bp, 12 predicted proteins | sample MAT01_FD_78092 | JGI IMG/M metagenome (GOLD analysis project Ga0105044, IMG submission 78092) | Freshwater microbial communities from Lake Fryxell liftoff mats and glacier meltwater in Antarctica - MAT-01 | ecosystem: Environmental > Aquatic > Freshwater > Ice > Liftoff microbial mat | place...
CGGTAAGCGCGGCGGGCACATAATCGCGCAAGGCACCGCCGACGAACTCATGGCCTCGCCCGACTCCGTGACCGGCCGCTTTCTCCGCACGCCGCTCCGCCACCCGGTGCAGCCTCGCCGCGCCGTGAAACGCGACACGCCCGCCATGGAGATCCTCGGCGCGGACCTGCACAACCTGAAGAAAGCCGACATCCGCGTGCCACTCGCGCGTCTCTCCGTCGTCACCGGCGTGTCGGGTTCCGGCAAGTCCACCGTGGCGCGGGACGTGCTGTTCGACAACCTGAAGGCGCTGATCGCGCCGCACGGCCATTCGCAGGCGAAGCGCAACGCGCGCGGTCATAGGTGGATCGGCTGCGCCTCCATCCGGGGCTGGGAAGCGGTGGGCCGCGTGCTGGAAGTCGACCAGACGCCGATCGGCAAGACGCCGCGCTCCTGCCCCGCCACCTACGTCGGCTTCTGGGACGCGATCCGCCGCCTGTTCGCGGAGACGAACGAAGCGCGCCTGCGCGGCTACACCGCCAGCCGTTTCTCCTTCAACACCACCGGTGGCCGCTGCGACGCCTGCGAAGGTCAGGGCGTGAAGACCATCGAGATGAGCTTCCTGCCCGACGTGAAAATGTCCTGCGATGTCTGCAGCGGCAAACGCTTCGATGCGGAAACGCTGTCCGTGCGGTTCAAGGGCCGGTCGATCGGCGAGGTGCTGATGATGAGCGTGGACGAGGCGGTGGAGTTCTTCGCGGCGCACCCGTCCATCCACCACGCGCTGACGCTGCTGCAGGACGTAGGCCTGGGCTACCTCACGCTGGGCCAGCAGAGCCCGACGCTGTCCGGCGGTGAAGCGCAGCGCATCAAGCTGGTGACGGAACTCTCCAAGGTGCGCAGCCCCCTCCCCAACCCTCCCCCGCCAGCAGGGGAGGGCGAGAACGGGCGTGCGGCGGCGATTGCCCCGCTCCCTTCCAGGGTGGGGGGCAATCACCACCGCACGCTTTACGTATTGGACGAACCCACCGTCGGCCTGCATATGGCGGACGTGGAGAAACTGATCCGCGTGCTGCACCGGCTGGTCGATGCGGGCAACACCGTCGTGCTGATCGAGCACAACCTCGACGTGATCGCGGAGGCGGACTGGCTCGTCGACCTCGGCCCCGAAGGCGGCGACGGCGGCGGGCGCGTGGTCGCGCAGGGCACGCCCGAAGCAATCCTGAAACACGCGGACCGCTCGCATACCGCGCAGGTGCTCGCGCCTTTCCTCGCCGAGCGCGGTGCGCTGAACCCATAGAACGATTCGCTATACTCCGCTTGATCATGCCCGAGTGGAAAAGCAGCGTTCCCGGCATCGTGTGGCCGGCGCTGCCGGCGCCGCAGGGTGCGGCGCTGCTCGCGCTGCAGTGGCAGTTGCAGCAGAGCGAGCGCTTGCCCCTGGCCGACCTCGAAGCGCTGCAGTTCCGTCAGTTGCGGGCGGTCGTCACGCATGCGATGAACACGGTGCCCTGGCACCGCGAACGTCTCGCGGCCGCCGGCCTTTCGCCCGATCGCGACATCGATCCGGCCGCGTTCCGCCGCGTGCCGGTCATGACCCGCCGCGACGTGCAGGACGCGGGCAACGCGCTGTTGTCGAACGCCGTTCCACCCGACCACGGCCGCCCGGTGCAATACAAAACCGGCGGCTCTACCGGTGAACCGCTGCGTCTCATCGGCACGGAACTCACGCGCCTGTTCTGGCTGACGCTCACACTGCGCGATCATTTGTGGCACCGGCGGGACTTCACCAGCACGTTGTGCGCCATCCGCGCGCTCGTGGAGAACTCCGTACGACCCGGCTGGGGACCCGCCACGGCAGGCGTGGCCGCCAACGGTCCCTGCGCCATTCTCAACATCGCGACCGACACCGCGCGGCAGCTCGATTGGTTACAGCAACACGGCGCCCAATACCTCCTGACCCATCCGGTCAACGTGCGCGCCCTCGCGCATTTTTCCCTGGAGCGGAGGATCCGGCTGCCCCGACTGAAGGAAGTCCTTACCTTCGGCGAGTCACTGCCGGCAGACCTGCGCGCGCTCTGCCGCGAGGCGTGGAATGTGCCCCTGATCGACAGCTACAGCGCGGAAGAGACCGGCTACCTCGCCTTGCAATGTCCCGAACACGAGCACTATCACGTGCAATCCGAGAACGTGCTGGTCGAAATACTCGATGAAGCCGGAGGGCCCTGCCCGCCGGGCGTGGCCGGACGCGTCGCCGTCACCACCTTGCATAATTTCGCCATGCCGTTGTTCCGTTATGTGCTCGGCGACTATGCCGAAGCCGGCGATCCCTGCGCGTGCGGGCGCAGCCTGCCCGTAATGAAGCGCATTTTCGGCCGCACCCGGGACATGTTCGTACTGCCCAAGGGTCAGCGCTACTTCCCGACGACGCCGGTGATCCGCACCGCGGGTATCGCACCGATCCAGCAACTGCAGCTCATCCAGCATACGCTGGACCACGTCGAGGCGCGCTACGTGGCCGAGCGTCCCCTGCGGCCCGAAGAAGAACGTGACATGACGGCGGCGATTCACGAAGCCTTGTCCCATCCCTTCGTCGTCACCTTGTCACCCGTTGCGGATATACCGCGTTCAGCCAGCATGAAATTCAACGCGTTCGTATGCCTTGTCGCGTACGGCGACGGCGCCACATGAAGGCGCGTGTGTGACTATCATCATCCGCAGCATGCAGCCGGCCGACCATGACGAGGTGATGCGGTTGCTCGCGCACTGGAATCTCGCGCCGCTGGCGCCTTCGGCCGAGATCCCCCATCCCGAATGCGCCAAATTCGTGGTGGAGAACGCGCTGGTCGCGGTAGACGGCGGGCGCATCGTCGGCGTGCGCAGCTATCTCCAACTTTCGCCGACACTCGTCGAGGGCGAGAGCTTCGCCGTGGCTCCGGATTACCGCGGCCAAGGCATCGGCAAGCGGCTGGCCGACGAGAGCCGGCGTCTCATGATCCGGCGCGGCTTCCGCACCATGCGCAGCGAAGCAGACCGGCCTGAAGTCATCCGCTGGCTCGTCGCGCGCGGCAACCGGATCGTCGGCACGATACCCAAGCGCCATGCCTTCGGTTCGGCTGAGGTTGATCACTGGACCGTGCTGGAGCTCGAACTGGATACACTGCCGGAATTCGCCAAGGGAGGCGTCCGTGAGTAGCCCCTTCAAAATCGCCCTGTTCGTCGGCGGCCTGTTCCTCGCTTGGCATTTCAGCGGCGGCAAGACCGATAACGTCGCCGCGAAGCTCGCGCCCGGCAACGAGGTCATCATGTACTCGCTGACGACCTGCGGTTACTGCACGCAGAAGCGCGGCCAGCTCACGGCCGCGGGCATCCCCTTCACGGAAATCTTCCTGGACAAGGATGCGGCGCAGCACCGCAAGTTTGGCGAACTGCTCGCCGCCCACAACGTGCCGCCCGGCGGCGTCGGCACGCCTTCCTTCATGGTCAACGGCGAACTGATGCTGAACAACCCGCCGATGGACGAACTCAAACGCAAGCTGAAGTACAAGAGTTAGGTCTCAGTCCAGAATGTCATTTACTGTTCCTTCCCTCGCTTGCGGGGGAAGGCTAGGATGGGGGCGAGCGATTTTGCCCCCTCCCGATTTTGCCCCCTCCCTAACCCTCCCCCGCGCTGCACGCAAGGGAGGGAATTTGCGAAAAAGTTCTTAAGGAAGCTCTGAAAAACGCTATTCTCGTCATTCCGGCGAAGGCCGGAATCCAGGGAATTCAAGGCACTGGACACCGGCCTGCGCCGGTGTGACGGGGTAAATCAGAGGTTCCTTAAGTAAGTGCCATTCGTCTCAGTCCACCCTCGCGCCGGACCGCTTCACCACTTCGGCCCACTTCACGGTTTCCTTTTTCGCCAGCGCGCCGAATTCCTCCGGCGTGCTGCCGACGCAGCGGTTGCCGACCACCGTCAGCTTTTCCACCAGCGTCGGCGCCACGCAGGCCTTGTTCACCTCTGCGTTCAGCCGCGTGACGATGGCCTTGGGCGTTTTCGCCGGCACCACCACGCCGGTCCATACCGTCACGTCGTAACCCGGCACGCCCGCTTCGGCGATCGTCGGCAGTTCCGGGAAGTTGCTGGCGCGGGTCGTTCCCGTGACGGCCAGCGCGCGCACCTTGCCCGCCTTCGCGTGCGGTGTGATCGAGGTCAGGTTGTCGAAAATCATGCTGGTCTGGCCGGCGATCAGCTCGGTCAGCGCGACCGTCACCGCCTTGTAGGGGATGTGGCGCATCTGCACGCCGGTCATCTGCTTGAACAGCTCGCCCGACAGATGGATGGTGGTGCCGTTGCCCGAGGAGGCGAAGGTCAGCAGATCCGGGTTTTTCTTGCCGTACTCGATCAGTTCGCGCACCGACTTCACCGGCAGCGCATTGGTGACCGCGAGCAGGTTCTGCGAGCTGGTCATCCACGCGATGGGCTGGAGGTCGCGCCCGATCTGGAAGTCCCAATTGGGTATCAGCGCGCGGTTGATGGCCAGCAGCGGCGTGTTGCCGTAGCCGATGGTGTAGCCGTCGGGCGGCGCCGCGGCGATCATTTCCATGCCGATGCGCCCGCTCGCGCCGGCGCGGTTGTCCACCACCACCTGCTGGCCCATCTGCTTCGTCAACTCGACCGCCAGCAGGCGCGCCAGCACGTCGGCGCCGCCGCCCGCGGCCGAGGGCACGATGTAGCGGATAGGTTTGTCGGGATACTGGGCGTGGGCGGAAACCGCGGCACACCACAGCAGGGTGGCGCTCAGTGTCGATGCCATACGCGGGCGAGGAAGCATGGGGAACGCTCCGGACAGGAATAGAGGGCCAACATACCTGATTTTTGGAACGCCCTGACAGCACACATCCCGAAACCGCCGCCCTTGCGGAACCCCATCGTGGTGTTACCATGGTGGCACCCTGATCTCGCGCCCGGTTTACAACACTTCCCCGTCATGGCCGCCACCACCACGCTGAAACTCCCGGAAAAGCTCAAGGCGCGGATCGCCCGCCTGTCGAAAGAGACCGGCCGCAGCGCGCACAGCCTGATGATCGAAGCGCTGGAGCGCGAAGTCGCGCGCGAAGAGCGCATGCGGACCTTCGTGCGGGAAGCGCTGGCCGCGGACGCCGCCATTGACGACGGCGCGCAGGTCTATCGCGCGGAGGACGTACACGGCTGGCTTGAGCGCCTGGCCGGCAACCGCAAAGCGGCCCGGCCGCAGCCGTGGCGCAAGTAGTTTATTCCGGGCACGCGCTCTCCGATCTGGAACGTGCTTTCGAATTTCTCGCCGCGCACGACCCCACCGCGGGCGCGGCCTCGGCAGTCGCCATCCGCGAGGCGGTCGAAACGCTGGCGCGTCACCCGCTGCTCGGCCGCCGCATCGAAAGCGATCTGCGCGAACTGGTGATTTCCTACGGGCGAACCGGTTACGTCGCCCTGTACCGTTTCATCCCCGCGCGGGAGGAAATCCGCATCCTCGCCATCCGGCACCAGCGCGAACTCGACTACTCCGGCTAGCCAGAGCCGGCTATTCCCCCGCCAGCCAGCGCACGCGCTGCCCGCCCTCACCCTGCGGCGACAGCACCGGCCACAGCCATTCGACGATACGCTTGGCCGTCTTTTCGAAACCGAACGGCGGATTGGCGACGATCATCCCGGTGCCGCGCAGGCTTTCGCGCCAGTGCAGAGGCTTCACCGACAGCTCGATCTGCAGCAGTTTCGGGATGCGCGCGGCGGCGAGGCCGCGCTCGAAGGCCTGCATGGGCGCGGGCTCCATCATGGGATACCACAGCGCGTACACGCCAGTCGCGAAGCGCCGGTGCGCCGCGGCGAACGCGCGCCGCATGCGGTCGAACTCCTGCGCGCGGTCGAATGCCGAATCGATGAAGATCAGCCCGCGTCGCTCCTTCGGCGGCAGGAAGGCCTTCAGCCCTTCATAAGCGTCCATGCGCCGCACCTGCACCTGGCGGTCGCGCCCGAACAGGGTTTGCAGCGCTTCGTCGTCGGTCTTGTTCAGCTCCGTGAGCGCGAGGCGGTCCTCGGCCCGCAGCAACTGGCGGATGAGCAGCGGCGAACCCGGGTAGTAGCGCAGCTTGCCGTCGGGGTTCTCCGCCCGCACGGCGTCGAGATACGGCGCCACCTCGGGCGGCGCGTCCTTCCGCCCCCAGGCGAGCACGATGCCCTGCAGGTGTTCCTTGTTCTGCTGCGCCCAGCGGTGCGCAAAATCGTAACGTCCGCTGCCGGCGTGCGTGTCGAGGCAGAAGAAGGGCTTGTCCTTCTGCGCGAGCGCGCGCACGAGCTGCATGAGCAGCGCATGCTTGAAGACGTCCGCGAAATTGCCGGCGTGGAACTGGTGGCGGTAGGCGAGCATGCGGGTAAAGATCGTGCTTCCGGATTTAGCCCCGATGCGGGGCCCCGCATGTTAACAGCGCACGCACGACAGCCGCCGGACGCTAGGGAACCTCTGAAGAACCCCGTCACACCAGCCAGGAAGAGGAGGGGCCCCTTCCCCTGTAGCTGGTGCCCATTTCATTTATTTCACTGGATTCCCGACTTTCGCTGGAATGACGGAAGTAGAGTTTTTCAGAGCTTCCCGCCGATCTCGACGAGATTCAACCGGTTGCCGTCCGGCAACGTGGCGGCCATGCCGGATTCCAGTGTGTCCAGATTGCGCAACGCCGGACAGAGCCTGTCCACTTCCGGCTGCAGCGTCTCCAGTTTCCGCTGGATGCGCGCTTCCAGCGACGGCCGCACTTTCTCGGCCTTGCCCGTGATTGCGGCCGCGCCCGCAAGGTCTCCCCGCAGGGCGGCATCCAGTGCCTGCTGCGCGAGATCGCCGCCGACCAGCGGGATCACATCGGTCATCGCCTCCGCCAGGTACCGCTTCACGGCGGGGCCGCGCCAGTCCTTGCTCGAATTGCTCGCGGCAATGCGCGCCTTGAGCGTGCGCGCCCGGGCATCGAGCCGCGCGTTGAGCTGGGGGTTCGTCGCGGACTTCGGAGAGGTCGCGGCCGCTTCCTCGCGTATCGCTGCCACGCCCAAGTCCACCCCGCGCTGCGCCAGCGCCTTCAGTTGCGGCACCAGCGCCCGGGCGTTCGTTTCGAACGTGGTGATGCGGTTGCGGTCGCCCGGCCCCAGCTCGACAAACGTGCCATTGGCCGCCAGCCGCCCAGTCTGCATTTCCAGGCGCTGCCCGGGCGCCGCGGCGCGCTCGAAAATGAGCGCGGTTGCGGTAACGGTCAGGTCGTACCGGCTGCGCGCAGTACACGCCGGGTCCTCTGCCCCTGCCGTACCGGCGGCCCCCATCGCGGTGAGTGCGATCAGCAGGCGCAGACCGTGCGCTGCAGCAGAGGGCATTCCTGGCGACTTGCGAGCAGTCATCGCATTACGACAACAACCCGCTTGCGGGGTTCGTGGCGAACAGGGCTTTCTGCTGTGGCCGCAGAGGGCCGGAGGCGCTACTCTCGGCCCCTGAATCCGGAGGCTGAATTCAATGAACCGAGCGCACCCGAGCACCGTTCTCTTTGGCCTTCTCCTGCTGCTGGGGGCCTGCTCACGCGGGCCCGAGGTGCCGGAATGGAAACTGCTCGCCACCGATCCGCCGGCTGAGGCGCAACTCGGCCGCCAGCAACCGCTCTACGTGCAGTTCGAAGTGCGCAGCCGCGCGGCGGTGAAGGTGGCGCTGATGCCGCGCTACCGCGGCGAGGATGCGATCGAGGGCCTCGCCACACAGGCCGACCTCACGCTGCCCGCGGCCGGTGGCCGCGCCGTGACCTCGTTCTACTTCTGGGGCCAGACGCCAACGCGGGTGGACGAACTGCAGTTCATCCTGACCGTGCCGGGCCAGCCGCCGCAGCGTTTTACGGCGCCCGTGAGTCTGACCTGGCGCGCCGACCCCCAGCCCGCGCCGCCGCCCGCGGCATGGGTGGTTGAATGGCAGAAGACACAGCCACCGCCCCCGGCGGATAAACCACCCCCGAAATAACCGTCACAACGGAGACGTTTTCATGAAGGTCGGTTTCATCGGACTCGGCACCATGGGCGCGGCGATGGCGCTCAACCTGCGCAAGGCCGGCTATGCGCTCACCGTGCACGACCTGAAGCACGAGGCGGCGGCGCCGCACCTCGCTGCGGGCGCGCAATGGGCCGGCAGCCCACGAGAGGTCGCCGCCGCCTCCGACGTGGTGCTGACGTCGCTGCCCGGGCCGCCCGAAACCGAGGCTGTCGCCGATGGTCTGCTCGAAGGCCTGAAATCCGGCGGCGCATGGTTCGACCTCACCACCAACTCGCCCACCGTCGTGCGCAAACTGCACGCACGCCTCGCGCCCAAAGGCATCGCCGTGCTGGACGCCCCCGTCAGCGGCGGCCCGCACGGCGCGAAGTCGGGGAAGCTGGCGCTGTGGGTAGGCGGCGACAAGACCGCGTTCGACCGCTACCGCGAAGTGCTCGACGCCATCGGCGATCAGGTGCTCTACATCGGCGCGATCGGCGCCGGCTCGGTGGCCAAACTCGTGCACAACTGCGCCGGTTACGCGATCCAGACCGCGATGGCGGAAGTGTTCACCATGGGCGTGAAGGCGGGTGTCCCCGCGCTCGACCTGTGGGCCGCGGTGCGGCAGGGCGCGCTCGGCCGACAGCGCACCTTTGACCGGCTCTCGCGCCAGTTCCTGCAGGGCAGTTTCGACCCGCCGGATTTCGCGCTCAAGCTCGCCACCAAGGACGTGCGCCTCGCCACCGAACTCGGCCGCGAGCTGGGCGTGCCGATGCAGGTATCCGACATCGCGCTGGCGGAAATGAACGCCGCGATCGCGCGCGGCTGGGGCGAACGCGATTCGCGCATCGCCATGCTGCTGCAGGAAGAACGCGCCGGCGTGGAAATCAAGGTACCGAAGGAAGACATCGAGGCGGTGTTCAAGCGGGACGGCTGACGGACAAGGAAAGGAGTCGCTATGGACAAGGCAACGACGATCGCCGGGCGCTGGACGTATCGCATCCTGTTGGCGGGAAGTCTGCTCGCGGCCGCGCCGGCTGGCCTCGCGCAGGGCCGAGCCGCCAATGCTTGCGGCGAAGTCGTCACGCTGCAGACGCACGACCGCAGCACCACGCGTTACGCACTCGGAGTACCCGAGAGCGGGGCCGCCGAAAAAATCGCGCTCGTGCTGCTGCCCGGCGGTTCGGGCTATGCCAACCTCGACGACAAAGGCTGCGCGCGGGCGCTGCGCGGCAACTCCCTGATCCGCTCCGTCCCGCTTTTCAACGCGGCGGGTTTCGTCACGGCGCTGGTTGATGCACCTTCCAACCATCAGAGCGCGGACGGGCTCGGCGGATTTCGGACGGCGACGGCGCACGCCGAGGACCTCGGCCGGGTCATCATCGACCTGCGCGCCCGCACGCAGGCGCCGGTCTGGATCGTCGGCACCAGCCGCGGCGCGATCTCCGCCGTCAATGCGCCGTCGCGCCTGACCGGCCCGGCGGCGCCCGATGGCGTGGTCGTCACCTCCGCCCTGATGGCCGGCCAGCCCGGCGCCCGCATCCCGTGGGTAACCCAGTCCGTGTTCGATCTCCCGCTGGAGGCGATCCGCGTGCCTGTGCTCGTCGTCGGCCACGCGGCCGACACCTGCGTCCGCTCGCCGCCGAATCTCATGGAGAAAATCACCGCGCGTACCAACGGTACCCGCGAACAGGTCGTGACCGTAACGGGCGGGCCCGGCAGCACCACGGCCGGCTCAACGGTGGACGCCTGCGAAGGACGCTCGCCGCATGGTTACTTCGAGCAGGATGCCGAAGTGGCCGCGGGCATCGCGCGGTTTGTTCGGGGCGGGGCTTACTGATGCATCGCCTTATGCGCAGAAGCCCCGGGGCTGACACGAACGGCACTTACTCAAGAACTTTTTCGCAGATTCCCTCCCTAACCCTCCCCCGCAAGCTACGGAAGGAACCTTAAGTCAGTGCCATTCGGGACACAGCCGGTCAACCGGCTTTTCGCGAAGCTGTTTTCTTTAAGGTTTCGCGCCAGGATGGTGATCGTGAAAACCTTCCCAGACCGCGTGGTCATCCTGTTCAACGGACACCACTTCCCGTTAACCGGCAACAGTGCCGTATAAATCAAGTTAGGCCTCATTTTCCTGGCTCCGTGGAATAATGGCTTATGGAATTTGAAATCGATCCAGCAAAGGCGGTACTTATTAATAAGTCAACCAAATATGTCCTATTGCGTTAAGGACGTATGAGACTGAAGAACATGAAGGAGCAGCCGGCGGCTGCGCAAGACGAAGCGTCGCGTATTTTTTCTATTCCGGATCGCAGCATCCGCCGCTGGGTAGCACAGATGCGGCGCGAAGGGGGCAAGCGGATTGAGCCGAAGAAGCGCGGGAGGCGCGCCGGCGAGGTATC
>Ga0105044_10015251_pt1 | contig 10386 bp, 8 predicted proteins | sample MAT01_FD_78092 | JGI IMG/M metagenome (GOLD analysis project Ga0105044, IMG submission 78092) | Freshwater microbial communities from Lake Fryxell liftoff mats and glacier meltwater in Antarctica - MAT-01 | ecosystem: Environmental > Aquatic > Freshwater > Ice > Liftoff microbial mat | place...
GCCGAGAAGCAGGCGCGCATCGACAGTGGCCAGGACGTGATCGTCGGCGTCAACAAGTACCGCACGACCGCCCGCGACGAGATGCCGATCCTGGAAGTGGACAACCACCGCGTGCGCGAGCAGCAGGTGGCGCGGCTGGCCGCGGTGCGCGCCGCGCGCAGCCCGGCCCGCGTGCAGGCGGCGCTGGCTGCGCTGACCGAGGCCGCGCGCAGCGGCCGGGGCAACCTGCTGGGCCTCGGCATCACCGCCATGCGCGAACGCGCGACCGTGGGAGAAGTCAGCGATGCGCTCGAGCAGGTCTACGGCCGCCACCGCGCCGACATCCAGAAGGTGAGCGGGGTGTACGCCGCCGCCTACGACAGCGCCGAAGGCTGGGCGCAACTGCAGCACGAGATCGCCGCCTTCGGCGAACAAGAGGGCCGGCGCCCGCGCGTGATGATCGCCAAGCTGGGCCAGGACGGCCACGACCGCGGCGCCAAGGTGGTGGCCACGGCCTTTGCCGACCTGGGCTTCGACGTCGACATCGGCCCGCTGTTCCAGACGCCCGAAGAATGCGCGCGACAGGCGATCGAGAACGACGTGCATGCGGTCGGCGTGAGCACGCTGGCCGCCGGCCACAAGACGCTGGTGCCGGCCATCATCGAGGAACTGCGGCGCCAGGGTGCCGACGACATCATCGTTTTCGTCGGCGGCGTGATTCCGCAGCAGGACTACGACTTTCTCTACGCGGCCGGCGTCAAGGGCATCTACGGCCCCGGCACGCCGATCCCGGCCAGCGCCAAGGACGTGCTCGAGCACATCAGGGCCGCCGTGGCGCCGCGCTGAGACCGCGCCGATGCCCGCTGAAGACCAGGCGCTGATCGACGCCGTGAGCGGCCCGCCGTGTGCGGCGCAGCGGCGCGCGTTGGCCAAGGCCATCACGCTGCTGGAGAGCACCCGCGCCGACCACCGCCTGCGCGCCGATGAGTTGCTGAATGCGCTGCTGCCGCGCGCCGGGCGCTCGCTGCGGCTGGGCATCAGCGGCGTGCCGGGTGTCGGCAAGAGCACCTTCATCGAGGCGCTGGGGCTGCTGCTGGTCGGGCACGGCCATCGCGTGGCGGTGCTGGCCGTGGACCCTTCGTCGAGCCTGGGCGGCGGCTCGATCCTGGGTGACAAGACGCGCATGGAGCGGCTGTCGATGCATGAGCAGGCCTACATCCGCCCCAGCCCCGCACGCGGCACCTTGGGCGGCGTGGCGGCGATGACGCGTGAGGCGATGCTGGTCTGCGAGGCTGGGGGCCACGACATCGTGATCGTCGAGACCGTCGGTGTCGGCCAGAGCGAGGCCGCGGTCGCCGGCATGACCGATGCCTTCGTGCTGCTGCAACTGCCCAACGCCGGCGACGACCTGCAGGCCATCAAGAAGGGCGTGATGGAGCTGGCCGATCTGGTGGTCATCAACAAGGCCGACCTGGACCCCGATGCCGCCACGCGCGCGCAGGCGCACATCACCAGCGCGCTGCGGCTGTTCAGCTTTCACGGCCGGCACGACGACGGCGCCACCGCCGCTGACGCTGACGCTGCTGCGGCGCGCGCCGGCGTGCCGGTGCTGTTGCTCAGTGCGCTCAAGGGCGATGGCGTAGCCGGGTTCTGGCAGGTCGTCGAGCGCCTGCTGCAGACCCGCCGCGACAGCGGTGCACTGGCCGGGCGCCGCCACGCGCAGGACCAGACCTGGATGTGGGAGCGCATCGAGGCCGGCCTGCGCGAACACTTCCAGCAGCACCCGGCCGTGCGCGCCGCGCTGGCCCCGACCCGCGCCGAGGTGCACGAGGGCCGGCTGGCGCCGTCGGTGGCCGCGCGCCGGCTGCTTGATCTGATGCACTGAACCCCCCCCTCCCGGAACCACGAGGACCCCCTGATGCACGACATCATCGAACAGCTGGAAGCCAAACGCGCCGCAGCGCGCCTGGGCGGCGGCCAGCGCCGCATCGACGCCCAGCACGCCAAGGGCAAGCTCAGCGCACGTGAGCGGCTCGAGCTGCTGCTGGACGAAGGCAGCTTCGAGGAGTGGGACATGTTCGTCGAGCACCGCTGCGCCGACTTCGGCATGGACGCGCAGAAGGTGCCCGGCGACGGCGTCGTCACCGGCTACGGCACCATCAGCGGGCGCCTCGTGTTCGTCTTCAGCCAGGACTTCACCGTCTTCGGCGGCGCGCTGTCCGAGGCGCATGCCGAGAAGATCTGCAAGGTGATGGACCAGGCGATGAAGGTGGGCGCGCCGATCATCGGCCTGAACGACAGCGGCGGCGCGCGCATCCAGGAGGGTGTGGCCTCGCTCGGCGGTTATGCCGATGTGTTCCAGCGCAACGTCATGGCCAGCGGCGTCGTTCCGCAGATCAGCATGATCATGGGCCCCTGCGCAGGAGGTGCGGTGTACTCGCCCGCGATGACCGACTTCATCTTCATGGTGCGCGACAGCAGCTACATGTTCGTCACCGGGCCCGAGGTGGTGAAGACGGTCACGCACGAAGAGGTCAGCGCCGAGCAACTCGGGGGTGCCAGCACGCACACCACCAAGAGCGGTGTAGCCGATCTGGCGTTCGACAACGATGTCGACGCGCTGCTGATGCTGCGCCGCTTCTTCAACTACCTGCCGCTGAACAACCGCCAGCCGCCGCCTTTGCGCCCCAGCGGCGACCCGGCCGACAGGCTGGATGCGAGCCTCGACACGCTGGTGCCCGACCACCCGAACAAGCCGTACGACATCAAGGAGCTGATTCACAAGGTGGTGGACGACGGCGACTTCTTCGAGCTGCAGCGCGAGCATGCGCAGAACATCGTCATCGGCTTTGCGCGCATGGAAGGCCTGAGCGTGGGCATCGTGGCCAACAACCCGATGGTGCTGGCCGGCTGCCTGGATATCAAGAGCAGCATCAAGGCGGCGCGCTTCGTGCGCTTCTGCGACGCCTTCAGCATCCCGGTCGTCACCTTCGTCGACGTGCCCGGCTTCATGCCCGGCACCGCCCAAGAGTACGGCGGCATCATCAAGCACGGGGCCAAGCTGCTCTACGCCTATGCCGAGTGCACGGTGCCCAAGGTAACGGTGATCACGCGCAAGGCCTACGGCGGGGCCTATGACGTGATGAGCAGCAAGCATCTTCGCGGCGACGTCAACTTCGCCTGGCCCAACGCCGAGATCGCGGTCATGGGGGCCAAGGGCGCCGTCGAGATCATCTTCCGCGAGGACAAGGGTGACCCGGCCAAGCTGGCCGCGCGCGAGGCCGAGTACAAGGCGCGCTTCGCCAACCCCTTCGTGGCCGGCGCGCGCGGCTTCATCGACGATGTGATCCAGCCGCACGAGACGCGCAAGCGAATCTGCCGCAGCCTGGTGATGCTGCGCGAGAAGAAGCTCGACAACCCGTGGCGCAAGCACGGGAACATTCCGCTGTGAGGGGCGGCGCCATGTTCACGAAGATCCTGATCGCCAACCGCGGCGAAATCGCCTGCCGCGTCATCAAGACGGCGCAGAAGATGGGCATTGCGACGGTCGCGGTTTACTCCGAGGCCGACCGCGACGCGCGCCATGTCGAGTTGGCCGACGAAGCCGTGCTGCTGGGCCCGGCGCCGTCGCGCCAGAGTTATCTGGTGGCCGACCGCATCGTCGAGGCGGCGCTGGCCACCGGCGCCCAGGCGATCCACCCGGGCTACGGTTTCCTGTCGGAGAACGCCGACTTCGCGCGCCGCGTGGAAGAGCAGGGCCTGGTGTTCATCGGCCCCAAGCACGGCAGCATCGCCGCGATGGGCGACAAGATCGCGTCCAAGAAACTGGCCATCGAGGCCGGCGTCAATACGATCCCGGGCTGGAACGCGGCGATCGACAGCGCCGAACAGGCGGTGCAGATTGCGCGGGGCATCGGCTACCCGGTGATGATCAAGGCCAGCGCCGGCGGTGGTGGCAAGGGCCTGCGCGTGGCCTTCGACGACAAGGAAGCCTTCGAGGGCTTCACGTCCTGCCGCAACGAGGCGAAGAACAGCTTCGGCGATGACCGCGTCTTCATCGAGAAGTTCATCGAAGGCCCGCGCCACATCGAGATCCAGGTGCTGGGCGACGGGCACGGCCAGATCGTCTTCCTGCACGAGCGCGAGTGCAGCATCCAGCGCCGCCACCAGAAGGTGATCGAAGAGGCGCCTTCCCCGTTCATCAGCGAAGCCACGCGTGCGGCGATGGGCGCGCAGGCGGTGGCGCTGGCGCGGGCGGTCAATTACCAGAGCGCCGGCACGGTGGAGTTCGTGGTCGGCCGCGACCAGGGCTTCTACTTCCTCGAGATGAACACCCGGCTTCAGGTGGAGCACCCGGTCACCGAGTGCATCACCGGGCTGGATCTGGTGGAGTGGATGATCCGCGTGGCCGCCGGCGAGCCGCTGCCCTTCATGCAGGCCGACATTCCGCGCCGCGGCTGGGCGATCGAGTGCCGCATCAACGCCGAAGACCCGTTCCGCGGCTTCCTGCCCTCCACCGGCCGGCTGGTGCGCTACCAGCCGCCGCCGCAGACGCTGCACGCCTCGGTGCCCACCGGTGACGGCGGGGCCGAGTCAGGCGGCGTGCGCGTGGACACCGGTGTGGCCGAAGGCGGCGAGATCCCGATGTTCTACGACTCGATGATCGCCAAGCTGATCGTGCACGGCGCCGACCGCGCCGATGCCATCGCCCGCATGCGCCAGGCGCTGGACGGCTTCGTGATCCGCGGCGTGACGAGCAACATCCCGTTCCAGGCGGCGCTGCTGGCGCACCCCGACTTTGCTGCCGGCGACTTCGACACCGGCTTCATCGCCCGCCACTATGGCCAGGGCTTCCGCGCCGAGGATGTGCCGCACGACGAGCCCGACCTGCTGGTCGCGCTGGCAGCGGCGCTGAACCGTCGTCTGCTGGAACGCGCGGCCGGCATCAGCGGGCAGATGCCGGGCCATGGCGTGGTGATCGGCAACGCGTTCGTGGTGGTGGTCAAGGGTCAGGGTGGTGAGCACCGCCATGTGCCCGTGACGCTGCAGCCGGGCGATCTACGGGGTTCCGCGCTGACGGTGCTGGTCAACGGCCGCGGCTTCGACATCGATGCCGACTGGCAGGCCAGCGCCCTGCGCACCAGTGGCCGCTGCAATGGCCGCCCCTTCACCGTGCAGGCCGACCGTGACGGCCTGTGGCTGCGCATCCAGCATCAGGGCACGCGCATCGAGGCGATGGTGCTGCCGCCGCGCGCCGCCGAACTGCTGCGCACCATGCCCTACAAGCCGCCGGCCGACATGAGCCGCTTCCTGCTCTCCCCCATGCCGGGGCTGCTGGTCGAGCTGGCGGTCAAGCCCGGGCAGGCGGTGCAGGCCGGCGAGCGGCTGGCGGTGATCGAGGCGATGAAGATGGAGAACGTGCTGCTGGCCGCGCAGGACGGCAGCGTGGCCGAACTGCTGGCCAGCCCCGGCGAGAGCCTGGCTGTCGACCAACCGATCCTGAGCTTCAAATGACGAACCCGGACCCCTTCCGCGCTCTCCGCCCCTTTCGTGTGTTGGGCATCCAGCAGATCGCCATCGGCGGGCCCGACAAGGCGCGCCTGCGCCGCCTGTGGGTGGATCTCTTCGGCCTGCAGGTCAAGGGCCAGTTCATGAGCGAGCGCGAGAACGTCGACGAGGACATCTGTACGCTGGGCACCGGCCCGACTGCCGTCGAAGTCGACCTGATGCAGCCGCTGGACCCCGAGAAGAAGCCGGCGGTGCACACCACGCCACTGAACCACGTCGGCCTGTGGGTCGACGACCTGCCCGTGGCCGTGCAGTGGCTCGAGCAGCAGGGCCTGCGCTTTGCGCCCGGCGGCATCCGCCAGGGCGCCGCCGGCCACGACATCTGTTTCGTGCACCCCAAGGGCAACGAGCAGTTTCCGCTCGGCGGCGAGGGCGTGCTGATCGAACTGGTGCAGGCGCCGCCCGAGGTCATCGTCGCGCTGGGCTGATCAGGCGATCTTCACCTCCGTGAAACCTGTCGCGGAAGATGTTGGCGCCGATGATCGCCTCGTCGTTGACCACGCCGAGGAAGGTCTTTGGACGCCGCCGTGAACTCGTCGCCGTCCGAGATCACAAGCTCGGGAGCCTCGTGTGCAAGCCATCAACCCAGACACGGCGGTTGACCCGGGCAAAGTCTGAGGAAAACCAGCACTGGCGCGGTGTTGCGCTGATTTGGCAGACTCACCCGATAGGTGAATAAAGACGCGAGCGACATGGGGCCCTGCTCCAGGGCGGTGGTCAGGCATCGCAGCCTGAAGTGGTGGACACGCTGGGCGGGCGCAAGCACGTGCGCCGGGACGCCGGCGCCGCGGCCACGTCGCACGGGCATCTTGTCTACTCCGCGGAGTTTCTGGCGGTCACCGGGGTGTTCGAGCGCTGGATGTCGAGTTGCCCGCTGAGCTACAGCAACGCCAACGCGCCCGACGAACGCGACGTGCCGGGCACGCTGATGCTGGGGCTGCTGACGGACCGTAGGCCTGCTGGATCTTGTCCTCCAGCTTGCGCATGCGCAGGTCTTCGGTCATGCGCTGACGCAGCGGCGTGCCTGTGTGGGTGGTCGTGTCCATGGTTGCAGCTCCGTTGGTGAACGAGGCGGAATGACTCGATCAACAACTTCGCAGAACCAGCGCGTTGACGAAACACGACAGTGGCGCCGAAGCGCCTGGCGCGATAGCGGTTTTGTCCCACGGCGCGCTGCTGCCGCACCAGGGCGGCAGCTTGGCGCACGTGGGTGGCAATCGCTTCCAGCGACGTGCCAGAGTGCAAGACGCGCGAGACACCGGCGTCCAACAGCATCTGCCCGTCTTCGTCGGGCACCATGCCGCCCAGGATCACGCACACGTCGCCCCGACCCGCTTCACGCAGCACGGCCATCAACTTGGGCACGTTCAGATGGTCGGTGGCCAGCGACGAAATGCCGATCACGTCCACGTCTTCTCCGGTGGCCAGTTTCACCACGGTAGCAATCTCTTGCCACGGTGGCGTGTAAATGACTTCCATGCCGGCGTCACGCAGCGACGCGGCCACGATGCGGCTGCCGCGGTCGTGGCCATCGAAGGCGATCTTGGTGACCAGCACCATGGGCATGAAATTCGTTTTGTTCATGCAGGGGTCTCCGTGCCTTGACGCAGCAAGGCGGTGAACTGACGCGCGATGCTGCGTGGCGAAGCGGGGCCATCGAGGCGATACCAGTTCGGAGCCCAGTTAAGGGCGCCCAGCAGCATCAGGCGCAGCGCCTTGCGGTCGGTTCGGCGCGGCAGTGGCAATGCGCCCGCCAGCCCGGCCCACAGGGCTTCGTAGCGGTCGCGGTCATGCACCAGTCGCGTGCCGGCCTCGCTGACGTCGGCAGGCCGCACGCGCACTACCACGCGGGCGTAGTCGTCGTCGCGCAGAATGGCTTCCAGGTGGGCCACGCAGGCCGCTTCCAGCCGCTCCCAGGGGTTCGTGCACCGGTCTACCGCGGACTGCACGGACTGGCAGATCTGGTCGACCCCGCGCGTGTAGACGGCGGCCAGCAGATCTTCCTTGGTGGCGAAGTGGCAATACAGCGAACCCGGCAGGATGCCCACCGCGCGCGCGATGTCGCGTATGGTGGTGCCCTGGTAGCCCTGGGTGCAAAACAGGTGTGCTGCAGCGTCCAGTATCTGCGGCAGCCGGCTGTCGGAGTGCGCAGCGCGCGGGCGCGCCGCCCTTGCTGCCGGTTTGCCCAGCGCAGCCGTCATGTATGCCCCTGGTTCACGGGGCGAGTCTTCAGCGCCCGGCAGTCGAAGGCGTTGGCAAAGGGGCTTTGCCCTTGCGCAAACAGCTGGCTCTTCTGGATCTTGTTGGTCGGGGTCACCGGCAGCGCATCTCGGAACAGCACCCAGCCCGGCGCTTTGTAGTACGACAGTTGCTCCAGGCAGCACTGCACCAGGGTGTGCGCCGTGGTCAGTTGGGCAGCCTGCCCGGCGGCCAGCACCACCACGGCCATGACTTCTTCGTCGCGCAGCGCATCGGGCACCGGCACCACCGCCACCCGCTGCACCGCGGGGTGCACAGCCAGCACCGCTTCCACCTCGGCCGACGAGATGTTCTCTCCGGATCGGCGCACCATGTCCTTCTTGCGGTCGACAAAGTAGAGCAAGCCCTGGGCGTCGCGCTTCACCACATCGCCGGTGTGGAACCAGCCGCCGCGCCAGGCCAGGGCGGTGGCAGCTTCGTCGTAGAGGTAGCCGCTGAAGAAGCCCTGGCGGGGGTCGGCGCCATCGGCGCGGACCAGCAGTTCTCCCACCGCACCATCGGCCACGTCGACATCGCACTCATCCACCACGCGGGCCTGCAGCGGCGGCAAGGCGCGACCGAAGGCACGCGTGTCGGTGTGGCGGGGGTCCGTGTGGTTGGGGATGAAGCGGCCGGTCTCCGTCATGCCCCACACCTCGACCAGCGGGAACCCGAATCGCTGCTCGAAGGGGCCGTGCAGAGTGGGATCGCAACCCGCACCCAGTGCGAACCTGATCTGGTGCTGCTGCTCCCAATCACTTTGTGCCTGCTTGAACAGCGCCGGCGGCATGATGCCCAGGTAGTGAATGGCCGTGGCCCCGGAGCGCACGCAATCTTCCCACCAGGTCTGGGCATGGAATCGATCGGGCAGAACCAGGCAGTTTTCGCTGTGGATCACCGCCGAGAACGCCACCATGCTGCAGTTCATGTGGAAAACCGGCAAGGGATTCAGCAGCCGGTCGCGCCCCCGTTCGAAGCGCAGGTGCCCGCCCAGACCCGCGTACCAGCCACCAGCGCCCAGCACGTATTCGTTGGTGAGGATGCACCCCTTGGGGCGCCCGGTGGTGCCCGAGGTGTAGAGGATCGCCGCTTCGGCGCGTAAGCCGTCTGCCACCGCTGGCTCTGCTGCTCTGCCGGTCTGGGGCGCAGCAGGGAAACGGGCCGGCGCGTTGCCATCAGCGTCCAGCGCAGCGATGGCCATTGACCGCAACGCAGGTTCCCCGGCCACTGCCTCGCGCACTGCCTGCACCCGCTGGCCGTGGCAAACCGCCAGCGCCACGCGGCCATGGCCCAGTGTGTACTGTATTTCGACGCTGCGATGGTCGGGGTTCAATGGCACGATGGACGCGCCCAGGCTGTTCAAGGCCAGGAAGTGGAAGAAGTGCCGTGGGTCGTTGCCCACCCCCAGCGCCACGCGGTGCCCCGCACCCCAGCCCGCCTCGCGGTAGCGCCCGGCCAGCGCGTCCACTTCGCGGCCCGCCGCTTCGTAGCTCCACTGCCGCCCACCGGACAGCGCCGACTGTGCAAGGAAGGGCGCATCGGGAACACGCTCGCGAACCGCGGCGAAGGCCTGGTGCAGGGTGGTCATGCGCGTGTTCAGGCTTCTGTTCACGCGGCAAACGCGGTCGCGGATCCGCCCGGACTCCTCACTCCAGCACGATCTTGCGGTTCTTGATCAGCGTCGAGAACACCTTCGACTCACGGCCCAGCAGGTTGCGGTACTCGGCCGTGTCCACGAACAGTGCTTCGCCGTTGAGGGCTTGCATCTTCTGCTTCACCTCGGCCTGCGACAGGACCTGTGCCACGGCCCTGGCCAGTTTGATGCGTGCCTCTTCCGGCGTTCCAAGGGGCGCCCACAAGCCCACCCAGGTGTCGAACTCCAGGCCCGGCACGCCGCTTTCGGTCATCGTGGGCACTTCAGGGAACTGCCGTGAACGCGCCGCGCTCGCTACGCCGAACATTTGCACCTTGCCAGCACGCACATGCTGGAACGAGATGCCCGGGTCCATCACGAAGTCCGCTTCACCGGCCATCACGGCCTGCAGAGCGGGTGCCGAGCCTCGGTAGGGAACGTGGAGTGCCTGGATACCCGCCTGTTGAAGGAACAATTCGCTGATGAGATGCGGCGTGGTGCCTGCGCCTGCTGAGGCATAGTTGAGCTTGCCCGGGTTGGCGCGTGCGTAGGCCATGAGTTCGGCCAGATCCTTGCCCGGAAAACCAGGCCGCACGATCAGGTGCAGTTGATAACGCCCGATGCCAGCCACGGGCAACAAGTCGGCTGCCGGGCTGGCCGCCGCCTTGTACAGGAATGGGTTGGCCGACTCCACCGTGGTCGGGCCGATCAGGATGTGGTAGCCATCGGCCGGTGCGCGGGCTACTTCCACCATGGCCAGATTGCTCGCCGCCCCCGGCTTGTTGTCGACCACGATCTGGCGGCCGAGCAGTTCGCCCAAAGGTTGCGCAACGATGCGTGCCATCACGTCCACGCCGCCCCCCGGCGGGAACCCCACCACGAGCCGGATGGACTTGTCGGGCCATGTCGTCTGGGCCTGGGCGCCACCGTGCACGCCGGCGGTCATCAACGCTACCAGGCTCAGAAAC
>Ga0105044_10015253_pt1 | contig 10385 bp, 9 predicted proteins | sample MAT01_FD_78092 | JGI IMG/M metagenome (GOLD analysis project Ga0105044, IMG submission 78092) | Freshwater microbial communities from Lake Fryxell liftoff mats and glacier meltwater in Antarctica - MAT-01 | ecosystem: Environmental > Aquatic > Freshwater > Ice > Liftoff microbial mat | place...
GCGACGGACGCGCAGAAGTGAGACCCTACGACGCTTCATGAGCCATAATGGACTGTGCGGCGATTTAGATGCAATTGCCCTGCCTAAAACCCCCATTTGTAGGTTGTTGGGTTCAGGCACTTGGTACGATAATTAAAGATGTGAGAATCGGCGGACTATAAACAAAGGACGAACGTTGAGAAAACTAATGGTAATCATGGTGTTTCTCGTGTTGGTGATGGGCATAGGGAGCGCACATGCCCAAGACCGGAGTTTGTACTGGCAACAATGGGATGTTTTGATCGATCAGGTGAACACAACCCAAAATCAATTTCGGGTCACAGAATCTTATGTGATTCAGTTTGATGGGCGATTCACATTTGGCACCGCATCAATCCCATTAGATCGGGTTGAGCGTATCAATGCCGTGATTGTGTCGCAAGACGGAAGGGCATTGACGGAAGCGCAGTCCTGTTCTGGTGCTGCTGGTACGTATTGTGTGGAATCGGTCAACAATGCTTTGGATATTAGATACTATTTCCGGCAGGAGATCGCCAGCGGACGCGGTGTCTTTGAGATTCAATACATGGTTTTTGGCGGGTTGCGCGTTTATCTCGATGGGGATCAGCTGTGGTGGGACGCAATCCCCGCTGAACACTTTGATTTCCCGATCCGTGCAAGCACGGTCACGGTCGAATTGCCCGACGGCTTTGCCCCGCGTGAAGGCGTCGATTCGGTGGTGACGTATGGTGCAGCCGGGGATGTGCAGGTCAATGGTACCCGCGTGACGGCAAGTGCCCGTAATGGGGTGGGCGGCTCAGAAGAATTTAGCCTTCGGGTGCAATATCCCCATGACCCCAATGCCCGCAAAGCCAGTTGGCAGGCGGGTTTTGATGACCAGCGCGCTTTTGCCGAAAATGTTCTGCCGCTGGTCAATTTGGGTTCGATAGCGCTGGCGCTGGTGGTGGCATTGGGGAGTGGATTTGGATTTTATGCGCTTTACAACGCCAGAGGGCGCGATCCGCAAATTGGACCGGTGCCGGAGTTTCTTTCGGAACCCCCGTCGAGCCTTGCCCCAGCAGTGGTGGGGTCACTGATTGATGAGCGTGCCGATACGCGCGATGTGATCGCCACTTTTATCGATTTGGCACATCGCGGGTATCTCGTCATCGAGGAAGGCAAGACCGAGGGCGTGTTTGGCTTAGGGAAGCAAAGTCAATTTACCTTCAAGCGCACCGATCGGTCAGCGGATGATCTCGCCCCGTGGGAGCGGACGTTGCTGAGTGGTTTGTTCAAGGCAGGCGTTATGGAGCGGGATTTATCCGCTTTGAAGGAAACATTCTATCAACAGATTTCAAAGGCACAACAAGCTCTGTATCAAGTTTTGGTTGACGAGGGCTTTTTCAAGAATAATCCCGAAAACACGCGGATGACCTACGGCTTGATTGGGGCGGGCTTATTTGGATTGGCGCTGTTCGCCTTTTTCATGTTGATGAATGTATTTTCGTCTGAGCAATTTATGTTAGGCCCGATGTTGCTGGCATTTTCGTTATTTGTCCCAGCCATCGGGATTGTCATTGTCGCACCCCAGATGCCCGCCAAGACCTTAAAAGGGGCGGAAGAAGCGGCGAAGTGGAAAGCGTTCTACAAGTACATGGCGAATTTGGAAAAATACGACTCGGTTGAAGCCGCGAAAGCGCGTTTTGAAGAATTCTTGCCGTATGCGGTCGCTTTTGGCTTGGATAAAACGTGGATTGGGGCATTTAACCGGGTCGAGAATATGCCGATCCCGTATTGGTATTTTCCCACTTACTTGGGGGGGCGTCGTTATACGCCCGGCACTGCTTTGCCGCGTTATCCACAATCACAAGGGTTTCCGGGTGGGGATATTGCGCGGGGCGGGGGTGGTTCCTTGAATGACCTGTCGGGCGGACTATCCGGCGGCTTAGAGTCGATCTCGTCGGGATTGAGCGATATGTTGAATGATGCATCGCGCATTATGACCAGCCGTCCGCAAAGCTCCAGCAGTAATTCCAGCGGCAGTTGGCGGGGTGGCGGGTCGTCTTGGAGCGGCGGAGGGTTTAGTGGGGGCGGTGGCAGTGGTGGTGGTTCGCGCGGATTTGGTTAAGATATAGAAAAGGAGAGCGCATGAATCAAACACGATTGGTTGGCGTCATTTTGGGCGTGATGGGGTTGGGCGTCGCGCTTATTGCAGGGTTATGGCTGGCAACACAGGCGGCGTCGGGCGAGACTGAAACTGGCGGGGTGCTGGTGGGTGCTGGCTTGGCGTTTATCCCCATTGCCCTGTTGATGGGCTTTGGCGTCTATTTCTATGTGCAGGGGGGCGTCCAAGCGCAAGGCGAGTCGGCGATGCAGCAGCAGCGTAAACTGCTGGACATTTTGCGGAGCCGAGGTAAGGTGAGCGTTTCGGATATGGCGTTGGAACTGAAAGTCAATGTTGATGCGGTCAAGGATATGGTGCATCAACTCGTCGGGCTTCAGGTTTTTAGCGGTTATGTCAACTGGGAAGAGGGTACACTGTATTCTGCCGAGGCGTCAAACCTACGGGCGCTCGATAAATGCAAGAATTGCGGCGGTGAGATCAGTTTGGTGGGTAAGGGCGTCGTCGCTTGTCGGTTTTGCGGGACGGAATATTTTCTGACGTAGGATGCTTGCGTTTGCTAGTTGGTAACGGTTCTCTAGGAGGATGAAGATGTCCGATTTATATGATCAGATCGTCGCACAGCGTGGATCGTTTGAAAACTTGTTATCGCGTATCCCCGGTTTTCGCGGGTATATCGATAAGGCAGGGCGGCGTACTGCCGACCGGATGATCCGCGATCATGTGGCAGATGCACTTCAGCAACGGGTCAATCGACTGGCGCAGATCGAGCGTAATTTGCTTGATAAGGGCGGGCTTGGGTTTATGAGCAAGACACAAAGCGCCAAGACGAAGTTGCAAACCTTTCATGACCGCGTGAAAGCGGCAGCGCCGGGATATTCTGGATTCATGGAAGCTGTGAAGGTAGAAGCCGAAGACTTAGAGCGGGTGTATAGTTTCGATGAGGCGTTGATGCGTTATGCAGATCGCTTTACTGACGCATTGGACGGGTTAGATGCCGCTGCCAACAGCACCGAAGGTATGGTTGAGGCGGTTACAGCGGCAATCAGCGCGCTGGATAGCCTGACGATTGAGGCAAATGAAGCATTTGATCTCCGTGATGATGTCCTTTCTGGGATCAGCCAAACATTATCTGATTGATCGGTACTGGTTTTAATTGATGCGTTGCCGTATTGAAATGAGGAGTTGTAGACATGCCACGTATTATAGATGTCATTGATCATTCTAATGTTGCGAATGATGAGCTTACCTATCGTGAACCCCAATCGGGCAGTGGCGATTGGCGTATGGGGTCACAGGTTATCGTCGGCGAAAGCCAAGCGGCGGTGTTTGTGCGGGGCGGCGAAGCGCTGGATGCTTTGGGACCGGGACGCCATACGCTATCGACCGCGAACTTACCGATTCTGTCTGGTCTGATCGGGCTGGCGACGAGTGGTCGCACGCCCTTTACAGCGGATTTGTACTTCGTCAATCTAAAGGATTTGCCCCAAGTGGGATGGGGCACCAACCCGCCTATCGTCATGGAGACGCCGGGGCGCGGCTTGGGGGTCGTTTTGTTGCAATCTCATGGTGTGATCGATATTGGCGTTGATGACCCGATGCGCTTTGTGAAGCAGTATGCTGTCGGCAAGCCAATCACCCGTTTGAACGACATCAAGGATCGTATTCAGGCGATGTTGGTGGGTGAAATTTCGGAATTGATTTTGAAGGCGAATGTGCAAAGCGTCCCTGATGCCAATCGTTTGTTGGGCGATTTGGAAGGCGCAATGCTGGCGAAACTGAATGAAAAGTTTGCCGCGTTGGGAATGCGTATCAAGGCATTTGAAGCGAATCCCTTCCGTGCGAAAGATGATGTTTCGCTGGATGAAATCCGTAATTATGTGACGGCGGAGGCATATGAACGGTATGCCAGCGAACGACGTTTCGGCATTGCCGAAACCGCAGCGGGCAATCAAGGCATTGGGGGTGGGCTTGCCAGTGCCGGGGTTGGTTTAGGTGTCGGGCAGCAGCTTGGTGCGACGCTTAACCCCGATATGGCGGATGTGCAGCGACGTATGGCGGAACAACAATTGCAAATGCAACAGATGATGATGAATATGATGGCGAATCAGTCGGGACAGCAACAAGCACCTGTACCGCCTATGGCTGCGGCTGCCCCCGCAGCTCCGGCGAATCCGCAAACAAAAGCCGAAATTCAGGCGCTGATCGATGGCTTGGATACCAAATTGGTATCGGGCGAAATCAGTGAAGCGGTTTATAACCGTCTGGCGGATAAGTGGCAGAAACGTCTCGACGAGATGGGGTAAAGATAAGGATTAGTTGCTAGGGAGCAAAGTAAACGGACGCGCAGTGCGCGTCCGTTTACTTTCATGGCGATGGGATGGTGATTGGCAGGGTGTAATGATCGGTACCATCTGGCAAGAGGATTCGTTCGTTGGTGATGGGGTTGTAGAGTCCGATGATCAGGGTGTAATCAATCGCCCCTAGGGGATTGATTGAGAGTTGAAATACGTCGCGGAAGCGGTCATTGGGTTGCCAGTTGGTGCTATCAAGGCGACCCTCTTGTGGGAATTGGTCATCTTGAGCGTAGATCATATTCCCATTAAGCAGGTGAACGAAGAATTTCAAAGGGGTCTCGGTCGTGCCCAGCGGTGATCCATATATCCATAAGAAGATATCGCCATTGGGTTCGAGCCACAACTGAGTCCCTTCGAGAATCACGATGTCTTCAAAATTGGCATTGATAGGCATAAAGCCTTCAAGGTCAAACACTTCATAAGGCATGAATTGACGAACTGCGAGTCCTGCGATAGTGGTTTCGCGCAGTAATTGTAAATTGTTCTTGAACCAATCAAGGGCATCAGGGGCATTTTGCCATGCAGGTGGATTGGCGACATACCAGATAGACCGGTAGTTTGGGCTTCGCATAGTCAAGATCGAAGCGATTTCAGTTTGCGATTGCTGAGGATTGGCTGGAAGCTTCTGATCGCATTCTTGAGACAAGGTGTATTCGGTGCAGTAGAACGTGAAAGACTCGTCGGCAGCGGCTTGAACGATCAAGTCTGTGGAGGTGACACGATCTTGTAGATAAAGACTGAGGGCGCGCCAGTCAGGACTTTTCGCATAGTCATGCACAAAAAACGATACAGACAGTAGTTGCACTAAAAATACAAAACCCGCGACAGCTTTCACAAGGACACCCATTTTAAAACGAACTGTAAAAGCGTATGCTAGGATCAGTGAAAGGATCACCGACACGGAGAGAACATAGCGGGGAGCAAAAACATTTAAGCGCGTAGATACAATGGCAATCCCTACAAGAGGGATAAGCAATAACAACAACAGCAGATAGAATTTGCTGATTGACCGCCTCAGCAAAAGACCCAACATGATCACAATAAAAACCAACAACAACACACCAAGCTGTGAAATCAGCGGATAGGCTTCGCCAAAAACAAGGGTGGGCAAAAAAGAATTCAACAAACGCTCAAAATCAAAATTGGCGGTGGTGCCAGTATAGCCTCCCCCGGAAAGCAAGCGATCTTGCAAATACCAAGGCGCGATCAACAAGGCAATAACGCACTGCGCTATAACCCATCGCAAGAGCAACGTTTGTTTACGTAATGCCGTCGTAAACACGTACACATTCAAGGCTGCAAGCGTAAACAACTCTAAATAGTAGATATATAGCGATAACACCGCTGCCGCGACATAAAGAAACCAATCTAAACGTCGTCCGCGATCTAGTGCCCTAAGCGCCAGCCATAACGCGAGCGGATTGGTCACAGACCAGATGGCATAATTACGAGCGTCTTGGGCGTGCCACAACATAAACGGGTGAAATGCCCAGATGAGGGCTGCGATCACCCCTGTGCGGGTTCCAAAGAGACGCTTACCGAGCGCAAACAGCACGGGAATACCCATGATGCTGAATAGGGCGGGCAAAAAACGTACGACATTTTCTTGGGAACCCACGACGAGCGCATATGCCCGATATAGGGCATAACTCAGAGGCGCTTGCGGATCAACGGTGACAATGTTGGCAAGGGTTTGGGCAAGTGGTTCACGCATCCAGTGAATGACGGTGAAGGCTTCATCACCACGAAGCGGGACAGCATTGAGTTGGTGTAAGCGCAACCAAGCGCCCGCCAAGGTGATGATCACAACAAACCACATGCCCCGTTGATCCAAGCGCGCCATTTTGTTGATTTTCAACGCGAGAGTGTCACAGCTTCAAATTCGGCAATTTGGTCGGGTGTTAATGGATCGCGTTTATCAGCAGTGCTGTAATCTTTGATTGTCTCTTTGAGGGGGATGGTCTTTTTGCCGTTGTAATAGACGACTGGAACCGACGATGAAATCACTTCAACAGAGGCGCGCGGGTCGGTAAATACGATGATCGGGTGAATTTCCACATTCGGCTCAATTGCGTGAATGAGCTTTTGAGCATGAGCAACGGCACGCTGCACATCTGCCATTGGATTGCCCAAGCCATCAAAACGCAATAGGTTCACAATGCGTAATAAGAGGGTGCGATTGGCACGCCATTTATCATCTTCAACGATAAACTTGCCATCATGGTAACGGGTGATGATCACGAATACCCCTTGTGGCGTCACGAGTAGGTGACGGGCGGGATTGTGATAGTAATTGTACAGAACGCTGCGGGTGCTAATGCCCTTCAAGCCCTCGCGGATGACGTTCTCCGGGCGCGGAACACGTACCCATTGATTGGTCATGCGTACCGAGATGATGGTTGAGATAAAGGCGACAGGGAGGAGCAAAGCTTGGGCGATGACAATGAAGCTAAATGTGTCCTCGGTGCTGGCAGTTTGCTGATTGATGATAAACAACCCGCCAATCAAGACAGCGAAGGTGACAAAAAATAAGTATTGGGCAATTTGACGATTACGACGCACAAGTTTTTCATTGGTTTCAATACGCATGGGCTATTCAATTTCTTTCGATGATTAAAAAGAGGGCGGTAACGCTACCGCCCATTAGGAAATGGTGTTGCGTTGGGAAGCTGATTAGCGAATGAAGTATGCCATGTTTCCGGGATAACGAATTTCGGCACAGATCAGGTCGCCGACGCGGGCACTGTCCAAAACCGTCCAAACACGAGGCTGGCTATAGGCAACGGCAAAGACGGCGCGGTCAATATCTTCGGCAGCAGGGCGGATACAGTGCGTGATGCGCACACTGAAACGATTGGGCACGACACCCCCTGTTTTGAAGGCGATGACATCATAGACGTTTCCACGTAGCGTATAACCAGCCGGTACCGGGGGTGCCTGATAGACCTGTGTGATTTGCGTGCAGTGTAGGTTGATTTGGTCTTGGTAGCTGACCATTTCATCCGCCGAGTCATAGAGCAAATTGCTACAGGCAGGATAGCCTGTCAATGCGGACGTGTTGACATCGGCATTTACGGCAGGGGTTCCTACTACGGTGGTTCCGCCAGCGCCCGTAATCTCTAAGGTAATCCGTGCTTTGCCGCCCAAATTGACATTGACTGGGGCGCTGCCATCAGAGGGACCTAAAATACTGGCTGAGGACAGCCGATTGAGGTCAAACCGTCCGCCGGGTGTCCATGCCCACCATGTGAGTACAGAGGTGCCTGAGGTGTCGGCAGAAAACACAAAGTTGACCGGAAGGTAAAAACCAACCCAAATGACGGGCTGAGTTACGGTGATGGGGGTGGGCAATACGGCGGTGAATGTCCCTGCGGTGTTGATAGTCACTTGCGTAGTCCCCACCAAAGTCGCGTCGGATGGTGAGCCGCCATTGCCATCTTCGTAAATCACGAGATCGATGGGCGTGCCGGGGACAGGCGTTTGGACGCTGATGCTGACGCGATCAATGACCGCAGGGCGGTTGATCCCAATGGAATTTAGGTCAAAGCCATTTATGATTAACGTAGGTTCGCCGGAAATGAAAAAGGGAGCGCTACCGCTACCACTATTGAGCGATAACACTGTATCGCCGGCTGAGACCCCTGTCATGCTCAAAAGCAACAAGAATACGGTCAAGAAACTCAAAAAAAAGCGCTTTGACATGTTGTCATCCTTTTTTATCGGGCATTTCGTACCGTATTGTAGGCAGTTCGGGTCAAAGGATCAAGTTATGTCCCCTGATTTATCGAGTTCACCGGATTATAATCAACAGATTATCCCGATTTGTGATTAATGGAGTGGGTATCCAAAATAATGCCGGAACTTGCTTTGCTGGGTCTGGTCATGATCCTAGGGTTAGGCGCGTATTGGTCTATGGTGATATTTCCGCGTCAGCGGGATTTTCAGAAACGCGAGCAATATTTCTCGCAATTGGAGGTCGGTGACGAAATCATCACCTATGGTGGGGTTATTGGACGCATTAAAATCATCGAACTTGACAAAGGGATTGTTCATTTAGAAATTGACGACAATGTTGTCATTCGTTTGATCGCGGCATCCATCGCGCGAAAATACGATCCTTCAGAATTTGAACCAGAACCAACCGATGATGTTGGCAGTCCACCACCGTAGGTGTAATGCCCGTTGCCTGTGCTGTGATCTCAACAGCCCTTCGCTCTTCATTCGCTAGGCAGATGGTGGATTTGCTTTAATTTTTCAACAATAACATGCTCTGTATTATGGGAAGGATTTTCATGCGCACACATTGGCGCTGGTTCATCATCATTGCACTCCTGATTGTATTTTCAATCTGGGTCGCCTTGCCGGATACCACTGGATTTCAGTGGGATAGCGATGGGGATGGCACCTCCGATATTGGCATTAACGTTCAACAGAGCTTAGGGTTGGACATTGTGGGTGGTTTGCGCGTTCTGTTACAAGCCCAACTGCCGGTGAATAGTTTCACGGTGGAAGATTTACGACAAACCGCCAATAACGTCGCGCGGCGTGTGAATGCGTTAGGTGTGACCGAAGCGACTGTGCAGGTACAAGGCAATAGTCGGGTGCTGGTGGAACTTCCCGGTATCACCGACCGCGAGAGCGCGATCCGCGCGATTCAGCAGACGGCACTCCTTGAGTTTGTTGATTTTCAAGGTTTGGCAGGTAGTGTTCAGCAGCTTACGGGTCAGAGCATCCTCACCTCACAACAATACGAGATTCAACAAGCGCGTGGTACGCCGGCGACAGGCACTGTCAACCCAGCAACGGGGCAACCGTTTCAGACAGTGATGACGGGCGCTGATTTGCAATCCGCCGCCGCCCAGATTGATCCTAATAGCGCGAGTTGGCATATCAGCTTTGAATTGACAACAGAAGGCGCACAGATTTTTGGACCCTATACTGCTTCTCGTATTGGACAACCCATGGCGATTGTGTTGGATGGGGTGGTTGTATCAGCGCCGACGATAAATGCTCAATTGACTACTGGCGGAATCATTAGTGGTAGTTTTACCGAGTCTGAAGCGAAACTGCTGGCGTTACAATTGCGTTCGGGTGCGCTGCCGATCCCGCTGGCGGTGCAAAGTGCCGAAACTGTTGGGGCGACATTAGGGCAAACCTCCGTCAATTTAAGCATTCGGGCGGGAGTACTCGGCGTTTTCGTCGTGTTGCTGTTCATGATCGTTTACTATCGTGTGCCGGGCATTGCTGCGGATATGGCGCTCATTTCGTTCATCCTCTTCAACTATGCTGCCTATAAACTAATCCCCGTCACGCTCACGTTACCCGCCATCACCGGTTTCTTGATCTCCATCGGTACGGCTGTCGATGGGAATATCCTGATTTTTGAACGTATCAAAGAAGAACTGCGGGATGGCAAACCCCTCGATCAAGCAGTGGTGGTTGGTTTTGAACGTGCGTGGCAGTCGATCCGGGACTCTAATTTTTCAACCATCATCATCTGCGGCATTTTGTTTTTCTTCGGGCAAACGCCGGGGGCAAGTGTGGTGGCTGGTTTTGCGGTGACGTTGGGCTTAGGCTTGGTCATCAATCTATTCACCGCAGTGATTGTCACGCGGACATTTCTCAATTTGATCATTTCGCTGATGCGTTCGTCGTTAGAACGTCGCATGTGGCTGTTGGGGGTATAGACCATGTTTAGTATCGTTCAGAAACGACGTTACTTCTTCCTATTCTCGTCGGTCATCATCATCGCAGGGTTGCTCATCATGGGGTATTCCCTCGTGACGACAGGCAACCTGTTCCGCTTAAGCAATGATTTTGTAGGTGGTAGCATCTATGAACTGCGTTTCCAAGAAGCGGGCATGGATGAATCGAGGTTGCGGGATATCTTCACGGAATTTGACAACACGAACATCACGATCCAACAA
>Ga0105044_10015254_pt1 | contig 10385 bp, 12 predicted proteins | sample MAT01_FD_78092 | JGI IMG/M metagenome (GOLD analysis project Ga0105044, IMG submission 78092) | Freshwater microbial communities from Lake Fryxell liftoff mats and glacier meltwater in Antarctica - MAT-01 | ecosystem: Environmental > Aquatic > Freshwater > Ice > Liftoff microbial mat | place...
AAAACTAAATAAAGAAGAAGCTTACATTCTTTCCATGTACCACTTCAATTCTTTTTCCATTTTTTTATATTTGAAAATCGTTGTAATAATCTTTTGCAATCGCATAAAAGCCGTTTCACTTTTTACAACATAATCAAAAGCTCTATGATGCATGCAATTTATAGCAACATCAATTTTATCTTGAGACGATAACATCACAACAGGAATATCAGGATTAAATACTTTTATTTTATCCAACGTTTCAAGTCCGTTCATGGCAGTTTTATCTATTCCGTCAAGTTGATAATCGAGAATAATTACATCAGGGAACTGCTTCAAACTCTCTATACAAAGTTCGCCTGTGGCAAACGTTTCAATTTCAAAATCAGCGTGCTGAAGAAACTCTATTTCAAGACCCTTTAAAAAGAGGGCATCATCATCTACTAAAAAAAGTTTTATTTTGTTTGTTGTGCTCATTCTTTTTTGTTTTTAATCGTGTTAAATTCTTCTTTTAATTCTGTGCAAGCCTGTGTGCACACGTCTTCTATTTGTAAAATCATATCAGCTATTTCTTCTGTATGCTTTTGTGAACTCGCGTATTCTTGGACTTTTTTTGCCATGTTTTCAAACTCACGGTTGATACCCACAATTGAAAACGAAGGAATCATTTTATGAGCTGCAGCTTGTAACGAACTCCAATCTTGTGCGCTATGACTTCGTTTCATTGCTGCAATAAGCGGTGGCGTTTGTTCTAAATAAGTTGAAATCATCTCCATCATTAATTCAGGATTTGATTTAGTAAGACGAGTGAGGTATTCCAAATCAATACTCCTCAATTTATTGTCTTTACTATTTGATATTTTTTTTTCTTCACTCAATAAAACAGGTTTTTTTACTAATCCTACAATTTTACTATACAGCAATTTTTCATCAACTGGTTTTGCAATGTAATCATTCATTCCTACTGCTTTGCATTTTGCTAAATCCACAGTAGTTACATCCGCAGTTAGTGCAATGATTGGTATTTTTGAATTCATTTTATTACGGATATAGTCAGTCGCTTCAAAACCATTCATCTCGGGCATTTGTAAATCCATCAAAATAATATCGTATGATTTATTCTGTAATTTTTCGATGGCAATTTTTCCATTAGCAGCAATATCGCGGTCAAAACCAAAATCATCCAACAAGGTTTTCATCAGTAGTTGATTAAGCGCAATATCTTCTACAACTAATACTTTTATATTTTTAATTTCAGAATCCTCAGGAAAGCTATCGGGATTAACTATTTCTATTTTTTCGTCGGCTTCTTGATTTGTTTTCGCAAAAGGCAAAATAAAACTAAAGGTTGATCCTTCGCCTACATTGCTCGTTACAGTGATTGAGCCTCCCTGAGGTTCTACCAATTGTTTCACGATTGCAAGACCTAATCCTGTTCCACCAAAAAGTCGTGATGTTCCGCTCGTAGCTTGTTCGAAGTTCTCAAAAATTTTCTCGATTTTACCTTGAGGAATTCCAATACCAGTATCCGAAACAGCAAATTCTATAGTTACTTTTTCACTGTCCTCGTCGAGCTTGCGCACACTAACTGTAATTATACCTAAGTTGGTAAATTTAACTGCATTGCTTACTAAGTTCAAAATAATTTGATGAAGCCTTACTGAATCTCCAAGCAAAACTTCAGGAATCGTGTTATCGTATTTTGTAATCAATTTCAAATTTTTTTCCTGAATCTTGGTTTCAAATAAATGTAACATTGCCGAAATGGACGAAGCCATTTTAAAAGGAGATTGAGTGAAGGTCATTTTTCCGGCATCTACTTTTGCTAAATCAAGAATGTCGTTTATCAATACAATTAATGCATCGCCACTGGTTTTAATTGCCGTCAAGTATTCTTTTTGTTTCGCTGTTAAGTCGGTTTTTAAAACCACTTTTGTAAAGCCAATTATCGCATTCATGGGAGTGCGAATTTCATGGCTCATGTTTGATAAAAACTGTTGTTTTGCTTTCACCGCATCCTCGGCAATTCGTGTTGAACTTTCTGCAATTTTAGTTGCGCTTTCTGCTTTACCTTTTGCTATCTCTGCAATTTCAGTCGCCAATTCTGCGAAGACCTTTGCTTCAAAAAATTCTGTTTCTATTCTTTTTTGCTCGGTAATATCTCTGACAACAATTACTGCGCCTATAACATTTCCACGACTATCTTTATACAACGAACCGTTAAATACTACATCTGTTAATTTTTCATCTTTTAAAATCAACGGGTAGTCAACAATAAAACCTTTTGAGAATACGTGCTGATAACCTTCACGTGCTTTTTCAGGTTCTGTGAAATAATCAAAGAAGTCTGTACCAATTAGTTTTTCTCGCGATAAGCCAATAACGTGAACTGTGGCTTGATTCAAATCAGTAATTTTTCCTTCGGGACTTATAATAAATAAAGGATCTCTACTTGCTTCAATTAAACTTAATGAATATTGAGAAAGTAAATTTTGCGCCGTTACATCTCTTGCTGCTGCAAATACCCCTAACACATATCCGTTATCATCTTTATAAACCGAAGCATTGTAGAGCACATCTGTTAGTTTGCCGTTTTTATGGCGAATTGTGAGCGGATAATCGGAAACAAATCCTTTTTCAAAAACCTGCTTATATCCTTCGCGTGCTTTTTCAGGCTCGGTAAAATAATCAGAAAAATCGGTACCAATTAATTTTTCTCTCCTTTCTCCAGTTACTTTCACAGATGCTTCATTTACATCAGTAATTTTTCCTTCGGGAGATATTGTAACGAGCGGATCGGTAGATGCTTCGATTAAACTTCGAGCATATTGTGAAGCTTGTTTTTGTGAAATACTAAAAACTTCTAATTCTCTTTTTTCTATTTCGCGTTTGTGTTTTTCTATGTTTTGAAAGTCAAGTTCCTTATCAGCAATAACTAATTCTGCTGCACGTTTTTCTTTCTCTTCGTTTTGGAAAACAAGTTCTTTGTTGGCAATGACTAATTCGTCTGCTCTTTTTCCTTTTTCTTCATTTTGAAAAGCGAGTTCCGTGTTGGCGATACGCAATTCATTGGCACGTTTTTCCTTTTCTTTGTTTTGAAAAACAAGTTCTTTGTTGGCAATAACTAATTCGTTTGCTCTCTTTCCTTTTTCTTTATCCTGAAACGCAAGTTCTTTATTTGCAATGCTTAATTCGGCAGCGCGTTTTTCTTTCTCTTCATTTTGGAAAACAAGTTCCTTGTTAGCAATGACTAACTCGCCAGCTCTTTTTCCTTTTTCTTCATTTTGAAAAGCTAGTTCGGTGTTAGCAATGATTAACTCATCAGCCCGTTTTTCTTTCTCCTCGTTTTGAAAAGCAAGTTCTTTATTAGCAATAATTAATTCATCTGCACGTTTTCCCTTTTCTTCATTTTGAAAGGCGAGTTCTTTGTTAGCAATAACTAATTCGTTGGCGCGTTTTTCTTTTTCTTTGTTTTGAAAAGCGAGTTCTTTGTTTGCATTACTTAATTCAGTCGCACGCTTTTCTTTTTCTTCGTTCTGAAAAACAAGCTCTTTATTGGCTATTATTAGTTCATCCGCCCGTTCATTTCTCTCTTTGTCCTGAAAAGCAAGTTCCTTATTTGCCAGCAATAGCTCATGCGCTTTGTACATGGTCATATCTCTTGCAACTATTACTGCACCCACAACAACGCCTTCATCATCTTTGTAAACGGAGCCATTGCACAAAACATAGGTCAACGTTCCGTCAATCATGGTTAAAGAATAATCTTTTATGAATCCTTTCGCCAATATTTCTTTATAAGCCCGCTGGGCTTTTGCAGGTTCAGTAAAATACTTTGAAAAAACGGTGCTAATAATATTTTTTCGTGTCTTTTCTACTGCTCTTAAAGTTGCTTCGTTTACGTCAATTATTTTACCATCAATATCAACGACAAACAAAGGGTCGAAACTTGCTTCTAACAAATTTCGCGCATGTTTTGCTTCTTTAATTGCCGTTTTCATTTAAACGATCGCTGAATGTGAGTTTCCAATTTCTTCAATCGGACTCCTACTTTTGTCTTTCAGTTGTTTATACTGAGAAGGCGTTAGGCCGGTGACTTTTTTAAATTGATTTGATAAATGGGCAACACTGCTATAATGTAGTTTGTAAGAAATTTCTGTCAGGTTTAATTCATCGTACATCAAAAATTCTTTCACGCGCTCAATTTTGTTTACGATGATAAATTGTTGAATGGTAATGCCTCTTACTTCTGAAAATATATTGGACAAATAAGTATAATCATATCCTAATTTTTCAGCAATAAAATCTGAATAATTTACTTTCATTGATTCTTCATCGTGATGAATCATTTGCGTAATGACGATGTTTATTTTTTCAATTAACACTGCCTTTTTGTCGTCCATTAACTCCAAGCCAGATGCTCGCAATCCCTCATTTAATTCGAGTCTTTGTTCGAGTGAAAGATCTTCCATTATCTCTACTTCGCCCAAATCAACAACAACAAAATGCAGTCCGAGCTTTTGCAACTCTTCTTTAACCGCCATCTTACAGCGATTACTGACCATGTATTTAATAAAGATTTTCAATTTTTGGCTATTTAAAAATACAATAAGCGAAGGTCATTCCTTTTGCTTTAAAATTCATTATACTAAAATTGGAAAACCTTACACAAATCACAGGTTACATAATTCACCGTGTATGTTGCACACTAATATACTAGTGTAGTGTGCTATTGAATACTTTGTATTTCAACAGATGCCGGAGGTTGATTGCAATTAAGTGTAAATATACATCGAATGTGAACCGAAAGCTAGGAAAAGTCTGCAATTCGTAAAAATTGAATCTATCAGCGGTTTACATTGATTCTCACTAAATGCGATTAACTAATATCTGTATTAACTTCTAAAAACTAGCAATCGTGTAAACAAATTGCATTGACGTGTAACACTTAACAAACATCTATTTTTCAATTTTGCAGTATCAATTAAAACGAACGCAAAATGAAAAAGATGCTTGTTATTATTCTTCTAGCTTTGACTGGAACTTATGGAATTTCTCATTCAATCTTACATTTCTCGATGTTGAATGAACACAAACGAACTATTTCTTCAAACCCAAATGAAGTTTTAAGCGCACAAGTAGACATTGAGAAAATGCGTTTTTCACCAGCAAATATTACTGTTACAGAAGGTACAACTGTTACTTGGACAAATAAACAGTGGTTTGTTTCTCATTCTGTAACAAGTCATTCAGAAGGTGTTTTTGACAGCGGCAAATTAAAACGAAATGAAATTTTCTCATATACATTTTGTGAACTCGGGTCTTTTTATTATACCTGTTCATTTCATCCCGAAATGCACGGTTGTGTTAACGTAGGACTAGAATATGATGTACAACAACAAGAGTAATTTTACAATAATCGACCCATACACAAAACAAAAGTGTTCGAAAATTGTTATATTCATAGCCTCACATCTTACATTAGAAAATGAAACTAGAAATAAACGACAACAGAAAAATAATTGATATTCAAGAAGAATTCAGTGTTCGCTTTAAAGCGTATCGTATTGAGTTTTATGAAAAACCAGATAAAAATGATGGTCCAGGTTTAAAACAACTTGTGAGAGTTATTACAAAAACGATTGGCGAATGCAGAACAAAACATAATTCCGGGTCCGTTTCAATTAGTACTGGAATGACAGTTGGTGAATTAAAACGAAACCTTGAAACTAATTTTGGATTAGAAATTACAATTCAGACGCGATCAGAATATAGCAATATGGATGGAAAGTGGGTAAGCGATCAAGACACTTTTGAAGAAGAGCAAGAAAAAAAACCTGTATCAACTGCAAAAATCGACTAAAAGAAAAATTGATTTAATTAATTAACAAAAACGAAAAAGTTCTACCAAGAGGTGGAACTTTTTTGTTTTAGCAGGTTCTATTTAAATTCTGTTTTTTTTTTGATTTAAGAACAAAGCTCAACCATTTAAAATTCCAGATTTCCCTCTTTCCGCGTACGCCAAAGTTTTAGCGGAGGTGCTGAAGAGAGCCTGTCCCGAACTTGCTTCGGGAGATGAAGGGAGATGATTTTTTTGAAAATTTGAACACCTTCACATCATCCCCCTCGGTCCCCCTTCTAAGGGGGAAGATGAGCAACGATTTTTTTTGAAATCATTTCAGTTCGTTGGAAAATTATTTTGATTATTAATAAAATACTTTATTATTCAATATTTTAAATTCATTGTTCTATTTGTTGTTTTGCCGTTATGAAGTTTTAATAAAATAATAAATGTCGAATATTAAATAATAAAGTAAATCTGGATTATTTAAGGAACCAGGAACGTGGGATTAAGGGAGATGATTTTTTTGAAAATTTGAACACCTTCACATCATCCCCCTCGGTCCCCCTTCTAGGGGGGAAGATGAGCATTGACTTTTTTGAAACTTAAATGAAGAACTAATAAAATTAAAACTGTAAATTATGAAAGTTATTTTTGAAATTATGCAATGTGTAATTTATCATTATTAAAGAACTTTGTACTGACTAAAAAATTCTAAAATGAATTCTTTCAGCCTTAATTTATAAACCAACTTAAAACCAATCAAAATGAAAAAAATTACTTTCGGAATTTTATCAATGTTAATGTTGTTAACGTTGAATCCAGCAACATCAAATGCAGCAACTGAAATCAAGCAGGAAACAACTACTTCTGCAAAAGTTGAATCAGATGCTTTAATTGAACGACTTTATGAGATTAATGATTTGGATAAATCTGCGATGTCATCATCAGAAAAAAAAGTGCTGCGAAATGAAGTACTTTCAATCAGAGAACAACTTTTTAATAATCCCGTTATTTATATTTCAGGAGGTGCATTGCTACTAATTATTATTTTGTTAATCATTTTGCTTTAGATACTAAGATTCATTTAACAAACGATTAGTGCAAAAATAACACTGAGAAAAAAGATTTCACGGATTATACAAATCCGTGAAATTTATAATATTCTCTCTTTGATGTATAGCCTATAATCATTCATATTGGCCGTTCTTTGGACTATAAAACAGAAAATCCGAGAATATGAAAATTCAGCCAATTAATTTATATATTATTGATGACAATAAACTCATGGTTCTTGATCTTAAAGTTTATTTAAAACATAAGTTCGGTGAGCATATTAATATCACAACATTTGAAAACGGTGAGAGTTGTTTGGCATTAATTGACAAGGAAACACATGTTGTTATTCTTGATTACTTTATGACTGGCAAAAATGGAATTGATATTTTGAAAAAAATTAAAACCACCAACCCAAAAACCGAAGTCATTATGCTTTCAACAAACGAAAAAATGGCAGTAGCCATAGAAGCGTTTAGAGCTGGTGCAAAAGATTATGTTGTAAAAGGAGTTGGATATTGGAAAAAAATTATAAATCTTGTTAAAAAGGAAGTTTCAAGCCTAATCGCACTATCGTAAGGGGCTTTAGAAAATATTGTAGTTGATTATGATTTTTTTTAACATCCACATAAAATAAAAAATTCAAACACTAAAATACCGGTTTGTCAGATTGGCACAACGGACACCCAGCAACATGGAAATTTTCCAATCTTCTTTCCATGACCAACGAATAGGTAGGCGAGGCTGTTATCCGTTAACCGGTATTTATTTTGCATTCACTAAAACATCATGAAATTCAAACTCAAAAATTTAAAACAACTTTTTAAAAATACTGCTAAAGCTTGGTGGAATAAAGATCCCTTTTCTCAAAGTGCGGTTCTAGCGTATTATGCTTTATTTGCCATACCCGGATTACTTTTTTTGATTATCACTAGTACCAAATATTTTTTTGGAGAAGAAAGCGTGAGCAAAAACCTTATTAAGCAAGTTTCAGAAACAATGGGCCCTGAAATAGCAGCACAAATTAATGAAATACTAATAAGTGTTGGTAAAACAAACTCAACGGTTTTAGGTTCGTTGATAGGGATTACAATCCTGATTATTGGTGCAACAGGCGTGTTTACTCAATTACAAAAAAATCTAAATTTAATTTGGCATGTAAAACTGGTGCCTACAAAAGGATTTGTGCGTATCGCTAAAGCTCGACTGTTTTCATTCGGTCTCATTTTGGCCATTTCATTTTTGCTTTTGATCTCGTTGGTCGTTTCTACCGCAATCGCTGGTTTCAGTGATTTGATTACGGTTGATTCTTCTGGATTTGTAACCGTGCTTTTTATAATCCTGAATTTTTTAATTTCGCTTGGTGTGGTCTCAGTATTGTTTGCACTTATTTTTAAAATACTACCTGATGCCAAATTAAAATGGAAACATGTTTGGTTAGGGGCATTTGTTACAGGACTCTTGTTCACTTTAGGAAAAACTGCTCTTGCCTTTTATTTTGGAAAAGCTAGTCCTGCTTCAGCTTATGGGGCTGCCGGATCTATTATCTTAATTTTACTTTGGACCTCCTACTCTTCTATGATTTTGTTTTTTGGGGCCGAATTCACATCTGAGTACACCAAAATGTATGCTGGCGAAGTGGCACCTAGTGAAATTGCTAAAAAATCTACCAAAGCAAAAAAAAGATCTTAAAAACATCAAGTTTTTTAGCATTATACAATTCACACTCATTCTGTAAAACTTGTAACTCATCAAAATTTTCTTGTAATGATTAAAAGCTGTCTTGGAATGACCTTTGTTTAGCTAAACAAAAAAAATCATGAAAGCGCCATTTTTAAAAAAAACAGGATTAGCAATTTTGATAGTTGGAATTCTGTTGACACTAATTACTGGTTTCAATTATGTTACAGAAGAAACAGTTGTAGAAACTGGAAATATAAACATCACTCAAGATAAAAACCACGGCATAAGTTGGTCTCCCCTGTTAGGAGTTGCGATTATATTTTTAGGAGGATTGATTTTTGTGCGAGGTGTAAAAAAAGTCAACCTAGCTATTAAATAAAAAAAACTAAACCATTAACTCTAATCAACAAAATTCTAATTTACATATGACAATTTAATCACTAAAAAAAACAATCATGAAAGAAAATAAAAAGTCAACATCAAAAAAAACATCACCCGTAACACCTACTAAAAATAGTGAGAAACGTAAAACGGAGCAAGCATCAGATGCACATTACTCCAAGATGCAAGAGCATGAAATAGGCGATCCAAAAGTAGACAAGCCATCAATTAAATTTCCGGATACAAATAAAATAGATGAAAACACCGAGAAAAAAAATTCGCTTGAAAAAGAATCAGATAACATTGATCGTTTTGACATAACTCGAGAGCATAAAATTGGCGACCCGCTGAAAACGTCGAAGAAAACCGACAATCCGTTTGAAAACACAGTGCCATCAGAAGGTGATTCAAAATCTAATTCAGAAGAAAAAATAATTACTGCCGAATCCGAAAAGTCTGATACAACGGACACGACACACAACCATGAAATTGGAGACACGCAAGACAATCAAAAGAAAAGTACAGAAACTAATACTAAATCCAGCCAAGTATAAATTGATAGTATTGAAAAAACAGGATTAATGTAACTTTTCATTGGTAAGTTGTAACTAAAACCAATTGTGCAACCCTCACCTTTGTAGCATCAAATTAAGATGAGCACTTATGGAAATGCAGACAACAATATACGATGGTGCTTTTAAAATGAAAGGAAATTGGACTAACCAAGCTCGTAGATTGAAGATAAAATTTCCTGAGTTAACTGACTCCGATCTTTTATTCATAAACGGAGAGGAAAAAGAATTACTTAGAAGACTAGAAACAAAGCTTAACAAAAACCGAAGTGAAGTAATTGAATTAATAAAAGAACAACAAGTCAATCAGAAATAAAATTATTCTTTATCAATTAAATTATATAATTAAAAATTATCTAAATGTCAGAAACAGAAAATAAAATGTTCATCGTTGTTGAAATTCTTGAGAACGATTCGACACAAAATCCGGAAAAAACAATTATCCGAAAAACCACTGGTAATGTAACCGCCGCTTCTTTTGAGTCGGACGATGCTTTTACAGAACACACAGAACCGGTAGATGTTTTTATTCAAGTGATTGAAGGGCATTTAAGAATGTTGGTGTCTGGCGTATCTGTTGATTTAGGTGTTGGACAATCTATGATGATTCCTGCCAGCGCTACAAAAAAATTTATCAAGATAAATAGCTTCAAAATAATATCGAGCATGATTAAAAGAGCTTGATTTTAAAAATTTAAACTGTCATTCCGATTTGTCCGCTGACGAAAAGGAATAAATGAAAAACTATCAAAAACAACTGCCAAATGGCACAGTACTTTTAACCAAAAAAAACAAAAATGAAAACAAAAACAAAAATGAAAACAGTAGTGATTACATTAATCTTAGCTTGCTCTGCTTTTATAGTAGAAGGT
>Ga0105044_10015255_pt1 | contig 10385 bp, 10 predicted proteins | sample MAT01_FD_78092 | JGI IMG/M metagenome (GOLD analysis project Ga0105044, IMG submission 78092) | Freshwater microbial communities from Lake Fryxell liftoff mats and glacier meltwater in Antarctica - MAT-01 | ecosystem: Environmental > Aquatic > Freshwater > Ice > Liftoff microbial mat | place...
CGCATAAAGCATGAATGGTACTGATATTGATCTTTCCGATAAGGTTAGGAGCTAAGTGAGCGATCCGCTCTTCAAGCTCTGCAACCGCCTTTTTCGAAAAAGTCATGGCTAAAATCTGAGTCGGTAGAAAGCCCTTCGCGACTAAATGAAGAATCTTAGCGCTAATCACCCGGGTTTTTCCGGTGCCGGGCCCTGCCAAAATGAGAACGGGCTCGGCCAGCCTTTCGACAGCCAGCCTCTGGTTTGGGGATAAAAGCGAGCTAGCGGTCTTAAGTTCGTGCATGGGCTTTTAATTTAGACCTTTCGTAAGGGCGTTGACAAATGCCGGATCGAGATTAATTTCGCTTATCATGTCACAAAAAGACGAGTTATTTGAAGATTCACAAGTAGAGGCTCCTGAGGCCCTGCCCGAGACTGAGTCGAGTCACGAAGAAGAGCTCCAAAATCTGCACGCTGAGATCGCGATTAAAGACAAGGCCATTGAAGAGTTTAAGAAGAAGCTCTCAGATTACGAAACTAAAATCGTTGAGGTTCGAGACTACGTAAAGCGAATGGAACAAGAAATGGCAGCTATCCGGGAGCGGTCCAAACGCGATCTCGATCGCAATGTGCATTTAAAGGCCATCGAGTTTTTGAGGCCTTTTTTGTCGTTGGTGGATAATTTTGATCGGAGTCTAGAAACCATCCACGAAGATTCTCCTTTTGTCGCCGGCATGAAGCTCATCAAGAAAGAGCTTGATGAGATCTTGAAGAATGCAGGACTCAAACGAATTTCAACTTTAGAGAAGAAGTTTGACCCACAACTTCATGAAGCAATTGCAAGTGAACCGGTGGAGGCTTCTCGAGACGGATTGATCACGAAAGAGTTGCGTTCAGGTTTTGTTTTAGGCGAAACCGTGGTGCGTGTAGCTCAGGTCATGGTCGGATCAGCTTAAGGTGGATGAGCGAAGTGACAGAAGAAGTTCTTAAACACAATATTCAACTTCTGGGACAGCTTACTCGTTATATCGTGGGGGAATGTTTTAAGCGGATGGCCCGCGATGAGATGCTCTCTAAGTTTATGTCTTTGCAGGTAGACCCCGCCTTGTTTGTAGATCTTCATTTGCAGATCGAAAGAGAAGCCATTCATTTAACCGAGATTAGTCTGTTGGAGCTAGTAACTCCCGATCGACTCCGAAATGAAATGGTGAAATCGGGTAAAAAGATTCAAACCGGATTTGAGCTAGTTTATGGAGAAGAGAATCCAGTCATTAAAGATTTTCAGAACCAGAGCTTAATTCAATTTCGGGAGCTGGGATTAAGATCGCGAGTAGAGTTTTATAATCCTTTTTTGACTGTTTCGAGAAAAGGTGAAAATTTTCTAGATCTTGCCATTTTGGCTTACAATAGTTCGGATCGTTTTCTTAAAAAAATAGAGGGCGTTTTAGAGGCGGATCGACGTTATAACGAACAACTCGTTCGTCAGACTGAATCCCTCCACCGCTTTTTGATGAAGAAGCAAACCGACTACCAGTTTCAAAAAATGGATGAGATTTGGAAAGAGTTTTTGCAAGAAGCCTTTCGATCTCCTGCGGCGCTTCCCTAGAAAATCCTAAAGAAATCAGGGGCCTCACTTGGCCCTCTGCATCCCTGTTATCCTAAAAGACGTGTTGTGTTGGCCAGGAGTGTCACTCTCGGATTGCCAAAACGGCTTGTTTTTCTCTGGAGGGGTAAATGACTGCTCGTTCTCGAAAATGGTCTCGATTCAAGGTTGCACCCGATCGAAAATTACGCGCACGAATTATGGAGGGGGTCGATAAAGCGAGCTCCCTTAATAGTATTGGGCTTGGAGGATGCAGCTTTTTTACTGGATGGCGCGATGCCCAGCTTTTGCAAAAACCCCAAGTTCGGGTCGAGGTGAAGGTCGGAGAAGACACCATCTTGATTGAGGGAGTGGTTCACTATTGTAAGTTCATCCCCAATAAATCAGGCAACCTCGTGGGAATCGAGTTTAAGTGGTCGGATGACCAAAAAAGAAAGCTCTTCGGAACTTTGATCGGAAAAGCCGTTATCGAAGGGAATCTTGAGCACAGTCACCCCGTTGAAGTATAAGCGAGGGGATGCCTCAAAAAAATATTCAAACAAAGAATTTGTCTCATGAAGATGTGCCGCCGCTTCGGTTTGTAACCGCGGCCGCTCTCTTTGATGGTCACGATGCTGCTATCAATATTATTCGTCGAATCTTGCAGGACCTTGGTTGCGAGGTCATTCACCTTGGCCATAATCGAGGAGTTTCTGAAGTCGTTCGCGCCGCGATTCAAGAAGATGCCGATGGAATCGCCATTTCTTCGTATCAAGGCGGGCATATGGAGTATTTTAAATACTTACTCGATGAGCTGAAGGCCAAAGGTGCATCTCATATCAAGGTGTTTGGCGGCGGCGGCGGCGTAATTTTGGCACGCGAGAAGCGTGAGCTCGAAGCCTATGGAGTTTCAAAAATTTTTCTTCCAGAAGATGGAATGAAGCTTGGCTTAGAGGGCATGGGAAGTCTCATGCTCGAAAATGCCATGGCTGGTCGAAGTGAGCGAAGCTGCCCCAATTTAGATAATTGGAGCCAAGTGATCAGCTCGCTCGAAGCGAAGAGAGATCTTCCCCAGCTTTCTAAATCAAAAAAGCAACCGGTCGTTTTAGGAATCACCGGAACAGGGGGAGCGGGCAAAAGCTCTTTGGTGGATGAGCTCATTTTGAGATTTCTTTATGAGTATTCTGATTTAAAAATTGCGATCTATTCGATTGATCCGACCAAGAAGAAAACGGGCGGAGCTCTCTTGGGAGATCGTATTCGAATGAATGCCATAGAAGACGATCGAGTTTTTATGCGATCGTTAGCGACTCGAGGCAGTCAATCTGAAGTCGCAGGCTCGATCGATCGTATCGTGCAGGTTTCTCGAAATTCCGACTTTGATTTAGTGATCGTAGAGACCTCTGGCATCGGCCAGGGAGGCAGTGCCATCACGCAATTTTCTGATTTATCGCTCTATGTGATGACTTCAGACTACGGAGCTTCTACGCAGCTCGAGAAAATCGATATGATCGATTTTGCAGACGTGATTGCGGTAAATAAGTTTGAACGACGCGGATCAGAAGATGCTCTTCGAGAAGTAAGAAAGCAGTTTCAACGTGGGCGTAAGCTTTTTGATTTAAAAACTCTCGACGGGCTACCGGTTTATGGAACTCGTTGCAATATTTTTAACGATCCAGGGGTTACCCGTTTGTATCAAACCTTGAAGACCAAGTTGCGAGAGAAGTCCGAGAGCTTTCCCGAGCCCAATAATGAATTTTCGAGTTCGACTTCGATAAAATCGACTATTATTCCTCCCGACCGAATTTTTTACTTGGGAGACATTGCGAAGACGGTTCGTACTTATCGAGAGCAAGCTTTTTCAGACATGAAAAAAGCCAAAGCGGCTTATGTTCTAAAAGAGGCCTCGGTAATTATTAAAGATATTTCTGATCGAGCTGATGCAGAGCGAAATAGTCTGTCGAAAAATGTTTTAGAGACTATTTCAGCTTGGGAGAAACTTGCCGCCGAGTACCAAGAAGAGTCGGTGGTTTACGAAGTGCGAGGAAAGGCCATCAAAGCCCCCCAACTTTTTAAGAGTCTTTCTGGTTTAGCTTTAAAACGAGTAGCGATTCCGGCTTTAGAAGCTTGGGATCAGATTTTAAAGTTTTGTCGTTTTGAGAATCTGCCCGGGCACTTTCCCTTCACCGCTGGAATTTATCCCTTCAAGAGAAAAAACGAAGAGCCGCGTCGACAGTTTGCCGGTGAAGGACCTCCAGCCCGCACCAATGCTCGCTTTCACTATTTGTGTCGTCAAGACTCCGCCAAGCGTTTGTCGACGGCATTTGATTCGGTAACTCTTTATGGAGAAGATCCAGCGATTCGGCCAGATATCTACGGCAAAGTAGGAGAGAGTGGAGTGAGTATTGCCACGGTCGAAGATATGGACATTCTCTACGGAGGCTTTGACCTTTGTGATCCAAAGACTTCGGTCTCGATGACTATCAATGGGCCTGCCCCGATTATTTTAGCTATGTTTATGAACACTGCGATTCATCAGCAGGTTGATAAATTTAAAGCAGATAAGAAACGAGCGCCCACTTCAGAAGAAATGCAGACGCTTCGTGACGAAACTCTCTCGCAAGTTCGCGGCACTGTGCAAGCCGATATTCTAAAAGAAGATCAGGCTCAAAATACTTGTATCTTTTCTACAGAATTCGCTCTGAAAATGATGGGGGACATTCAGCAATATTTTATCGATAAAAAAGTTCGTAATTATTATTCGGTTAGTATTTCTGGCTATCATATTGCAGAAGCCGGTGCGAATCCGATCAGCCAATTAGCTTTTACGCTCGCGAACGGTTTTACTCTGGTTGAATATTATTTAGCTCGGGGAATGAAGATTGATGATTTTGCTCCGAATCTTTCATTCTTTTTTAGTAACGGACTTGATCCAGAATACTCTGCTCTAGGGAGAGTCGCTCGCCGCATTTGGGCGATCGTCATGCGAGATCGCTATGGCTCAAATGAGCGATCACAGAAACTAAAATATCATATTCAAACTTCAGGCCGTTCATTGCATGCGGCTGAAATCGAATTCAATGATATTCGAACCACTTTGCAAGCGCTGACCGCGATCTACGATAATTGCAATTCACTTCACACCAATGCCTATGACGAGGCGATTACTACGCCCACCGAAGAAAGTGTGCGTAGGGCTATGGCCATTCAAATGATTATTGAGAGAGAGTTAGGATCAGCGAATACCGAGAACTTTCTGCAAGGCTCTCATGCTATGAATGAATTGACAGATCTGGTCGAGGAGGCCGTCCTCCATGAATTTGATCGAATTTCATCTCGAGGTGGAGTTCTGGGTGCGATGGAGATGCAATATCAACGTGCTAAGATCCAAGAAGAAAGTATGGTTTACGAGCATCTCAAGCATAGTGGAGAACTTCCTATCGTGGGCGTGAATACTTTTACTTCAGAGGTTAAAGAAAGCACCGAGAACATTCCTTTGTCGCGTTCTAACCCCGAAGAGAAGAATCAACGCTTAAGAGATCTCGAGATCTTTTGGAAAAAGAATGCCGGAGAATCTAAAGAAGCTTTGGATCGATTGAAGCAGGTTGCCATTTCGGGAGAGAACATTTTTGCCGAACTGATGAATACCACTCGAGTGTGTTCTTTAGGGCAGATCAGTAATGCGCTTTATCAAGTCGGCGGTAAATACCGAAGAAATATGTAATTGAACACGGCCAAGTATTTAACTTTAGCGCAACGGCAAATGCTCATCGCATTAGTAGCATTTTCTTTTATGAACGTAGCTGCGAAATTTATTTCGCATTTTCATTTTTCGCAGCTGGTGATGGTTCGAAGTGTTTTTGCGTTGGTCTTCTGCGGAATAATGCTGAAGAGAAGAGGGACGACTCTAAAGAGTCAACGCCAGACGACTCTGATTTTGAGGGGGCTATTTGGTACCGGCGCGATTTGCCTTTTCTTTATGGCCCTTCAGCGATTGCCCCTGGCCACCACCATCGTTTTGCAGAATCTTTCTCCGATTTTTCAACTCTTGATCACCGCTTGGATTACTCAAGAGGTGGTTGCTAAGAAGCAATGGTTCTATTTTCTGTTGTGCTTTGTGGGCATCATTTTCATTCGTGGATTTGATCCAGAGATTTCGGGACTGGGCATAACTTTTGGAGTGGGGTCTGCGATTTTCTCAGCCTTTGCGCAGCAGATGATTCGTAAGACCGAAACCAAAGAAGATCCGTATTTGATATTGTTTTATTTTTCGGCCATTTCGATACTTTTCGTAACACCCATTGGCTTCTCGCACTGGGCACGACCGATCGGACCCGAAATATTCTATATGCTGTTACTTGGAGTAAGTTCTTTTATTGGGCAGATGTTTTTAACGAAAGCTTTTCAAAACGGGCGTACCCAAGAGGTGGGACAATACGGATTTTTGCAAACTCTCTTTGCCTTAGTCTTGGGAGTAATTTTCTTTGAGGAGATCGTAGGCCTCTGGGCGATTCTGGGCATTGCCATAATTATTGTCGTGGTGATTTTGTCATCGCGAGCTGCCAAAAAGATTAAGCCTGCGTCGGCTCATCTAAGAACAAAAGTCGATCCACTCGCTTAAAAAACTGACTATGGCGAGAACGAAAAACTAAAAAAGAAAAAACAAAGCGTATGAATCGACCTAACTCGATGGGATGTAAAAGGCGTAAAGGTAATATTTTATAACCGTCAAAAAAGCGAATCGCATCGGTTGATTCATCAATGACAGTTCTTAAAAGTAAAACCTGGGGAATCAAAGTTTCATCTAAAGCGTCTAAGAAAAAAGCGATCTCACAGTCTACGATTTCGGCACCAGTTAGCTCATACATTCGTTTTTTGGTTTCGGTATCCCAAACGGGCGCCGAAACTGACGTTAATTTTGCTCGGGGTAACATCTCGGCCGGCTTAGGCGCAGAGAGCTTCCAGGCTTTATTACCAAACAGAACTTCGGTGACTAAAAAACTATGGCCCCGCCTCAGTTTTGGTGACAGAGCGCCCGCGCAGCCAGAGATCACAATCCATCCCTTCGGGCGGGTGAGGTTTATTTTGCGAGCTAAGTCCTTGGCTTTGGTTGGGCCCATTCCGAAGATTTGAAATTTTTTTTCGTAGCCCTTTGGAACTTCCCAGGGGCTTGGAGAATAAAAATGAACCATAAGATCTTAGATCATCCTCTCCAAAAAACTCAAAACGAACAAGAAGCTCGCTATCCACTTCCAATATTCGGGAAGCACAAAGACTCGAGCGACGGGTAAGCGAATCAAACTAAACACCCGCAGCATAAAGAGAGGAACCGCTACGCCCAAGAAAAACAGAAGCGGGGGCATCGGAAAGAAAAGCGCTCCGTAGAGGCATCCCGATAAAAAGCATAAAAGAATCATCCGTTCGCGAGAAAGATTTCTGGCCTCGAAGGCGCCGTCGATTCTTGGCAGCACCCACAACGATGCCGTGATGAAGCAAATCCATACCCCCTGAGTAGGGTCGAGAAAGTCAGAGCGAAAGATCGCCGGTATTAACAAGATAGCGGTGCGGATAACGCCCAGAAATCGCAGAGAAAGAATCAAAAAAGCTACCGACAGCACTGAAGAGTCCTAGCATTTTTGAAATTGCTCGGTAGAGGCTTATTGCGATATTTGGAGATCTTGAACTTGTAGAGCCTCTAATGTATGGAAAACCACAATATGAAGGTCAAATTTGCTGCTCTCTTTTTTATGCAAAATCTCGATTGCGGACATTTTCTGCGAGAGATTTTGCGTTTGTCATTGGCTCTATCCCCACTTTCTTTGCTTATAGGCTTTCGATTGAAAACAAAAACATAGCTCGGATCGCTAGTTTGATTGAGAGTTTTTATGCTCTTAAAAAGCAAAGCCTTACAATCAACGAGTTAGTTCTGCTCGCTGAGACAGTTTCTAGTTACTCAAAACGTGACGCCATGATTTTGGACTTTGCTCTTTCTCGTTTAATCACATTGAGTCCGGAAGACCTTATTGCTCTGGTCGAGAAGATTGCTTACGAAGAATCTGCAGACCGAATTATATCTGATTATGTATCGAGCCGAGCGATTACCATCGCTGTCGATGAGTTGCTCCTCTTGGTCGATTTTATAGCAGACATGAAGATTCAGAAATTAGTGGTCCTTAGTTTTGTGAATGCTAAAGGTTCTGAACTCAGTATTTCAGAAGTAATCGAAATTTCTGAGGCAGCGGGTAGTTTTTTCGGGCAGGACGAAGTAATTGTTGCCTTTGTTGCGAGCCAAACGGCACGCCTTTCTATGGGCGATTTGAGAAGATTGGCTAAATGCTTGTCTTACGAATCTTCATTAGACGATAGCGATTGAATTCAGCTACACGGTCGCGATGTGGGATGATCGCGATGTTAAAACCAAAGGCGACGAGCTCTCGGGCGTTAGAATTGACTTTGTTGTAGGCGGAGGGATCGCAGCCATAGAGGGTCCTCGAACGATTCGAGAGCTTCGCAGATTTGGGGCCGAAGTGCGGCCCGTGTTTTCGCCTCATGCTTCTCAATTTATTTCTGCTCTCACCTACGAATGGGCTAGCAAAGAGAAGCCACTATTAGAACTGAGTGGTTCGGCGGAGCATCTTAGCCGGGCTGATCTGGTTGTTGTGGCCCCGGCTACTTTAGATCTTTTAGCAAAATCTTCTTTGGGCTTAGCCGATTCGGCCGCTAGCACTCTTATTCAAAGTGTTTTGGGACGTAAGCCTGTTTTCTTCGTGCCTTCAATGCATGAAAGCCTTCGCGAAAGTCCTTCGTACTTAGAGCATCGCGAGAAATTATCTCGTCTTAAAAATGTATTTTTTGTGGACGGAAAGAACGAAGAGGGAAAGTGGAAGAATGCTGAGCCCATCGAATTTGCCCAAAGACTTATTCATTTGTACCGCCGCTCAAAACTATTGAACCCAAAACGAGTTCTAATAACGGTCGGCGGAACGCGTGCGGCTTTAGATGATGTGCGATATCTGGGTAATCATTCTAGCGGTCGGACCGGATTCAAAATTGCCGAAGCTTTCTATCGCCGAGGCCACGAGGTGGAGATCTTTGTAGGCTCGGTCGAAGAAGCTTTGCCAGTTTTTTCTGAATCAGAGAATTTTAGATATAAAAGAGTCAGGACCATTGGTGAAATGTCGGCGAGCCTTAAAGAGACTAAAGCTCCCGACGTCTTTGTTCACGCGGCAGCAGTTTTAGATTTTGAGCCAGAAGTCATTAGTGAGCAAAAGTTGAGATCAGTTGAGCCTTGGAGCTTGAAGTTAAAGCCGACTCCGAAATTGATGGATCAGATTTCTTGGCCGCAAACTTTAACGATTGGGTTTAAGTTAGAGTCTAGACAAAGTGCAGAGTCGATGCAGAGAATTGTGCGGGAGTGGGCAAAGCTTCACGCCGTCGATTATGTAGTGGCAAACTCTTTAGAGAATGTGAGGCCCGACTCGTATCAAGCCGCAATTTATTCAGCCAATTCAGATCAATTCGAAGAGGTTCGCTCTCGAGAAGCGCTTGCCTCTGCCCTGGTTGAGATTAGCGAAAGACTAACTAAAATTTAAGCGCGAGCTTGAATCCATAACCGTTTCGATGGGGACTCTCGATGGTTCGTGTGTAGAAGCCGCCCAACGAACTTCGCGGAGATTCAAGCGCCATTCCTGCAGACCAAAATCTTTCTGTTTTCTCATGATCCCAACGAAAGCCGCCGCGAACTGCAAAAAACTTTTGGGTCAAGATATCGACGCCCGTAGAATAGCTGAAATCCTGATTAGGAATCTCAAAACGCCGGTCGGCCTGAAATTGAAAAATAATGGCCTGTTCATATTGATACACAAAGCCACAGGCGAATTCAGGGGGGAGGACGGAGTCTTTCGTTTTATCGAGCAAGTTCTTTCCGATGATTCCAATCGAAAAGCCCGATCCGATAGGAACAAACACTCCGGCAGTCTGGGTAAAGTGCCAGCCGTTATCTTTGAGCAGGCGATTAAATTTATGAGCGTGAGCGCTCACGCCAAAAGTTCCAAAACTGGTTGAGTAGGCTGCTCCCCCGGTCATGGTGTAGCGCTTTACTCGACCTTCATTTGCCCAATCAAATCGGAATCCTCCCAATAAAGGTGATCTTCCATCGACAATGCCAACCGACCAGCCGTCGCGATTGTTGGGCAGGTTCAAATAGTCGCCACCAAAAGAACTTCCCCCTTGGCCTTTCATCATTAGGGCGGGATTTGCGGTGAGTGCATCCACTTCGTCGCTCCAGGCGACCCCTGCTCCGCCTCGCATCCAACTCTGAGCTCTCCAATAAGAGGCAGAGCCCATCGTTTGAGCATGTAGGTTTGTTCCCACTTCTAAATAAATCGAACATGACATAACTCCGAAGACTGCCCAAAAGAGGGCTCTAAGGGGGTTTTGGATAAATCTTATTAGATGCATTCCCCATTCTTTCTCGAATCCATCAGAGAGACAACGAAAATGCCTGACCTGACCGAAGGCTAATATTAACGAGCTATTGTGTTTTTTGTTTGATTTTGGATTCCGAAATCATCTATCTGAACACGCATTCAAACGAGGAGAACGGCATGGCTGGATTAACAAAACCAAAGATTAAGCATTTTGAAAAAGTTTTAAAAGATCGGCTGGCCGAACTGTTGGCTGATGCCGATCAGGTATCGAAAGAAATTTCGGAAGAAAGCCGTGATCGTTTCGCAGACCCTACAGACCAGGCGGTTGTAGAGCTCGATCGTTCTCGTCTCCTTCGGTTTAAAGATCGAGAACGAAAGCTTGTTCGTAAAATCGA
>Ga0105044_10015257_pt1 | contig 10385 bp, 6 predicted proteins | sample MAT01_FD_78092 | JGI IMG/M metagenome (GOLD analysis project Ga0105044, IMG submission 78092) | Freshwater microbial communities from Lake Fryxell liftoff mats and glacier meltwater in Antarctica - MAT-01 | ecosystem: Environmental > Aquatic > Freshwater > Ice > Liftoff microbial mat | place...
AAAGAGGAATGATCTCTGTGAGCAACATCAGACGTCGTGTCGTGCGCGCCACGTTCGCGTTCGCCCTAGTCGCGACCGTCGCTATCGCGCCGGCTGTAGGCCAGACCTCGACCGCGAACGCGGAAGGTCCAGTCGGAGTTGTGTACCAGCCGATCGAAGGGGCCGGGTCAACGTGGTCCGCGAATGCACTTCAGCAATGGATCCGCAACGTCTTCGATAATTTCCGCTGGAAGATCTCCTTCAACGATCAGGGCTCGTCGGCCGGGCGACAGCTGTTTCGGCAGGGAACTACGGACTTCGGAGTTTCGGAAATTCCCTATGCATTGCCCAATAGTGACAGTCCTGACCCGCGCCCAGATCGCCCGTTCGCCTACCTTCCGATCGTCGCGGGCGGAACAGCTCTCATGTACAACCTCGTCATTGGTGGTCAGCGAGTCACGAACCTACGACTATCTGGCGAGACCGTGTCCAAGATATTCACGGGCGTGATCACCAAGTGGAACGACCCGGAGATCGCAGCCGATAACCCTAAGCTGGCGCTGCCAGCAATCACCATCGTCCCCGTTGTTCGATCCGACGGATCAGGCACATCAGCGCAATTGACGAGTTGGATGATTGCGCAGCACCCTTCCATTTGGAACGCGTACTGCGCCAAGGCCGGTCGTACCAATTGTGGCATCACGTCCAACTATCCGGTCGTCCCAGGTTCAGCATTCTTGGCGCAACAGGGCTCCAATCAGGTCGCGAGCACGGTGGCAAAGAATAGTTCGGTCGGTGCAATTACCTACGTCGAATCCTCGTACGCGAAGAACGCTCGATTCCCCGTCGCGAAGCTCTTAAACGCAGCCGGCTTCTACACGGAACCAACCGCGCCGAACGTCGCAGTCTCGCTGCTCGCGGCGGTCGTCAATACCGACGTCAATTCTCAAGAGTATTTGACAGCAAACCTCCGTCCTGTTTATAACAACCCGGACCCGCGCGTTTACCCCCTCTCCTCTTACTCCTACATCATCGTGCCGACCGCGATCGAAGGGAACTTCACTCTAGACAAAGGGCTCACCCTGGCCGACTTCGTGTCGTATTTTCTGTGCGAGGGGCAGCAGCAAGCCGAAGTGCTCGGGTATTCGCCGCTGCCCATCAACCTCGTGCAAGGTGGATTGGACCAAGCTCAAAGGATCCCGGGCGGCAATCCGCAAAACAAGAACATTTCGACCTGCAACAATCCAACATTCTCGTCGGACGGAACGAACAAGCTCGCCAACGAGGCGGCACAGCCTCAAGCCTGTGACAAGAAGGGTCCCGACCAGTGCCTCACCGGCACCGGCGGCGCATCCGGCACGACCACGGCAGCAAGTAGCGGCGGGTCCACGGCGTCGGCTTCCGGGGGCACTGGCGGGACTGGCGGGACTGGCGCAGCCGGCACGAATGGCGCGGACGCGCTGGGGCAGACCACCGCCGGTGGCGTCACGGGCCTCAGCGCAGGCGGCAGTCCGATTGTCTCAGGCTCGCCCCTGACGCTCAGTGCACGCAGCGTTCCTTTACCGTCGCTAATGCTCATGATCCTTGCTACCGTGCTTGCGCTGAGCGCTGTGCTGTTGCCGCCAATCATTGCGCGGCGGCGAGCGATCGCAGCTCGTGCTGTGGCATCAGCAGGTCGCTCTGCGCCCACAACCAAGCGCAAGAAGACCGCAACCCTCGAGAAGGTTGCGATGCCAAAAATTCACCTCCCGGCCCGTTTTACGAAATCTGGTAGTGCCGAAGGTCCGAAGGAGAACTCGTAGCGTGCTCACTGTGTCAACCGCCCGCGCCAAAACCCCCCGCCTTCGACGACAGGCAGTTCTGTCTCGAATCGCATTCGCGACCATGGCAGCCATCGGCTTCGGCGCGCTCATAGCAGTTGCTCCGGCGACCCCCGCCGATGCAGTGAGCACCCCTTCGGAGGTCACGGTTAAGTGGGATGGCGACACATCCTCTGCTCGAACCTTTCAGCCGCCCCGAGACTCGAGTAGCCCGCACTACAGCGAGATGAGGAACATTTCGGTCACTGTGAGCCAAACGAAAGATCTGATTGACCAAGCCGTGCGCGTGAGCGTTTCCGGCTTCGCGGGAACAAGGACTGCCATTTCTCAAGGCATACAAAACGGCCAAAACTTCCTTCAAGCGATGCAGTGCTACGGCGCTGATCCCAACGCGGCCGATTTCGTCCAGACCTGCCAATGGGGCGGCCGCATCCCGCCCGTTATCGGGAACGCCATCTACTTCGACAACATCTTCCGAGTGTCCACCAAGGACTGGACGCCATCACCTCCGACCGCATACGACAATCCTTTCGTGACGGTGACTGGCACCCCAGTTTCGGCTAAGGCGACTCTCGTCAACGGGAGAACCTTCAACCCAATTCTCAGCTTCTTTAGTCCGTCAACGACGAACGAAGTGCCTCTGGCCAGGGTTGGCGCCGATGGATCGGGCTACTTCGATTTCGAGACTCAGTCGTCAAGCCAGTCGCCCCATTTGGGGTGCGGTAAAGCGGGCCAGCTTCGTTGCTGGCTCGTAATAGTTCCTCGCGGCACCAAGTTCGGAGGAGCAATCGACGGTGCTGATGCTTCTGAGTGCAGCGATCTGACGAGTCGTTTCGGCGCGCCGTACAGCTACGGTCAAATTGCGCCGATCCAAGGCGGAAGCCCAGTCAATCCCAAATGCGACTACTTCAAGAACCGCATTGTGGTGCCATTGGACTTTGCGCCGACGGCAGTGACTTGCCCGACTGGCACACCAGAGTTTCGAGTGGCGGGGTCGCAGTTCATGATCTCAGCGATGAGTTCATGGCAGCCCTCGCTTTGCCAGAACGCTGGCAGCACCTTCAACTTCGCGACCAACCCCGATACGATCGCGCGAGCACAACTCCTCGAAACGCAAGCTGGCTCACCCGGGTTAATCTACAGCGGCTACCCCATCTCCAGCGCCGAACTACAATCCGTAAGTGAGCGTACCCTCCTTACAAAGACAAACCTCGAGTACGTTCCGGTCGCCGTGTCGAGCATGGTCATCGCGTATAACGCAGACTTTCCAAGCGGTCGGCAAGAAAGTCTGGTTCTAACCCCACGCCTCGTAGCGAAAATTTTGACCCAGTCGTACAAGTTCATGGTGTCGCAAACGACAGCGTTTCCGGGACAGAGCACTGCTCACCTTTCAGCCTCTTCACGGGGCTATGACGGCTTGGGCAGTGACCCGGATTTTCAGCGGGTCAACCCAACAAACTGGCAGGCTTACTCGAGAGAGAACCCCGCAGTTGTTCTTCCCGGGCCAGCGGCTGCTGACGGTATCAAGCAGGTGTGGCGGTGGATCCTAGCCGACCGGGATGCCGTCGCATTTCTTAACGGCGAAGCCGATCAATGGGGAATGACCGTCAATCCCTACTACCTGCCTAAGGCAGCCACTAACCTGATCCCTTGGTATTTCGACGTCAACGCCAACTACCTGCCAACCCCGACAACCCGGGAGGTCGGTCAAGTGGGCATCGACGGTGCGCCATTACGAATCAGTACCACCGTGTTCGACACCTTCCCGAAGGACGACGGTACCGTGCTCCCGTTCGAGTTGTCCCCGAACGACGGGGCCTCTAGATACGACGGAATTCAGTTTGCGCCGTATGCAATCGACTACTTGTCGGCAGCCATTCAAACGTTCCGAGGCGACCCGAACTCGCGAACGCGGTGGGATGGGAGCCGACTGAACGACGCGGGAGTCCTCGGCGCTTGGGTGAGTGAGGGTGTGCAAGACGCCGGCGCACGATTTATGATCTCGATAACCGATTCGGCTAACGCAGCCCGCTACGGGCTGGCGACTGCGTCTCTCACCCCAGCAAACGGTACGACGCCGGTGCAGAGTACGCCCGAAGCGATGGCCGCCGCACTCACCGCTCTTACCCCGTCTTCGCTCGACACGGTATTGCAGGTCGACCCAGCAAAGGTCGCTGGAAACGCCTACCCCCTCACGATGGTTACCTATGCCGGGGTCAACCTCACCAAGTCGACCGTCGCATCGCGAGCGACCATGACAAAAATGCTCCGGCAAATCACGACGACCGGTCAAGTGCAGGGCACTGCGCTCGGCAGCCTTCCGGTCGGGTATGTGCCTCTCACGACCGAGTTGGCCACCCAAGCCGCCGCCGCCACCAGCCGAATTGAAACCTGGAAGCCGCCGACCGCAAGCACCGCCAACACCAGCCCGAATAATTCTGGGGTCCCAGGCAGCTTCTCTGGAGAAGACGATCTGATCGATCCGACAGCGGTCGGTGAGGGTGCTGACCCCATCGTCACCGCTGGCGCCGATCAGCTGAGCGACAAGCGCACACCACTTTCTTCATCCGGCCCGCTCGACGCCAGTCTTGCGATCGCATTGATTATTGGCCTGCTCGGATTCCTGATCGCCCCTCTCATTCTGCGAGGGCGAGGCATTCTCTAAACACCCCACAAGCTTCTTCCGGGCATCCGCTTCGACCCGAAAGAAAACCCCCCACTGGACCGGAAAGAACAGCGGGGGGCTAGTCCACCAGGACTGACCTACCGGAGCAAGTTACCAAACAAAGGTTGGAAACACATGCAAAAAAACAGCAAGCTGCGCCTCGGCGTAGTTGCCGCGTTCGCCGCTGCGGCGCTAGCACTCGGAACGGCCGCTCCGGCCTATGCCGACCCAACCGGCCCGAAGACTCTCAACGGCGCCGGCTCTGACACCACTCAAGACGTCATGAACTTCGTCGCCAGCCAGGTGCCTGCAATCGGAAACTGGAACGCGGTTCCAGCCGGAAGCAACATCACGGTGAACAGCGTCACCTTTAACCGTCCAATCGGGTCGACTGCAGGCGTCCGTGCCCTCAGCTCGTCTCTCCGTGGCATTGCCTTTGGCGCTGCGATCTCGCCAGCTACCACAGCGCCGCTGCTCCCCGCCGGAACGCTGGAGTGGGCACGTACCTCGGCGCTGCGCACGGAGGGCGGCAGCGAACTCACTTACATCCCGTTTGCTGGCGACGCGACGTCAATCGCATTCAACGCTTCCAGCGACTTCCCTCGGGACGTTGCTCTCGGCACCTCGGCTGACGCGACGAACCTCTTCACGTTGCGCAATATCTACCTTGGCACCAGGCAGAACTTCAGGGACAGCAGCGGCGACCTCATCACCATTCGCCCGATCCTGCCCCAGACGCAGTCCGGTACGCGTTTGTACTGGATCACCGAAGCGCTTGGCACCACTGCTGCCGCCATCACCGCTGGCGGACGGGCGACTGACCTCGGCAACACAGTTCAGGAGCACGATGGTCGCTTCCTGACAGGGCCTGGCGACATCGCTCCGTACTCGGTCGCGCAGTGGATCGCGCAGAGCAACTCGACTGCTGAAGGCCTGAACCCCACTACCGCAGCAGCGATTCGGCCCAACCCGACCGGCACCGTTGACCGCCGCGGAGGGGCGATTCTCGGCAGCATCGACACCGTGAAGCCGATCACGTTCCAAGGTACGGTGTACGCGACAAACGCAGACTTCCTGCCCAGTCGCCTCGTGTACAACGTCGTCGAGACTCGTGCACTGACGTCAAGCACCCCGATTCGGAACGACGAGCTCATTCGCAGCACGTTCGTGGGGACTGCCTCGACCGTCTGTGCTGCGATGGCACTTCCAGCGCAGAGAGCCTTCGGCTTCACGCCGATCGCGAACTGTGGTGCAACCAACCTGCAGCGTGGCTTCGTCAACTAGTCCGTTTCGACAATCCGGAAATACCAAAAAGAGAGAGCAAGAAAGCTCATGAAAATGAATAAGAAGATCGCCTCGCTGGCTGTTGCCGGTGCGCTGATCCTGAGCGGCCTCGGCGCTGTTCAGTCAGCTCAGGCAGAAGAGATTCCTGGCATCATCACCATCACGCCGACCAGCGGTTCGGCCAATGGTGTATTCCTCCAGTCGATTGCGGCTAGCGTAGGCGCGCCGGTTGGATTCCGTGGGGGTGGCACGACTGCCGCCTTCCAAAACGGTGTGCTGATGGGTCAAGTCTCCCTCACACGCACCCCAGCAATGCCAGCAACGGCGGGAACGAGTGGTCTTGACGGCAACCCTGCGTTGTTGACCCGCGTGCCTACCGTTACAAACGGCAACGTGAGCAACAGGGCCCTCAGTGCCATCGCGAACCCACTCGCGACGGGTCCCTTCGAGCTGCGCTTCTACTACCACGCGGTGAGCTTTGACTTCGACTACGCGGTGGACAAGTGGATCTCGCTCCCGATGACGTTCAACGCCGTTACCCAGACGTGGGCGGTCGCCACACCGGCGGTGCCAGCTACCGGGACCACCACGTCGCTCACGGCTAGTGCAACCGGAAGCGACGTCACTGTCACCGCGACGGTCACACCGACCGCGGCGGCTGGCACCGTCACATTTCTGGAAGGTGTTACGCCTGTCGCAACCGGCATCGCGGTCGTAGCGGGGGTTGCGTCGACCGTGCTGGCCGGTGTCCTCGACGGAACCCGGACCTACACGGCTCAGTTCGTTCCAACCGACCCTGCGTTGTTCACCGGTTCGACTTCGCTGACCGCCACAGTTCAGGTGGGTTCCATCACTGCTCCCGGATCGAGTCCGTCGAATATCACGGTCATCGTTCCGACGGGCGCGGGTAACCTCTTCCTGACGAGCTCGTCGGCGAGCGTTGCCCTCGGAACAGCGACTCTTGGGGGCGGGACGCTCAACGCGTCCGGTACCCTGAGCGCCGTGGTGACCGACCAGCGCCAGATTGGTGCTGGGACGTGGAACCTGACCGGCCTAGTAAGCAACTTCACTAGGACCGTGCCAGCGAGCCCGGCCGCCACCATTGCGGGCACCTACCTCGGTTGGACCCCGTCGGTTGCTACGAACACGATTGGCAGCACGGCGGGCGGTGCGGTCGCTCCAAGTGCCGCTACCGGCGGCGGGCTCGCGTCAAGCCGCAACCTCGCGTCGGGTAGCCCCGATCTCGGTGGTGGCGTCACCAACGCGTCCGCTTTGCTCGCGCTTGCAGCTCCCGGGAACACTGCCGCTGGTACGTACTCGGCAACCCTCACGTTGACGCTCATCTAGTTCTGAGCATCGGCTAGCACGACAGCATGAAGGGCGGGTTGGGGTAACTTCTGTTGCCCCAACCCGCTTTCTTCGTGTTTCGAACAGCGTAGATTGCGGCGACCTTGACCATAACGCCGACTTGAATTCCCCTAGTACACCCCGCGTTAACCTCCTGCTTGCATAACACTGATTGGCTCGCCGAATGTCCCGAACCACAACTCCTGTGGCCGTCATCGTCGCCCTCATGGTCGCGCTGGCGCCAGCAGCCCTCGGCGCCTTCGCCCTTCTTCCCGTAGCCGCTGCCGCGGCGGACGACGGGCCGGTCACGTGGAGCGTAGAAGCGAGTCCGACGAGCGAAGGCGGCAGGGTCGAGTTCAGCTACAACACTGACCCGGGAACTCAGATACAGGACAGCTTCTTAATCACGAACGGCGGCACCGTGTCGGCAGACTTCATCATCTATGCAACTGACGCAATCAACGATCCAGACACTGGCGTATTCGGCTTGCTCCCGGGTGATGTACCGCCAACTGATCTGGGTGCGTGGATTACGCCGGCCGACGAGAAGCTCACCATCGGTCCTGGGCTCCAAGCAACCGTGCCCTTCGACCTCCTCATTCCCTCTGACGCCGCCCCTGGCGACCACGCTGCGGGAATAGTGGCATCTGTGTTCACTGAGGCCGAGCGGGACGGCTCGACGGTGCTCCTTGAGCAACGTGTTGGGGTGCGGGTATTCTTGACCGTCTCAGGAAATCCGGTTGCGTCGATCGAGACACAGGGTCTGAGCTCCTCGTTCAACCCATCGCTAAATCCGTTCGCGCCGGGCGAGCTGAACATCAGCTACGACGTGCGCAACACCGGAAACAAGCGCGTCGACGTGAACCATGCCATCCGTGTCGAAGGACCGTTCGGTATTCCTCTCGGCAGTGCGACCCCGGTGGCGATACAAAATCTGCTTCCGCGCCAAATCGTGCGTGTCAACGTCCAGCTCACCGGCATCGGTGCGCTTCTCTATGCGCTCTCGACCGTCTCTCTCCAGCCAGGTGCGCTCGGCAGCGCCGGTACCGAACAACAATTGGATTCCGCGGTGACCCCAACACCCACACCAGCTGCTACTGAGACCGCGGGCGCAACTCCGGCGCCCACCGCTACCGATAGCGCGACGGCAGCTCCTGTGGATGCAGACCAGACCACGGTTGATTACGCGGTCGTGTCATCCCAGACCGGCACGATTGCTGTCACCTGGACATTGTTACTCCTTGTGCTGTTCATCGCCGCAATCGTCTTCTTCATCGCGCGCTACGTCTCGGGTACGCGCGAGCGCATGTACGCCGCAATTGACGAGGCTGCCGCTGCGGCCCGCGAAGAAGCACTTGCGGGCAGAGACAAGGAGTTATCGCGATGAAACGCCCCGCTGCAACGGCCCTCGTATCCTTCGCGTCCGTCGCGTTACTCGCGGCGGCCCTGAGTTCAGTGAGCGCTCCGGTTAGCGCGGTGACGTCGCCATCACCCAGTGGTGTGCCCATTTCCGTCGTGATCCCCGGTAGCGCCACTCCGACCCCTACGTCCCCCGGCGGGGGCGGAACCGGGGGCGGAACGGGCGGCGGCTCGGGTGACAACTCCAGTGGCGTAGGTTCGGGCGGCGCAGGTTCAACCTGTAGCGGGACCAACCCAAACGGTTCGCCGATCCCACCGGCGCAGCCAAAGGAGAACGCGGCGAACCTGACAGTGGACAAGGAGAATCTGCGGGCCTCCGAATGGATCATCACACGTGCGAGTGGCTATCAGCCGAGCGAGAAAGCTCAGATCGTGCTGTACCCGGGCACCGTTGTCATGGGCAGTTATACGGTGGATGCGCAGGGCGGCTTCTCGGCCCGGTTCCGGATACCTGAAGGCACGCGGACCGGCCTGCACGTGCTCGAGGTAACGGGATGGGAGTCCTGTTCAGTCACGAACGCCGAGATCACGATTGTCAGTGCCCCGTTGACGTCCAGCTGGCTCACGCTCTGGTGGGTATACGTCGTGCTCGGGCTCCTCTTCGTAGGTCTATTGTCGCTGCTGATCGCATTCCGCCGGGAGATCTCCAGTTGGTTCGGCGGACAAGGCGTTCGGGAGTCAACAGGATGACTCAAGTCGCTGACAGCGATCGAGCGGCCCGAGTACCGCCGCAGCCCAAGCAAACTTCAGCTGCGAAGAAGGCCCCGAGCGCATCCTCCCTGCCGTTCTGGCTGCGAAACCCTCCGAAAAATCGGCGGGTTCGTAAGCCTCCGCCGACACCGCGTGAAGCACGGTGGTGGGCAGGGGTGGTTTGGCTGCTCCTGTCGACACTCCTTTTGGGCTTCGTCGCTCATGTCGCGCTCGTTGGCTCGTTGCAGCATGCTCGTTCGCAGTACACGCTGTATCAAGAGCTACGTCAGACCCTCGCGTTGGCTACCGCACCGCTTGGCCAGCTCGATGTCAACGGAGTTCTCGTGGCAGAGGGCACACCCATCGGGTTCATGACTATCGACACGCCCAACTTCACTCTGAATCAAGTCTTAGTTCAGGGCACCACCGGAGGGATACTCGCCCAAGGGCCGGGGCATCGGCGTGACACCGTGATGCCCGGTCAGGCCGGGACAAGCATCATCATGGCTCGCCAGGCAACCTACGGCGGACCATTCGGCTACGTTGGTTCGCTTGAGCCCGGCGATGTGATTACGGTCACAACAGGGCAGGGCGAATCGAGGTTCGAGGTGATCGGATTGCGGCGCGCAGGGGACCTGCTCCCGCAGCCGCTCAAGGCGGGCGAGGGGCGACTCGAACTCATCACAGCCGATGGCATTCCATTGACACCTTCCGGCGCACTCTACGTCGATGCCACCCTCGTGACCGAGGTTAAGCAGACGCCGTCCCCGGTGTTCACCAAAGAAGTGCTGAGCCCTGCCGAGTTTCCGATGGCTGGCGATCCAGCTGGCATCCTGCCGACCCTGTTTTGGAGCCAACTGCTGCTGGCTGCAGTGTTCGGACTTCGTTGGGTTCGCTCGCGATGGGGCATGTGGCAGACCTGGATTGTCTCAGTACCTATCCTCCTCGCGCTTGGTGCCGCGACCGCAAACTCAGCCATGACTTTGCTTCCCAACCTGCTCTAACCCGGAGACCCCAATGAGCGAACACACTGATACCCCAACACAGGACCGCCTGGCAGAGCCGACGATCACCGAACCCGATTTTGACGAAGAGCTGGCAAAGGCGAACGCGGAGGACGCAGCAAACGAAGCTGCCGCAAACGAGCCGGACGCGGACGAGGTGGACGCAAACGCGATCGC
>Ga0105044_10015261_pt1 | contig 10381 bp, 9 predicted proteins | sample MAT01_FD_78092 | JGI IMG/M metagenome (GOLD analysis project Ga0105044, IMG submission 78092) | Freshwater microbial communities from Lake Fryxell liftoff mats and glacier meltwater in Antarctica - MAT-01 | ecosystem: Environmental > Aquatic > Freshwater > Ice > Liftoff microbial mat | place...
CAGGGGCGGTGGCATCTCTGTCGCCCCTGCCGGGGCTTGACGGTTTCGCATCAGGTCCGGTGGCTGACGCCACCGGCTCATTTCCGTGGAGCCTTCGGCTCCGCGGAAGGTCCGGTTTTCAAACGTGTTCGGTCTAAGTCGTTGCTGCACTGGGATTGGATTTTTCCGGTCGAAGATGCCGAGTTTCCCAATTCTCAATGTCATCCCCGCACCAAAAATCACGCTCCGCGGGTTGGTGTTCCTCAGGATGACACCCGTGAGTTTCGGTCCACTCTCTCATGGAAGGGTAACCTCAGGCGTCGCCGGCGAATTCACCGACGCGGCGGAATTTCGCGTAGCGCTGGGCGAGGAGTTCGTCGTGGGGGATCTTGGTGAGTTCGTCGAGCTGGCGGGCGACGGCGCGCTTGAGATTGGTGATCGCGGCGGCGTGGTTTTGGTGCGCGCCGCCGAGGGGCTCGGGGATGATTTCGTCGATGAGCCGCATTTCGAGAAGGTCGCGGGCGGTCAACTTGAGGGCGGCGGCGGCCTCGGGCGCGTGCTTGCGATGCTTCCAAAGGATCGCGGCGCAGCCTTCGGGCGAGATGACGGAGTAGTAGGCGTTCTCCAGCATGAGGACGCGGTCAGCGACGGCGATGCCGAGAGCGCCGCCACTCCCGCCCTCCCCGATGACCACGGCGACGGTCGGCGTGCGGAGGACCATCATTTCGCGGAGGTTCACGGCGATCGCCTCGGAGATATGCCGCTCCTCGGCACCGAGGCCGGGATAGGCGCCGGGTGTGTCGATGAGCGAGACAAAGGGCAGGCCGAATTTTTCCGCGAGGCGCATGAGGCGAAGCGCCTTGCGGTAGCCCTCGGGGTTGGCACAGCCGAAGTTGCGCTTGATGTTTTCCTTCAGCTCGCGCCCCTTCTGGTGGCCGATGACGACGCACTTCCGCCCAGCGATCGTGGCGAACCCGCCCGGCATGGCGCGGTCCTCGGCGAAGAGCCGGTCGCCGTGCAGTTCAAGGAAATTGCTGAACGAGAGCTGGAGGTAATCGAGCGCGTAGGGCCGCGCGTTGTGCCGGGCGATCTGCACGCGCTGCCAGGCGGTGAGGTTTTCGTAAATGGTGCGTTTGGTGTCTTCGATCTTGCCCTCCATCCGGCGCACTTCGGCGTCAAAATTGATGTCATTCGCCCGCGAATGCCTTTTCAAATCGGCGAGCTTTTCCTCGAGCTCGACGATGGGTTTCTCAAATTCCAGCGGCTGAAGTTTCATGGGAGTTTATTCGAGGATCACAGGGTCGCCGTCGCTGAGCAGCGCGCCGAGTTCGGTGAGGGCGGCGGGGGTGAGGGCGATGCCTCCGTTGATCGGTTTGGAGTTGGGAGTTTCGGGGGCGTCCTTGTCGGGGAGCGGGTAGAGCGTGCAGCCGTGGATGGTGATCTCAATCCAGAATTTCGCGGTCCAAAAACCAGGTTCCGTGAAGATCGCACGCTGGCCGTCCACCCACGCGATCTTGTCCTTTACCTTGCCGCTCTGCTTGGGCAGGGGTGCCGCTTTGCGCCCGGCGGTGAGCGGTATTTTCGCATGAGCCGCGGGCCATGAATGGATGGGGTAGTGTTTGAAAAAGCGGCCTTTGTTGAGCAGCGTGACCCGGTCGCTGCGGCGGCTGATGATGACCGAAAAATCCGGCGTCACGTAGGTCAGCTTCTGGCCGATCTGGAGCTTGTCGGATTTCAGATTGTTCGACCGCATCAGCAGTTCCGGCGGGAGGAGGAGCTTCCTAGCCACACGGGTGATGACGTCCCCGGATTTCACCACGTAGGTCTGTTTCTCCGGCGCGGGCCGCGGGGAGAGAAAGATGAGGGTGTTGATGTCGCCGAGGATGTTTTTGGCTTCGTCGATCTTGCTCGATTCCGGGTAGCGCTCGACGAAGCCCGCGAGGGCCTCGCGCGCATCGAGGAGCTTGCCCGTCTGGCGCGCGGCGATGGCTTTTTCAAACTCCGGCACGGTGGGGTCGGGCGGCGGCGGCGGCGGTGGGAGCGCCTGCTCGGCCTTTAGCTCCTGCTTGGGGCGGATGATCATCTCGTACGTGACGTAGGCCCCGGAACCCAGGATGGCGATGGCGAGGACGATGAGGAAGAGGGCTTTCACGCGGGGGCAGTGGGGAAATGGATTAGTGGATTCGTGGATGGATGGGAAACACGAAGACGCGGCGCACTCATCCAAAAATCCAGTGACCGATCAATCCGCGCACCCAGCGCGCACCGCTCACAGCAGCCCGCGCTTTTTGAAATCGCCGAAGTTTCCACCAGAGGATTCCTGGATCATGTCGGCGGCAAATTTCAGAAGACAGATCTCCCAGCCTTCGTCCACGCCGTGGATGACCACGCTGAGCGGATCCTCGGAGCGCTCCACGTCCTCGCGCAGCCGGCTGAGGACTTCGTCGATCGAGCCGTGCAGCAGGTTGTCGGAGACATCCGTCTTGCGGAACTGAAAGCCGTATTTCAGCGCCGCGAGCTGCGGCGAATTCTCGCGCAGCCAGTCGGCAAAAGCCTCCGCGCGTTCGCCAAAGCCATCGAGGAGCATGCGCTGGATCTGACCCGGCGTGATGATCTGCGGGCGCTCGGCGTGCAGCCGCCCGTCGCGCACCCGCACCTGGCCGACGCTGTCCATGAGCTCGGAGACGAGGAAAAAGCGGAAGCTCGTGTCGCCAAACGTGGCGATGCGCCGCTGCGGGGCGACGACGATCTGGGTGTTCTCGATCGCATACTGGATCGTATCCTCATTGAGCATAAAGTCGGCGAAGCTACGGATGCGACGGGGGCGTGCAATGGAATCTTTCCGGCCGCGCTACCCGCGGCCAAGGACCTCTCGGATGGTGGCGAGGAGCAGGTCGAAATCGACCGGTTTGGTGAGGTGCTTGGCGAACCCTGCGTCGAGGGCGCGCCGCACGTCTTCATCCATCCCGAAGCCGCTCAGCGCGATGCCGCGCAGGCCGTGTTTCGCCGAGAGTTCGCGCATCAGCTCGGTGCCGCTGCCATCGGGCAGCCCGAGGTCGCTGACCACGAGCCGGATCGGACGGGTGAGGCCGGTGTCGTCCGGGGCGTTGGCCGCGGCTTCCGTCTCGGCCAGGCCCTGCGCGATGCTGGCGGCGACGGTCACCTGAAAACCCGCGCGGCGCAGCATGCGGGCGAGCACGGACGCCGTATCCGGGTGATCCTCGACGAGCAGCAGGTGCGCGGTCTCGGGCGCTCTGGAAGGCTCCTCCCCGTCCTTCGTGGGCCGCACGGGCGGCATCTCGACCGTTGCTGTCGCCGGTCCGGTGGCGAGCAGCATCCGAACGGTGAAAAGCGCGCCCTTTCCCTCGCCAGCGCTCTGGGCGGTGATGGTGCCGCCATGGGATTCCATGATCGCGTGGCTGATCGCCAGCCCAAGCCCAAGCCCCCCAAACTGCTGCGTGATCGCGCGGTCGCCCTGCTCGAAGGCGCCGAAAATCCGGGGCAAAAGTTCCGACGCGATCCCGATACCGGTGTCCTCGATGTCCACGGCGAGCCACTCGCGCCCATCTTCGTTTTCATGCCGCGAGCGCAGAAAAGTCTGCCCTCCGACGGGGGTGAACTTAATGGCGTTTCGCAAGACGTTCCAAAGGACCTGGGTCAGCCGCGCAGGATCGACGCGGGCGACGTGACTGCCTTCGGCGAGTTGCTCGTGGCAGAGGATCATTTTTTCCGCCGCCTCGTGCGCGCAGCACGTCTTCACGGCGTGCTCGATGATCGGGCGGATATCGACCGTCTCGAGTCTCAGTTCGAGCTTGCCCCGGACGATGCGCGTGATGTCGAGGAGGTCGTCGATGAGCCGTGCTTCGAGTTCGATGTTGCGGGCGATGGTGGCGATGTCCTCCCGCACGTCCTGCGGCAGCCGCGCATCGCCCTGGAGCGCGGAGACGAGCGCGAGGACGGGCGTGAGCGGGGTGCGCAGTTCGTGACTCAGCGTGGCGAGAAAATGGTCCTTCGCCCGGCCCGCGGCCTCGGCCTCCAGGAGGCGGCGTTCCCCGCGGACCTGCTCCATCACGCGCTCGACCGTCGGCGCGACGAGTTCGACGAAGTTCGAGGTCTTGAGGATGAAGTCGCGCACGCCGGCGCGCATCGCTTCGAGGATGCGCGCCTCGTCGCCAAATCCGGTCACGAGAATGGCGGGGACATCGCATCCCTCGGCTTGCAGGTCGCGGTAGAACTCGAGCCCGTTGAGGGGCTCCGAGAGTTGATAGTCGAGAACGAGCAAATCAATGCGCCCTGTGCCGAGCACCGCGCGCGCGCTCTCGGTTCCCGCCGCCAGTTCCACCCGGTAGCCCGCGCGCTCCAAATGCCGCCGTTGGAGCAGGGCGATCCCGGAATCATCCTCCAGCACCAGCACGGTGCCGCGCTCGTGAGGGCCGACCATTACCTATGCGCGCCCGTTCCGCGGGCGCTGAACGATTTGCAGAAAAAGCCCCAACCGCCGGATCGCATCGATGAAGCCGCCGTATTCGACCGGCTTGGTAATATAGACATTGCACCCCAATTCGTAGCACCTGTCGATTTCGCGCGGGTCATCCGTCGTCGTCAGCATGATGACGGGGATGCGGCGCGTGTCGGGGTTTGACTTGATCTGCCGGAGGGCTTCGATGCCGTCGATCCGCGGCATATTGATGTCGAGAAGGACCACGATGGCTTCGTGAAGGGCGAGGCCGTGGGAGGAGCCGTGGGTGCCGAGGCAGTCGAGGAGTTCCTGTCCGTCGCGCACGCGGAGAAAGCCATTGACGAGCCCGGCGCGTTCGAGATTGCGCTGGACGAGGCTGGCGTGGCCGTCGTCGTCTTCGGCGAGGAGAATGGTGATGGGTGGCGAGGTCATGCGGCGCGGGTGCGCACCGTAATGGATTCCTTGCGGGGAGCAACGCCCGGCAGCGGCGAGGTCTCGCGGCTGCGCGGGAGCGCCACGAAAAACGTCGAACCCTTGCCCTCCTCGGACTCCACCCACACCCGCCCGCCATGCCTTTCGACCACCCGCCGGACGAGCGCCAACCCCACGCCTTCCCCGACCGCAATATCGCCGTGCAGCCTTTGAAAAATGGCGAACACTTTCGGCAGATAAGCCGGCGCGATGCCGAGCCCGTTATCTCTCACGAAGCAGATCCGCGGACTGGTCATTCCCTCGACGGGCCGATCGACGCTTCCGATCTCGATCACGCCGGGCCGCTTCGGGTCGAGGTAGTTGACGGCATTGCCGACGAGATTGGCGAAGATTTGCTCGGTGGCCGCCGGATCGGCCCACACGGCGGGGAGCGAGTGGATCGTCACTTCCGCCGCACATTTCACGATGCTCCCGCGCATCGACGCCACGACCCGCGCGACCACGGGCGCGAGTTCCACGAGTCTCGGATGATACTCGACGCGGCCCGCGCGCGAGAGCCGGAGGAGCGCGTCGATGATGCAGGAAAGCCGCGTCACAGCCGCCTGGATGTAATGGATCGGCTCGGACACATCGCGTTCGATGATTTCCTTCGCCCGCTCGCGGGAGAGTGCGGTGAAGTCTTCGGCGAAGACTCGGCCAAGCTCGTTGCGGGCGAGCCGGAGCTCCTGGGAAAAACCCTGGAGATTCACCAGTGGAGAGCGTAGGTCGTGCGACACGCTATAGACGAACATCTCGATTTCCTGGTTCTTGTGGTCGAGGTCGAGATTTGCGCGGGCGAGGTCGGCGGCGCGGCCCTCCAGAGTCTTCTGATAGACTCGCTCCCTTCTGCGGGATGCCGCGATGTCGTCGGCCATGACGTGCAATTTTCCGTCCAGTTCCGCGATCTCGTCGCTCCCCGCAACGACGGGTGGAAGCTCTTCGCCGCGCGTGATCCGGTGGGTGTTCCCGGCGACCGTCCGGAGTCGCTCGCCGATCTCGCGGCTGAAAACGACCGCCGCCAGCGCCCCGACGGCGAAATTGAAAAGGAGGCCCAGGACGAGCAGCCAGTTTTGGAGATTGCTGGAGCGCGCGAGCTCGTCCAGCCGTTCGCGGTCCAGCTTCTCCTCGATGTTTCGGAACGCTTCGATCTTCGCGGCAAGCCGATCCATGAGGATATTGCCCTTCATATCCTTGGTTTCCTCGAGCACTCGCTGCTGTCCAACTTCGCGCATTCGCGCGGTCATGACCCTCTCGTACTCGAGCCGCGCCTGGATCAAACTGACGATCTCGGAAAACCGCGCCTGCTGGCGGGGATTGTCGCGAAGCAGAGCGGGCATGGTGACCAGGTCGGTGGCGACGAAGGCTTCCTCGCGCGCCATTTCCTCCGCGAAAATTTCCTGCCCCGTCAGGAGGTACGCACGCAGATTGCTCTGCGAGGTGAGCAGATGCTGGAGGATGGCATCGGTGTGAAGCAGAACATCCTTGGTGTGAACGGCCCGGCGCTGGGCGGCATTGTGGTCATGCTGCCGCTTCAGGAGCAGCCCGATGAACAGCGCTTGATAGAGGAGCGGCAGGGCGAGCACGAGCAGGCCTTTGCGGAGGATGGTGACGCGGCGGGGTTTCATCGTTCACAAAATCGTGGATCCGCGCGAAGTCGGGCGCATCCACTCCGGCGGGCACAAAAACGGGCGCAAGCTTCTCAGCTCGCGCCCGTCAAAGTTTGCGCGGTGAAAATCAGGCGGTGATCTCTTCGCCCACCATGTAGCGGAGGAAGCGACGGATCACGAGGGTATCGCCGAGTTCCTTGCTCTTCGCGGCGAGAAGTTGGGCGATGGTCTTGTCATCCCCTGGAGGGTTTTTGATGAACGTCTGCTCAAGCAGGCAAGAACCGCTGTAGAATTTGCCCATTTTCCCCTCAATGATTTTCTCGATGATGTTCGCAGGTTTGTCCTTGGGCACTTGATCGCGGTAGATCGCGCGCTCGCGTTCGGCGAGAGCGGCAGGGACTTGGGAGCGATCGACGCAGACGGGATTGGCGGCGGCGATTTGCAGGGTGATGTCGCGGACGAGTTGCTTGAACTCTTCCTTCGTCGCCGTCTCGTCCTTGTCGGCGCCGACCTCGACGAGCACGCCGACCTTTCCGCCGGTGTGAATGTAGGCCGCGAGCGAGCCGTGACCGGTCACCTCCACGCGCTGGCTGCGGCGGATGCGGACGTTTTCGCCAATCTTCTGCACGGCGGTGACGCGCTCGCTCTCGAGATCGACGGCGGGGTCTGCGGCGATCTTTCGCGCGATGTCGTCGGTGAAGGCGCGGAAGCTGTCGTTCTTCGCCACGAAATCGGTTTCGCAATTCACTTCAACGAGGACGCCGACTTTCGCGCCGGGCAGGATCGCCTGGGCGATGACGCCGTCCTTGGCCTCGCGATCGGCCTTCTTGGCCGCGCTGGCCGCACCCTTTTTACGGAGCACGTCGATGGCCGCTTCAAGGTCGCCGTTCGTCTCGCCGAGGGCGCGTTTGCACTCCATCAGGCCGGCATTGGTCTTTTCGCGGAGGGTCTTGACGAGTTGGGCGTCGATGACGGTGGCAGTGCTCATGGGAAGTTGAGAGTTGAGGGTTGAGAGTTGAGAGCCGCGTGATTTGGGAGAAGACGAGTGAGCTGAGAGCGCGGCTCTCAACCCTCAACTAACAACTCTCAACGAGCGCGCCCCGCGCACTATTCCGAGACGCCAGCGAGGGCTTCCTGATCTTTCTTCGTGCGGCCAGTGCTCGTCGAGACGATGGCGTCCACGAGTTTCTGGAGGACGATGCGGATCGCGCGGATGGCGTCGTCGTTGCCGGCGATGGGATACTTGATCAGGTCGGGGTCGGCGTTCGTATCGACGATGGCGACGACCGGGATGTTGAGACGGTTGGCTTCGGCGACGGCGATGCTTTCGCGCATCGTGTCGATGATGACGATGGCGTCGGGGTGCTTCTCCATGTCGCGGATGCCTTCGAGGTTGCGCTTGAGCTTCTCACCCTCGCGCTTGACCGCCGAAATCTCCTGTTTGCCCATCTTGGAATACTCGGACTGCTTATCGAGATTCTCGATATACTTCATCCGCGCGATGCTCTTGCGGATGGTTGCGAGGTTCGTGAGCGTGCCCCCGAGCCAGCGCTGATTCACGTAAAACTGTCCGCAGGCCATCGCGGCTTCTTTGATCGCCTCCTGGGCCTGTTTCTTGCACCCGACGAAGAGCACTTTCCCGCGGCGCGCGGTGATGTCGCTCAGAAACTTCGTCGCCTCGTCGAGTTGCTCCACGGTCTTGCCGAGATTGATGATGTAGATGGCGTTGCGCTTCTCGAAAATGAACGGCTTCATTTTCGGGTTCCAGCGTTTGGTCTGGTGACCAAAGTGGACACCAGCCTCGAGAAGTTCCGTCATCAGTTCAGTGGACATAGGGTGCGTGCGTGGGTTTTTTGCGGCAGAAAAAAAATGGGCGGAAGGACTAATGGGATTTCCGGCGGGGCGCAACGGGAATTTTCTGGAATCAGCGGGGCCCGGCGAGCGTCGCCGTTTTCCAGACCCACGGGATGCTGAGGGCGGCGGTGGCGTTCCAACCGAGGAAGAAGAGGCGCATCTGCCACGGAGCGTAAGGGCGCGTCCGCCAGAGGAGGCAGGCGTCGGCCGTGAAAAAGCACGCTCCTGCTACGAGTGCGGCGGCGATCCACGGGTCGCGCGCGCACTGCCACACGAGCGCTGCCTCGATGATGAGAAGCGCGATGAGCAGCACCTTGGATGGGCGGATGCCAATGGCCACCGCCGTCGTCCGGCGACCTGCGGCGCGGTCGGGCCCGATGTCCATGATCTCGCCGAAAAGGTGCGAGTGCATGGCGAAGAGTGCGCCGAAGACGAAGGTGGACCACGGAAGCTGCGGGACAGAGCTGAGCCAACTGCTGAGGACGAAAACGAGCAGGTAGCCGGTCTGGTTCAGCAGATCGAATCCGGGCCTGCCCTTGAAGCCGATGCCCGGTCCGTTGTAGAGCGCCGTGGCCGCGCAGAGTGCGGCGAACCACGCCAGCGATTTCCAGCCGACGAGCCAGACGAACGCCGCGACAAATGGCACCTGCACCAGCGCGATCGCCAGCGGCAACCGCCGCATCTGCGCAAGCGTGGGACGGGCGCCGAAAAGAAACGTGTCCTTCCGCGGATTGAGCCGGTCGGTTTCGAAATCGACGAGGTCATTCCAGCCGTAGATGAGCATGCCGAGCGGGAAGGTGACATAAAGCACGCCGAGCCAGAACGCGCCGTTGCCGAAGACCTCCCTCTGCCCGAGCGGCAGCAGGTAGAACCACACCGACGTCAGCCAGAAACCGGGCCGCGAGACTTTGAGCAGAAAGCGCAGCTCGTGGAAGAGGGGTGGCATTGATGGATTGGGGTGGCGGAAAAAAAGCGCTGTCATCCTGAACGCAGCCATTGGAGGCTTTGCGACGATGGCGGAGTGAAGAGCCGAGTCGGCGAGACAGCGCGCGGGCGAAGGCGGGCGCAATCCTGACTCTACCGTGGGCGGAGGCGGCGGGGTGATGACGGGTGTTCACTCCCACCGCCTCCGCCCATTTACAGTCAGCGGTTCTTCACTGCGTTCCGGTCGCAAAGCCTCCCGGAACTCCGTTCAGAATGACGGCAGGGTTTTGGGGCGCTGTCGCGCGGAGCGGTGCGCCCGCTTTCCTACCGCGCCGCAAACTCCGCCACGCGCGACTCGATGATCTTTGCCACGAAGCTCGTGTTATATTTTCCGCGGACAAAATCCGGGTCCCGCATGATCGCCTCCTGGAAAGGGATCGTCGTCTTGATGCCCGTGATCATGTATTCCCCCAGCGCGCGGCCCATCCGGGCGATCGCGTTGTCCCGCGTCGTCCCCGTCGCGATGACCTTCGCGATCATCGAGTCATAATGCGGCGGCACCGTGTAGCCCGCATAAGCGTGCGAATCGATGCGGATGCCCCGCCCGCCGGGCGCGTAGTAGAGCTCGATCTTCCCCGCGCACGGCTGGAAATTGCTGAACGGATCTTCCGCATTAATCCGGCACTCGATCGCGTGATACTTCCGCTTCGCATTGTGCATGTACTGCGACAGCGGCTCTCCCGCCGCGATCTTGATCTGCTCCTTCACCAGATCCACGCCATACGCCTCCTCCGTGATGCAATGCTCCACCTGGATCCGCGTATTCATCTCCATAAAGTAATAGTGCCCCTTGTCATCCATCAGACACTCGATCGTCCCTGCGCCCACATACCCCACATCCTTCGCCAGTCGCACGCAGTCGTCCCCCATTCGGTCCCGAATCTTATCCGTCATGATCGGCGAAGGCGTCTCCTCGATGATCTTTTGATTCCGCCGCTGCATCGAGCAATCCCGCTCCCCCAGATGCACCACTTCCCCGTGCATATCCGCCATGATCTGAAACTCGATGTGATGCGGATTCTCGATC
>Ga0105044_10015262_pt1 | contig 10381 bp, 4 predicted proteins | sample MAT01_FD_78092 | JGI IMG/M metagenome (GOLD analysis project Ga0105044, IMG submission 78092) | Freshwater microbial communities from Lake Fryxell liftoff mats and glacier meltwater in Antarctica - MAT-01 | ecosystem: Environmental > Aquatic > Freshwater > Ice > Liftoff microbial mat | place...
CGGCGCGGGTACGGCGGGCTAGGTCGACCAGGACGACCGGTTCGCGGCTGGGCAGCAGCGCCGGTGCGGGGACGGCGATGGGCCGATCACCTTCGGGGCCGGCCAGCAGGTCGGACAAGGTCAGCCGCGCCGCCAGCAGCAGCTGACCAGCCTGGATGACGTTGAGCTCGGCAGTGCTGTTCTCCAGCGCGACGCGCAGGGTGTCATTGCGCGTGGCCAAGCCGGCATCGACCCGGGCTTTGGTATCCGACAGGGTCTTCTCTGACACTTGGCGGCGGCGCAGGGCGGCCTCGCGGCCTCGCTCGTACAGCAGGATGTCGAGATAAGCGGCGACCACTTCATAGGCTAGCGAGCGGCGCAGCTCGGCAGCATCTTGGCCCACCGCCTGGGCGTTTCGCGAGGCGGCGCGCACCCGCGGATAGGCCGCGGCGTCGAACAGCAGCAGCTCCAGACGCAGTTCACCGGTGACATTTTTCGAAGGCTCTGCCGACCAGGGGCCACCGGTGGTCTGGCTGGTGTTGCCGTAGGTGCCAAAGGCGCTGAGCTGGGGCAACAAGGCCGCCACGGAAGCGCGCCGGTTCGCCTCGGCCCGGTCCATGCGCGCCCGGGCGATGGCGACCGTCTCGTTGCGTTGCAAGGCCAGGCGGATGGCCTCTTCCAGACCCAAGGCAGCGCCCGTGCCGGTGGTCGCGGCCACCGTCGCCGGCAGCGTCGGCGGGACCACGCCTGGTTCGGCAGCGATCAGGGGCAGGGCAGCGAGGGCAGCGACGAGCAGGCGGTGGATCATAACGGATTCCCGGAGGGCGGTATGGTGCAGGCACGTTCGTGCCCGTCCAGCTCCCGCGCCAAGCGGCCCGGCTCACTTACAAACGGTGCGGCCACCAGCCACAGGCACGGGGTGACCAGCAGGGACAAGGCCGTACCTATGGCCATGCCGCCGACCACGACGATGCCGATGGCGCGCATGCTCTCGGAGCCGGCACCGCTGGCCAGGACCAGCGGGATGGCCCCGGCGATGGTGGCCAGGGAGGTCATCAGGATCGGACGGAAACGCACCGCCGCCGCTTGCGCCGCCGCCTCGGCCGGGGTCAGGCCACGCTCGCGTAACTGATTGGCGAACTCGACCAGCAGAATGCCGTTCTTGGCCACCAGGCCGACCAACAGGATCAGGCCGACCTGGGCATAGATGGTGAGCGGTTCGCCGGCCAGTCGCAAAGTAAGCAGGCCGCCACCCAGGGCCAGGGGCACGCTGGCGAGGATGACCAGAGGATGGACCCAGCTCTCGAACTGGGCCGCCAGCACCAGAATCACCACCGCCAAAGCCAGGCCCAGGATCCAGGCCTGGCCGCTGCCGCCGCTGCTGTCGTTGAAATCCCGGGCTTGGCCGACCCAGGTCCAACCGGTGCCGGCGGGTAGTTCGGCAGTGATGACCTCAGCAACCTGGGCCATGCATTCGCCTAACGTGGTGCCCGGCTGCCGCAGCACCGAGACGGTCACCGCCGAGCGACGATCCAGCCGCGGCAGGACGCGGGCCACCCCGACCTCACTGCGCCGCACCAAGGCCGCCAGCGGCACCAGGCTGCCGGTCACGCCCGAGCGCACTAGGATGCGATCAAGGGCGTCGGGCGCGTCGCGATCGCCGGCCACCGCCTGCAGGATCACATCATAGCTTTCGCCCCGGTCTTCCCAGGTGGTGACCGCCGGCTCGGCATACAACAGCGACAACGCCTCGGCCACCTCGCCGGCGCTGACCCCCGCCTGGGCGGCGCGGTCCCGATCCAGCTCGATGCGCAGCTGTGGCCGGCTGTCATCGGCGTCATTGAAGATCCTGCTGAACCGGCTGCGCCCCACCGGCGTGGCCATCAGCGCCTCCTGCACGCGCGTAGCCAGGGCGCGGGCTGACGCCTGGTCTTCAGCCTGCATGGCGAACTGCAGATCCACGCCGGCATCGCGCTGGCCGAAACTTGGGGGATTGCCCACCAATACGCGCGCCCCGGGCACCGTGGCGACCTGACGCTGCAGCGCGGCCACCACGGCCTGCTGGCTGACCGTGCGTTCTTCCCAGGGCCGGAAGCGCACGATCAACATCGCGCCGTTGACCGCCCCGGGCGAAGTGAATGAGGGCAACGAGACCAGCACCCGCTCCACCGGTCCGCCGGGTCCGGTGAAGGGCGTCAGCAGCGCGGACACCGCCTCCACCTGCCCGCTGGTGTACGCCAGGGTCGAGCCCTGGGGCGCTTCGATCTGGATGCGCACCACGCCCTGGTCCTCGATGACCCGCTCGCTGGGCGTGATCAGCCCCATCCAGACGGTGCCCACCAGCAGCAGCGCCGCCCCGCCGAGGACCCAGTACCGGAGCCGCAGCGCCCGGGCCAGCACCCGTGCAAAACCAGCCGACAAGGCGTCCTGCGCCGCGGCCAGTGCGCGGCTGATCCGTCCGGGATTGGCGTCATGGCTGAGCAGCCGGGCCGCCAGCATCGGTGTCCACCACAACGCCACCACGCCCGAGAAGGCCACGCACGCCGCCAGGGTCAGCCCGAACTCGCGAAATAATCGGCCAGTGGTGCCGGGTAACATCGCCACCGGCACGAAGACGGCGATGAGCACCAGGGTCGTGGCGATCACGGCGAAGCCCACCTCGCGGGTACCGCGCGCCGCCGCCAGCAGCGCCGGCTCGCCCAGCTCATGCCGGCGATGGGCGTTTTCGAGCACCACGATGGCATCGTCCACCACCAGGCCGATGGCCAGCACGAAGGCCAACAGGGTCAGCATGTTCAACGAAAAGCCCAGGGCCGCCATCGGCATCAAGGCCGCCAGCAACGATACCGGGATGGCCAGGGCCGGAATCAGGGCCGCGCGCCAGCCGCGCAGAAACAGCAAAATCACCACCACGACCGCCAGCACCGCTTCGACCAGGGTGGTCACCACCTTCTGGACCGCCGCCCTGATGAAGACCGATTCGTCGAAGGCGTTGTTGACGCTGACGTCAGTCGGCAGAGTGGCCGCCAGGCGCTTTACCGCGGCGCGCACCCCATCGCTGACCGCGAGGGTGTTGGCCGTGGATTGGCGCACGATCCCCAAACCGACTGCCGGCTGGCCATCGATCATGAACAGGCTGCGGTCGTTGGCCGCGCCGACCTCGACGGTGGCGACCTCGCCCAGACGCACCGGCTGGGCGCCACCACGCAGCACCAGCGAGCGGAAGCTTTCCGCATCCACCGGCCGGGTCGCGGCGCGCACCGACAGCTCGCGGGTCTGCGAGGTGATCAGCCCGGCGGGCAACTCAAGGTTCTCGCGCCGCAGCGCTACTGCCACCTCGTTGGGCGTCAGGTCGCGCGCTGCCAGGGCCGCCGCGTCCAGGCGCACGCGCATGGCCGGCAAACGCTCACCGGCGACAATGACCCGGGCCACGCCGGGCACCGCCGCCAGGGCATCAACCATGGTGCGGCGCGCCAAGTCGGTGAGGTCAAGCTGACTCCGGCTGGCCGAGCTGGTCACGCCGAACCACATCACCGGTCGGCTGTCGGCCGAGGCCTTCTCGACCACCGGTTCGTCAGCCTCGACGGGCAAGCGACCCCGCACCCGCGCGACCTCGGCGCGCACATCGGCGGCAGCTTCGGCGATGCCGCGGTCCAGCGAGAACTCCACCGTCACCTGGCTGCGGCCGTCGAAGGACGACGAGGTCACCCGGCGCAGGCCCGGCACGCCGGCGATGGCGGACTCGATCTTGCGCGTCACATCGGCTTCGACCACCGCTGCCGCGGCGCCGCGGAATTCAGTGCGGATGCTCAGTTCGGGCGGATCGATGGCTGGATATTGCCGCACCGCCAGGGTCGGCAGTACCATCAGGCCCAGCACCACCAACAGCAGATTGACCACCGTGGCCAGCACCGGCCGGGTGACGGCGAGATCACTGAAGCGCATCAGCGACCCCCGGCCGGCAGCACCGTGGTGGCCGATACGGCAGTATTGGGCCGCAGGAATTGCAGACCCCGGATGACCACCGGAGTGCCGGCAGACAGACCCGAGCTGATCTCGATGCGGCCCTGCTGACGCTGGCCGGGGACAACTTTCACCGGCCGCGCCACAGCGCCGGTGGCGGTTTCGGCTACCGTCCACACCTGCGCGGTGGTGCCACGCAACTCCAGCGCCTCTTCAGGCACCACCACCGACAGACGCTCGGAGAGAACCACCTCGACCCGGACGGCGGTACCGGCGGGCAAGGATCCCGCGGGGATGCGCGCGAATACGCCCAGCTGGCGCGTGCCCTGGTCGATACGCGTATCTACCGCCGATACCGCTCCGGCAATGATCCGACCGGTGACGACAACCCGCACTGCCTGCCCGACCGCGATGGCCGCGGCCTGGGCCTCGGGCACGGCGAAGACCACCCGCATCGGGCCTTCGGCTTGGATGGTGGTGACCGCTTGGCCCGCCCCCAGCCAGGCCCCGGTGGCGACCGCAGTGAGGCCCACCCGCCCGTCAAAGGGAGCGCGCAAGATGCGATCATTGCGGCGGGCCTGGCTCAACGCTTGCCGCGCCACCGCCGCCGCCAGGGCGGTGCGGGCTTGATCCAAGACCCCCGCTTCCGCCACGCCGCGCTCCACTAGGGGCGCCAATCGACGTACATCCAGGTCGGCCTGCGCCACCGCCGCAGCAGCTTCCGCCAGCGCTGCATCCTGGCTGGCATGATCCAGCTCCACCAGGATCGCACCGGCGGCCACGCGCATGCCCGCGACCAGATGGACCGCAGTTACCGGCCCGCTGTCACGGGGACTCAGGGCGACCTCGTCCCAGGCCTGCACCGTCCCGATGGCCGTGACCTGCTCAGCCAGGGTGGCCGAGGCCGCCGCAGCCACCACCACCGGCGTGGGCGGTGCAACCGCAGCCACGAGCCCGGTGGACGACGGCTTGCCGCAGCCAGCCAGCACGAGACCCAGGAAGACCACGACGACGACGTGAGGGCTCTGGTGCATGGCGGCATGATGCGGCCCCGCCAGCGGACGCCAACCGACGATTTGCCATCACCCGGTTAGACTGCCGCTCGGCCCCCCCTCACCAGGCCACCCGGGCATTCAGCCGTAGACCCAGGCTGCCATTGGCCTGCATGTACTCACCGACCTCGCCGGCCGAGTTGGTGACGGTGGCGCCGCCGATGGGGATCCAATGGTCGTACACCAAGCTGAAGCCATAGCTGGGTGCATTCTTCTTCAACGTTGACGGGGCGAAGGCCACGCGGATGCCGACGCTGCCCTGGAGCACCGGGCTGATCGCCTCATCATCAGCGAAGGTCGGATCGGGACCGTCCGAGGAAACCCGCTCTTCGCGCACGCCTACGCAACCGGTCACGAAGGGGCTGACACTCATACCGGGGCCGGATTCGATGAAGCGGTAATCGAGGCCCACCAGGGGCTGGCGGGTCACGACGGTATTGTGGTACCAGCCATCACCAGGGTAACGGCCGAAGCGGTAGTCGGCGACCACGGCCAGCTGCTTGCCACCCAGGTCGGTGACCCATTCCGGCTGCCAGCGGTACTGCACGCCGAGGCTGTAGCCATGGTACACGCTGAGCAGGCCTTCGACTTCGGCCATATGCGCCGGTTCACGCCGACCGGGGCTGCGGCCCCATTGCCAGCCGATCTTGCCGACGGTGCCCTCGTCGCTCAGATTCCAGCCCCCTTGCAAGTACCAGCCACCGGCGCTGGCCCCATAGGTGAACCAGGTGCCGGTCTCATTACCGCTGACCGCGCCTGCGGTGTCGTTGGGCGCCGTGCCCGCCGTCAGGGCCTGCATCACCCCGATCTGGGCGTGGGCGTCCATGCCGATCAGCACCAGATTGGCGCCGAACGATCCCAAGACTTCGCCCCCGGTGGTGCCCAAGGTGGTGCCCTCAAGCAGCACGCCGATCTGGCCGGGACGCAGGAAGGGCAGATCCACCAGTCCAGGTGGCGCCGCATCGGTCCACAGCCATTCCGCATGCGCGTAACCGACCCCCTCGACGGCCGACTCATCGTCGGGCATGTCGATGCGGCGGAATTCCAGGGCGTCATGCCACACGTTCTGCAATTGTTGGCCGCCCAAGGCCCCGGTCAGGCGCAGGCCGCCGCCGGCGGACAGCCAAAGCTTGGCCCCCGCGCCGGCCGCCACACCATCCAGGGCCAGATAGCCCAGGGTCGCAGTCAGCTGATCGGTACGCTCTGGCGTGTCGTCATAGCGGTCGGTGAGCATGCTGTAGTCGATCGCCACCAGCCAGCTTTCGAGATTGAGCCCGAGATTGAAGGCATTGGTGCGGAAGTCGTCGGTGTTCTCGCCGAATTCTCCGCCGTAAGAGTCGTTGCTCCAGCCCACCCAGACGCTGGGCGGGGTGCCCGGGCGCGGCGCATCCGGCACCCCGGCTATGGCGCCCAGGGCGGCGGGAGCCAGGGCGGCAACCAGCAGCAATACGCGGACGGGCGGGATGACCATGGCAGGCTCGGCACAGGCAAGACCCCCCTGCGGAAACGCAACGAAGGTGTTGCGGGTAGGCTGGGCCAGCGACAAAAATGATGGTCCGGTGCGCCGGACAGCTCAATATACCTCATCCCGGCGAGGTCCGCAAATACCTGTTTTGAATGTGGTTATGTCACAAGATTAAACACGCATCGACGCGCACCTGGCATTGCAAGAGGCGATCCGCGACGCCCGTGGCATCCTGCCACGGCCGGTTCTCCCCTTGTCCCGGGTGGATGACGCAGACTGCCACACCTCATCCATGGGTGCATTTCGACTCGTAGCGTTGCACCACCACGCCCGACCAGAGCATGCCGACCTTCCTATGAGCGAAATCCCCGTCATCGAAGTCCGCGGCGCCGCCGAGCACAACCTCAAGTCCGTCGACTGCGACCTGCCCAAGAAGTCATTGGTGGTCTTCACCGGCCCGTCCGGCAGCGGCAAGTCCTCGCTGGCCTTCGACACCATTTATGCCGAGGGCCAGCGCCGCTATGTGGAGTCGCTCTCCGCCTATGCCCGGCAGTTCCTCGGCCAGCTCGAAAAGCCCAAGTACGAGTCGATGCGCGGCCTCTCGCCGACCATCGCCATCGAGCAGAAATCGGCGTCGAAAAATCCGCGCAGCACCGTCGGCACCATCACCGAGGTGCACGACTACCTGCGCGTGCTGTGGGCCCGCGCCGGCACCCAGCACTGCCATCAGTGCAACGCCGCGGTCGGCCGCCGCAGCCAGGATGAAATCGTCGACGCCGTGCTGAAGCTGGGCGATGGCACCAAGCTGCTGGTGCTGTCACCCAAGATCGGCGATCGCAAAGGTGAACACATCGACGTGCTTGATCGCGCAAAAAAGGCTGGCTTCGCCCGCGTGCGCATCGATGGCAAAGAGATCGCCCTCGACCAGCCCCTCCCCCCGTTGAACAAGAAGGTGAAGCACCGCATCGATCTGGTAGTCGACCGCCTGATCCTCAAGGACGGCATCAAGGAAAGGCTGAGCGATTCGGTGGAAACCGCCCTGCGCGAGGGTGAGGGCAAGATGATGGTCGCGGTGCTGGGCAGCGAGGCGCAGGAACTGTTCTTCTCGGAACACAACTACTGCCACACCTGCGACCTGTCCTTTCCCGACCTGGAACCCAACTCCTTCAGCTTCAATTCCATCACCGGCGCCTGCCCGGCCTGCAATGGCCTGGGCGGCACCAGCCAGGTGGACCTGGGCAAACTGATCGACAACGACCTGTCGATCAACGACGGCGCGATCCGCGTGTGGGGCGCCCTGGGCGACGGGGACCGCACCGCCTGGCACGTCGAATACCGCCGCAACGTCCTCGACAAGCTCAAGGTCGACCTGGACAAGGCCTGGAAGAAGCTGCCGGAAAAATCGCGCAATCTGGTCCTGCACGGCACCGAAGAGCGCCTCAAGGTCGGCTGGGCCACCACCAACAGTTCAGGCACCTTCAACACCAAGTTCGACGGGGTGGTCGGCTGGCTGACCCGCACCATGGCCGAGTCGGATGGCGATGGCCCCAAGGATCGCATCGCCCAGTACTTCAGCACCCACCGCTGCGCCGCCTGCGACGGGGCCCGCCTGCGCCCGGAATCCCGTGCGGTGAAGCTGGGCAAGCGCACCCTGTCCGAGGTCAATCACAGCACCATCGCCGACGCCAGTGCCTTCTTCGCCGCCTTGCCGCTGACCGGTGGCGCAGCGCAGATCGCCGCCGGCGTACTACGCGAGGTGCAAGCCCGGCTGCGCTTCCTTATCAATGTCGGCCTCGACTACCTCACCCTCGACCGGTCCGGCCCGACCTTGTCGGGCGGCGAGGCCCAGCGCATCCGCCTGGCCAGCCAGATTGGCAGCGAACTCACCGGCGTGCTGTACGTGCTCGACGAACCCAGCATCGGCCTGCATCAGCGCGACAACGTCAAGCTGATCGACACGCTCAAGCATCTGCGTGACATCGGCAACTCGGTAATCGTGGTCGAGCACGACGAGGACACCATCCGCTCCGCCGATCATCTGGTGGACTTCGGCCCCGGGGCCGGCGAGCACGGCGGCCGTATCGTCTATAGCGGCCCGGTCGCGGGCATCACCACGGTCGAAGGCTCGATCACCGGCGACTACCTCTCGGGCCGCAGATCCATCGCCGTACCCGCCACGCGGCGACCCGGCAATGGCAAGCGCCTGGTCGCCGAAGGCTGCCGCGCCAACAACCTCAAGGACCTGACCCTGGGCATCCCCCTGGGCACGCTCACCTGCATCACCGGGGTCAGCGGCGCGGGCAAAAGCAGCTTCCTCAACCACATCCTGTATCCGGCCCTGGCCAATCACTTCAACGACGCCACCGAAGAGGTCGGCCCGCACCGGCGCATCACCGGGCTGGAGCACATCGACAAGGTCATCGCCATCGACCAGCAGCCGATCGGCCGCACCCCGCGCAGCAATCCCGCGACCTACACCAAGGTCTGGGACCACATCCGCAACGTCTTCGCGGAAACCCGCGAGGCCAAACTGTTCGGCTATGGCCCCTCGCGCTTCACCTTCAATGTGAAGGGAGGACGCTGCGAGGCCTGCGAAGGCGATGGCGTGCGCAAAGTCGAGATGCACTTCCTGGCCGACGTCTACGTGCCCTGCGAAGTCTGCCACGGCAAGCGCTTCAACGAGCAGACCCTGCGGGTGGCCTACAAGCACAAGCACATCGCCGACATCTTAAACATGCCGGTGGCCGAGGCGATCCAGCATTTCGCCGTGCACCAGCCCATCGCCCGCGTCCTGCAGACCATGGTCGACGTCGGCCTCGACTACCTGCGCCTGGGCCAGGCCGCGACCACCCTCTCGGGCGGCGAGGCGCAACGCATCAAGCTCTCGCGCGAGCTGGCCAAACGCGGCACCGGCAAGACCCTCTACATCCTGGATGAGCCCAGCACCGGCCTCCATTTCGAGGACGTGCGCAAACTGTTGGAAGTGCTCACCCGCCTGGTGGAGCAGGGCAACAGCGTGGTGGTGATCGAACACAACCTGGACATCATCAAAACCGCCGACTGGATCCTGGACCTTGGCCCAGACGGCGGGGCCAAAGGCGGCCAGCTGATTGCCGAAGGCACCCCCGAGCAGGTGGCCCGGGTCCAGGCCAGCCATACCGGGCGGTTCCTCAGCGGGATGCTGGGGAAATAAGCTGGGCGGCTGGCCAGGACCAGCCTTGCCCACCATTTCGCACATGGGTTTCAATCATTAATGCATATCAGGATCATCTAGTCCCTTAGATGCTGCACGTTCGAAGTTGACGGCCATCATCACCACCATGCATCAGGTGCTGCGCAACGATCGGCTGTCCCCAATTGTCCACCGCCTGGTGCTCGTTGCGCCGCGCATCGCCGCCAAGCGTCAGCCTGGTCAATTCGTCATGGTGCGGCTGGGGCCGGGACATGAACGCATCCCCCTGACCATCGCCGATGCGGATCCTAGCGCTGGCACCATCAGTCTGGTGATCCAAGCGGTGGGGCTCAGCACCCGGGCGCTGGTCGCCCTGCAACCCGGCGAGGCCATCCGCGACATCGCCGGACCGCTGGGACGCGCCACTGATCTGATCGAGAGCGGTCGGGCGGTGTGCGTCGGCGGCGGCGTGGGCACCGCAGTGGTCTACCCCATCGCCCAGGCCCTGCGGGCGCGTGGCGTCGAGGTCATCAGCGTGATTGGCGGCCGGACCGCCGAACTGGTCATCCTCCGAGAAGAACTGAGTCGCCTGGGCAGCTGCCGGGTCTGCACCGACGACGGCAGCCTGGGCCATAAGGGCGTGGTCACCGAGCAGGTGAAGAATCTGATGGAGGCCATGTCGGTGCAGGCCGTCTATGCGGTGGGCCCGGTGCCGATGATGCGCGCGGTATCCGACCTGACCCGTTCCTA
>Ga0105044_10015263_pt1 | contig 10380 bp, 9 predicted proteins | sample MAT01_FD_78092 | JGI IMG/M metagenome (GOLD analysis project Ga0105044, IMG submission 78092) | Freshwater microbial communities from Lake Fryxell liftoff mats and glacier meltwater in Antarctica - MAT-01 | ecosystem: Environmental > Aquatic > Freshwater > Ice > Liftoff microbial mat | place...
AACGTCGAAGGACCAAGGACCAAGGACCAATGTCCAAGGAACCCCCAAGGGCGAATCCCCAATCCGCGGATAACTCCGCGGGGCCGCCCCGAGCTTGGGCGTTTTCGTTTCCTTGGTCCTTGGTCCTTGGTCCCTTGCCCTACCTGCCGTCGCGTACCGTGCAGGACACGCTTTAGAGCGCGGTCGGTCGGAAAATCTTCGTGGACCCCGTTACTGGGTCGATCTGCAGGGTAAAGAAATTCGGTGGCGGCCCGACTTGCCCGCCTTTCGTCGATTGGCGTTCGTTGATGCCGTGCAAGGTGATGAACCAGAGCGCCGTCGCGCCGAGCGTGGTGGAGCCATCGGGCATGAAGCGGAAAGAGACAAACTCGTACTGGCGCTGGATGCCCTTGGGGAGTTCCGGCAGGGAGATGTGGTAGGGATCTTTCTGCGCGAAGTCCGCCGGCACCTTGATCGGGCCGCGGTCGAGCAAGGAGGAGATGCCGGAGTCGGGGGTTTCGCGATTCGCCGAGAGCATTACCGAATTTGGAAACTCCTCGATTTTCCCCACGGGAATGCCGGCCCCCGCCGGGATGATCTCGAAGAGCTGCATGGCGCGGAATTTTCCGAGGGTCGGATTCGTCACGTCTTCGCCTGGGGAATCTGGATCGCCGTAGCGATAGAAGCGCACTTCGATGATGGTGTTGCGGCTGAGCGCGAGCTGGCGGGCGAGGTTGATCTGATCGACGAGGAGCTGGGAAGACTGCGTGAGACTCGACCCCTGCAGCAGGGAAGTGACGGCCGGAACCGAAAAGGCCGCGATGATCGCGAGCACGGAGATCACGACCACGAGTTCGATGAGCGAGAAGGCGCGAGTGCGCAGAGAAGAGATGGACATCGGGAGAAGCGAGGGGGGTTTTCGAGAGTGGAGCATCTTTACAATGTATTGGCAATGGCCTCGGCATTCGGAGGCTGCGGGATTCGAGAACGATGGGGCTGGCGACGGGGTGGGGATTTCGGTTATGGGAGTCGGACTTCGCTCCCGTCTGCCTCCAGCTCACCTGCGCCCTGGCGCCCTCCACCGTGGAACTCCTGACCATCTCCGATCTGAAACGCGCCGCGGCGGCGGACCGCACGGTGGCGCGGCTGCATGTGCAGGTCGCCGCGCTCACGCGGAAGGAGACCAAGGACGGGAAGCCTTATTGGGAGCTCGCGGCGGCCGATGGCGACGGGAAGATCACGCTCCGGGCCTGGAGTGACGGGCCGGCTTTCGCGCTCTGCGAGCAGCTCGCTCCCGGGGCCTTCATCGAGGTCGCGGGGGAATTCGCCACCAGCCCGGCCTTTGGGGTGGACGCGCGAGGGTGGACGGCGCGGGAGCTGACGCCGGAAGAGCGCGAGGCGGTGCTCGGCGGGTCGGAGGCGATCCGCGCGCGGCAGGCCGCGGACTACGAGCACATCGCGGCGACGATGAGCGCGCTGGGCGATCCGCGGCTGCGGACGCTGGCGGCGCTTTTTCTGGAGGAGTACGGCGAGCGTTTCCGCCGGGCGGCGGCGGCGCGGGGGAATCATCATGCGCGCCGCGGCGGGCTGGTGGAGCATGTGGCCCAGATGATGCGCAGCGCCGCGGCGATCGCGGGAGCGTATCCGGTCCTCCATGGCGACCTGCTCCTCGCCGGGGTGCTCTTTCACGACTGCGGCAAGCTCTGGGAAAATGGGCTGCCGGCGGACGGTTTTGTGATGCCTTTCGACGAGCTGGGCGAGTTGCTCGGCCACATCACCATCGGCATCGAGGTCGTGAACCGGCTCTGGCACCGGGTGCTCGCCACGCCCGGGGCCGAAGGGTGGAAGACGCTCACCCCGCGGAGCGAGGACGTGCGGCGGCACCTGCTGCACCTGCTGGCGGCGCATCACGGCGAGCTGCAGTTTGGTTCACCCGTGGTGCCCAAGACGCCCGAGGCCTGGGCGCTGCACTATGTGGACAATCTCGACGCGAAGATGGAGATGATGGCCGCCGCGTACGGCAGCGCGAAGGTCCTCGCCCCGCGCATCCGCGAGCGCGCCTGGCCGCTCCCGGGCAATCTCGTCCTGCCGCTCGGGCACCAGGAGCCGCCGGCGTAGTCGGGAAGTCGCGCGGCGGGCGGGAGTCGGGATTTCGCCTTGGAGAAAGGCGGCGTCTGGGCCAGCCTCGCGACCGAATTTTTCACCGGTGCTTTCATGAGTTCCGTCACGATTTTTTACCCCAGGGGTTGGTCCGCGCTTTTGTTCGCGGTGCTGAGTCTCTCCGGCGCGCTCCCCGCGGCGCGAGGTGAGCCCTTCCCGCTGTCCACGATCCTCGGGCAGGATCGCGCCCGGGCCCGGCTGGATCTGCTCGGGTGGGATGCGACCGCCGAGTGCTTCCTCGTGGCGCTGGCGACCGGGCATCGCCCGCTCATCGACCTCTGCCTCGACGCCGGTTCGCCCGTGGATCTGCCCGATGCGGAGGGCCGGACGCCGCTGGTCCTGGCGCTGCTGCGCAAAGACTGGACGCTGGCCAAGCGGCTCATCGATGCCGGGGTCGATGTGGCCCGGGCCGATGCGCAGGGCACGACGCCGGCGATGCTCGCCGCGCTCGGCGGACAGGTCCGGCTGCTCCAGATACTCATCGACCGGCGGGCTCCGCTCGACGCGCTGGATGCGCAAGGCCACCTCGCGCTGCACTACGCGATCGTCGGACGGCAGCGCGAAACCTTTGACCTGCTGATGCAGGCCGGGCCGATCCCGTGCGCTTCCTGCGGGGACGGGGCCGGCCTGCTCGGCCACGCACTCCAGGTGGGGGACTGGATGATGATCGAGAAGCTGCTCGCCGAGATCGATGGCCAGCTCATGTGGAGCGAGTGGTCGCTCGCGGCGCTGCTCGACGTTGTCTCCGGCGGCGATCGTGAGCGCGCGCGCTGGCTCGTGAAGAAGCACGCCGAACCGCCGCCAGGCACGGTGGGTGGGCAACCGCTGCTGGCCTACGCGATCGCGCGGGACGACCTCACGCAGCTCCGCACGCTCATCGACTGCGGGCTCGATCCGAATGTCCCGCTGCGCCAGGTGCCCGATGAGGAATTCCGCAAGCTGGTCGCGTCGAGTTTCGTGCGCTTCTTCGTGGATAAGGAGCCGGGCTTCACTCCGCTGATGCTGGCTGCGGCGATGAAGCGCGAAGAATGCGTGCAGCTCCTGCTCGAAAAAGGTGCGGATCGCCGGGCCTACACCCGCGGCAAGTCGAGGCTCATCGCGCTCTACTTTGCCGCCTGGGCGGACAGCCCGGAGTGCGTGCAGCGACTCATCGGCGCGGTGCCCCCGCGCGAATCGCTCCGCATCGAAATCTCGCTCGATGCGCAAAAGGCCGAGCTGCTCCGCGACGGCGTGCCGATCTTTACCGCGCCGATCTCCAGTGGTCGCAAGGGCTTCGCCACGCCGACCGGCGACTTCGTCATCACCGACAAACATCGCGACCACCGATCCTCCATTTATCAGGAGGCCAGGATGCCCTACTTCATGCGGCTGAGTTGTCGCGACTTCGGCCTGCACGAAGGGGCTCTCCCCGGTCGTCCGGCTTCGCACGGGTGCGTGCGTCTGCCGGGGGCGGCGGCGCGCAAGCTCTTCAAGGAAGTGCCGATCGGCACCTGGGTGAGCATCCGGCGGTAGAGCGGCGCTACTGCGCGGCCAGGGGGCGTCCGCGGGGTGGGTGCTCGACGAAGAAGGCGGCGAAATCGATCACGCACATCGTCCCGTAGCCGGCATGCGGGCCGACGGCGACGCCGGCCACGGCGAGGGCTGGGTTCAGCAGATTCTTGCGGTGGCCGCGACTGCGCACGCCGGCGTCCACGAGCTGGGTGATGACGATCGCCCGCGCGCTGCGCGTGCCGTAGCAGATATTCTCCGCGCCGGTGCCGGAGCGCCGGCCGTAGCGATCCATGCGGCTCCACGGGGAGGAAAAGCCCGCACCGCGATGGCCGCGGGTGCCGGGCGGGCCGCTCTGGGCGACATGGAGCGCGGCCGCCGCGGTGAGCCCTGCGGACTCCTGGAGCGGGGGCACGGGCGCCATGCGTTCGAGGTGGCGGATCGCCTCCTGGGTCGCGCTGCGCACACTGGCGCTGCGGGTGCGCGAGAGATCCGCGGCCAGGATTTGCGCGTAGGTCTGTGGCTGGGTGCGGGCGAGATTGATCTCGGCCAGCACCGCCGCCGCGGCCGGGTCATCCGCCCATGCGGCATCGAGGGCCAGGAGCAGGCAGAGGCAGAGCCGGACGAGGTCGCGCATGCGCGACTCTCCAGCAGCGCCGGTGCCATTCGTGTGGGCGCCGCCGGCGCGAGAGCGGCGCGGGCCTCAGTGCGCCGTGAGCCGGATGTTCCGAAACCACGTCTCGTCCCCGTGCTCGGTGAGCATGATGCGGCCTTTGCCGGGAGCGAAGCCGTCCTTGTTCTTGAACTTGCTTGCGGCGATGAGCGTCGGCCACTCGGGCGATTTCGTGTCGGCTGCGACCGCGAGGCGGCCATTGAGCCAGTGCTCGATCTTGCCGTCCTGGACCACGATCTTGCTCGTATTCCATTCGCCGGCAGGCTTCGCGGCTTTGTCTTTGGCCGGTTCCTTGAGGTCGTAAATGGACGCCGTGGCGTGCGAGCCGCCTTTGATCCCATCGGGATGTTTTTCGTCGTCGATCATCTGGTACTCGATGCCGAGCCACTCCTTGCCGCCGACTTTCGTCACCCAGTACTTGATGCCGTTGTTCCCGCCCGGCGCCACCTTCCACTCCCACTCGAGGACGAAGTTTTCGTATTCGTTCCTGGAAATCAGGCTGCCTCCGCCGGCGCCCTGAAGGTGGATGGTGCCGTCGCTTTCCGCGGACCAGCCGCCGGAGGGCGCGGCGTCTTTGGTGTCGGTGAAGTCGGCGAGGGTCAGCGGGACGGAGTCCGCGGCGCAAAGGATGGGGCTGAAGACGAGGGCGGAGGCGAGGAGGAGGAAACGCATGGGAGGAGTAGAGGGAGAGGTCCAACTGTGGGCCGGACTTTCCCCCGGGTGCAATCCCGGAAGGGCGGGGCTGTCGGGCTCACCGCACCCCGTCGAGGCTGCGCCAGCGGGGTTTGGGGGTGGGGGCGGCGGCCGGGTTGGGAGCGGCGCTTTTTTTGGCCGTGCTCGTCTTCACCGGCGTCGCGCGGCGGACGGTGGGCGACTCGGGCGCGTACTCCGGCTCGGGGAGCGGGGGGAGGTCGCCCTCGAACTTCAGGCGCTCGGCGTCGGTGAAGGAGCGCCCGGAGAGTTCCGTCCGGCTCAGCTCGTCGGCGCTCACGCGTTCGATGCTGGCGGGAGTGTTCACGATCGTCGGGGTGAGGAAGATCATGAGTTCGCGCTTTTGGTCGCTCTTGATGGTGCGGCGAAAGGGGAAGCCGAGGATCGGGATGTCGCCGAGGATGGGCACCTTTTGCACCGAGTCCACCTTCTGCGTCTCCATGAGCCCGCCGATGACCACGGTCTTGCCATTGGGCGTCACGACCACGGTCTCGGCGGAGCGTTTGGCGATGACGGGCGAGTTCACGGTATTGGAGATCGGCACGGTCTGATCGGTGAGCGTGGAGATTTCCGGCGCGACGATCATTTCCACGGAGCCATCGGAGGTGATGAAGGGAGTAACACGGAGGATGATGCCGATGTTGTCGTAGGTCACGGTGTTGATGGTGTTACCGAGGTTGTCGATGCGGCTGTTGGTGATGAAGGGGATCTCCGAGCCGACGATGATCACGGCTTCCTGGTTGTTGCGGGCCATGATCGACGGGCGGGAGAGCACTTCGACTTTCCCCCTGGTCGAGAGCGCGCGCAGGGTCGCCGACCAATCGTCGCTGATCGCCCGCACCACGAGGCCGTCGGTAAGTGCGCTGAGCCCGAAGGAACTGCCGGGCGCAATCGACTGGCCGAGCGCGGTCGCGGCGGAGAGTGTTTCGTTGAGCGCGGTGACGGTCTGCGAAGTATTGCCGGCGGAGGCGGTGGCGAGATTGGTCGTGGTGGTGGTGCGAGTGGCGGCGTTGGTCGTGGCCGGGTTCTTGAGGTTGAAGGTGTAACTGCCCTCCACGCCGATGTCGGAGCTCTTATTGTAGGTGATCTCGAGGAAGATGACTTTGATGAGCACCTGCGGCTTCGGCTTATCGAGGGTCTTGATCACGTTGAGCATCTCGTTGTGCGTGGCTTCGTCGGTGACGATGACGAGGGAACGCGTCTCGGGATCGATGGTGATCATCGCATCGCCGAGTTCGGTATTGCTGCGATAGGTGCGCTGGCCATTGGCGCTGCGGGTGCCGGTGGAGGCGCCGGTGCGTCCGGTCGTGGATCGCGTGCCGGTGGTGGAGCGCGCGGCGCTGCTGCCCGGACGCATGGTCTGCGCCTCGAGCCAGGGAGCCGCGAGCGCGAGGGTGAGGCACAGGCAGAAAGCCGGGGGTAGGAAGGAAGTGGTGCGCATGGGAGAGGGGTCGAGGTTCAGCGACCGGTGCGGCCTCCACCGCCGCCCGCGCCGCTGCCGATGCCGGAGTCCGTGCCGTCCATGGTGGCGCCATTCGCGCTGCGCTCGAGCAGCCGGCCGCTGCCGGCCTGGGCGCCGCTCTGCGCCGCGGTCTGATCGCCGAGCATGCCGCGCAGCACATTGGCCACGCTCTCGGCGTCGGCGTGCTCCAGCGAGTGGACATAGACGCGCTGGCGTTTGGCATCGGTGGCATCGAGCCGGCCGATCATTTCGGCGATCTCCATGAGGGTGTCGCGCGCGGCGATGACCAGCAACGAGTTTGTCCGCGGATCGCCCACGGCCACGACCTTCGATTCCTGCAAGGCCCGCTGGCTCTGGTCGCCGCCGGAACTCGAGCTGGAGCTGGAGCGCGACCCGCCGCCAAACATGCCGAACGGGCTGAAGCCGCCCCCGCTCGTGCTGCTCCCGCGATCGCGCCCGGAGCGATTGCTCTGGCTGCCGGACTCGCTGTAGAGCTGCGTGATGATGGCCGCGAGTTCGATGGCGTCCGCATGTTTCAGGCTGAAGAGGCGCGTCTCGGTGACGGCGGTGATGCTGGTGTCGATGCGGGTGACGATCTCGGTGATCGACGGGATGACATCCTCGGGCGCGCTCACGATCAGCGAATTGCTCTGATCGTCGGCCACGGCAATGACGCGCGAGCCGGCCTGCCTGGCTTCGCTGTCGGAGCTGCTCGAGCCGCCGCGATCGCCCCCGCGGTCGCCGCCGGGGAAGGGGAAGGGGAACCCGCTGCCTCCGCGGTCGCGGCTGCTGCGGCTGCTCGAAGTGCTCGTCTGAAAGAGCTGCGTGACGACCGTGGCCAGCTCCTTGGCGTTGGCAAACTGGAGGGGATAGACCTTGATCGTCGAGATGCTCGCCACCGAGGTGTCGATCGCGCGAATGATCTCCGCGATCCGGCGGATGTTGGTTTGCGTGTCGGTCATGAGGATCGCGTTGCTGCCTTCGTTGGAGCTGATCGTCGCGGTCTCCGGCAGGAGCGGCTTGAGGTTTTCCACGAGCTTCGCCGCGTCGCCGAAACGCACCGGGAGAATCTGCGTCACCATCTCGTCCTTGCGCGGGATCTTCTCCGGATCGCTGCCGGTCTGCACCGGCAGGTCGCGCTTCTGCGCGTCCTTGCGATTGACGATCTTCAGGATGCGGTTGTTGCGGATCGCCACGTAGCCTTTCTCGACGAGCACGGTATTGAGCAGATCGACGGCTTCATCGGGGCCGATGGCCTGGCGGCTCAAGATGTTCACGGTGCCGGTCACGGGCACCTCCTGCACGATCACAAAGCCTGCGGCTTCGCTCAGGTAGTTCAGCACGTCGCTGAGTTGCGCGCCCTGGAAGTTGAGGAGGATTTCATTCTTCGGCTGGGGTGGGATCGAGCCTCGGGCCGGCGATGGGGCGGAGGCGGCGGGTGCGGGCGCGGTGGGCGCGCGCAGGGGGTCGAGTTCGAAGCTTGGCTTGGGGTCCGCGGGCTTCTGTGGCAGCGGCGCCTGGGCTTGCAGCACACTCGCCAGGAGGAGAGTGGCGAGCCCGAGGAGCAGGGGCGCCCCCGCCCCGTGTTTGAAACTTGGGGCGAGGGCGCCACTGCTCCTTGGAAGCCGCGGTGGGCGATTTGTTTTCATGGGGTGCGTGGGGCTCATTTTTTCATCTCCTGGGCGCGGCGCTCCATCATGCGCTTGAGGATGTCGCCCGGGCTGCCGCCCGATGGAGCGGGGCCGGTGGGGGCCGCGGGTTTGCTGGGATCGGGTGAAGGGGCGGAGGCGTTGCCGGTCGGTGCGGCGGGTTCGGGTTCGGCGGCGTCGGCTTCGGTGCCTTCGAGTTGGATGCGGTGGCCGACGGTGAGGGTGGTCGGCTTCCCGGTTTGCTCGAGATCGGCCTGCGCGGTGGTGATCGCCGCGATCGTGAAGTCGCCGATCTTGTCGCCCACCCCGATGATCTTGTTGAACTCCGGGCGGGAGCCGCTGAAGAAGGCGAGCGACTTCCCATCGGTGACCATGGTGCCGGTGAGCGTGAGGTGGACCGATTTCGGACGGGAAGGCGCCGTGGGCCGCGCCTGCTCGGAGGCCTTTAACGGGGCGCGGCGATTGGGATCGAAGATGTGCCGCGTGCGGACGAGCGAGAAGGCGTCGTAGCCCTGCGGCGCTTCCGCTGCCTGCGCAAAAACCGGTGCGAAGATCAGCCACGCGACGACCACGAAACGCGCGGCGGAGGAGTTCCGGGTACCATACGCGTCCCGCGTGATGGTCGTCCCGTCCCGCGACGACGCACTTCCTGACGCGCCCGATCCCAACAAGAGCTCCGCACCCGGAGAACGTGCCGGCGGCTTTTCGTGGCGCGGAGCTCTTGCCGGAACGGGCGCCGAAAAAAGTGCGTCGTCGCGAGACGCGACGACCGACACGCGAGACGCGTATGGTACCCGGCGATCTCCGGCGGAGGCTTTCCCTGAGTTCATCGCGCCCTCCTTTCCTCACGGATGCGCACCGCGCTGAACTTCACCGCGAGCGCGAGTTGCTGGCCTTTCGCGTCGCGGGTGCTCACTTCGCACTCCTCGATCCGCATGGGCAGGGCGTCGCTTTCGATCTCATAGATCAGCCGGCCCAGGGTGCCCTGCTCGCCCGTGGCCGTGGCCTTGCATTCAAAGGTGTCGTAGCCCTCATCGTGGCTGCGCCATTGCGGCGTGAGATTGGTAAAGCTCACGCGGCTGGCGCTCGCCCACCGCCCGATCGACTTGAAGACTTCGTTCTCCGCTGCGGAGTGATCCTCGGAAAGGTCGGTCCGGCGCATTTCGTTCCAGCGTCCGCGGATCGACTTCTCGCGCTCCAGCAAGTGCCGCCCGCGCTCCACTTTCACGCGCACTTCGGCGAGCCGTTCGCCCTGCGCTTTCCAGCCTTCGATCGCCGGACCCAGCACCATGCGGTCGAGCACGAAAAGGCCGACGACCGCGCCGACGGCGATCTTCAGGAGAGTTTCGCGGTTCTTACTTTCCATCGCGGGGGGCCCATTTGTAGGTGAAGGAAAACTGCAGCGGATTCTCGCCGCGGACCTGCTGCACCTGCACGTCGCTCACATCCGGGCGGGCGCGCAGCCGCTCGAGCATCGACATCAGCGCCGGCTGGTTTTTCGCAAAGCCCGCGCAGGTGACCTTGTGGCCTTCGTTGTATTGCACGCTCTTGGCCCATACTTCGCCGCCCTCGGGGAAGGCGGCGGTAAGGCTCTCGATCACTTGCAACACCTGGGGCCCGGGCTCGAACCACGGGCGGAATTGGCGGATGCGGCTTTGCAGGGCTTCGAGTTCCGCGACGTTGCCGGCCATCGCCTTCCACTCCGAATTCAGGCCGCTCTCGAGGCGCGAGCGGATGAAGTAGATGAGCACCGGGAGGACGACCGCCGCGACCGCGGCCATGACGATCCAGCGCCGCCGCCGATCGTCGAACTGCCGAAACACCGTCTGCCAGCGGCTGACCTGCGGGGCGAGGAATTCAAAGACCGACGGAGACTGGCGGAAGAATTGCCCCGCGGCGTCGATCGCGGCGCCCGGATGTTCTCCACTTTCGCCCTCGGGACGTTCGAGCCGGCTGGCGAGGCCCATGCGGCGGAGCTGCTGCCGGATCTGGATGCACAACTCTTCGGCCGTGGCTGGGGTGCCGCCAAAGCGGGCCTCGTGGACCTGCTGCCGCACCGCTTCCGGCAGCCGCCCGAGGGTGATGCGGACTTCGCGGGAAAAGGTCTCCGCATCGAAAGCGGTCGCCCGCGCGCCCCCGGCGCCGGGCAGGGTGCGCACCGCAGCGATGCCCCCGCCGGCGGCGATCACGAGATCGACGTGCGTGCCATTGGCCACGAAGTGCAGCGCCGCCGCGCTCCCATCGCGCGGCACGCAGCC
>Ga0105044_10015268_pt1 | contig 10379 bp, 7 predicted proteins | sample MAT01_FD_78092 | JGI IMG/M metagenome (GOLD analysis project Ga0105044, IMG submission 78092) | Freshwater microbial communities from Lake Fryxell liftoff mats and glacier meltwater in Antarctica - MAT-01 | ecosystem: Environmental > Aquatic > Freshwater > Ice > Liftoff microbial mat | place...
ACGTCGGCGGCGGGCCTATCGGCCGGGTGATTTGCCTCGACGCCACGCAGATCAAAGCGAAACAGCCGGCGGTGGTCTGGGACAGCTTCAAGCGGAAGTACAAAGAAAACAACAACAACATGCTGTCGAAACGCTTTGGCCTTTCGAGCCCGACGCTCGCCGACGGCCTGCTGTTCTTCCCGGATGACAGCGGCGAAATGTACGTCTTCGACGCCAAAGACGGCGAACTCCTTTGGCGCTACAAGTTCGGCACCGTATCGCGCGGGGCACCCCTCGTCGCCGGCGGCAAGCTCTACGTCTTCGATGTCTTCGGCAAGCTCTCGGTTTTGGACAAAGTCGGCAAGACCGCCCCCGCGGCGGCCGATGTTACCGAGCACGCCTTCAGACCCAAACCGGGCGCCGGCGGATTCGTCGAAACCAACGGCACGCCGATCGCGGTCAACGGGAAGATCTACTTCCAAACCCGCGACGACACCTACTGCATCGGCGATCCTGCCATCAAAGCCAGCGGGGAACCGAACTACAAGCCCATGGCCGAGGAAACGAAATTCGACCCCAAGGCCACCCCGGCCGCGATCATGCTCTTCCCTGCGGATATCCTCAGCTCGCCGGGCCAAGCGGTGAAGGCGACGGTGAAGTTCGTCGATGACAACGGGCGGGAACTCCCCGCACCGGAGAACGCCAAGATCGAATTCGGCCTGCCGCTGCCACCGAAAACCCCGGCTGGTGCCCAACCGCCGGCGCTGCCGGGCGAAGTCAAAGGCGACGGTGTCACCGGCACCGTGACGATCGCCAAAGTGCCGCCGAGCTCGGCCGGCGTCGTCGAAGCCAAATTCGGCGCGCTTTCGGCGAAGGCCCGGATCCGCGCCGCGGCGGCCTTGCCCTTCAAGCCCAATTTCGGGGCCATCCCCGTCGGGGCCGCACCGGGCGGTTGGGTGAACACCCAAGGCAAGTTCACGATCGTCAAAGACGGCGAGAAAGCCGTGCTCTTCAAAGTCAACAACAATGGCGCCCCGCCGGTCGCCAAGGCGAATGCTTACATCACGCCGTCGACCTCGAAGGATTACACGATCCAAGCCGACATGAAGGGCGGCGACGTGGCCGGAGAATTCCCGGATATGGGCCTGCTGAGCCATCGCTACGTATTCGTGCTCGATGGTAAAACCGATCCGGACAAGAACAAACGCCAACTGCGGATCGTCTCGTGGGAAGCTCGCGACCGCGTCAACGCGGCCATGGACTTCGACTGGAAAGCGAACGTCTGGTACACGCTGAAATTCACGGTCGAGGTCGATGCCAACGGCAAGTCGGCCACGCTCAAAGGCAAGGTCTGGGAGCAGGGCAAACCGGAACCGGAGAAATGGACGCTCGAGTTCAAAGACATCAACCCGAACACGGAAGGGGCCGCGGGCTTGTACGGGTACATCTCGAATGCAACGGTCATCCCCGCTTCGACCATTCACTACGACAACGTCAGCATCGTGCCGAATGCCAAAGGTAAACCGGAGAACATCAAAGTCCCCGGCAGCGATAAATAAGTTCAGAATAACGTCCCTCGCACCCAAGGAACCATCATGGCATCCGCGATTCGACCGATCCTCGCGATCGGAGCCACTTTGCTCATCGCCGCCGTCGGCGTCGGGCTGGTCGTCAAGTCGGTATCCAACCCGACGCTGGTGGCGGCGCCCGAACCCGCACCGGCTGAAGTCACTCCGGAACCGAAGCCGGAACCGAAGCCCGAAGCCAAACCCGAGCCAAAACCGGAACTCAAACTCGAACCCAAGCCGTCACCGGTCGAACCCAAGCTACCGGTCGAACCCAAGCCGGCACCGGTCGAACCGAAGCCCCTGCCTGCGCTGAAAGCAGGCAAGTCCGATCTCACCATGTTCGGCGGCACGCCCGGCCGGAACATGATCAACAGCATCGACACGAACATCCCCGGCAAGCCCGACCCCAACGACGAAAAAATGCTGAAGTGGAAAGCCGACCTCGGCTCGCTCTCCTACGGCGGCCCGATCATCGCCCAAGGCAAGGTTTTCATCGGCACGAACAACAGCCGGCCGCGCAACCCGCGCGACGCCAAGAAAGTCGAAGGGGAGCCGGACGAACCGCTCGACAAAGGCATTTTGATGTGCTTTGAAGAAGCCTCCGGCAAGTTCCTGTGGCAAGCCGTGCACGACAAACTCCCCGGCGGTCAAGTGCGCGACTGGCCCGACATCGGCGTCTGCTCCGCGCCGCTCGTCGAAGGGAACCGCGTCTATTACGTCAGCAACCGCTGCACGCTGCTCTGCGTCGACATCGACGGCATGGCCAACGGGAACCAAGGCATCACGACGGAGGTCTACAAAGACACAACCGACGCCGACGTGATCTGGGAACTCGACATGATCAAAGAGCTGAATGTGTTCCCGCACAACAGCTCGGTCGCCTGCCCGATGATCATCGGCGACCTCGTCTACATCACCACGGCCAACGGCGTGGACGAAAACCACAAGAACATCCCCAAACCGCAGGCGCCGAGCTTCCTCGCCGTCAACAAAAAGACCGGCAAAGTGGAATGGAAGAGCAGCTTGCCGGGCAACAACATCATGCACGGGCAGTGGGCCAACCCCGCCTACTCGGACGCCGGCGGCGTCAAACAAGTGATCTTCCCCGGCGGCGACGGCTGGCTGTATTCGTTCACCGCCGATAAGGGCGAACTCGTGTGGAAGCTCGACGCCAACCCGAAGGACACCGTCTACGACCTCGGCGGCGCCGGGGCCAAGAGCGACTTCATCGGCACGCCCGTCGCCGATAGCGGCATGCTCTACATCGGCACCGGCCAAGACCCGGAGCACTTCACCGGCATCGCCCACTTCTACTGCATCGACGTCGCCAAAGCCGTGGTCAACGCCAAGAAGAACAAGGCCTTGGATGTGTCGCCGCAACTCGTGGACAAAGTCGGCAAAGACGACGAAGGCAAGCCGACGGTGACCGGCAAACCGAACCCCGACTCGGCCGTGGCCTGGCACTACGGCGGCGTGGACGACCGCAAATTCGTGCCGCGCGACTTCAAGTTCGGCCGTACGATGAGCACCGCTTGTATCGTCGATGGCATCTTGTACATCAGCGAAATTTCCGGGTACGTGCAGTGCCTCGACGCCAAGACCGGCAAGAAATTCTGGCAGTACGACCTCAAAGGCGAAATCTGGGGCTCGCCGTACTTCGTGGACGGCAAAATCTACCTCGGCGCCGGCGGGGAACTCTTCGTGTTCAAGCACACCAAGTCGCCTAAGGTGATCGACGAGATCGACCTGCCGGACGCGAAGGATCAAAAAGATTTCACCGAGAAGTTGAAGGCGAAGCGCAAGCTGGTGGAAGACGAGTTCCTGATCTCGAAGACGGAATTCGACGCGCTGATCCGCAGCACGCCGGTGGTGGCCAACGGCGTGCTGTACGTGATGACCGAGAAGACGCTCTTCGCATTCAAGCCGGGCAAGTAGTCCGCGTCGCGGCGGCGGGATAGTTCCGCCGTCCCAACGGGACGACCCAAAGTAGCCAGGGGTGAGCGCAGCGCAACCCCCTGAAAAAATGGGTGTGGCGGCTCGTCAGAGCCGGACGCGTTAGCGACGTAAAGCTCGGCCGAGAAAAACAATTGCAACTGGGCAGCCGTGCAAAACGTCGCTAGTAATGACGGATCGAATCGATTTGATCCAATCTTCGCCCCAACGGGGCCGAAACAGACCGGGCGCAAGTCGTTGGTGGGCCTAGTCTGTTAAATCGGAGTGATCGAGTTAAGCGTTTGAAAACGAGTTAACGCGAGGGTGTGGGTGATCTCGCTTAACTCGATGGGAACGCCGCCGCAGTTCATTCCGCGTCCCAAATCAACATCGATCCGGACAGGCTACCCGCGGCGAGGCGGGTGCCATCGGGCGAATACGCCAGCGTCGTAATCTTGCCGATCTTCCAGTTGAAGCACGTCTTTTCCAACCCCGTTTCGAGATCCCAAAGCCGGACGGTTTCGTCCCAGCTCCCCGTTGCCAACGTGCGGCGATCCGGGCTGTACGCGATCGCGGCCACCTGCCCCTTGTGCTGGCGGATCGTCCGGATCGGCTGCGCCGTCTGGAGTCGGTAGATCGTGAAGCTCCAGTCGATCCCGGCGGCGAGGCTCTCGCCGTCCGGGCTGAAGGCCATCGACAGGTACTTGCCGTTGACGACGCTAGCCCGGCCGGAGAATTTCTGGCGATCGGTTTTCGTGATCGTGCAGACCGACAGGTCGGGGCCGCCGATCCACGCGATCATTTTCGTAGCCGGGTGGGCGATCAACCCGCGGACCCCTTGCTCCTCGCGGAATACCATCGGGCGGATAATCCGGCGGGGTACATCCCACAGTTGGACACTGCCCGGCGCGGGGAGATTGCGGCTGCCCGTGCCGATGGCCAACAGCTCTTCGGAGAGGTAAGCCAAGCCGGTCACGTCCGAACCTTTCGGGGCCGACTCGCGGACTTCGACTACGCCCGCCTTCACCGCGACGAAATGCGCGCCGTCGGCATACGCGAACGAAGCCCCCGTGGGCGACCACGCGACCGCGTGGCGCGGCCCGGACAAGCCGGGGTCGAACTGCGCCACCCGCTCGCCCGACTCGTCCCAGAGCCGCACCGGCTCTTTCAGGGCGCACGAAAGCAACAACCCCGAATCCGGGGAGAACGCCAAGGCGGTGACGGCCGAATTGTACTTTTCCAACGCCAACATCGGGTGTCTCGGGACGGTCGAATCCTCCGGTTACGCTATGTTCATTGTAGTGCGGGGTTCCGGAGCCGTCGGGGAGCGTGCGACCATGTCCGTCGAAATTCAGTGGAACGACGCCGACCCGGCCAGCGGCGAGAAACGCTTCGTGAGCGTCGAGCGCTTCGCCGGGAAGTGGTCGTTCAAAGTCCGCTTCCGCCGCCGCGAAAACTGGCAAAAAGTGGAGCACCCGACCAAGGCCATGTGGGAAGAATTGCTCGATGCGCTCGAGCGGCGCTTGCCGCGGCGCGAGGGGGTCACGGAGGCGGATCTGGTTTACGTCCGCTCTCGGATGGGCATCTTCAAGAAACCGCTGCCACCCGCCCCGGTGGAGGAAGCTACACCTGGCGAAGCGGAATGACGAAGTGCAGCGGGATCGATGCGACCATGGTTTTGTCGATGCCCGCCGTGATGACCCCCGAGGCGAGGCCGGAGGGGCTTTCCCACGGGACGAACACTTCGAAAGCCCGAGGTCGCGTCTGCCCGACCCACGTGAACTTGACCATCGATTTCGCCACCCCGGCGTAGGTGAGCGCCAAGTGCAGGTTGACGTCGATGCCCCGTTTCACGGGGGCATCCAAAAAGCCGACGCCGAGCAATTCGGATTCGGGCCGCAACGCCCGGCAGAGCGTCGCCACGCTCGAAGACGCTTCCGGCGAATGGGCGTACACCAAGAAATTCACCCGCTGACCGGCCGCAATCTCGGGCGCACCGAAGATGCTGATTTGGACGGTGTCCCCCGGTTGTGTCCAGAACAGCAGTTTTTTCCGCAGCCCGCGCACGAGCGGAGAGTCGAACTGCGGAACCGGCGGCACGACGACCAGAGGGCGGACCACGCGGATCCCGGACTTCGCCCCGGTCGCGACCCAATTTACCGGGGCTGGGGGCGGTTCCCACTGCGTTTTCGACGGCGACGGCCCCGGCGTCGGTTTGGGCGGGGCCGAGGTGTTCGGCAAACTCAGCGTCCGCAAAACGCCCCCGACCGGGAGGAGCAACTCCGGAAACGATGTCGTGCTGGGGTCGGCCACCTTCGGCGTTACGGGCGCCGGCTTCCGGGATGCTGCGCTGGAATCCGGTTTATGAATCGGTGTGATCGGCCGGGAGGAAAGGGGCGTTTCCGCACCGTAGACTTCACCGGGGACATCGAAATCGATGAGCCCGTCCGAGCTTTCGAAAATTTGCGAAGCGGTGTATGCCGGGGCGGAAGCGGAATTCGAACCGGCGTGATCCGGCTCCGGCGGAAGTTGGCGATCGTCCCCGAATAGATCCGCGACGTGCAAAGTCAGCTTCCCGATCGGCACGGTGGAAGCGGCGGCCACCGGCACCGAGTTCGTCAGGGCTTCGAGGGTCTCTTTCACGTCCGCGAGGCCTGGGCGGCTCTCGGGTGCCTTGGCCAAGAGCAACTGCACCAGTTCTTCCAGTGCCGGCGCAATGCCCGGGAGCAGGGTTCGCAGTGGCACCGGCGAGCGCGTCCGGTGCGCGAGCATCTTTTCGACGACGCTCTCGGCGACGAACGGTGGAAGCGTGGTCAGAGCGGCGAAAAGCACGCAACCGAACGAGTAAGCATCGGTGGCCGGGGTGCGGACGCACGGCTCGGCGATCGTCTCCGGGGCGCACCAGTCCAGCATCCCGACTGCGGATTTCGACAGCGTGACGGTGTCGAGCAGCGACTCGTCATCCCAGTTTTCCGCAGCGATGGCCCCGAGTCCCGAGTCGAGGATACCGGCGCGACCATCAGTGCCGATCGCGATGCATGCGGGGCTGAGCATCCCGTGGACGATTCCGGCCGCGTGGCCGATCGCCAAGCCATCGGCCACGTCGGCAAACACCCGGCAAACGTCGTGGGCGGTCATCGGCCCGATCCGTTGCAAAATCGCCGACAGAGTTTCACCTTCGACGAACGGCCAACTGAGATAGTGCGAACCGTTGGCGGTATCGACCTCCGCGAGTGGGATAATCGCACGGTGCTCGGGCAGTACCCGGTACGATTCCACTTGGCGTTTGGCTTGGAGGACCTTCCAAAGGCTCCGGAGCGGCAGCACGCGCACGGCGAAGCGGCGACGGTCGCCCCGATGAACCGCAAGAAAGCCCGTTCCGAACCCGTGGCTTTCGAGCGGTTCCAGCAACAAGTACGGCCCGAGCACGAGTTTGCCGGTTTCCCCCGTCGCGCAGCGCTCGGCTTGATAAGGTGTGAGCAACCCTCGCCGCACCAAGAACTCGGCAAATTCGCCGACATCGGCGACCCCGGCTTCGTTGAAGTACGCGTCCCGGGCACTGCGCGTACGGCCTCCAGCGATCACTTTCGACGCGATCAGGCCCCCGAGGAACTCGTCGAGTTCGGGGGATGCAGTGATGGCCGGGGCAGGCGGCATGGTGCCTCAGTCCGGTCGGTGACGCGAAATTCGGAGCCGAGCGCGAAAGTATAGAACGGAGTGCGCGAAAACGCCAATGAACGGATCGACATTCGCGGGGCGGAATCAATCGCGGGCGGAAATCGATACCGCACAATCGACACGAGCATCGATCGAAGCGCGCGGAATTCCGTCCTCGAGCTTTCCAAATCCTCACTCGTGAGGTAATCTTTATTGACCTGCCGAAAGACCTTCTCCGAAGGGCACCTCGATGTCGCAACGCTGTCTGGTTCTGGCCTTCGCCTGTTGTGGAATCGCTTCGGCGAGCGAAGTCGCGCCGCCGCCGCGGACGCTGCCCGACCCGCCGATGCCGTTGACGGGCCTTGCACCGAGCAAGCACTTCGACAATCTCTGCCTGTTGAAATACCCGATCAGTACGCCCTCGCCGAAGTGCCAGAAATACTGCGATCAGGCCCTCGGCTTCTACTACTCGTACGTCTGGATCGAAGCGGCCCGCTCCTTCGAATCCGCTTTGACACATGACCCCGAATGCGCGTTCGCTTGGCTCGGTTTACACAAAGCCCTCGAAAAATGGGGCGGCGGTACCAAAGTGCCATCGCCGCTCGGGTTCCACGCCATCGCCGGTCTCGGCTGGCACGGCAAAGAACCGGCCCGCTTCACGAAGTCGCCGCGCGATTTCAGCATCGAGCAAGCCAAGGCGCTGTTGCCGAAGGCGAGCCACCGCGAGCAACTCTTGATCACGGCGAAGCTGCAAGAAAAAGGGATGCTGCCGGGTGTCGGCCCCGAGGAACGCAAGAAGAAAGCGACCGCGACGCTCGACGAATTGCTGACCTTGTACGACGACGATGAAGAAGGCATCTTCGCCCGCGCACAAATTGCCGAAGGGCAGTTCGCGGCCGCGCCGTTCTACAAGATGCTGTTGAAGGTGAACCCGCTCCACCCCGGTGCGAATCACGAATTCGTGCACTTCTACGAGAACATCCGCCGGCCCGCGCTCGGCTGGCCGCACGCCGAGAAGTACATCGAGTCGTCGCCGGGGATTCCACACGCCCTGCACATGCAAGCGCACTTGGGCACCCGCATCGGCAAGTGGCAGCAGACCTCCGACTGGAGCGCGAAGGCCGTCGAATTGCAGAAGGCCTACCACGCGTTTCAAGGCGTGAAGCCGTCGGAAGATCACCAGTTCATGCACCACATGGACATCCTGACGAAGAGCCTCGTCCACGACGGCCGCTTCGCCGAAGTGAAGAAACTCCAAGCCGACGCCAAGGGCTACGGCTACACCTTCCGCAACGAATGGTTCCGCACCGCCCTCGCCCAAAAGAATTGGGCCGAGACGACGACGATGATCGAAGCGATGCGGAAGACGGACAAACCCGGTGCGGCCTATCACGCGGCACTCGTGGCATTGGAACAAGGCGACACGAAGAAAGCCCAAGCCGAGATCGATATCTTGCGCGATGCGGGTACCAAGCGACCCGGCTCCACCGGCCGCAACGAGTACCGCACTTGGGAAGTGCAAGGCCGGTTGCTCTGCCAAACGGGCCAAGTCGTCGAGGGGTGCAAGCTCTTCAAAAAGATCATTGTCAAAACCAAGGACGACTTCAACCATCACTCGTGGGGCGGTGGGGCCTACTACATGGAGTCGTGGGGCATTGCGGCTCTCGAAGGCGGCTCGCCGACCGATGCCGAGGAGGCTTTCCAGGAAGCCTTGGCCCACGACGCCGGATCCGTGCGGGGGGCATTGGGTCTGTGGGCTTTGTGCGAACGCCTCGGCCGCACCGACGAAGCCTACCGGTACCTGAAGGTCGCGCAGAAAGCATGGGCGAAAGCGGCGCCCAAGGACTTCGACGCCATGAAGGCCGACATGGCCAAGCGCGCGGCGAAGGTGCCGACCGTGCCGGCGGCCAGTTCCGCGAGCAAACCGAACTGAGGATCGCTATGACTGCCACGCCGACGATGTGGTCGGATCCGTGCGAATCGACAGGACGATTTGATCTCGATGGCCTGTACGACCGTGACGAAGTCGCTTGGTACGACGCGATGGCATCATTGATCGCACAAGCCAAGATCGGCGAACTCGACTTTGCCAACCTGAAAGAGGTGCTCGAAGACATGGGCAAGCGGCATCGTCGCGATGTGAAAAGCCGTTTGCGCATCCTGCTCGCGCATTGGCTGAAGTGGGAGTTTCAACCGGGGCAGCGTTCGGGCGGGTGGATGGCCACCATGATCGTTCAACGCTCGGACTTGCGGGATGATTTGATTGATAGCCGAACTCTTTACAACTATGCCGTCGAAGTTTACGGCGATACATATGCGCGTGCGGTGAAACTAGCCGCGACGGAAACCGGCCTACCGCCCGAGACCTTCCCCGAAAAGTGCCCTGTGACCTTGGACGAACTGCTGGCGGAGTAAAATGGACGGGACAATTATTCGGAGGCGACGATGCCCGCTACTTCGCAAGCTCCACCATTGACCGCTTTGTACGAGCGCGACGAAGTCGCTTGGTACGGGGCGATAATCGAATTGATCGAGCTGGAAAGTTTCGATGCGCTCGATTTCGGGAATTTGAAGGAGTTCCTGCAAGACATGTCGCGCAGTCAACGCCACGCCGTGAAAAGTCGTTTGCTCGTGCTGCTCACGCATTGGCTGAAATGGGAATTCCAGCCCGAGAAACGAACCGGGAGTTGGAAAGCGACTCTGCAAACCCAGCATTTTCAGTTGCGGTACGACCTCTCCGAGAGCAAAGTCCTTGAAAACTACTTGGCTCGTGAGTACGACTCGGTATACCTCGACGCGGTGCAAGTGGCCTCGTCCGAAACCGGACTGCCAACGGAGACCTTCCCCGAAGCCTGCCCGGTGGCGCTGGACGAATTGCTGGCAGAGTAGTTGTATCCCTACCCGAGAGTTCCCAGCATGCTCCGCAATCTCATTACTCTACTCCTGTTCCCCGCGTTCGCCGGCGCCGCCGATCCGTGCGTGTCGGGGGTGCCCGTCGGGCAGCGGCCCGGGCCGTACAGCTTCCTCGTGGCGACCGGCCCGCAGCGCGGCCAGCAGACTTGCTACATCTGCGAGCAAGACGACAAACCGACGGCCGTGATTTTCGCCCGGTCGCTTTCCACGCCACTGGCGAAGCTCGTCGTCAAACTCGACGCCGAGGTACCGAAACAGGCCGGATTCAAAGTCTGGGTGACGCAGCTCGCGGCCAAGGCCGACTTGGATGTTTTGGCGAAGTGGTCGAAA
>Ga0105044_10015270_pt1 | contig 10378 bp, 10 predicted proteins | sample MAT01_FD_78092 | JGI IMG/M metagenome (GOLD analysis project Ga0105044, IMG submission 78092) | Freshwater microbial communities from Lake Fryxell liftoff mats and glacier meltwater in Antarctica - MAT-01 | ecosystem: Environmental > Aquatic > Freshwater > Ice > Liftoff microbial mat | place...
CGTGTCCTCGGCATCAGCAGCGGCCGCAACCGCGACCGCGAAGGGGAGGGCGCGCTCATTCGGCAGCCTCGAAAGCCTGTCGATGCGACGCCGCACGCCCCGGGCACTGCGCGCGACCGCGACGATTCTGATGGCCGAGTTGCGGTCACTGATGCGACAACCATCGGGCTATCTGTTCGCCGTGTTTCTCTTCGCGGTAGTCGCCGAGCTTGGTGGCGCCGAGGCGGATGCATACGGCTCGACGCCAGTGCTTACTGCTGGCGGCATTGCCATCAGTGCCCTACCGGCGGTGACGGTACTCATCTGTCTCTTCCTGTTGTTCGTGATCGTCGAAAGCCTGCATCGCGATCGTGCGACCGGGTTCGACGCGATCGCGTTCAGCAGCCCGGTCCCGACGATCGCGTTCGTGATTGGCCACGCGCTCGCCACGACGGCATTGATTGGCGTATGCATCGTCGTGTGCGTCGTCAGTGGCGGAGTCTTGTTGCTGGCGCAGTCCGGGCCAGCGGTATCGTGGTGGCCGCTGGTTCTCGTGTTCGGGGCGGTGCTCGGGCCGACGTATCTGCTCTGGACGGCATTCGTCACGGCAGTGATGTCGGCGGTACAGTCGCGCACGACCGCGCTGGCTATTGGATTCGTCGCTCTGCTGTTGACGGCAGCGCAATTTATTCGTGGTTCCATGACGTGGGTGACCAACTGGCCCTTGTGGGGATCGCTGCGCTGGACAGAGTTCGCCCTCTTTCCGTTGGACGGCGAGGCGCTCATGCTGAATCGGGTGTTGGCGATGGGGCTGGCGCTGGCCCTTTTCGGTGCCGCGCGCCTACTGTTCGTGCGGACCGAACGTGATCCTGCGGCGGCGCGCGCACGTCGTACGCCGGCGGCTGTCGGACGACTCGCCCTTCGCGCATCACCATTGATCGCGTTGCCGCTGTTCACCGGTGCGTTTCTCGCCGTGCGTGTGCGAGACGCCTTCGATGGGCCCACGGCGGCGCGGGCCGTCGCCGCCTATGAGTCGTCGAATCAGCGCCGATGGGGATCGGAGAGCCCAGCCGTGATTCAGCATGTCGATGTAACGGTCGATATCGACCCGGCCCGTCGTACGCTGGATGTCGACGGCATGTATGAGCTGGTCAATCGGACCTCGATCTCGATGCCGACGTTGCCGTTCACGGTACCCGCCGCGTTCGGGCGCGTGCACTGGCGCGTGCGCGGTGTGTCGATGAGACCGACCGGTCTCGACGGGATGCACGTTCTCTCGCTGGTGGCGCCGCTCGCACCCGGCGACACGGTACGCGTGGGATTCCGCTACGCGGCCCGCATCAACGACGGCATATCGCGGAACGGCGGACCGGTCGACGCCTTCGTCATGCCGTCGGGGATTCTGGTGTCGACGCATCGCGGTGACTTCCTCCCCATTCCCGGCTATCGCGTGGGAAGACCGGTGTCGTTGCAGCCGGTCGGCAACACGGCGCGCGCCGCCGATGCAGCGGATGGTACTGTGGTCAGCCGGTCTGATGGCGAGGGGTTGTTCAATCGCGGGTGGGCGTTCACGGCAACCATGCGGGTGCGGGCGCCGAACGCACTGATCATCAACGGGGTCGGGGAGCAAACGGCATCGCTGGCGCTTGATGGCGAGACGGTCACTACGTGGGAGACACGCGAGCCGGTATCAGCACTCAACCTGGTCGGCGCCGCGTATGCGGTGCGCCGCGCCGAGGGCGTGGCGGTGTACCATCATCCGGCGCACACGCGCAATCTCGACGCCATGGTGACCACACTCGCAGCGGCGCGGCGACGCTACTCGGCGTGGTTCTATCCGTATCCGTGGGATGAACTCCGACTGAGCGAGTACGCGGACCTGTCATCGCAGGCGACATCGTATCCCACCAACATCGCGTTCTCCGAAGGACTCGGCTTCCTTGCCACCGATGGTGCGCACGGCGGTCTGGCGTTCGCGGTGACTGCCCACGAGGCGGCCCATCAATGGTGGGGACACCTGCTTACAGCGGGCACCGGGCCCGGCACGGGACTGCTGGTGGAAGGCATGGCCGATTATGCCACGCTATTGCTGTACGAGGCCGAGCGCGGCGAAGCGGCGCGTAAGGCGTACGCGGTGTTGCTCGAGCAGCAGTACTTGGACGGGCGCGTCGGAGCGCGTGAGCGGGCGCTCGTGGACACGCGTGAGGAGGACAGCGCCGATGAGGCTGTGCTGCAGAAGAAGGGGGCTTGGGCGATGTGGATGTTGCACAACAGCCTTGGTGCAGATCACGCATTCGCCGGTCTGCGCGCGTTCATCACCGAGCATCGTGCACCGGGTCGATTCGCGACGCCTGAAGGCCTATTGCGCACGCTGCGATTGCAGGCGCTGGACACGGCGCAGTTCGACGCGCAGGTCGGGCAATGGTTCCGTAGCACGCAGCTGCCCGAGTTCACGCTCCACGATGCACGGTGCGTAGAGGTCGAAGAATCCTGGCGCTGCACGGCGTCGCTGCACAACATCGGAACCGGTGAGGCACGCGTCGATATCGCGGCGATGCGCGGCGACACCGTCGTGGCCGGAGGTACCGCGCGAGTGAGCGTCGGTGCCGGGAAGGCCGTGCCGGTTCGATGGACGCTACCGCGGCGACCCGATCGTCTGGTGGTCGATCCAGACGTAATGGTTTTGCAGACGCGGCGTGCTCTGGCGGTCGCGGCACCGTGAGATGCGGGATAGGAAATTCAATCGGGGTCGGTCGAGAATCCGCCGGACACACGGCGCATCGCCGACCACGCGAGGGCCGACGGGCGCGCAGCGGCCTGCCCGCCGCCCGCCGCCGCGCCTCGGTGGATGTCCGGTCGGCGTGCCCCGTGGGCGCCCGGTCGCAGCGGGGACCGATCGGACGCCCCGGTGGGACGGACGCGCTCACCGAACGTCCCCGCGCGTGATCGGGGCGTCGGGGTGAGACGTAGTGAGTCCGGTGGGCTGCGGTGGGTCGTCGCGTGACGCCCGGTCCAGACGGTCCGCCGGTCGCGGGGGGACTCCGCGCGCCGCCCTCGTCGGCCGTCGCCGCGCGGGCGCGGCGGTGCGAGAGGATCTGGTCGATCGCCGACGGGTGCGTGATGCACGCCACGATCCGCATCACGCCGTGGCAGGCCGGGCAGGCGAGGGGATCGACCTCGACGATCGGCTGGAGCAGGGGGGTCGCCCAGCGGCGGGTGACCTCGGACGGCGCCAGCCGAGGCGCGGGGACGATCGCGGGCGGCACCGCCGCCGCCGAAGGCTCCGCCGTGCACCGCATGCCTCGCGGGCGATTGGCAGACCAGCCGTCGTACCGCGTCGTGACGTGCCCCTTGTCGGGGATGTGGACCAGCACCCGAGCGAGGAACTCGAGCGGGTCCACGGTCTCGGTGCCCGCCGTCGGGCCGTCGGACGTGTCGGAGCGGTAGGTCACCGCCTTCGTCGTCCGGTCGTACGTGAGTCGCTCGACGGCGATGGGATTCCGGGCGCAGTCTCGCGCGCGCCGGGTCGCGAAGGCGCGGTCATCCTCGGGCACCCACACGGCCGTGTGCCAAGGCATGGTACGTCGATGCGCGCGAGATCGAAATGAAGGTCAAGGAGCTCATTCTACGGGAGCGTTCGAGCGAGGAGTTCGAGAACGAGGTCCGTCGTTTCCTGGTTGAGAAGCAGAAGTGCAGCCAATCGTCCGCGAACAGCGTTGCAGACGCCGAGAAGCATCTGCGGGATCGTCAGGGTGCGTTCGCGCGAGGTGCGAAGGTCCTTGCTGCGGTCATGTCAGTGGACGCGGCGCCGGTGGGCGGCGACGAGGTTTTGACGGAGCAGTTTTCTCGACTCCGCCGACAGGTCGCTATTGCCGAATCGAACTTGAAGAGGGCGAGGAAGCATGCCGAGTCGGGCGAGCGTGCCTTCGAGAATCTCTCGTCCCTGATCCACGAGACTCGGAACATCGGGGAGGCGTGGGTGCGTCTGGGCGAAGTCGAGCGGCGGTCGATCTTCGACCACTGGGTGCTCGCGGTGTACATCGCTGTCGCGCCGATCGAGGGCATGCGCCGCGCAAACCGGAAGACGGCCGTGGTCGTGCTGCGGACCGATCCGTATGCACCCCGCCACTTCGAGGTGCCCAGATCCTACGTGACGATGGGGCCCAGCGCGGCGCGGAGCTCGGCGACGACCGACGGGTCCGACTCGATGCCCAGCCTCGCCTCTAGCGCGGCGGCCGACACGGCGCCGCCCAGCCTGCCGAGCGCCCAGGCCGCATGCGAGCGCACCAGTGGCTCCTCGTCGCCCAGAGCGGCGGCGAGGGGCGCCGCGGCGTCCATGGACCCGCTGTTGCTAACGCCACCGCCACGTTGCGCAAGAACCCGCGCCGCTTGGTGCGTTTGATCGGCGACCCGGCGGAGAACTCTCGCCACGCCTCCACCGACATGGTCATCCAGTCGAGCGGCGACGACTCGGTGAACTGCGGTCTGGAGGCGAATGAACCAGATGTCGCAGGTTCAGAAAATTTACGGTTCCACGGACACACTTCTTGAGAGATGTGTCGGGATAACCGTTTTGAGATTCCGCTCCGTACCGGCCGCAGCACTCGCATCTAACGAGGCTGTAGAAAAAGGTCGTCGCCGCGCCTGATTCTTGCACGGGGTATCCGTAGCGCTGTGCCTCGAATCTGTGCCGTGGACCTCTCGCCCTCGAGCCCTGCATGCCTCGTTATAAGTATATCGACACGAATCCCAAGTTCCTGACCGTAGACTTGGCTCGGCAACTCCTCCCGGGGACCTTCGAGCACGCGCTGAACCATCTGCTCGACCACGAGCTCGAATTGAGCCGGTTTGACGCCCGGTTTTTGGAACGACGAGACGGGCGCCCCAGCCTACCCGCCCGCGGTGCTGCTCAAGGTCGTACCCTTTACCTACGCGCGTGGGATCGTCAGCAGTCGGGCCATCGGCCGGGCGTGCGGCGAGCATGTCACGTTCATCGCCCGCTGTGGCGATCAGGCGCCGCACTTCACGACGATCGCCCACTTCGTCAGCACGCTCAGCGACGAGATCGCCCACGTGTTCGCGGCGGGCGTCGCGATCTGTGACCGCCAGGGCCTCATCGGCCGCGAGATGTTTGCGATTGATGGCTTGAAGCTCCCGAGTAATGCGAGCAGGCAACGCAGCGGCTCGCGAGAGGAGTTCGTACGGCAGGCCGAGAAGCTGGAAGCAGCCGCGCAGGTCATGCTGACGCGCCACCGCACGACGGATACACGGCCGCTGCAGCCGGAGCTCGACGCGAAGGACGCCGCACGCGTCGCGCGCTTGCAGCACGATGCCGCCGAGTTGCGCACCTGGCTCACGGCATATCCTGACGAGCGGCGCGGACCGAAGGGCACCCTCCGACAGAGCAATCGTACGGACAATGAGAGTGCGAAGAAGGCCGCCAGCACAGGCGTCATCCAAGGCTACACGGGCGTGGCCGCCGTCGATGCACACGCGCAGATCATCGTGGTGGCGCACGCCCATGGCACTGGGTCAGAACATGAGTTGTTGGTGCCGATCGTCGACGCGCTGGCGCCAGTGCTCGCGCCGGCGTCGCTCGTGACGGCCGACGCGGGGTATCACAGCGAGGTGGCGTGCCGGCTCCTCGAAGAGCGCGGGATTGACGCGCTCCTCGCGGACAACACAATGCGGCAGCGTGATGAACGCTTCGCGACGCGGGGTCGGCATCAGAAGGCGCCGGCACCGTTGCATGACAAATCTCGGCGCGTCAGCGCGACCAAAGCCACGACGTTTACGCCGCAGGATTTCGTCTACGATCCGGTGGCACGCACGTGTGTCTGTCCGGCGGGGGGTTCTGCAGCGCGTCGCCCGCGGCGGGACGCTCACGGCGGCTGGAAGGAGAGTCGGCTGCGGTCGCCAAGCGCATGAGACACCGAGTGCGATCTGGCGCACCACGACTTCGTAATGCTATATTTGTCTGACAGATGTATTTAGGCTCTCGTTAAAATACAGGTTCGCGATGCCTGAGCCGTTCACGCAGCGCCGTCTCCCTGCGGTGATCGTCGCCGCGCTGTTGACCACGCCGCTTCAGGCGCAAACGGAGGTCGCCGCACCACGCGATCGTTTGCGTTTCGCGGAACTCACGCTCGGCCTGGACGGTCTCGTGCTTCCTGCCACCACGACGCTGGCGGCGGCTGGCGCTGCGGCCCGTACCGTGAGCGTACCGTCGCGCCTCATGCCACGACTGACACTGGGCGGCACACATTTTTGGGGGTGGGCGGAGTTTTACCTCGCGTTCCCGATTCCGTCTGCGGCGATTGGGAGCCGCGGACCGACGGATGCGCGCTGGGGCTCGAACGTCGAAACCGGCGCGCGCATCTACAGTGGCCCGCTGACGGCCGGCACCGTGCGCCCGTTCGCCGCGATCGCGCTCGGGCGTACGTCCGTCCGCGAGCAGCGCGAGGCTGGCGCCGGACCAACAGTGACCAGTCTGCGCGCCCTGCCATCCATCGGCGCATCGTGGGCAGTCGGACGGGTAATCGTCGAAGGTGGTCTGCAATGGCTGGGCGGAGGGACACTGCCGTCGCCGATCGATCGCCAGACCGCTGGCGCATTTGCGATACCGCAGACGGCGTTCTGGTTCGGCGCCAAACGACGACTCGAGACCACCAACAACGCGGAGATGCGTGCGCGCCTGGCGGGCGAATCGGGGGGAGATGCGCTGCTTCGGCGTGAAGGCGTTCCCGGCGGCGCGTTCATTGGTGTCGGACCGACCGCCGCCTGGGCGCTCACCGCGTCGACGCACAATGCGCGTGTCTCGCCTCAGCTTCCAGGGCGCGATCCGAACGCCCGTGCCATCGAGCTCGCCGCCGGCTGGCACTTCAAGTCGGCGAGACTGTCGCTCGCGCTGCCCTACCGCCGTTTCACATCGAGCAACGAAGGGTTCGGCCTCGCGCAGAGTCGCCGACGCGACGCCATCAGCATCGAGGCACTGCGCTTCATCGGCGACTACACCGGATTCGTTCCGTTCGTAGGTGCGGGTGTAAGCGGGGAGCGGTACACGGTCACCGAACACAACGGCAGACAGTCACCAACGCGCTGGAGTCGATCACACCTCGCACCCGCCGTCGTCGTGGGTTGGGATATCCGTCCGACGCGGCAGGATCGTATCGTTTTGCGCACGAATCTCCGGTACACGCCGGGAACCTCGCTTGATATTCCTGATCGCGGCCGCGTGCAGCTGCCGGCGTTCGAGTTCAACTTCATTCAGCTCATCTGGCACATCTGAGGCCATCCGAGGTGACCATTCGACCGACTACTCGCACACCATTCGCCATTCTTGGCGTCCTGGCAATGCGTCCGATGAGTGGCGCCGAGATCCGCCGCTGGCTCGATGAACGCATCGGAAACTTCTGGCGCGAAAGTTCGGGACAGCTCTATCCCGCCCTCACCGAACTCACAACCCAGAAGCTGGTCCGTTCCTCTCCGCGCGTTCACCTGGGCGCGCGAGGTCGTCCCGCAACCGAGTTTACGATCACCGCCGCCGGACGAGTGGCGCTCACGCGCTGGCTGGAGGCGCCAGTCGCCAGCGAGCCGCGACGGATCGAGCTGCTGCTGAAGCTGTTCCTGGCCGCAGAGGATCCCCGCCAATCGCTGGCCCATCTTGCGCGCTGTCGCGCCGAACAACTTGAACTCCTCTCGCACTACGCGCGGATCGATGAGGAACTCGAGCACCTTGCGGTGGAGCGTCCCGCCGAGTCCGCGAAGTTCCGCGTCACGTTGCGGTACGGAGTCCGTGTCGCGGACGCGCTGCTGGCGTGGACGGATGAAGCGGCAGGGGTGCTGTCCGCAGGTGCGGCGGCAGAGCTCGCCGTGCCGCGTGCGGAGCGTCGGTAGCGCAGTGCGTCACCGATCTCGCGCCGTACTGGATCCGGCCGAGCATGGGGTCCGAGTCCATGACCTCCCCTGCATGTCACGGGCGCAGGGCATGCAAGAGCAGGGTGACTGGTGGCACGTCATCCTTGCACCGAGAGTGATGGGTGGATCGGCATTTGGAGACTGCGGGCTTGTCTACTCCCCGCAATAGCCATCCACGGCGCACGTTCACTCCGCCGTCGGCACCCGCGAGACCAGCGGGAAACTCGCCGGCGCCCTGATCGACGACACCGCCAGGTCCACATCGAGCATCGGCCAGTACAGATGATCAGCCGTCGGCCACTCGACGGTCGTGATCTGCACGATGGTCGCGGCGCGGAACCACGGAAATTCGTCGAACGGCAGGTGCAGTTCGTCGCCGCCGAGGAGCAGCCAGAACCCATGCCGCGAGACATACGCGACTTCAGCGACCGAAGTGGCGGACCCAGGCATCGCGAATCTCCGGCAGGTAACGTAGAACGATATCCTCAGCCTCGGCAACTTGCCGCGGGGAGAGCCCGGTCACGACGCTGGTTGTGAGGTCCGGCGCGATCCAGAACTCCGCCTCCCCGTCCTGATGCGCCACAGGCACGTGCATGCGTGCTTTCTCACGCGAGAAGAAGAAGAGCCGGAACGGCCCTTCACGAAGGATCGTCGGGGACATGCGCGGAAGCTAGCGCTCCGGGCTGTTCTCCAGTACCACCGCCGCAGTCCGCTGCAGCCCACGCAGCTTCGCCCGCTTCATCGGCGACTTCCGGAACGCCGCACTGAACGCGTCCCGGTCCAGCGCCACGATGTCGCGTGCGAGTGTGAGCGCGTCCTTCCCCGCAACGAACTCCCGCGCCGCAAACGGCGACCCCGCCGTCAACTCCTGCGAGAACTTCTGATTCCAGGGACACACCTCCTGGGAGATGTGTCGGTATAACCGTTTTGAGATTCTACTGTCCACAGGTCTCGGAACGGTAGGATTACCAAAGGGTCAGCGGGAACACGGGGGGCGCCTGCCAGCTGCTCCGAGGCGATCAGCAGCTGGCGATGGATCGCGGCGAGGCAGCCCGCGCCAACCTCCGCGCATCCCGGTGCAACGGATTCTCCTACGGGCAGCTCGATCCGAGCAATGCTGTCATGGTGACTGACATCTGGTCTGTGTGGTACGATTCATCCTGTCACTGCGCGCATGGAGTCAGAGTCCATGTCCTTAAAATGGGTCAAGGACTCTGACCCCTTGATTCGCAGAGGTCGAGACTGGTGCGGTTGCTCAGCGAGACGGCTTTTGTCGAGCCTTTCGATCGAACGACCGCATTTGCGCAAACGCGAGATCGAACGCATCGAGTGACGCTTGCTGCAACGCGGATCCGGCTTCGATCACGTCGCCAAATTCCATGTGCTGGTCCGAGGAGGTCGCATACCGCGGCCACTGCGGCATTCCGTCGCCTTTTGGATTCGAACTCTTCGCGAACTGCAACCAAGCACCACTCATCGTGCGCGCGAGCGTGCTGTCGACGGCACCATACGGCGACGGTTCGTCTTTCGGCGCACGTAACACCCCGAACACGTGCGCGATTTCGGCCGTGTGAAACACCCCCGTTTTCCGACCTCGGATCGGCTCAACGGGCGGCTGGTGACTGAAGCCGTACAGGTACACCGGCACTCCACGCTACGAGACGGCGCGTGCGACTGCGCGGGCAGAGCCATGGAAATACCAGTCGTTCACCCACCGTATTCCCGCGGGCACAATCTCTTCGGCGGTCGCTACGGCATAGGTCGATTGTACCAGCGATTCCGCGCCCAGACTCTGACGCGCGAGATACTTCTTCCAGTCGGGCGGCGACTTTGCGAGTGGTAATGGTTCGAGGAACGTCGCGAAAAGTGTGGCTTCGTCGGTGTTCGTTCCGACAATCAGCGGAACCCGGTAAAATCGACCTGCATCGAACAGTGTCGCAGGTTCGTCTGGCAGCGCCGTACCGTCCACGACTGGCCAGTACTCGTTGCCGGACTCGCTGTACATCACGTCCCATCGGGTCGCTGCACGTTGCAGCAACTCGGCCGCCGGTAACGCGCGCAACACGCGGATGTCACCGCCGAGTGCGGCACTCGTTTGCTCCGCAGACGGCCGACCGTAGCGCGACTCCGTGCGATGCGTGAGTGGCGCGTAGATCGAGGCGCCACTCTGCGAGATGGCGCGCGCGAAAAGCCCCCGTGCGGCAGGGGCGACCATGAGATACAACACCGATGAACCACCGCCGACTCGCCGAAGATGGTCACGTTCGCGGCGTCCCCTCCACACGTCGAGACGTTGTCGCGCACCCATTGCAGTGCGGCGATCTGGTCCATCAATCCGTAGTTGCCAGTCGGACGCTTCGGCGATTCCTGCGACAACATCGGGTGGGCGAAGAACCCGAACACGCCGAGTCGGTAGTTGAGACTCACGACGACCACTCCGCGCGCGGCCAACGCTGCACACTCCCAAAGTGATTCGGCGCTA
>Ga0105044_10015272_pt1 | contig 10377 bp, 4 predicted proteins | sample MAT01_FD_78092 | JGI IMG/M metagenome (GOLD analysis project Ga0105044, IMG submission 78092) | Freshwater microbial communities from Lake Fryxell liftoff mats and glacier meltwater in Antarctica - MAT-01 | ecosystem: Environmental > Aquatic > Freshwater > Ice > Liftoff microbial mat | place...
AAAAACTTTATAAACAATAATTTATTATCCAACAATTATGAAAGAGCATCTTACAATCTTGTAAAAAACCAGTTAAAGAATTCGCGTTATCTTATTGCAAAATATATTCCCATGGCAATTGTTCCTTTATTAATGGTCGTAGTAGGTTTGGTTTCCGATATACCCGGATTTCTGTTCTCTGATTTTTCATCATCGCAATCTCTGATATTAAAAACTTCAATTATTATTTTAGGTCCTTCTGTTTTATTCACTCTGATGATGAGCTCGCGAATGCTTATTTCAAACACAAAAATACTTGATGAAAATACATACAGCACTGAGTGGATTTATGATTCACTTCCTTTAAAAGAAAAATACAGCGTTATAAAAGGAGCAAATAAATATATTTATATAAATTTTATTTTTCCCGTAATTTTTATTATTTTAGCTTTAATAAGTTTTAAAGCTGAGTTCGGATCTGCTTTATTAAATGTTGTTTATATAGCGTCCGGAATTTATTTTATTAATTCTGTTACATCTTTATTTGATAAAACTTTTCCTTTTACTCTTGAGAGTTCAAAGTTTAACTCAGCTTCGAAATTTCTGGAAATTTTAATAGCGATGATTTTAAGTGCAGTTTTATTTTTGATTCAGATTTTTGTTTTTCAAAATATTATATTTGCATTAGCTACAATATTTATTTTCATTATTATTTCATATTTAATTAACCGAAATTAAAACATTATGCCGGAAGAAAAATCAACCCCGAATATCTCCACTGAAACATCAACATTGATAAAAAATTATGACGGTGAAGGTAAAAATATAATTCTTGCAATGACAGGTACCAGCGGAGCAATTTACGGACTGAGAATGCTTAGAGCTCTGCTGATAAATGACTTCAATGTGGATTTGCTGCTTTCGGAATATGCCGTTTATACAATTTTCAAAGAATGCGGAGTGGAGTTAACTCAGTCAAATATCTCTTCTATTTTTCCTGAAATATTACTTTTAAAATCTACTGTTACTTTTCATAATAATCTTGATCTTAAATCTGATATATTTACGAATAAGTATGTCTGTTACGGAATGATTATTTGTCCCTGTTCTGTCGGTCTGCTTGGGGGAATTGCAAAAGGAGACTGTAAAAATCTTATTGAGAAATCTGCTGATTATGCTTTTTCATATTCAAAGCCGCTTATTATTGTTCCGAGAGAAACTCCTTTGAATAAAATTCATCTCTCCAATATGATATCTGTAATTGAAGCCGGAGGCAAGATTGTACCTGCTATGCCGAGCTTTGAATATAATCCTAAAGATTTTAATGACCTTGCTGACCATATTGCGGGAAAAGTATTAGATCTGCTTTGCAGTAATAGCAGTTCTTTGGCTTAAGGATTTAAAATTATTTATTGCTATTAAAAATCAAAACCAAAATAAAAGTTCTGAAAAAGATCACCCTGTAGCCTTGTAAAATTATTTTCTATTCTTTTTCCGATATCATATCTTAAAACTACAATTCCAAGTGCATTCAGTCTTATTCCTGCTCCTATGCTTCCATTTGTAAATCCGTAGTTAGAAGAGTTATCCCATGCCCTTCCGGCATCAAAGAAGAATGCTCCCATAATTCCCGGAAAATCAAATCCAATACCGAGAGGAAATCTTATTGCAACTATGTTCAGCAAAGGAAATCTCAACTCTGCATTTGCCTGCCACATCTTACTTCCGCGAATTGAATTCAATGGCCAGCCGCGTAAAGACCAGCTTCCGCCAAGAAAAAATCTTCTCGGATCTTTTCCTTCATTTACAAATAATTGTCCTCTTAATGCCAATGCACTCAGTGTACCTAACCGGAAATATTTTCTGTAATCAAAGAAAAATGAAAAATAATTTATATTTGAATTTGAAATATCTGTCGTATAACCGAGAGTAAGATTTAATCTTTCTCCATCAATCGGACCTGTCCATGCCCATAAAGAATTATCTTTTATATAGGAAAGATAATTTGAAAGCAATAGAGATCTTGTATTTTCCAGAAAATCATAACTTCTAATAGACTGTGACAGACTTGTAGTCATTTCAATTCTTCTGAAAAAAGAAAGAGGGTAGGACATACTAAGATATCCTCCGTACAATCTTTCATAAAACGACTGGTCATTATCTCTCAGATCATATCGCGTTCCAGATAAATGGTAAATCCCGTAAGCATAATTCATTCTCTTCTGAATGGAAATTTTTGATATCGCAATATTAAAACTTTTCCAGAATTCAGAATCTCCGTTTGCATTATTAAAAATTAAAAAATAATATTTCTCATCACCCAGCAAATCACTTAAAGAAACTATGCCGCCTGTATTTGCACCAAATACAGGATCTACAGTCAAAGCAGTCGTTGCAATATCAAGAGAAAACTGTTTTTCATATTTCAGATTATTTTTTTTGGGAATACCTGCAATTTTGTCCGGAGACCAGTTCTCTCCTTTTGTCTGAAGATCAATTTTTTTTGTGACATCACTGCTGTCATATCTTTCCTGAATATCACGCATAAGTTTTATATTTATTCCGCCTTTTTCAAATGCAGAAAAAACAATTTTATCTTTTCCTGCCCATGAAGGATCAAATGCCGCTGTTGTAAACTTCGTAATTTGTTTCATCTCTTTAAATTTAACAGAGTCATAATTAATTTTATTTCCAATTATATCAGAATTAAAACCTTCCTTCTTATTCTTTATAGAATCAGATTTATTAAATTCAATCATCCATATATTCTGAGGACCGCCTGTATTAGAAGTAAAAACTAATTTTGTCCCGTCTTCGGAAAATCTCGGTGAATAATCTATTTGATTTCCGATTGTAAGGTAATCTATATTCTGAGTTTTTAAATTATACAAAAATAAATTGTAACTTCTGTCTTTTCCAAAAGTTGTGCGGTCAGAAGAAAACACAATGTAATTTCCGTCAGGAGAAAAATCCGGATCCCTGTCATCATAATAATCATTTGTAAGTCTTGTAAGTTTTTTGGAATCAAGCTCCAGTATATAAAGGTCAGTACTTCCACCGAAATCGGAAGCAGGAAAAACAATTCTTTTATTATCTTTACTCCATGAAGGCGAACCGATACTCACAATATTATCAAAAGAATAATCTGCAATAACTTCGTCAGTTTTAGTGTCAAGAATATGTATAGCATCAGACCTCCCTTTCTGTGTAATGAATGCAAGCAATCCCGATTTGGAAATGTCCATTCCGGTTCTGAAAAAATGAAACTGCTCAAACTCATCACTTGATTCACCCTTGATTACAAGATCAGGAGAATCATTTGAATTTAAATTAAGTTTATAAATACTCGTAAACCCTGTTTTATTTCCGATGAAGTAAACTTCTTTACTGCCGTTTGCATTCGTATAAGTTGGCTTATGTGCAAAAGATTCTGTATAAATATTATCGGAAATTTCAGAAGGATTGTCATTATCCTTTAACATCGGTAAATATTTTTTGTCAAGAGAATATAAATATTCCCTGTCAAACTGCTCATAATCCTGACCGATAGTTATCTTCAGAATATTTGAAAAATTATCATCAATCCAGAAATTATTTACGAGTTGAAAAACTTTATCTTCACCGTACTTTGCGGCAATGTATTCTAAAATATTCTGTCCGAGTTTATACATCATGAAAGTGCCGTAATATCTTTCCCAGTTGCTTAGTCCTACAATGTATCCGCTCAGAACCGCATCTTTCAAAACCATCTCTGCCTGTGTGTCCCACTTTGATGAACAAAACTCTGCAAGTCCTTCTGTGAACCATAGCGGAGGTGACGAGCCGGATGGAATTCTGTGAAGTTTTAAAATATTATTTATTTTGCTTGTCATAAATACATGTGTAAGCTCATGTCTTATTACATGTTTGAATTGAAAAAGTGAACCTTCAAAAGGAATCACAACTCTTCCTTTGATAAATTCAAAAAACCCGCCTACTCCGTCAGGAATCAGTCCCGGGATTGTATTTGTTTCTTTGAAATGAACGGGAGATGCATAAAAAATAATTGGAACTGTATCGGTAAGAGAATGATCGAATTTTTGCTGAAGATATTTATAACTTTCTTCAGCGTAATTTGCGCCAATCTCCGCAAGCTCTTTTGCTTCTTTATAATAATATATATGAAAATGTTCTGTCTCAATGAATTGCCAGTCAAAGTCATTATACTGAACTTTATTTTTACCGAAATTTACAAATTGTGAATTTGCTTTTTCCGAAGAAGTCAGGATTATTAAAAAGAAGATTATAATTGAAATGAATTTTTTGCACATACCAGATTAATTATTTAATTCTATACATGTATTAAAAAAGTTGATATTAAATTTATATTGCATACAATAAATGAGGGTTTGAATAAAATATAAAACTTCAATTCAAATGTCCATAGAAGTATGAATACTAATAATCGTGAATAAGATTCTGTTAATAAAAAAAGGGAGAATACATAAAATATATCCTCCCTGATTTTGACTGTTTATTTTTATTTCACCAAAAGCATTTTCTTTGTCATACTAAATCCGGTTGTTTCTAATCTGTAAAAATAAATTCCACTTGATAAATTACTACCATTGAAATCGACAGTATAACTTCCTGCTGTCCGGAATTCATTATTCACAAGTTTAATTATTTCCCTTCCAAGAAGATCATAAACAATTAAATTAACCTTCGCATCATTCGGCAGCTCAAAATTTATTTTTGTGTTTGGATTAAAAGGATTTGGATAATTTTGTGATAATGAATATTGTGTTGGAATTGTGTTTTTATTGTTTTTATTATCAAAATTACTTTTGGCATTTCCAAAGATTTTTGTTAAATCACTATTGATATTATTTATATGTTCCTCAATATTTCTCGGATTCTTTGGTTTTGCCAATTCATTTAGAATCTTTTTATTCTCATATTCAGTTTTCTCATTTCTGTCTGCTTTACCATCCGAGATTTTCTTTTCAAGAGATTTTATTTTATCGATAACTATTGATCTTGAAGATTCGAATGAATTAAAAATATTTTCTTTTAATATTTTTCTGTCTTCTTTTGTAAAAACCTTTGTATCATATTTATCATTCGGATCATCATTGAGGATTTTAGATTTGAGATCTTGGATTTTAGATTTATTGTTATCTTCAATATCTATGTTATTATCTTTTAAATCGCTTGCCTCGCTTTGGGGGTAATTCGTAATTTGCTCGCCCCGCCCGCCTTGCCGCGAGGCAGGCATCTCCTTCGGCGGAGCGGGTAATTCGTAATTGCTCTTCTCTCCTCCTCCGCTTCCACTCATACTGTCCAGCAAACTCGTGGCATCATAGTCCCAGCTTGCAATCAATGCTTCATAAGAATATGGATTCTGATCAATAATCTGCTGATATCCGTTCAGTGCAGACTGGTAATTATTTAGTATTACATTACACTTTTGAATGTAATTAAAAATCTTTGAGATTAAATCTGTGTTACCGGGATTGTTTAAAATTATTGTTTCATAAAATGTTTTTAGATTTCCGATATTACCTCCGGTAGAATCAACCTTCAAAGAAGAAAGATATAGTTTTGATACTGCATCAATTGTAAACTCATTTGAATTTAAACTGTCAGCATAATTTGTAATTAATTCTTTCGAAATATTTTCTACATCTTCATATTCTAATTTTCTCAGAGATAAATTTAATTCATCATATAATTGCTCCTGTTCGCTTGATAGCTCAGAAATATTTTCTGCTAATTTTTTTATTGTATCCTTAATTCCATTCTGATAAATAGTAACTATTGCTTCTTCTTCAGCCGGAGCAAAATTACAACTGTAAGGTGTTAACAGAAAATTAACCTGTGTGTTATTGCTGTTTAACCAATAAACAGAATTCAGAGCACTACTGTTTGAATTTGAAATTTTAAAACAATTATAACGTGAATATATACTTGGAAAACCACCTGTTAATGATTGAGGAAATGTACCTTTCAGATGATAACTTGCAGGAAGGGTTGTATTATTTAAATTAAAATTATTATAACCTTTGTGAATATTAAAATATGAATTTTCTACAGATATATTATTCGAATTACTGCCGGTTAAATCAATATTGTTTTTTCCTCCTGTAAAATTTCCTGAACCGTCAATTCCTAAGTTAATTCGGCTAAAAACATCCGCACTAATTCCTATTGCATCAATTGTTGATGAAGATATCTGATTATTATAAAAATCAATACTCGAACTGCTTGCAATAAATCCGTTTTTGTAATTTATTATTTTATTATTTTTTATTGTACCGATTCCTGACTTTATAATCACAGCTGCAATATTATTATTTCCGCTGAATTCATTTCCATTCATAAATACATTTATTTGCCCGCTTGCATTTCCTTTGAGGTCACAACTAAAAGTAGATGGATTTGATATATTGAATTTGCAGTTCGTAATATATGCATTACAGACGTTAGTATTCCCAAGATAACTTACTCGAATTCCATTTGAATTCACATTGAAAATACAATTATTAAAATCAGTATAATTACAGTTTGTAGCACTAACGGCAATAGAGGAAGTATTCTCGATTTTTGTATTCTTCATCAAAAAATCGCAATTTGTTAATGATAAACCATTCCAGTTTACATTATCCTTTCCTTTTAAGGTAATGAAATAATTATCAGCTGCACATAAAAGATTTCCTCCGTTCATTTCAATACTTCCTTTTGCAGTAAAATTTATAGTTGTACTGTCTGCAATGTATATATCATTCCCACCGTTTTTAACTTTACCATCGCAAATGAAATTATAGAATCCAAAGTCTTCTCCTGCAACTAATGTTCCTCCTGCCATCATGGTAGGCAGCATTTTGAATATTTTTGCTTCACCGGGATTAAACCAACCTAAATCAAGAGTATCATAAGTTACTACATAGTTTGGATTATTGTAAAAAACTTTTGTCACCGAATCATTTTCAATATTAATTAAACTGACATTCCTGAACCTGTTAAACCATAAACCGCTCGATCGTAATCTTAATTTTATATTTCTCTTTCCACCGATTTTATCTGAGGTCTCATTATCTATATATGGCGAACATCTTCTGTTTGTAATCATAAAATACTTCGCATTAATAAACGGATATGCTTGTTCATTTTCAGAAAACAATGACATCTGTATATACCTGCTGTTTTCAGGTTCAACATTATCTTCAGGAACATTGTATTGATTTATTTTTTGTTTATAAGAAAATAAATCATAATGATAATCATTTTTTAAAATTTTCCTTTCACTTGTATCACGATAAATAAAAGATTTCGACAAATTATTATCAAACTTCATTATAGTTGGTCCCCATTTTTCTAACAACCTATTGTATCTCTTGTAGAGATTCCATTTGTTTTGTCCATAAGCATTAATATCTCTGATGTTTTTATTTTTATCTACAAATCCGGCAGAATAAGCCGGAGGGTTTCCCGATGGTTCATAAGTCGTATTATAACCATTTCCTTCGCAAACTCCATTATATGCGAAATACATTATACCTTTAGCTCCATATGAAATTGCTATATTTGCTGTCATCTCTAATTCTTCATTGGTTGGTTCCTTTAATTTGTGATTCCACTGATTCCACAAATGTGATTGATGAAGATCTATCATATCAATAGAAGATATTTTAGATAGTTCTTCCATTATTTTCATTTCTTTCTTAAAATCGAAAGGGAAGTCTCTGTCATCTAAATTAAATTGTAGCCAACTGTCATATTCTGCCGGTGAAACCGGATATGCTAATAAACCATGAACTGAATCGTATTGTACACCGGGGGAATGTGAATAAATTGGTAAAGTATTTGGGTTATAGGATTCTCTATTACTTCCTACAAAAGGGTCATTCTTTTTCCATCCTTACAGAAAGTAAGGATTTGGGAGAACATATTTTATCTTTGAGTTGTCAAGCAGATATTTTTTAAAATCTGCTGCATCAAAAATATGGTTGTCCCAAAATTTATAAATATGAGTATTATACATATCCATATTCAAATTAGCCATAAATGTAAGTTTTCCCTGTGAAACCGAATCTATTATCCTGCTTAGGTATTGAATTGAAGGTGTCATATTAAATTCAAACTCTTCTGTATAAAAGTTATTCGGCATGGGATCAGTTGGATCATATCCGCCTGAAGCAACATTGATTTCGGATGTTAATCGGTTCATTAAATAATTATGACTAACATTATTTATATCAAATAATTGTCTTGCAGGTTCATTTTCAACTCTGATATAATCAATATACATTTCGCATTGCCCATACCAGTAGACACGGATATCTACATTAACTGGGACACGCCAATCGAAAGCATTTTTTATCGGATCGGGGCAGAGTTGAGTAGCCTCAAGTGTCAAATTGGAATCGCCTAGTTGATAATAAAATTCATCAATATAATTTCCGCTATACATGCTACCATTTGCTTTAAAATTCCTAGTTTTTAATGTTACATTCTTTACTACATCTCCATTCCAGTTAAGAATTTCTATCCCACAGACGTTTACATTTTGGTTTGAAGGATTATTGGCAAATGTAGTATCGATCCTAATCCTTGGCTTTACATACCATCTATATGTATCATCACGAGTATGATCAATTATTCTGTTGCATTGCTCCCTGTTTGACCGAAGATCTTTAACAAGATATCCCTGCCATGCGCCGGGTCCGCTTGCATTTAAACTTGCATATTTGACCTTTGATCCAGCTCCGTTAAAATTATAATCATTTATATCGCTTACGTATGTATTCGTTATGGAATTATCATAAGCATAAAAATAATAATCATCGCCTTCGGACAACTGTTCACATTGATAATCACTTCTTTGACCGTAAGAGAGATATCTTGTAATGGGGCGATCGAAAATAGTTCTTAAATCATGTTGATTATTATGAGAAAGTGTATTTGTAATACCCTGCTCGATTGTAGATAAATCACCAAAAATCACATCATTATTAAACCAGCTCCCGTATCTATGCCATCCATTAAATCTCAATGTATCCCTTAAAAGCGCATAAGATGAAAACTCTTCTTGGAAAGGATCTGTTGGATGAAATCCGCTGTGCATTGCGGCAATAAGAAATTTCTTACCGGGATTATAAACCTGTGAACTTCCTTCAGCATTATTTATAGCTTTTATGCTGCTGTAAAAAAATAAAAGAGATAACAAAATTATCCCCAACGAGATTGTAATTTTTGCTTTCATAATTTGTTTTTTATTTTCGTTTTTAAAAATCCGGATTTATTCCGGTTTGTTCTTCCTTTTATTAAACTTATCGGATTAAAATCATTTTTTTAGTATCAATAGGAATACCATCTATGTATAGAGAATAAAAATAAATTCCGCTTGAAATATTAGAACCGTCAAATTCAATTTTATAGGAACCGGGTTGTTGGTTTGATTCTACTAATGTTTCTATTTCAACGCCTAAAATGTTAAACACTTTTATTGTAACTTGGCTTTTTTTGTTGATCTCATATTTAATTTGTGTTTTTGGATTAAATGGATTGGGGAAGTTTTGTGCTAATTTATAATTTTCCGGATTTATATAATTATTGGATTTGATGTTTGTTATAAAATTCGTATCACCTCCATCGAAAGTATAAATACCATTCATGTTCTTTTGAAATGACCAACCGGAAAATTTGTTAACGAAGTCAACAAAATTATATTGGTAAATGTGATATGACGTATCAGGAATTTGATAAAACCAATTTTCCCCACTATTTGTTGACCTATACATTACTCCTCGAAATGTACTTCCCAACTGAATTACACCACCTCCTCCCCATAAAGTATCATAGTTAATATTAGAGAAATTTTCCATTGAAGTAAATAAAAAATTCGGTCCATTTGGTAATGGTTGATCAGTCCAAGTATTTCCACCATCAGTTGTTTTTTTCATATCACCTTTTGCCTTCCACCCGGTTAAAGAATCTATAAAATATATATCAACAAAATCATTACCTGCTACACCAATCCAGTTTATTCCTGAATTGGTTGTTTTATAAAAATTATTAGAAGGATAACCACTTGTAAAACCTAAATTTCCATTATACATGTAAATCTTTGTAATTGAAAAACTCAGTAATTGACTTACCCAGCTAACCCCCGCATTAGTAGTTCTATAAATAAAGTCGCCTCCGATATAAGGAAAGCAAACCCACATTGTATCATAGCTTATAGGATACATATCATAGAATCCAAAATTACCCGTCGGGACAGGAATGTTATTCCAGTTTATTGCGGCATTCGTTGTTCTGAGTATTTCATCTCCATGAAGAACATATCCTGTGTCAAGATTAAGAAACATTACTTTACTGAAATCGCGGGTTTTACTTAAAATTATATTCCAGTTA
>Ga0105044_10015273_pt1 | contig 10377 bp, 9 predicted proteins | sample MAT01_FD_78092 | JGI IMG/M metagenome (GOLD analysis project Ga0105044, IMG submission 78092) | Freshwater microbial communities from Lake Fryxell liftoff mats and glacier meltwater in Antarctica - MAT-01 | ecosystem: Environmental > Aquatic > Freshwater > Ice > Liftoff microbial mat | place...
CTCCCATCGGAACAAACAGCGCGTACATCCTTGCAGGCGGCCGAACGGGCGCATGCAAGATTCGACAAACAGCCGACGGAACGGGCTTCGGCGTTCCGTCGGGTGGGAGGATTCAGGGAGTTACAGTCGACTGATCAGCAGCTCGCGCTGGAAGACCATTTCTTTTGGGAGGTCGCCGGCGAGTTTGAGGAACAGTTCCTCTTGGGAGAGGATTTCGTTCTTGAAGTCTTCGGTGTCGACGCTTTCGAGGGCTTTGATGTCTTCGACGGTGAGGTTGAGGCCTTCGAGGTCGATGTCCTCGGATCGGGGCATCCAGCCGAGGGGCGTTTCGCGGGCGTAAGCCCGGCCGTGACTGCGGTCGACGATCCACTTGAGCACGCGCATGTTTTCACCGAAGCCCGGCCAGGCGAACTTGCCCTCGGCGTTCTTGCGGAACCAGTTGACCATGAAGATCCGCGGGCAGTCCTTCATGAGCTTGCGCATTTTGAACCAGTGCACGAGGTAGTCGCGGATGTTGTACCCAATGAACGGGAGCATGGCCATCGGGTCGCGCCGGACGACGCCGACCTGACCGGTGGCGGCGGCGGTGGTCTCCGAGCCGATGGTGGCGCCGAGGTACACGCCGTGCAGCCAGTTGAACGCCTGGAACACCAGGGGCATGGTTTTGCTGCGGCGGCCGCCAAAGATGATGGCGTTGACGGGCACGCCCTCGGGGTCCTGCGCGGCGGGGTCGAGGACGGGGTTGTTCTCCATGGGGGCGGTGAAACGGGAGTTGGGGTGGGCGGCTTTGGTTCCGCTGGCGGGCGTCCAAGGGTTGCCTTGCCAGTCGATGGCGTTGGCGGGTGCGGGCCAGTCGGAGTCTTCCCACCACACGTCGAAGGTACCGTCATCGAGGGGGACGAGGGCGACGTTGGTGAAGATCGTGTTGGTGGCGCAGGCTTTGAGGGCGTTGGGGTTGGACTTGGAGTTGGTGCCCGGGACGACGCCGAAGTAGCCGCGTTCGGGGTTAATTGCGCGCAGGCGGCCGGAGTCTTTGTCGACCCACATCCAGACGATGTCGTCGCCGAGGGTGGTGACGCGCCAGCCTTGTTTGTAGTACTTCTCGGGGGGCACGAGCATTGCGAAGTTGGTCTTGCCGCAGGCGGAGGGGAATGCGGCTGCGACGTAGGTTTTTTCGCCGCCGGGGGCGGTGACCCCCATGAGCAGCATGTGCTCGGCCATCCAGTCCTGCTGGCGACCGAGGTAGCTGGCGATCCGGAGGGCGAGGCATTTTTTGCCCAACAGCGCGTTGCCACCGTATCCCGAGCCGAAGGACCAGATCGTGTTGTCCAGCGGGAAGTGGCAGATGAAGCGGCGGTCGGGGTTGACGTCGCCGACGGAGTGCAGGCAGCGGGTGAACTCATCGCCGTCGCCGAGCTGCGTCCAGGCGACGTCGCCCATGCGCGTCATCAGGCCCATGTTCAGCGCGACGTAGAGCGAGTCGGTGATTTCGACGCCGACCTTGGCCAGCGGCGAGCCGATCGGGCCCATGACGAAGGGAATGACGTACATCGTCCGCCCGGTCATGCAGCCGTCGAAGAGGACGCGGAGCTTCTTGTACGCCTCCCGGTCGTTCATGTGGTTGTTGGTCGGGCCGGCCATGTCCTGACTGGGCGTGCAGATGAAGGTGAGGTGCTCGGTGCGGGCGACGTCGTTGGAGTTGGAGCGGTGGTAATGGCAGCCGGGCCACTTTTCTTGGTTGAGCTCGATTAGGACGCCGTCCTTGACGGCTTGGGCGGTGAGGGTTCGTTTTTCGGACTCCGAGCCGTTGAGGACGACGACGCGGTCCGGCTGGAGGAGTTGGACGCACTGTTCGACCCATTGTCGAACGTTGGGGTTGGGGATCGCGTTTGCGGCGGTGGTGGTTCGCGGTTCCGGGGTTGCGATTGCGGCGGACATTCTTGAGCTCCCTCGCACGCGTCTGGCGTGCGACGTTGGGTTGTCGCGAGCGGCGCCGTGTTGTGCGGCGTGCCCGTTCGTGGCGTCGTCGGAGCGTAGCGCCGGGGGTGGCGGTCGGTTTCCGGGGAAGGTGGGCGACTTTGTTGCATGGGGGCTGCCGGGGCGACCTTCCGTGTCCGCGGGAGCAACCGACACGCCTGGGTCGTCCGTCGACTGCGGCGTTCGTCTGGTGGAATTGTCGTAGCTTTGGAGCGCGTTACAAGGGCAATCGGCACAATTCGGCGCGGCGGCGACCGCGATGGACCCGGCATTGGGGTGGTTATGGCGCGCTGCAATCGCCCCGTCGAAGCGGCAATCATTTGCGGGCGATTCCGCCCCGAAACGGTACCCTTTTCGTCCGCGACGAAACGCCCCATGGCGTGGATGTGGGAAAAGTTCGCATTTTGTCGTGGCGGGCGAGGCGTGGGCGGCAGGCTTCACTGGGCGCACGGCTTGCCGGGTCCGCAGCGCTTGATCAGGGTGACTTCGTTGCCTTTGGCGTTGTAGGTAACTTCGTCCATGAAGGTGCGGATGAGAAGCAGGCCGCGGCCGTGGGGGCGGAGCATGGCTTCGATGTCGGTGGGATCGGGGAGTGCGTCGGGGATGAATCCGTCGCCCTCGTCGCGGACGATGCAGATGGCTTCGCGGCGGTCGGCGCGCATTTCGAGGACGACACGGCGGTCGCTCCACGGCGCGCTGACCATCCGCTCCTCGACGAGCTTGCGGAACTTCGCGTGCCCCTCCTCGACGAGCTTACCGGGCAAGCCGAGGTTGCCGTGGACCATCGAATTCATGAGCGTTTCGGTCATCGCCACGCCGAACCGGACGAGGTCCTCCTCGGGGCAGACGTTGAGGCGGCGCAGGTCGTTCTGCAGCTCGGTGACGACGGGGGCGACGAGTTCGGTGCGGTTGGGGAGGACGAACTTTCGCTCGATTCGTTCGAGAAAGTCGAAGGCCTCCTCGTGGCGCTGGCGGTCGGCCCGGACGGAGAGAACCCATCGAACGGTCTGCACTAGTTCCTCGGCGAGGCGCTGTTTGGGGACGTAGCTTGCGGCGCCGGTGCGGAGGGCTTTGACGGCGGCTTGCTCGGAACCGTGGGCCGTCATGACCACGACCGGGAGCTCTGGGTGCAGGAGGCGGGTTTTGGAGACCAGTTCGAGTCCGTCGGTGTCGGGCATGTAGAGGTCGGTGACCACCAGCCGCGGGGAGAGTTCCTCGATGAGCTTCAGTGCCCCGCCGCCGGCGCAGGTGACCACCCTGTGGTCGGGAAAGGCACGTTCCAACAACGCCGCCGCCAAGCGCAGAAAGATCGCGTCGTCATCCACCACCAACAGAACTGAACTCGACACCTGCGTCTCCATCCATCGACCCTGTACGCTCAAGCCCCCATCAGACTCGCACCGCAACAACATCGACCTGCGCCCAGCATCACTCAAACGGCATCGGACGGCAATCGTCGGCGGCCAAGGCGGGGCCGTCTACGCGGCGCGATGGTGGCCTGACCCGATAACACAAAGGCCCCCCGGCGAGATGCCGGAGGGCCTCCTCTCCTCCCATCCTCCGTTTTCGGAAATTTCTTTCCGACCGAGAGAATGAGCTTTGTTTTGTTAGGGGTCTATTTCTTCGGGACGCTTCTGCCACCACCAGCACCGCCGCCGCCGCCCGTCTTGAGCTTCAGTTCGACCGTGACAGTTTTGCCTTCTTCGACGGTGATCCGCTCGCGGGCCATGCCTTCGCCGCGCTTGCCGGAGACGATCACGTACTTGCCAGCGGGAACGGAGACGGAAAATGTGCCGTTGTCACCGGTAACGGCTTCGGCGACGGGTTTGGGGCGTTCGCCGCCGGGACCGCCGGGGCGTTGGCCACCACCTGGGGGGGCGATCTTGGGGTCCCTACCCGCGGCACCGCCGCCGCCGCCTTGGCCGCGCTCGGGAGCAACCATGACTCGGACCTGCATCCCACCGGCCGCCGAGCCGTCCTCCTTGAGGACCCTGCCCGTCACCGTTCCGCCCGCCAGCATGGCCCAGCCGCCCAGCACAGGCAGCACGAGCGCCACACCCAACATCGACATCCACAGCCCTTTGCGATTCGTCAACATGACCGGTCTCCTTCCGACACTTGCGTTCCGTTGCGATTGTCTGTTTTTGACTCTCCGACCCGTGGAACGCTTTCGGGTCGTTCACACCTCTGTACGCCCGACTTGTCGGAATATTCCGCACGTTCTTTCAGTGGCGTTTCGTCGCATCTGCGGTTTTCCGCGCTCGGCACAACCGTTTTCCTCCCCCGCCGTGACACCTGCGACAACACGTCCCGACCTCGACACTTGTCGCGCCGGTAGATACCGCCCCAAATAGGTGCGAGATCCTTACCGGAGAACCATGAACATCCCCAACTCCCATCGGCAACTCGCCCCGACGTTCGAAGGCATCGACCGTGCGATCACTGATTTCCTCGCCAGACACGCACTGACCTCACTGCGCGTCGCGTTGGGGTTGGTGTTTCTCTGGTTCGGTGCGCTGAAGTTCGTGCCGGGATTGTCCCCGGCAGACGGGCTTGCGACGCGCACGATCTCGATGCTGTCGTGGGACATCGTGCCGGCGACGGTGTCGCTGCCACTGCTGGCGACGTGGGAGACGCTGATCGGCGTCGGGCTGCTCAGTGGCAGGTTCCTCCGGGCGACGATTTTGCTGCTTGTGCTGCAAATGCTCGGTACGGTGGCGCCGCTCGTACTGCTGCCCGGCGAGACGTGGCGGGCGTTTCCGTATGCGTTGACGCTGGAGGGTCAGTACATCGTGAAGAACGTGGTGCTGGTGGCGGCTGCCCTCACCCTGGGGGCGACGGTGCGCGGGCCGAGGACGATGGGGGTGTGAGGTGTGCGCCGCGAAAACCAAAGCCCCCGAAGCCGTACTTCCTTCGGGGGCTTTGGACTGCGTTTCGCCGAGGCGTTACTTCTTGGGCTGATCCTTTTTGTCTTGATTTTTGATCTTGAGGTCGACGATCAGCGTTTTGCCGTCTTCGACGGTCACGCGTTGCTTAACCGAGCCGACGTCGGGGACCTTTACAGTGACGGTGTAGTCGCCCGCTGGGACGGAGAGCTTGTACTTGCCCTGGGCGTCGGTGGTGGTTTGGGCGACGGACTTGCCTTCGCCCTTTTTCTCGGGTTTGGGTTCGGCGGACTTTTTCTCTTCTTTGGGTTTGGCGTGGTAGACGTGGACGGCAGCGCCGGGGACGGCCGTTCCGTCGGAATGCGTGACCTTACCTGAGACCGTGCCGGTGGCCACGGCGGCTGCGCCCATTAACGCCGGGACGAGCAACGCCGCGATCGCCCCGAGCAACAGGTGACGGTTCATCGAAACTCGAATAAACACTCCTTCGTTTTTCGCGCTCCAGAGTGCTCGTGACTCACACCCGTGAGACACGCACCCATCGGCCCGCTGAAACGCGATCGGGCCCGGACGCGACTGGCGACCGTTGGGTCGGATTAGTCTGTCGCGTCACGCTTTGGTGCGTGCACTCTGTTTTTTGACTGTTTAGTCCACGATCGTAAAAATTGTCGAGTTCAACACGTGCGCAATTTTCAGGCCAGAAGTTCCCCGTCGGGACAACCCCGACACTCGGGTCGAACGTCACGAGGGCGGACCCGTTTAGTGCCTCGCCGTCGCGGTACCGCAGGGGCCGCCGCCTTCGGCGACGCCGATTTGCCGCGGTGCTTGGTCGAAGGTTCGCATTGCATCGTGGTACCAGTGTGACATTTCCGACGTTCCCTCGGGCACGTAATGGTTGATCAGCGAGCGGCGGTACCGCGATGTGCTGGTGTTGGGGGTCGAGCCGTGGACGAGCGAGCCGTTGAAAAACAGCACGTCGCCGGCGCGGAGGTCGCACAGGACGGGGGAGAGTCCGTCGGGGACTTTGACGTAGTCGCTGGTGAAGGAGGTTCGGGTGTCGGCTTGCTCGGGGCAGGCGACTTCCATGTTTTGAGTGCCGGGGACGACGGACATTCCGCCGTTTTCGGCGTCGGCGTCGTCGATGGCGATCCATGCGGCACAGCAGGTTTTGGGTTTAACGCGGAGGTAGTAGTTGTCTTGGTGGAAGGTTTGGCCGCGGGCGCCGGGGGGCTTGAAGTAGAACATCGTCTGGACGGCGACCGGCTGCTCGCCCATGCACTGGCGGAGCATGTTTTCAATGCGGCGATCCAATAGATACTTACCGGCAAGTCGCCCGACGTCTTTGTCCTTGTGGCAGTGAGGGTTCATCATCCGGGGGTAGAACGCCAGCGGATCGGCGGGGTTGGGGTCTTTGAGGATTTCGGAGAGACCCTGGACGGGGCCGTTGCGGTTTTCGTCCATGAACGCGTTGCGGATTTCGGCGATCTCGCCGGGGCTGAGCAGTCCGCGGGCGACGTAAAAACCCTCGCGGCCGAAGATTTCGGCCACGTCGTCCACCATCGAAACGGGCGTGTTCATTGCGTGCATGTACTATTCTCCTGTGATGGGATAACTATTGCATGGCTACAACGCCCACGTCCATACATTTTGTCGCCGATGGTATATAGTATTCCGCTACGAGTCAGACCCCCCTTCCATGCACTTTGATCCCCTTCCCGTCTACGACCACCTCCTTACCGGAAGCTTCCGGCAAGCCCCGCCGTACGCGGTCGGCAGGCCCAACGGGTCCAACGACTATCTCCTTTTCCTTACAGTCTCGGGCCGGGGGACTTTCACCTCGCCCACCGGTTTGACCCATCCGGCCTTACCGGGAACGTTGCACCTCTACCCGCCGCGCACCCCGCAGGACTACCGGGCATCTGGCACCCACTGGACGTTCCTTTGGGCACACTTTCAGCCCCGACCCCACTGGCTGCCGTACCTCGCGTGGGGCCCGGTCATGTCGGGGGCGCGGTCGCTCCTTTCTCACACGCCCGACGCCGGTTGCTTCCGCCTGCTTGCCCGGCAGTTCCGAGAGGTCCATACACTGGCGTCGAATCCGTCCGCCCATCAGCAGCTACTTGCCCTCGCCCACCTCGAGTTGCTTCTGCTTTCCGCCCGCCTTCCGTCCGACGCCCGTTCGACGGCACCCGGACCGGACCCGAGGGTCCACCTCATCCTCACTGCGCTCTCAGCCGACCCGGCGCGGCCACTTGATATCCCCGCGCTGGCCGAGTCTGTCGCGCTTTCGACGTCGCGGTTGCAGCACCTGTTCAAACAGCAAACGCGTCAGACGCTGGTGGAGTTTTTGGAGTCCCAGCGGATCGCCCACGCCAAGAGATTGCTCTCGGCGACGTCGATGCCGGTGAAGCAGGTCGCCGCCGAGTGCGGCTACGCGTCGCAGTTTTACTTCTCGCTGCGGTTTAAACGGGCGACGGGCAGGTCGCCGAGTGCGTATCGGAACGGGTAGGGATGTTTGCCCGTTAAAGACACGGAGCAAATAGCCCGACAGAAAAGCAACCAAGCGGTGTTCGACGCTGGCTGGATAGTTCCCCTGGATATGGCGTGACGCCGCCCCATGTAGGCTGGGCTGGCTCTACACCCCGACCCGAATCACCGCGTAGTCGTGCTCTTCATCGGGGAGGAGCTTGCCGGGGTTCCATTTTCGGGCGGGGTCGAAGGCGCGTTTGACGGCGTTGAACGTGGAGAGGGTGGGGGCGTCGAAGAGGCGGGCCATCAAGCCGACTTTTTCGACGCCGACGCCGTGCTCGCCAGTAATTGTGCCTCCGGCGGCGATGGCGCCTTCGAGGACTTCGGCGCAGGCGGACATGGCGCGGGCGACCTCGGCTGGGTTGGTGTCGTCGTAGAGGAAGATGGGGTGCACGTTTCCGTCGCCGGCGTGGAAGACGTTGGAGATGGTCAGGCCGTACTTCTCGCCGACGGCGATGATCATTTCGAGCACGTCGCCGAGCTTTGATCGGGGCACGCAGGCGTCTTGAGTGCAGTAGGAGTGGGAGAGTTTGCCGATAGCACCGAAGGCGCTTTTGCGGGCTTTCCAGAGCTTGGCGCGTTCATCAAGGGTGTGTGCTTCCCGGATCTCAGTAGCGCCGGAGGCGGAGAGGAATTCGCGGACGACGGCGAGCTCGCCACCGAGCAGGGCGTCTTCGCCGTCGAGCTCGACGACGAGCATGGCGCGGGTGCCCTCGGGGATGCCGAAGTGGTAGGCGTTTTCGATGACGCGGACCATGGTTCCGTCGAGCATCTCCATGGCGGCTGGGAGTATTCCAGCGGCGATGACGCTGGAGACGGCTTGGCAGGCGGCGCGGGTGGTGTCGAAGAGGGCCAGGAGGGTGCGCCAGCCTTCGCGTTTGACGGACAGCTTGACCCAGAGCTCGGTGATAATGCCCAGGGTGCCTTCGCTGCCGCAGAGCAAGCCGGTGAGATCGAAGGGACCTTGATGGGTGGCGCCATCGCGCCCGCCGGTCGTGAGGATTTCGCCGTTGGGGAGGACGAGTCGCAAGCCATAGACATGGTTTGATGTGACGAAGTCTTTGAGGGTGTGGACGCCGCCGGCGTTGGTGGCTGCATTGCCGCCGATGGTGGAGGCGCGGGCGCTGCTGGGGTCGGGGGCGAAGTGGAGGGGGCCGGTCCCGTCCGCGGGGGCGGCGGACTGTGCGGCGGTGACGGCGTCGTTGAGGACGCCGTTGAGCACACCGGCTTGGACGTGGGCGAAGCGGGACTTGGTGTTGATGTCGAAGATCTCGGTCATTCGTGAGGTGGAGAGCAGGACGACCGGGCCGGGAGTGCGGTGGTCGGGCGTGGTTCGGTGACCCCACGGCGCAGCGCCGCCAGCCAGGCCGGTGCCCGAACCTCGTGTCACAATCGTTGCATTCAAGCCGTTGAGTGCCCGGACGACGCGGGCCATTTCGTCGGTGCTGGTTGGGAAAACGATGGCGTCGGGTGTTCCCCGGGCGAGGGTGAATGCGTCGGAGTCGTAAACACCCGTGCCGGTCCTGCCGATCACCACCCTGCCGGGACCGACGATCGGGCCTAACGTAATCTGAATCTGTTTCGCGTCCACCAACTCATTGTCAACTAGCGCGCCATCGCGCACAATGCTCCCCCCGAACGAAAACACAAGAAAGGATCGTGAACGATGTCCGAGGAAACTCCCGCAGCCGGTAACCAGCAAGTCCAAGTCCTTCTCGACGAGAAAGACCTCAAGATCACCTACGCCAACGCGTACCGGATCCACACCGCCATTGAAGAAGTGGTCGTCGACCTTGGCTTTAACATGCCCAACCCGAACACCCAGCCCGGCCAACCGCAGGCGCTGCTGTTCAAGGTCACCGACCGCGTGATCATGTCGTACCCCAACGCGAAGCGCCTGGCGATGTCGCTCGGCCAGCTTGTCAAGCGGTACGAACAGCAGTTCGGCGAACTGCCCATGGTCCCCCCGGGCGCCCGTCAAGCCCAGCAGTAAAGCAACGGGGCCGATAAGCACTTGAAAACAAGGTCCGGCTTCCCGATTTGGGGGGCCGGATTTTTCGTTGAGTGCGCCGCTCAGGGCGTCCCTTCCCATCACACCAGAGGTCCATTACAATCGTTCTTCGATGCCCCAACCCACGTCGACCTCACGCAGTACGCACCTTCTCGTTGCCCTTTGGGCCAATGCGGCGGTGTTTGCGGTCATTGCGTTTGCGTTGCTGACTCGGCCGGGGGTGCCGTCGTTCTTGCCGGTGGCGGCTGCGCAGAATCAGCCCCCGATTGCGGGGGGTGCAGGTGTGTTCATCATGCCGGCGCAGTTTTCGGCGAACACGTGGGGGGTATATTTGCTGGATGTCGACTCGCAGACGCTGGCTGCGTATCAGTTTTTGCCGTCGCCACGGTCGTTGCAGTTGGTGGCGGCGCGGACGTACCGGTTCGACCGAGGGCTGCAAAATTTCAATACGGCTGCTCCGTCGCCCCGGGAGGTCGAGGAATTGCTGAAGATGGAAGACCGGGTCCGACGGGGAAACCCCCAGCCGGCGCCGGATAACTCCACGCCGCCCTCCCAACCTTGATCATCTCCCGGTACAATCGTCACAACGTCAACCACTTAAACGCTTAGGAGAGCAACACAGATGGCCAAGATGTTCTACACCATGGAGGAAGCCAAGGTCGCCCTCGGTCGCACCGAGGACGAGATCAAGGTGCTCTCCCGTGACGGTAAACTCCGCGAATTCCGCGACGGCCCGCGTCTGATGTTCAAAGCCGATCAGGTCGAAGCGCTGAAGACTTCCCTTCCCGCCAAGGACACGATCGACATCGCCGACTCGGGCGCACCGATCTCCCTGGCTGACTCGCGGTCGGGGTCGATGGCGGGCGGCTCGGGCACGGGGCAGGTTTCGATTAAAGACGACACGTCGTCTGGGGAAATTGGGTTGTCGGGCTCGTTCGGCGGGGTTCCGTCGCCGCGGTCGATGAGTCAGGGGTC
>Ga0105044_10015274_pt1 | contig 10377 bp, 8 predicted proteins | sample MAT01_FD_78092 | JGI IMG/M metagenome (GOLD analysis project Ga0105044, IMG submission 78092) | Freshwater microbial communities from Lake Fryxell liftoff mats and glacier meltwater in Antarctica - MAT-01 | ecosystem: Environmental > Aquatic > Freshwater > Ice > Liftoff microbial mat | place...
GGGTTGGAAGACGCCGAGGCGGACGGGTGCTTGGCCTGCGGGGGCGAGGAGGATGGTGGAGCCGGTGTAGAGGACGGGGAGCATGGATTGGCGGTCGTCGGAGCCGACGGTGAGGAAGGAGCGGTCATCTGTGCGGGCGGCGAGGATCACGCCCTGGGGCATGAAGATTTTGCGCCACTCGTCGCGGCGTTTGAGCTCGTCGTCGGAGGGCTTGTCGGCGGTGGAGCCGTCCCATGGGTATTGGATGGCTTGGTCGCCGGTGCGTGGGGCGAAGTCGTAGCCGGTGTTGGCGGCGACGGACTCGGTGAGGCCGTGGTACTCGCGGATGATGGCCTGGATGAAGGGCTCGGGCTTGGTGATGGAGTCTTCGAGGGTGCGGACGGAGCCGAGGCCTTTTTCGGTGGCGAGAGCGGCGGAGGCGTCGCCGATGGCGATGAGTGTGCCGCCGGATTCGACCCAGGATTTGAGTGCGGGGAGGCGGTCGGCGAGCTTGGGGCCGGTGCCGTCGGGGAGGATGATGACGTTGTAGCGGCGGAGATCGGCGAAGGCTGCGGAGTCGAAGTCGAGGTAGTTGGCGCGGGCGCCCAGAACGTGGTCGAGGGTGTACCAGATCTGGCCGTAGGAGTATGGGGAGGCGGGGTTGCGACCGAGGACGGCGATGCGCGGGGGTTGGAGTAGTGGGAAGTTTTCGCCGCCGAGGTCTGGGAGGTCGCCTTCGCCCCAGCCGGTTTTGAGGGCGGCAGCGGGGAGGTTGAGTTCAGCGAGGACTTCGGCGGTGAGTGTGCGGACGTTGAGGCCGGTGTGGGCGTTGTCTTTGTTGAGGATGATGACGGAGCCGCGGGGGAGGGCGTCGGGGGCGAGGGTGGTGGGCTTGAGAGAGAGCCTCAGCCAGAGGCCGCGTTCCATGAGGCGGGCGGCGGCGGCGACGGAGCGGTCATCGAGGCCGTTGATGGCGTAGCCGACGGTGGTTTCGGGGAGTGTGGGCTTGGAAGGGGCTGGGGCGGCGAAGGTGAGCGGCTTGGCGTCGGCGTCGGTTGGGAACGCGGCGAGTTGGAAGGTTTCGACGTCGAAGAGCATGGGGATCGACCAGCCGGTGATGTCGTAGATTTTGGAGCGGCCGAAGCGGAGGAGCTCGCGGCGTTCGGTGGTGAGGTATTCGGGCGACATCCGCGGGTCGAACTCGAGCATGGCGGCAAGCAGGCGCGCGAGCGGTTGGCGGTTGGGGATGAGGATGGTGCCGGCGGGGAAGGCCTGAGCGGGGCGGGAGACCCCGAGGCGGTCGAGAGCGTCGGTGGTGAAGGGCTTCTCGGCGCGGGTGAACTCGAAGCCCTGGATGGTCAGGAGGTCGAGGAACTGGTTGAGGCGCGTGGTGTTGGCGGTGGGGATGACGGCAAAGGTGCGTTTGGCATAGGCAGAGTCGTCGGACATCACCTTGCGGCGATCGGCGACGAAGTCAGTGAGGACGGCGGCGCGGTTCTTGGCGAGCGTGGCAAGGTTGGCCATGGAGCTGATGAGCTGCTTGTGGACGGATTCGCGGTAAGGTTCGAGGGCGCCCTCGGGGCGGCGGACGGCGTCAACGTTGATGGCGGCCTGCTCGTACAGGTTTTGGATGCTGCCGCGGAGGCCGGCCCAGGAGGAGGAGTAGCCGGGGTACCAGTCGTCGTTCCATTCGCCGGTGTAGTAGCGCCAGCCTTGGGTGTCGAAGGCGGCGGCTTGTTCGCGGCCGAAGACGGCGACCCATTTTTGCGTGGAGGGTGAGTGGTTGGGGTTGATGGCTTCGCGGGCGGGCATGAAGAGGAAGGAGTCCTGGGAGCCCATCTCGTGGGATTCCATGAAGTAGTGGGGGTTCCAGTCGCGGACGGCGGCGATGCGGCCGCGGGACTCGGGTTGGGTGGCGAAGATCCAGTCGCGGTTCATGTCGAAGAGGTAGTGGTTCATGCGGCCCGAGGGCCAGATCCCCGAGTGCATGAGGGACTGGTCGTCGACTTGCGGCTGCTTGGTGCGGCTGTGGGCGGCGTCGATGAGCCAGTGGTCGCGGCCGTCGGGGTTCATGAGCGGGTCGATGACGACGACGAGGTTATCGAGGAGGGTCTTCACGTCGGCGTCGTTGGAGGCGGCGAGGTGATGGAGGACGGCGAGGGAAGCGTCGGAGCCGGAGAGTTCGTCGCCGTGGATGACGTAGGCCATCCAGGCGAGTGCGGGGAGCTTGGTAATGAGGGCGTCGATGTCGGCGGCGGGGGCTTGGCGCGGGTCGGCGAGTTTGGCGTAGTCGGCCTTGAGCTCGTCGAGGGCTTTGATGCGCTCGGGGCTGGCGATGACGGCGTAGTAGAGCGTGCGGCCTACGTGGGTTTTGCCGTATTCGAAGAGCTTGACGCGGGGGCTCTTGGCGGCGATGGCCTTGATGACGGCTTCAATCTGGGCGTGGTTGGCGGGGCGCGAGCCGACGGGGAAGCCCAGGACGCTGTCGGGCGTGGGAACGGCGGCGTCGTAGGTGGCACCGGGGAAGAAGGGCTTGGCGTAGATGAGGCCCGGGAGGGTGATGGCGGGGATCGAGTCGTGGAGGCCGGGGGGCTGGAGCGACGTGGGGGCGGCGGGCTGCGGGGCGGCGGGCTGGGGGGCGGCGGGCTGGGGGGCGAGTTGGGCCAGGACGGCGGCGGCGATCAGAAGGGCTGGGATCATGGACGCAGCGTACCCGCGCGATCGTCAGGTTGTCGCGGGGGGTCCGGGCTCGATGTGGATGAGGACGTCGGCGATGCGGGGGAGCTGTGTGCGGAGGGCGGCGCGGACGTGGCCGCTGATGGCGTGGCCTTTGGCGACGGAGAGTTCGGGGTCGACGTGGAGGTGCATGTCGAGGAAGAAGTGAGCGCCGGAGCGGCGGGCGCGGAGTTTTTCGACGCGGACGACGCCGGGGACGGCGGCGGCGACGGCGCGGGCCGGTGCGAGGATCTCGCTGGCGTTGGCGTCGAGGAGCTCGGCGAAGGGTTTGCGGAGGAGGTTGAAGGCGTTGTAGAGGACGAGGAGGCTGGCGAGGAGGGCGGCCCAGGCGTCGGCGGCGGCGTAGGCGGGGCCGCCGATGAGGGCGACGGAAATGCCGACGAGGGCGGCGAGGGAGGTGATGGCGTCGGCGCGGTGGTGGAGGGCCTCCGCGGCAAGGACGGTGGATCCGGCGCGACCGGCGGCGCGGCGGAGGAGTTGGAAGAAGGTTTCTTTGGTGGCGATGACGGCGAGCAGGACGATGAGCGTGAAGGGCTCGGGGACGGGGTGGGGCGTGCGGAGGCTGTGGATGGCGTCGAGGCCGATCCAGATGCCGGCGGAGAAGAGGAGGATGGCGACGATGAGGGTGGCGAGGGCTTCGGCCTTGCCGTGGCCGTAGGGGTGGTCGTCGTCTGGTGGGCGGGCAGAGTAGAGGAGGCCGGACCAGACGACGAGCGAGCCGACGAGGTCGGTGATGGATTCGATGGCGTCGGCGACGAGGGCGGCGGATTGGCCGATGAGCCCGGCGGTGAGCTTGACTGCGGCGAGGGTGAGATTGGCGATGGAGCCGGCGACCACCCAGCGGCGGAGTTTGCGTGATGGGTTGCGCGAGCCGGGCACGCAGGCAGCGTATCGCGGAGGGTGGCGGGCGCTTAGGCGCGGGGTGGGGGTTCGTAGGAGTTGGGGCGGAGGGCGCGGCGGAAGAGGATGATGAAGATGAGGGCGAGGAGGCCCAGGCCGATCCAGACGAGGAGGCCGCCGAGGATGATCTCGATGAGCTTGGTGATGGAGCGTCCGAAGTCTTCCAGTCCGCGGGAGGTGGCGAGCGCGAGGCGGTCGAGGAAGGTGTCTTCAGAGGCCTTGGTGGGGGCGGGGGTGTCGGGCGAGGAGAAGCTGGCCTGGATGGTGGCGAGGGCGACCTGGCGGCCGACGCGCTCGCGTTGGGCGGCGAGGCGTTCGATGCGTTCACGGGCGCGGTCGAGGTTCTCGCGGAGGCTCATCAGTTCGCCGAGCGGGGCGCCGCGGCGGGCTTCGACGAGGGCGATGAGTTCGGTTTCGATGCGGCGCTCGTTGCGGAGGCGGGCTTCGAGGTCGACCATCTGGTCGGTGACGTCTTCGCCGGATTGGGTTTCGGTGGTGACGGTGCCCAGGGCGCGGAGTTGGGCGAGGACATCGTCGACGCGGGCGGAACGGACGCGGAGGGTGACGGTTGCGGAGATGTCGCTGAGGGCGTTGGAGGACTGGATGAACTCGCCGTCGGCGGGGTTGACGAGGGCGGCGGCCTTGAGGGCGGCCTGCGAAGGTGAGCTGGTCTTGAGGTCAATATTGGCTTTGCGGATGACGAGGCGGTCGTAGAAGAGGGAGGGGTCGAAGGCGGGGGTGGCGGTCGCGGGGGCCGAGGCGGCGGGCGCGGGCGAAGAAGGCGCTGGCGCCGACGTGGGCTTCAAGGGTTCGGAGCGGGATTGGATTGATTGCAGGGCGGCTTTGGCCGAGCTGCGGCTCGCGTTTTCGCTGAGGCGGTCTTCGAAGACAGGAGTTGGCGCGGCGGCCTCGGCGACGGCGGCGACGGCGCGGGAAAGGTCGTCTTTGGCTAAGCCGATCGAACCGCCGTCGGAGCGGCTGGAGTCAGCAAATGGCGCTGAGGTTGGCAGATCTGCAAGGCTGAGGGCGCCGCCATCGACGGCGGGATAAGCGCCGGGGCTGCGGGCGGGGAGGATGGCGGCGATGATGGCGGCGCTCACGAGGAGGAGGAGGCCGGCGGCGGCGGCGTAGCGCTGGTTGATGGGGCGTTTGAAGATGGAGCGTGGTGCGGGCGCGGGGGCGGCGTCGTGTTGTGCGAGGGCCTGTTGCCAGAGCGGGCGGGCGCTGTCGAGCGCGGGGGCGGCGGTGAGGGCCGCGAGGTCGCGTTCGAGGGGAGTCTGGGTTGTGGTGCTGGTGTCGGTCATGGTGCGGCCTCGTGGGCGCGGGCTGCGCTGAAGCTGGGGCCGAGGGAGGTAGCGAGCGTTTTGCGCAGTGATTCGAGGGCGGTGTGCAGGCGTGATTTGACGGTGCCGACGGGGATGTCGAGGACTTGGGCGGCTTGGGTCAGCGTCATGTCGTGGTGGTAGCAGAGGAGCAGGAGGAGACGTTGATCGGGCTTGAGGCGGTCGAGGGCCGCACGGAGGGGGTCGAGGCGGTCGTGCTCGGCGGTGGGCTGCTCGGTGCGCGGCCGAGGTTCGTCGGCGTCTTCAGCGAGTCGGAGGACGGGGCCGGCGGGGGTCTTGCGTGTGCTGCGAAGGTCGTGGCAGCGGTTGATGACGATGCGGTAGAGCCAGGTTTTGACGGTGGAGCGGGCCTGGAAGGTGGAGGCGGAGCGGATGACGCGGAGCCAAGCGTCTTGGACGGCGTCGGCGGCGAGCTGCTGGCGCGGGCCGAGGAGTCCGGTGGCGAGGCCCATGAGCGGGGCTTCGAAACGCTGGGCGAGCTCGCCGAGCGCGGCACGGTCGCCCGCGGCGAAGCGCTGCAGGAGCGGGAGGTCAGGGTCCGGGATGGTGGGGGGCAGGGGCATCGGGTTGTCTGAGGATTAGACCGATGCGGGCCGGGCGCGGTTCGCGCGGAGGGCGGAAAAGCAGGGCAAGAGGCAGGAGGCACGGGGAGGGGGCTAGAAAAGGCAGGAGGCGCCCGCTGTGACGGTTGGGTTACTTGTAGAGGGTGCGGAGGTGGAGCCAGAAGGTGGGGTAGGTTTTTCGGACGCAGGCGGGGTCGTTGATGATGACATTGGGTCGGCGGAGGCCGACGAGGGCGAGGGCCATGGCCATGCGGTGGTCGTCGTAGGTGTCGAAGGCGACTGGGGTAGTGATGTTGAGCGCGGCGGGGCTGGGCGTGATGCGGAGGGACTCGTCGGGGAGGAGGAGAAGCCCGCCCTCACCGTTGGGCTGCGTGCTGCGGAGGATTTCGATGTGGTGGCCGAGTTTGGTGAGTTCGGTTTGGAGGGCGGCGAGGCGGTCGGTTTCTTTGACGCGGAGGGTGCGGAGGCCGCGGAGGGTGGTGGGGCCTGAGGCGAAGGCGGCGAGGACGGCGGCGGTCATGGCCGTGTCGGGCATGTTGGCGAGGTCGAAGTCGAGGCCGCGCAGGGGAGAGTGGCCGGTGATGAGCTGGTGGAAGTCGTCGCCGGTGCAGATGGTGCCGAGGGCGGAGAGGAAGGCGGTGAAGCGGGCGTCGCCCTGGAGGGAGCGGGCTGGGTCGGCGGGCAGGCCGAGGAGGCGGGTGGTGGAGCCGGGAATGAGGGCGGCGGCGGCTTGGAAGTACGTCGCGCCGCTGGCGTCGGGCTCGATGGCGAGGTCGAAGGCGGGGACGGGCTGCGGGGGGATGATGATGTCGAGGCTGAGGCCGGCGGAGCTGGATTGATGGAGGATGACGCCCACGCGGCGTAGGAGGTGGAGGGTCATCGCGATGTAGTCGGGGCTGGTGAGCTGGCCGCGGACGGTGAGGCGAAGGCCGGCGGGGAGGAAGGGGGCGGTGAGGAGGAGGGCGGAGATGAACTGGCTGGAGGCGGTGGTGCCGAACTCGACGGTGGGGGTGGTCGTGGGTGGAATGTCTGCGGGGGTGGGCGGGGTAATGGTGACGGGGGGGCAATCTTGGGAGATCGGGTGGTGGATGCGGGCGTTGAGGGTGCGGAGCGCGGCGGTGAGTTCGGCGATGGGGCGTTGGCGCATGCGCGGCTGGCCGTCGATGGTGATCGAGGTGCCCGGGGGCGCGAGGAGGGCGGCGGCGGCGAGGAAGCGGGTGGCGGTGCCGGCGTTGTGGAGATCGAGGGTGATGGATTGGCCGGAGGGGATGGACCAGCGGCCGGCGACGCCGGTGATGCGGAGGAGTCCGGGGGTGGATTGGTCGACGGCCGCGCCGAGGGCGGCGATGGCGCGGAGCATCACCTGGGCGTCGTCGGCGTCGGTGAGCGGGTCGCGGAGAGTGGACGTGCCCGTGGCGAGTGCGGCGAGGAGGAGGGCACGGTTGGTGAGGGACTTGCTGCCGGGCGGGCGGATGTCGGCGTGGAATGGGCGCGCGATGGGCGGGACGTGCAGCGCAGGGGGCAGGGCCTCGGGGCGGAGGTCGGTGAGATCAAGGAGCGAGGGCGGGAGAGGGCGGTCGCCGGGGGCACGCGGGGGCGCGGGCGGGTTCATTCGACGGCCTTGCGGAAGACGGCGACGACGTCTTCGATGGGGATGACGAAGAGGCGGTTGTCGCCGTCGAACTCGACGGGGATGGCGTGCTTGGGGTTAAAGAGGACGCGGTCGTATTGCTTGATGGAGTAGTCGGCGTCGCGGTCGACTTTGGTGGAGATGGCGACGACGCGGCCGGTGATGGTGGGGATCTCGATTTTGTCGGGAAGGTGGATGCCCTGCTTGGTCTGCTTGCGGTCTTCGTCCTTGCGGATGAGGACGCGGTTGCCGACGGGCTCGACGGTTTCAAGTCGGGGCGTGGCCTTGCGGGACGGTGAATCAGCCATGTTGGGCGATGGTAGCGGGCGCGGGGGCGCTTAGCGGCCCGTGGGCACGGCGTGGCGGTGGTGGCGGAGGTTGGGGGTAGCGGACTCGGCGTCGTCGATGGCGATGACGTCGATGCGGCGCGGGCGCGAATGCCAGCGGTTGGCTTTGACGAGATAAGTGAGGATGGCGGCGAGCTGGCGGCGCTTGTGTGGGTCGATGGCGTGCTCGGGCGTCCAGGGGGCGTCGTGGGCGGCGGCGCGGGTTTTGACTTCGACGAGCACGATGGTTTGGCCGTCGGGGTCTTGACAGATGAGGTCGGCTTCGCCGAAGGGGACGCGGGCGTTGCGGGCGAGGATGCGGTAGCCGGCGCGTTTGAGGAAGCGTTCGGCGAGGCGTTCGCCGCGGGAGCCGAGGAGGCGGGTACGCGGGACGCGTGCTCGGATTGGCGCGAGGTAGCGGGTGATGCGGGCCCAGAGGCTGGGTCGGCCCGGCGCGGTCACGGCTTGCTTGCGGGTGTGGGGGCGGGGATGGGCATGGTGTTGGCGCCGCTGGGTCGGATCTTGGAGCCGATGAGGTAGCGTTCGGCGGCGATCAGGAGAAGGCTGCGGAGCATCTCGTCTTCGCTGGTGCGGCTGCCGCGTTCGAGGATGCGGTTGTAGAAGCGTTGGAGTTCCTGATTGAACTTCTGGTTGCGGAGGGCGCTCTGGATCTCGAGCTGGACTTGTTCGAGCGATCGGCTGGGGGTCTCGTTGATGGTGTCGAGCTTGATCCAGACGGTGTTCTGCCCGAGTTCGAAGGGCTCGGTGACCTGACCGGGGCTGAGCTTCTGAGCGTTTTGATTGAGGATGGGGTCGTCGAAGACCTTGGCGTTGGCGAGAGGCGGTTCGAAGCTGCGCGGCGGGGCGAGGAGGCCGGAGTCGCCGCGGGCGAAGGTATTGGGCTCGGCGGCGGCGAGGGCGGCAAAGGGGGTGCCAGCGGCGATGGCTTCGCGGATCTTCTGGACGCCCTCGACGTTTTTGGTAGGGACGAAGATCATGCGGAGGTTGGCGGTGGGGAGCGGGTTGAAGACGCGGAAGTCGCGCTCGTATTGGCGCTGCACGTCGCGCCAGGAAACGTTGACGCGCGGGCGGACGGAGCGCTCGACGAGCGAGCGGATGAGGGCCTTGTTCTGCTCTTCTCTGACTTTCTGGTCGAGGGTCAAGCCTTCCTGGGCGAGGGCGGCTTCTTCAGCGCGGGCTTCGCTGCCGGAGTTCTGGGCCGCGAGGTTGTCGCGGATCTGTTGGACGAAGAAGACAAGGCCCTGGCGCTGCTCGGGGCTCAGGGCAGCGCGGGATTCGGCGAGGAGGAGTTCGTCCTCGATCTCGTTGGCGAGCTGTTTGGCGATGATGTTGCGGGCTTCGGTGGCCCAAGCCTGGGGGCTCTTGGCTTCGTCGGCTTTCGCGCGGAGGACGCCGTCGAGGGGGGCGAGGAAGCGCGAGGCATAGACGGGCTTGCCGTTGATCTGGCCGATCATGGCGTCGACGAGGTAGGGGCTGGCGGAAGCGGGGCGGGCTTCGGGGCGGATGGCGTTTTCGGGTTGGCCTGAGAGGACGACGACGTCGGAGAGGCCGGCGGTGGCGTCGGCGTCGGAGATGACGACGGCGCGGCCGCCGCGGCGCGGGGTAGCGTCGGTGGGGTTGGTGGGAGCTGGGGCGGGTGTTAGCGCGTTGCCCGCATTGGTGGTAGGGGATGTTGGCGTGAGCGAGGGAACGGGCGCGGCACCTTGGAAGTCGGTGATCGAGAGTTGGGCAGCGTTGCCGCGTTCGGGGGCGCGGGAGTCGGGCGCGGAGCAGCCGGCGAGGAGGGTGAGGAGGAGCGCGGCGGAGATCATTTGAGTGCGGGGAGCGGAGACGGGCATGGTGGATCGCCTCACAAGAGTGACCGAACGAGTAAGCCTACACGTTGTGCGGTGGCGGGGTGCGGGGGATATTGGGCCGGGCTGGGCGGTGATGGCGAGTTGGTCTGGGGTGGAATCGCCTAGAGTTGGGATTGAAAGGGCTCCTCATGGCCGACCCGAATGCGCCGAAGCTGATTTTGGACGACGACTGGAAGAGCAGCAAGCAGGAGCCAGCCAAGCCGGCGTCGGCCTTGTCGGTGGACAGCGATTGGAAGGCGCAGGCGCAGGCGGAGCGAGATCGTTTGGCGGCGGATGAGCAGAAGAAAGCCGAGAGCGCAGCGGCGAGTGGTGGCGGTGGCGGGCAGGCCAAGTTGCCGCCGGCGGACTTTCCGGCGCTGGTGGGGACGCTGATCACGCAGGCGCTGATGTACATGGGTGCGTTCCCGGATCCGGAGACGGGCCGGGCGATCGTCTCGCTGGAGCACGCCAAGTTTCACATTGATTTGCTGGGCGTCCTGGCGCAGAAGACCAAGGGCAATCTGTCGGCCGAGGAGAGCGAGGAGATCGTTGGGGCTCTGGGTGAGCTGCGGTCGCGGTTTGTGGAGATCACGCAGGCGGTGGCGGAGGCCGTCAAACAGCGCGGGGCCAAGGGCGGGATGCTGGGCGGTCCCGGCAGCGGGCCCAGCGGCGGGCTGGGCGGTCCAATGGGCGGTCCAATGGGTGGGCCGATGGGTGGTGCGGGCGGCGCAGGTGGGCTCAAGTTCTGAGATCGCGGCGGCGGGTGAGCGGATCGGCTCAGCCTTCGACGTCGAGCGCGGGCTGGTCAGGCTTGGCCTGCGGGTCAGATGTGGCTTGGCCTTGACGCTGGTTTTGGCGGCGGCGCTCTTCGTCGCGCAGCGGTGTGCCGCTGGCGGCGGTGTCGGTGGCGTCCACGGTTTTGACATCCGAGAGTTCGACGGCGTCGGCGGCTCGGCTCGTGGAGAGCTCGCGGGCGCGGCGCGTGCGGTCCTTCACGCCCAGGCGTTCGGCCTGTTCGTTGGGGTGGATCGGCTTCAGGCTGGA
>Ga0105044_10015275_pt1 | contig 10376 bp, 3 predicted proteins | sample MAT01_FD_78092 | JGI IMG/M metagenome (GOLD analysis project Ga0105044, IMG submission 78092) | Freshwater microbial communities from Lake Fryxell liftoff mats and glacier meltwater in Antarctica - MAT-01 | ecosystem: Environmental > Aquatic > Freshwater > Ice > Liftoff microbial mat | place...
CTTCAGCCACTTGAACCCGTCGAGCTTGAACTCACGCTTTCTCACGTCGGCGATGTCGAACACCCGCCAGCGGTCTTCCTTGGATTGCTCGGGGTTGCGCTTCGACTGGCCGTTCGGGTCGGTGCCGTAACACGTCTCGAATTCGGCAAAGTGTGCGCGGGTCAGCGGGCGGTCTTTCTTGGTGATACCGGGGACGTTGGTTCGGGCGTCGTAAATCCAGACGTGTTCCGTGGGCGTTCCCTTGGTGAAGAACACGACGTTCGCTTTCACGCCCTGGCTGTACGGCGTGAACGTGCCGCGAGGCAACCGCAACACGGTGTGCAGTGCGCAGTCTTCGCAGAGGATTTTGAAAACCTCGCCAGCTTGGTCGGCGAACAGGCAGTTATCCGGCAGCACCACGGCGGCCCGCCCTCCGGGCTTCAACACCGTGAGGATGTGCTGGAGGAAGTTCAGTTGCTTGTTGCTGGTCGTAACGGTGAAGTCGTCGCGGTCGGGCGATTGGTTCGCGCCGCGAGTGCCGAACGGCGGATTCGTGAGGATGATGTCGAAATCCCGCCGCGACGGGGGGACATAGATGGTGTCGCCGAGCGTGATGTTCGCATCAATGTTGTGCAGGTACAGGTTCATCAAGGCGAGCCGTCGCGGTCGGGCGACGAGTTCCTGGCCGAAGTATGTCTTCGTCTTCACCCGCTTGGCGACCTCGCGTTCGGGCGCACCCTTCACCAGCGCGTTGAACCACTCATAAGCAGCGACAAGAAAGCCGCCCGTGCCGCAAGCCGGGTCGGCCACGCTGAACCCGACGTGCGCCCGTGGGTCGGGCTTCATACACGCGACGATAGCCTGAATGAGCGGTCGCGGGGTGAAGTATTGCCCGGCCCCTTTCTTGCCCTCACTCGCGGCCTTTTCCAGAAGCCCCTCGTAGGCTTCGGCTTTGATGTCCTTGTTGAGCGAAACCCACTCGGTTTCGTCGATCAGGTTCACGAGTTGCTTGAGGTTCACGGGCTTGTTGAACCGGCACTGCGCTTCCGTGAAGATGTCGCCGAGGATGCCGGTTTGCTTGGAGAGTGTGCGGAGCAGGTCGGTATACATCTCGATGAGGCCCGTCCCGCTCGCGTCGCGCAGTGAGGGCCAATCGCAACCCTTGGGCAGCACAACGGCCCGCTCGTCGGCCATCTTGAGGAACAGCAAGAACGTGATCTGCTCGATGTAATCGCCGTAATCGATGCCGTCGTGACGCAGGGTGTGACAGAACCCCCACAGCTTCTGAACGATGTCGGACATTGGGGTTACGATCACCTTCGCTCGAATGCCTGGATACCGAAACGGGGAAGATCACGCTGCCATCGCTTCGTTCAGTTGCGCCAGGAGCGCTTCGAGTTTCCCCTCGAACACCTTGTTCGCCCGGCCCCACCCGCCGAAGTCGGACAGCACGGGCACGGTGTCGAAGTCGTCCTGATCGATGGAGAGATTGGCCGCGAGGTGTTCCTGGATGCGACCGAGCCACGCCTGCTGATCCGGGGTGAACGCCTTGCCGGTCTTCACGGTGGCCAGCGATTTCTCGACCCGCTCCATCGCAGTGAGAAGCGGTTCGGTGTCCTTCGCCGCGTGCTTCACCATCGAGATGATATCGACGAGCGCTTTCTTGTGGTGGGCGTGGTGTGCGGTTTGGAGCTTTTCCACGGTGAACCGCTCGGGAGTCGTGAGTAACTTCGAGCGCAGTTCGATCAGCGCGACCGTGCCCCAACCCGCCGGCTTCTCCAGCAGAATGTGAAGGGGTTCCATCGTGTCGGCGTTTTCCTTCACGAACGTGGCGAAGAGTGCCAAGTAATCAGCCGGCTTGTGTTCCTTCCCCGTGCCATCCCGGACAAGGTATTCGGATGAAACCGTATCCTCGTTCTCGATGGCTTTGATGAACACCTTGGGCCGGCGCTGGTAATTCGTGAGCAACTTCTGGAACTCGGGATTCCGCAACCGCTTCATTTCATTGCTGAAATCGGTCTTGAGGCGGTCGGCGAGTTCCGAAGCATACGCGCCGATGTCGCCACCGGGGACGCCAAACGCCTCGAACTCGGCCCGGCCGTCGCCAGTGATTTCCTTCTCGATCCGCTGGAACCGCTTGACCAGACAGCGGGCGTTGTAATCGCGATCCTTGTTCTTCCAGATGTCGCCGATGACTTCCTCGACGGTCCGGCCCGGCTTCTCGGGCGGCTCCGCTGTCACGCCGGTGCTGTTCTTGAAGAACTCCAGCAGCGCCCCGTCGAAGCAGTCGAAGACCACGAAGTGCGACTTGTCCGGGTGCCGCTCGCCCTTGCGTGTGCCACGGCCGATCATCTGCTCGAACAAAATGCGAGACTTGACCGGCCGCAGAAAGACGATGTATTCGATGTCCGGAACATCCACTCCGGTAGACATCAGATCGACCGAGACCACGATTCCTGGGTTGGTCCGGTTGCGGAACTCGCGGATACGCTGCAACGGGCGGTCGGCATTCCCGGTGATCTTCTGCACGAAGGATTCGCCCTGGCCGAAGATTTCGCGGGCCAACTTCACCAACTCGTCGGCGTGTGACGTGTGGCCGGTGTCGTTCGCCGCGAAGATGAGCGTCTTCGGGAAGCGGCCGTATTTCACTTGGTGAGCGTCGGCATAGGTCTTGATCTCGGCGAGAATCTTCCGGTTCGAGTCGGGCGAAGTAACCGTCTTCTCAACCTCCGTGTTGCGGAACTCCCGCTGGTCTTCGAGTTGGTCACGAATTTCTGCCCCGCTATCGGGATCGATGTAATCGACCGTCTCGCCTTCCTTGAGGAACATGCCTTCAACCCGCACGTTCGACTTGAGTTTCACGACATCGAAATCGACAAGATGCCCTTCTCGCACAGCGCGGGCGTACTCGTATCGGTACACGACATCGGTGAAGTACGCTTTGGTGTGGGCGGCGGGTGTGGCGGTTAGCCCGATCTTGATAGCGTCGAAGTGGTCGAGCGTGTTCCGCCAAAGCGACTGCTCGGCCGTCGTGTACCCGCGATGGCACTCGTCGGCAACGATCACGTCGAAGGCGTGAATCGGGATGTCGAGTTGTTCGGCGTCGTCGTCGATCTCGTCGCCTTCACCGGAAAGCGCCGCAGCCCGGCCGAACAGGTTCATCATCATCCGCTGAATCGTGCAGACGTAAACGAACGTGTGTTTCGGCTGCGGGTCGAGCAAGTGGTCAGCGGGCAGGACGGTCGGGTCGAACGCTTCGTCTTCGCCGAAGTCTTCGCGTTGGAACCTTTGACTGAATACCTGGTAAATCTGGTTGAACTTCTGGTTTGACTCCGGCTCGAACGCGGCAAACGCCTTCACGGCTTGGGCCGCCAGCGCCCGCCGGTCCACGAGGAACAGAATCCGACGTGCCACCCCGGACTTGAGGAGTCGGTAAATTTGGTTGACCGTTGTGAACGTCTTGCCGCAGCCGGTCGCCATCGCCAGCAGCATGTTCCGCTTGCGCTCGCTAATCGCTTTTTCGACGGCCGCGTTTGCTTCGATCTGATAAGGACGCAACCACGAGTGATTATTCGGGTTCGCGGCGAACCAGTCGCACGCCTTGCCGAAGTCTTGCGCGAGCAGTTCTTCCAGCGCGTTCGGCGTGTGGAACCGCTTCACTTTGCGTGAAAGGTTCAAAGGGTTTCGCACATCGTGGAAGTGGATCACTTCGCCGTTGCTGGCGTACAGAAACGGCGCACGTTGCCCGTCGAAGTCAAACCCGCCGGCCGGCAACCCGCGTGCGTATCGCTCGGCTTGCGTCAGAACGCCCGCAGGACTTACCGCCAGGCGCTTCGCTTCGACCACCCCAACCACCCGCCCGCCGTTACACAGGACGTAATCGGCCGGACCGTTGTCGGTCGGGTATTCCGTGAGCGCGGCCGTTTCCCGTGGAACTGTGGTTGAAGTCGCATCCTTTGCGGCAACCTTCCAGCCGAGCGCGTTCAACTTCGGGTCGATCAGGGAACGCCGGGTTTTCCACTCAGATGGGGATACAGGCGCGGTTGACATGGTGGGCCGTCGTTTGGGCGCTCTCACGGACAAGCGGGGAGAGGTACGGGATACCCGTCGGGTGTGAATAGTGTACCCTCTCAGTCATCGCGATGGAAGCAGCGCAGACCTACAATCGACAAATTGCTTGTCATCGAACCGCAAGCCTCAACAAACATACCCCGCACGGGCGGGGTATTGCGGGTGAAGCCGTCGCTGAAGGTCAGCCGACCTTCGCGGCAATTGATGCGGCGAGGGTATCGTTTCGTTCTGCATACACCTGGGTCACATCCGCCCGCGAGTGCCCAAGCAGGACTTGTGCGGCCTCCAACCCGTAGTGCTTGCGGATGTTGGTTGCGAACGTGTGGCGGAGCCGATTCGGCGTCCAGGCCGGAACCCCGGCCCGCTTACACGCCCGAGCAACGGCTTGCTTGTAGGCATCCAGGGGATAGCGTTCACCCGGCAATCGCTTGGGGTTCGCAACCTGTTTCTTCGAGTTGCGGGCCATGTGGGACGGATACTGGGGTGTCTTCCGGGCGGCGGTTCTCGCGGCGTGGAACTCAGCGGCCGCCAAGCGCGGGCTGAACAGGTAGTCGCCGGGGCTGTCGGTGAAGAACCCTCGTAACAAGTTCTGCCCCTTCGGACCAACCGGGATCGACCGCGTCTTCCCGCGCCAGTGGGTCTTGTGCACGGCCGGTTTGTAGACCCAAGTAAGGCTGCTCATGTCGAGGTCGCACTGGCGGATGCGGCATGCCTCTCCAGGCCGGCATCCGGTCAGGCGTTGAAACTCGACCAACCCCCGGACGTGGCGGTTAAGTTGAGGGAGCACCTTCTCAACGTCTTCATCCCCCACAGGGCCGACCGGATCGCGCTCCACGGCGTCCGACCGGCCAGCTTGTAAGCCGGGCACGGTGGCCAACGCTTGGTAGACGGTGATGGGCACGAGTTCTTCCGAGGTCGCCCATTTGAAAACCCGCTTGATCCGGCCCACCCGCGCGTTGATCTGCTTCCGACACCATCCCTTCACAATCATGGCCTCGCGGACGGTTTTGAGTGCCCGGGGGCCAAACTCAACGGCCCGGGTGTGGGTATGAAATTCGAGGACGGCGCGGAGGCTGAGTTTGAAGTTGTAGACCTCGCTCGTGGGCGTCCCGTCTGGCTGCCGATAGTGCTGCTCGGCGTGAGCCATGAAGGCAACGAAAAGTTCCGCGATGGTGAGGTCACTTGAAGTGGAGGGAAGCGTCAGAGCCAACACGCCTGCCGGGGTGCGAATCTGCGAGAGAATCCGTTCGTACTCAGCTTTGCTTTCCGGACTATCGTATTTTCCGAGGAGAATGTCTCGACGAGTTCCATTTTGGGTAATTGTGACGATGGCCTGCCCAGATTGTTTGTGCAGGCGGTAGGTGGGGATGGGATTACGCGGGCGTGCCATATGAGTGCGTCTCCGAGGGTTCTGCGGAAGTCTTCCGCAGAATCCCAGGGTTTAGACCGCACTCCGGAACACCCGGAGGTAAGCGTAAAACGCTTCGGCTGAAAGGTTTATGTTGAGTGGGCAGTCCCGGGGTTGAACCGGGGACCTAGCGATTTTCAGTTGCTCCACAAACACCCTGGAAACGCTCCGAACGCCTACGTTTCCAGGTGAATCATACCACATGATCGGTCTTGCGTGGAAGGTCATTCGTTGCGTGAAAACGCTGGGATTTGAGGATTTTTCACAACGATGTGTGAAAGGAACTGTGAAAGGGATCGCCGCCGGCGAAATGACTCAGGTGACACTGGAAGTCGCGGCAGGCGATGCTCGTGCGGGTCACTCCAGATTTGTGATACCAGGGCAGCAACAAAGACCATATGATGGGGCAATTGATAGAGGGGAAGAGCAGCTCTCCCAATCGCAGCCTATCCGTTTCGCATGAAGGTTCACCCTTGCCCCGCATCTTCGACAACATCGAGCGTGAGCTGCTTCCAGCGCTCCGAGAAGCAATCACTGTCGCCCACAGAGCCGACTTCTGCGTCGGGTACTTCAATCTTCGCGGCTGGCGGTTGCTCGCGCCGCTCATTGACCGTTGGGAGGGGGGCGATGAGAAATCCTGCCGTGTCTTGGTCGGCATGCACCGTCTCCCCGAAGAGGAACTCCGAGCCGCGTTCGGCACCGGATCGACGGACGACGAGATCGACAATCAGACTGCACTTCGGACCAAGAAGAAGTTGGCGGAAGCGTTTCGCACTCAACTCACCATCGGCGTGCCGACGAACGCCGACGAGGCGGGACTTCGGCAACTCGCGGCCCAACTCCGCGCGAAGAAGGTCGTCGTGAAACTCTTCCTCGCGCACACTCTTCACGCCAAACTTTACCTCCTCTTCCGCACCGACCCAATCAACCCCGTCGTCGCTTATTTGGGGAGCAGCAACCTGACGATGGCGGGCCTGAGTAACCAGGGCGAGTTGAACGTTGATGTCCTCGAACATGATGCTTGCCAGAAACTTGCGAAGTGGTTCGAGGAACGCTGGGTCGAGAAGTGGTGCATCGACATTTCCGCCGAGTTGGCGCAGATCATTGAAGAGAGTTGGGCACGCGAAACCCCGATCCCGCCTTACCACATCTATGTGAAAATGGCGTACCATCTCTCGCACGAAGCGCGAGCGGGGCTGGCCGAGTACAAAATTCCCGCCGAGTTCGGGAACCGGCTTTTCGAGTTTCAGAAGGCCGCAGTCAAGATCGCCGCTCACCACCTCAACAAGCGCGGTGGCGTGCTGTTGGGCGACGTGGTTGGGCTGGGCAAGACCTTGATGGCGACGGCCGTGGCCCGCATCTTCGAGGATGACTTCGGCACGGAAACTCTGATCCTGTGCCCGAAGAACCTCGTCAAGATGTGGGAGGGCTACCGCGACCACTACCGGTTGCACGCTCGGGTGATGTCGATGAGCGTGGCGACGCGCGACCTGCCCACCCTCCGCCGATACCGGCTGGTGCTGATCGATGAGAGCCACAACTTGAGGAATCGGGAGGGCCGCCGGTATAGCGTGATCCGGGATTACCTGCGGACGAACGACAGCCGGTGCATCCTCTTGTCTGCTACGCCGTACAACAAGACTTACCTCGACCTCGCCAACCAGTTGCGGCTGTTCATCCCCGAAGACCGTGATCTTGGTATCCGCCCGGAGCGATTGCTGGCGGAACTCACCGAGACGGAGTTCATCAAACGGCACCAGTGCGGCCCGCGAACGCTGGCGGCGTTCGAGAAGAGTGAGTACGCGGATGACTGGCGCGAGTTGATGCGACTGTTCCTCGTCCGCCGCACGCGGAGTTTCATCCAGGACAACTACGCCCAGACCGACCCGGCCAGCGGGCGGCGGTTCCTCACCTTCGAGGACGGGCGGCGGTCGTACTTCCCCAAGCGGGTGCCGAAGACGGCCAAGTTCACGATCGACGATGCGGACCCGGCCGACCAGTACGCCCGACTGTACTCCGATTCCGTTGTCGATGCGATCAACAAACTCACGCTCCCGCGCTATGGATTGGGCAACTACGCCGAAGCGTCGCCCACGGAGTCGCCAAACGCGGCCGAGACGAGAAGTTTCCAAGACTTGTCGCGGGCCGGGAAACGGCTTATGGGCTTTTGCCGCACCAACCTGTTCAAACGGTTGGAGAGTAGCGGGCATGCGTTCGTGCAGTCCGTCGAGCGGCATCTGCTCCGCAACTTCGTCTACCTCCACGCGCTCTCGAACAAACTCCCTGTCCCTGTCGGGACTCAGGAGGCGGAACTGCTCGACACCCGCCAAGACGCGGAAGACCCGCTCCTCGACGCCGGGAACGAAGTTGATGACGACGACGCGACGGGTTCGCCCCCGGCCGCGCCCGCCTCGTTGCTGACGGAGGCCGATTTCAAAGACCGTGCGGCGGAGGTGTACGCGCAGTACGCCGGGCGATACCGCACCCGCTTCCGCTGGGTGCGGCCGGGCCTGTTTACCGGTGCCCTCGCCAAACACTTGAAGAAAGACAACAAGCTGCTGCTCGGCGTCCTTGCGGCGTGCGGTGCGTGGGACTCGGGGCGAGACCGAAAGCTCGATGCCCTCGCAGAATTGCTCACGACGACGCACGCGAAACAAAAGGTACTCGTTTTCAGCCAGTTCGCGGACACGGTCGAGTACCTCGAAGAACACCTCCGCGCCCGGGGCGTGCCGCGTGTCGCTGGGGCGACCGGCGGCTCCGCCGATCCGACCGCACTCGCATACCGCTTCAGTCCGGTCAGCAACGAACGCCGCGCCGAGGTTGCCGCCGAACAAGAGTTGAACGTGCTGATTGCGACCGATGTGTTGAGCGAAGGGCAGAACCTCCAAGATTGCTCGGTCGTCGTCAACTACGACTTGCCTTGGGCCATCATCCGGCTTGTGCAGCGGGCCGGCCGCGTGGACCGCATCGGCCAAACCGCAGAGCGCATCGATTGCTACTCCTTCCTTCCGGCGGAAGGCGTGGAACGCATCATCCGCCTCCGTTCCCGCGTGGTGCAGCGGCTCCACGAGAACGCCGAAGTCGTTGGCACCGACGAGGCGTTCTTCGAGGGCGACGGTGGCGACAACAAGACCGTCATCGACTTGTACCACGAGAAGTCGGGTGCCCTCGACGGGGACGCCGACGGCGAGGTCGATCTCGCATCTTATGCGTACCAGATTTGGAAGAACGCGATCGACGCCGACCCGAACCTCCAGAAGGTGATACCGCCCCCAGGCATGCCCCCGGTCGTTTACAGTGCGAAGGCCCACGCGACGCTGCCGGACTCGCCGCCCGGAGTGCTCGTCTACACTCGCACGCCGGAAGGGACGGACGCCTTGGTCTGGATGGGCAAAAATGGCAAGAGCGTGACCGAGTCGCAGTTCGCCATCCTGAAGGCGGCGGCATGTTTGCCGGACACGCCTGCGGTGCCGCGTGCGGAGAACCACCACGCCCTCGTTCAGAAGGCCGTCGAAATGGTGGTGGAAGAGGATAAGAAAGTCGGCGGACAACTCGGCCGGCCATCCGGCGCACGGTTCAAGGTCTACGACCGCCTCATGGACTTCGTCCGTCGCTCAAAAGGGACGGTGATGCAGATGAGTGTCGCCGGTTCCGACGCTCTCAAGAAGGCGATCGACGACATCTACCGTTACCCTCTGAGGGAATCCGCGCGGGAGACACTCAACCGCCAGCTTCGGTCGAAGATCGAGGACGACGCGCTCGCGGCGCTGGTCATCACCCTCCGTGAAGCAGACCGCCTCTGTGTGGTCGAGGAAGAAGCCCAGAAGCAGGAAGCGCAGATCATCTGTTCGCTAGGGCTGGTTGCCCCAGCGTCGGGAGCGTAACCCATGTCGTTCAACGCCGTCGCCGTCAAGAAGCACCTGCATGCCTTCGAGTTCCGCAAACTGTTCCTTTCCGAACTCGGCTGGGACAAGCCGGGTGCGGAACTGGACGTGCCCCTCGACGGTCACGCTTTTCACTTCACGGCTATCGCCGAGAAACGTGGTTTACAGGTCTTCGAGTGTGTCGCGCCGGCCTCGGCCGGCTTCCCGGACTACCAGACGCGGTTGAAACTCGAACGCCAAGTCGTGAAGATCGCGCACGAGAACATCCTGATCTTCACCGACGCCGCGAAGAGCCGGCAGACGTGGTTGTGGGTAAAACGCGAGAGTAACGGCCCGCCACGGACCCGGCAGGAAACCTACACCAAGGGAGACACAGGCGAACGCCTCGCCCAGAAACTCCAGCACCTTCTCGTCGAACTCGACGAGGAAGAAGCGTTAACCCTGCCCGACGCGCTGGAGCGTCGCAAGCAGGCGCTCGATGTCGATAAGGTCACCAAGAAGTTCTTCGAGCGGTTCCAGAAGGAACACGCCGCGTTCAAGAAGTTCATCACCGGACTGCCCGAAGAGGCTCGTTCGTGGTACACGTCGCTCATGCTCAACCGGCTCATGTTCGTCTACTTCATCCAGAAAAAGCGATTCCTCAACGGCGACATCGATTACCTCAGGAACAAGCTCAGTGAGGTTCAGAAGGACAAGGGCAAGGACAAGTTCGATGCCTTCTACAAGCACTTCCTGACTCGCCTGTTCCACGAAGGGCTGGGCAAGAAGAAGGCCGCGCGCAACAAGGACTTCGACAAACTCCTCGGCGATGTGCCGTACCTCAACGGCGGTCTGTTCGACGTTCACGAACTCGAAGCCGCGAACGCGGACATCCGCATCCCCGATGAGGCGTTCGCCAAGCTGTTCGAGTTCTTCGACGCCTACGACTGGCACCTCGACGACCGCCCACTTCACAAGGACAACGAGATCAACCCGGACGTGCTCGGGTTCATCTTCGAGAAGTACATCAATCAGAAGCAGATGGGCGCGTACTA
>Ga0105044_10015282_pt1 | contig 10373 bp, 8 predicted proteins | sample MAT01_FD_78092 | JGI IMG/M metagenome (GOLD analysis project Ga0105044, IMG submission 78092) | Freshwater microbial communities from Lake Fryxell liftoff mats and glacier meltwater in Antarctica - MAT-01 | ecosystem: Environmental > Aquatic > Freshwater > Ice > Liftoff microbial mat | place...
AGCGCGCGGCGCGCAACCCTGGGCTGAAGGATGGAACGCCGTTGGCGTTTTCGCGGACCCTTGTGCAGTCGGACTGTATAAATCGTATTACGGGCTCCGGGTGCGGTTGCCATACGATTTTCCTTCGGGAGGAGCGCGCGGCGGGCCGGCTGCCTTCCTTGGAGCGAGGATTGGTCAAACCACTTTATGCGACGATCTCAAACCCGCGCGCAGCGAGGGGGGCGATGGGGATGGCGGTGACGCCTTTGATGTGCGCTTTCAGCCCGCTGTCGGCGATCTCTTTGAGAAAGGCGTCCACTTCGCCGCGCTCGCCGCTGCCGCGCAGAAAGCTCCGCCGCGAGAGGGCGCGCGGTGTGGAGATGAAGGAGGTGGGGGTGGACGAAGGTTTCATTTTTTGTCTTCCGGCAAAGGCACCTGACTCTTGCTCATCAAATACGCCATAAGATCGCGGACCTGCTGCTCGTTCAGCGCGCCGAGCAAACCTTCCGGCATGATGGACTGCGCGGATTCCTGGACGCTCCCGATCTCCGTGCGCTCCAGCGTCACGGTTTCGGTCATCGTCCTAAGCGTGAGCGTGCGCGCGGTCTTCGCGGCGATGAAACCGTTGAGCACGCGCCCGTCATTCAGGTTCAGCACGCTCATCCGGAAGTCCGCAGTCACCACGGCGCTCGGGTCGGCGATATTTTCGAGGAGGTAGTCGAGGTTGTCGCGGCCCGAGCCGGTGAGGTCGGGGCCGATGGTGCCGCCGTGGCCGTAGAGCGTGTGGCACGCAGCGCAGACGGTGTTGAAAGTCACGCGGCCCTGGCTTTGGTCGGCCCGAGCCAGCGCGTCGGGGGTGAGTTGCTGCCGGAGCTTTGCCATGAGCTGCTGCTGGTCCGCGGCGCTGTCCCGCATTTCGCCCCACGCCTCCGCGAGTTGTTTCGTGAGGGCGTCGTCGTGGAAGCTGCGGATCTGGCGGGCGTGAAACGGCGTGACCTCGGCCCGGGCGATTTTGCCCGCGGCCACCCCGCTCAGCAGCGCCTTCGCGAAGGCGGGGCGCGAGACCAGCGTCTCCATCACGGCGGGGCGCTCGGAGGGGTGAAAACTGCCGTAGCTCTTCGCGAGTTTCTCGCCGAGGGCCGGATCGTCAAACTGCGCGAGGCCGCGGACGGCGATGGTGTTGAGAAAACGCACGCCCAGCAACTGCTCGCAAATCGGCCGCAGGTCCGGTGGACGGCTTTCGATGAGCGTCTGCAACGCGGCCTGGCGCGCGGTCAGGTCCGACTTGCTGTCCAGCGCGACGCGTTTCACTTCATCCAGCGCACGGCCGTCGCCGAAGAGCACGCTGAGGTCGCGCCCGCGTTCGCGGAGCTGGGCGTTCGCGGAGCTGGCAAGTTTGCCTGCGAGGGCATCCCAGGCCGCGGGTTTCTTCGCCTTGCGCCAGCCGGCGAGGCCGTCGGAGAGGCCGGTGAGGATGTCGGTTTGGAAAGCTTCCGGCTTCGTGGAACTCAGCTCGAGCAAGGCGTTCGCCGGCGCGGGATTTTTCTCGATGTCCTCCGCGAGCCGGCGCGCGATGAACCGGCGCGTGACGGGCAGTTCGCACCCGGCGGCCAGCGTCGCCAGCGCGGCGGGATCGGCATCGGCGACGGGGATGAGGCCGTACCAAATCAGCAGCGGGAGATTGTGGTCGGTGGCGTCCTCCGGGTGCGCCACGAGGAGCGTGGCCAGTCCGGCTCGCTGCGCCACGGGCAGGCGCTGAAGCGTGGAGGCCAGCGTGAGACGGACCAAGCCGGACGGGTCTTCGCGGGCCAGGCGCGAGAGCTCAGCCACCACCGCTTCAGGACTGCGGAGGTCCGCGCGGCCCGCCGGGCGCCCGCTCAGTGCCGTGTCGAGCGGCCACGCATCCGTCAGCAGCCGGATCGCCCAGGTGCGGACGTGTTCGCTGGCGTGGCGCAGTTGGGCGGTGAGGAATTTCTCGTCCGCCGCGCCCATGCAGAAAAGCGTCCAGAGCGCGCGGAGCTGATGGACCCCGTCGGTCTCGCGCTCGCACATTTCGCGCAAAGCCTCGCTCGCGCCATCGAGCCCGCGGCCCGCCGCGGCGCGCGCCGAGAGTTCGAGGCGGGCCTGGCGCACCCACCACTCATTCGCATGGGCGTGCAGCTTCACGAGTTCGCGCGCGTCGAGCTTTGTGAGATCGCCCACGTCGGCGCGTTTCGGATCGCCGTGGGTGATCTTGAAAATGCGGCCGGAACTCCGGTGGACGCCCGTGCTGTCGTGGCACTCGCCGGTATCGCTCCAGTCGAGCGCAAAGACGCCGCCGTCCGGACCGGTGCTCAGCTCCATCCCGCGAAACCACTGGTCTTCCGCCAGCAGAAGGTCCGCCCCGTGGCGACCGACGTAGCCGGAACCTTCGCGAACGAGAATCTCCTGATTCGCCCGGCGTCCGTGCATGTTCCAGGTGAAAAGCCGTCCCCGATATTCCGCCGGCCAGTTGTCCCCCTGATAAATCATCATGCCGACATGCGCGTGGCCGCCGCCGAGCGCATTCGCCGCGCCGTCGCGAGACTTCGTCCAATCCTGCGCCGTGTCGAAATGCCAGTGGTCGGCGTGCTGATCGATCAATCCATAGACGCGCGGGTTTGGATCAATGGTGTGCGGCCGGACGTAGTGGGCTCCGGTGATGCCGTGCCAGAGCTGGCCGTTGACCGTGTTGATGAAAAACAGCTCCCCGTGCCGGTCCCAATCGTGACCCCACGGATTCGTCGTCCCGCCGCTCAGCGCCTCGAAGACCTGGCGCTGCGGATGATACCGCCACATCGTCCCCCGCATCGGCACCCGCTGTTCCTTCGTCGCGCCGGGCACGCCGATCTCGCCGGGGGCTGAAGCTCCGCAGCGTCCGTAGAGCCAGCCGTCGGGACCGAAGCGCAGGCCGTTGGCAAAACCGTGGTAATTCTCGGACGGCACCGTGAACCCATCGAGCACCACCTGCGGCGCACCGTCCGGCGCGTCGTCGCCGTTTTTGTCCGGGATGAAAAGCAACTGCGGCGGACACATCAGCCACACGCCGCCGTGCCCCACCTCCACGCTCGACGCCATCTGCACGTCGTCGGTGAAAACCTTGCGCGAGCTGAAGCGGCCATCGGCGTTCCCGTCCTCGAAAATGACCACCCGGTCGCGCAGGCGGAGATCGAACTTTTTCGCGCGCTCGGCGTAGGTGTAATTCTCCACGACCCACAGCCGCCCGCGCGCGTCCCACGTCATCGCGATGGGATTTTGCACATCCGGCTCGGCCGCGAAGGCGCTGACTTTGAACCCGGGCGGCGTCTGGAATTTCGCGGCCGCTTCCGCGGCCGGCATCGGCGCGGATTTGGTGTCCCGCTCGGAGTTGTAAGGCGGCGGGAATTCCGCCGAAGCGAGCGGGACGGCAAGGACGGAGGCGAGGACGAGGAGGGCGCCTTTCATAGCCTGAGAACCTGGGGGGTCCGACCTCAACCCCGCCCCGAGGCACGGTACCACTCGACGAACTTCGGGATGCCTTCCGCGATCTTGGTGCGCGGGTCGTAGCCGAGGAGCGCACGCGCTTTCGAGATGTCGGCGTAGGTCAGCGGCACGTCGCCGGGTTGCTCGGGCAGGCGCTGGATGGCGGCCTTTTTTCCGAGCGTCTGCTCAATGGTGGCAATGAGCTCGCTGAGCGTGGTGGTCTGGCTTTCGCCGAGGTTGAAGACATCGCAGAGCGCGCCTTCGTAGGTCAGGCACGCGGAGATGCCTTGGAGGATGTCGTCCACGTAAGTGTAGTCGCGGCGCGTGGAGCCGTCGCCGAACTGCTGGATGGGGCGGCCTTCGTCAATGGCCCGGGTGAAGGCGTGGATGGCGAGATCGGGGCGCTGGCGCGGGCCATAGACGGTGAAGAAGCGCAGCGAGATCGTGCGCAGGCCATAGAGGTGGGTGTAGTTCGAGCAAAACTGCTCCGTCGCCATTTTCGTCGCGGCGTAGGGCGAGATGGTTTGGTCGATGGGCATGTCTTCGCGAAAGGGCACGGTTTTGATGATGCCATAGACGCTGGAGCTGGAGGCGGAGACCACGCGGGGGACGCCGTGGACCCGGGCAGCCTCGAGGATGTGCCAGGTGCCGGTGATGTTCGTGTCGATGTAAAGCTTGGGCTCCTTGATCGATGGGCGGACGCCGGCCCGCGCGGCGAGGTGGACGATGGCATCCGGCTTTTCCGTGCCGACGATGCGATCCACGGCCGTGCCGTCGCGCAGGTCGGCCGTGTGGATCGGCGCGTGGTCCGCGAAAGCGGCGATATTCGCGCGCTTGATGGCCGGATCGTAGAAATTGTTGAAGTCATCCAGCACGCTGACCGCGTGCCCCTCGGCGAGGAGTTTTTCGACGAAATTGGAACCGATAAACCCGGCGCCGCCGGTGACGAGGACTTTCATCCGCGCACCGTATGCGAAGCAGGAAAATCCGGGCAAGTGAAAGTTCCCCGAGCGTGGTCGAACCGCCCGCGAAAGGCCAATCCACGGGCTTCGGCGGGCTCTGTGGCATTTTGTTGACGAGGTTCGGGCAAAATTGTTGACAGGGTAAAAGCGGAGTGAGATGAACGCCATCCATCCTCCACCTATGTCCGACGAACTTCCTCCCTCCCCCGCAGATGACGACGCTTCGAAAGCCGAGACGATCCGCATCACGCTGCCGCCCAAACCCGATCAGCCAACAACGGTGAAGCGGGAAACGGTGCGCATCAATCTCCCCGGAAGGCCTGCTCCCACCGCTCCTCCCGCTGGCATTGCACCGAAGAAGGAGACGACGAAGATCGTGACTGGCGATTTGGAAACGGTGCCGGTGCCTCCCTTTTCTCCGGCAACTCCCGCAGTTCCGTCCGCTCCCGCGGCTTCTTCCGCTCCGCCACCTCCCCCTCCCTCGGCGGCCAAACCTTTCATGCCGCCGCCGCCAAGGCCTCCCTCGCAAGCAGGCATGCCGCTGCCGCCGGCCAAACCGATGAGCGGAGTAAATCCGCCACCCAAGCCGCCGTCTCTCGGCGCGCGTCCCACCGTCCCACTCAAGCCGGCCCCCGCGCCCGGCAGTGCCGCACCCCGTGCACCGCTGCCGGCCGGCAGCGGAATCCAAGCTGCGCCGGTGACGATGAAGGCCGCTGCACCCAAAAAAGAAACCGCCCGCATCACTTTACCCGCCGAAGGTGGCGCGAAGCCGGCGATGCCGAAGGCCACGGTGAAGATGCAGCAAACTCAGCCGCTCGTCAGCAGACCTGCACCCGCGCTAACCCAGTCGTCGGCCATGACGCCCGCCCCCGGAATGTCCTCCTCGCCTTCCATGCAGGTGGAAGCCGCTCCAGACGGCGTGGTGAACATCCTCTCGATCATTGCCCTCGTCTTCGCCTTCGTCGCCTTAGGCGTCGTTTACTGGGCCTACTCGGTCACGGCGCTTCCCAGCTAAACCAGAAGATGCCTGGCGTGCCCGATCGCTCAACGACTGTAGCCGAGATCGCTTTCAGCGCCTTGCTTCTCGCGACCGCCATCGCTGGCCTGACGCTCATCGCTCTCGCTTTCCAACACGCCGCGCTCTCCTAAGTCCGATTCAAAATCATCATGGCCAGTCCAAACGTCCTCACTGTCACCGACGCAAACTTCGACGCCGAAGTCCTCCAATCCGACAAGCCTGTGCTCGTGGATTTCTGGGCGCCTTGGTGCGGGCCGTGTATCCAGCTCGGGCCGGTCATCGATCAAGTCGCCGATGCGACGGTGGGCCGCGCAAAAATCACCAAGGTCAATGTGGACGACAATCAGCAGGTGGCGGGTCGGTATCGCATCAACTCCATCCCTGCTCTGCTCCTCTTTCACGGCGGGGAATTGAAGGAACAACTCAATACCCGCTCGAAGAGCGACATCGTCGCAAAGCTCGAAGCTCTGGCCTGAGCCCGGCGACCCTTTTTTTCACGCCGCGCTTTTCCTCAGAGAGCGCGGCGTTTTCGTTTGCTCGTGCGGGCCTACTTCGCCGGCTTCTTCGTCTCGAAAGTCCCCTGCCCGCCAAGTCGTCGCGCAAAGCCGCCGCCCATCAGCCACCGGTGCGCCGCTGCGTCATCGCTGAGCCAAGCGTCCCAAAATGAGGTGCTGCCGGCACAGATCAATTCCTGGAAGACCGCGTCCTGCCGTTTGTGTGGCGTGTCCTGCAGGAGACGGCCGGAGAAGATCATGTGGTCGCCGTCGCGGAACGTGACGAGGCAGGTCTCCGCCGCTGTCATTTTATCGAAGGCAATGCGTCTCTCGTCCGCTTTGGTCTCGCCAATCGGGCTGTCGTCCTTCGTGCCGGTCATGTGGAAAACGGGCATTGTGATCCCGGCATAAGCACGATCGCGCGCGTCGGGACGCGCAACCGGGGCGCTCATCTGGATCGCCGCCTTTACGCGCGGATCGCCCCACTGCGCGAGGCCAAAATCCTGTCCGGCGATTGCCATGCTCGTGAAGCCGCCGAAGGAGTGTCCGGCGACGCCGATCCGCCTGCCATCCAGCCGGCCTTTGAACGGCGAAGCAGTGTCGCCGTTTAGCGCGAGAAGCTGGCCGATGGCAAAACTGACGTCCTTGGGGCGGTTGGCGGCGTTCCGCAAATCCAGCGTCGAAGCGAGCATCGCCTGCGGCACCTCGGCAGGCGCTTTGTTTTTCCACACCCCGTCATCGCTCCCGAGATGCTGGAGGTGCACCGAGACGTAGCCGCAGCCCGCCCAATGCCGTCCGAGGTATTCGTAGTTTTCCCGCGAACCGCCGAGGCCGTGCGAGAAGATGATGATTGGAAACGGCCCCGCGCCGCCCTTCGGGAAATAGATCTTCGCTGGAACCTCGCGACCCCGTGCAGCATCGTACCACCCGTAACGAACGACAGCGACTTCGCGCCTCGGCGCGGGCGGTTCGTAGGCCCGTTCCTGCGCCTCTCCCAGTGCAATGAACAGCCCCAGCAGCACCGTGCAGAGGGCCACGAAGGACGACTTCATTTGCCTGGAGAAGCCGCGATGCTCGTTCGCGTTTCCATCTGCCGCAGGACTCTTTGGGTGCTTCCGGCTTACAGCGTCCGGCAGAATTCCTCGAAGCGGTCGAGGCCCTTCTTGATCACGTCCAGGCTCGTCGCGTAGCTGAGGCGCACGGTGGAGTCATTGCCAAAGGCGACGCCCGGGACCACGGCGACGTGGTGCTTGCTGAGGAGGCGGTCGGCAAAGTTCGTCGAACTCAGACCCAGCTTGCCGATGTTCACGAGGACGTAGAAAGCGCCCAGCGGTTTCACCACGCTGACGCGCGGGATCCCTGCGAGGCGGTTGATCATGTAGTTGCGACGCATGTCGAACTCCTCGCGCATATCGGCCACGGGCTGCTGGTCGCCTTTCAGCGCGGCGAGCGCGCCTTTTTGGGCAAAGGAGCACGGGTTGGAAGTGCTGTGGCTTTGGATCGCATCGATCGCTTTGGCAATCGGCTCCGGCGCGCCGAGGTACCCGAGCCGCCACCCGGTCATCGAGTAGGCTTTGGAAAAACCGTTGATCGTAATTGTGAGATCGTAGGCGGCCGGCGAGAGGCTGGCCACGCTCACGTGCTCGGCACCGTCGTAGGTCAGCTTCTCGTAAATTTCGTCGGACAGAATCAGGATTTCCTCGTCCGTGCAGACCTCGACGATGGCCTGCAATTCCGCGCGCGTATAGACCGCCCCGGTCGGATTGCCCGGTGAGTTGATGATGACCATTTTCGTCCGTGGCGTCATCGCGTCCTGAAATTCGTCCGCGGTCATTTTCCAGCCGTTCACTTCCCGCGTCTGGACGAAAACCGGATCCGCGCCCGCGAGGCGCACCATCTCCGGATAGCTCAGCCAGTATGGCGAGGGGATGATGACTTCATCGCCGGGTTGGCAGGTCGCGAGGATGGCGTTGTAGCAGGAGTGCTTCGCGCCATTGCTGACGATGACCTGGGAGGGTTTGTAATCGAGACCGTTGTCGGCTTTGAACTTGTCCGCGATGGCCTGGCGTAACTCGGGGGTGCCGGAGCTGGGGGTGTATTTTGTGAAGCCCATCTCGATCGCAGCCTGCGCGGCGGCCTTGATGTGCTCAGGCGTGTCGAAATCCGGCTCGCCAGCCCCGAAGCCGCAGACATCGAGGCCTTCCGCCTTCATCGCCTTGGCTTTCGAGTCAATGCTGAGGGTCAGGGATGGGGTGAGAATCGTGGCGCGTTGGGAGAGTTCCATGGAATTTAGCATTAAGGATTTAGGATTTAGGATTTTGAAGGAGCAGCGGGGGAGACGCTTACTTTTCGAACCAGCCTTCGATCAGCGGCTTCAGGTTGTTCTCTTTGATCTGCACGATGCCCATTTCACGCTGGGCATTTTCCGGCGAGTCCGAGGCGTGCGCGGCATTGACCATGATGGTCTGGCCAAACTCACGCCGGATCGTGCCGGGAGGCGCTTTCGAGGGATCGGTCGGCCCGAGCACTTCGCGGATTTTCCGCACGGCATCGATGCCCTGATAGCAAAGCGCGATGCACTTCTCCGAACCGGGTTCGTTGCGGCGATCCGCAGGACAGTCGCTCGGCTTCATACCGGCCATGAACCTCACGATCTGCTCCCAGTTTTCGCGCCCGTTGATCGGCCCCAGCAGGTCGCCGAGCTTCGTCTGAACGTCGTCGCTGAGCGTGATGGAAAACTCCTTCTCAAGCAGCGGCCTCGCGATTTCGCCGGAGCGGCCGCGGAGTTTGTCCTGCAAAACATCGAGCACCGGGCCGTAGAATTCCTCGGCCTGCGCGACGCTCATGCGATGCACCTTGCACGCGATGATGTAGAGCCCCGTGCGGGAAAAAAGATCGATCACGCCGCCAGGGCGCGCGTTGGGAAAACGGAAGTTGTCCGGCTTGATGAGCACGAGGGTCTTCTCGACTTTCGCTCCTGCGGGGAAGGTGATCGCCTCATCGATCAACCCGCCGTCGGAATCGGAAAAGGATGCCCACAGTTTCAGATCGGCCTCTGCGCTGGCGGCATCGGGCGGGGCGAGCACCGCAGGCTCGAAGTAGGTCACGTTCCCATTCCCATCCGCGAAGTAGTCGCCATACGTGTCGCGAATCGTCTCCCCGCTGGTCCGCTCGTTGACGATATGACCCACGGTCGAACGCAACTTGTTCACCGCGTCCTCGCCTTTAAAAACCAGGAACAGCACCCGCGGACGCACCCCATTGGAGGGTCCGAAATTCGCGACCACGTATTTCCTGATCAGCTCCTGCGTGGCGCGGTGCCGCGGTTCGGGATCGTTGACGATCGTCGCCGCATACTTCTCCACCAGTCCTGCGCTCGGCGCATACATCCGCGCCGCCACCACCTCCAGGCCCGTGCGGGAAATCAGCCGCGCGAGAATGCCGCCGGTCCTCGACTTGCGGATCGAGTAAGGCGTGACGAGCACGTAGGAAAGTTCTTCGGCCATAGATAAAAAGTGCCCGCGCGGCCCGCCGGAAAATTCGCTTTTCGCGGCCAGGAACCCACGCAGGCAGGGTTTTTGAGGAATATATTTCGGGTTATTTTTCGGGGCGCGCAAGCTATCGGCTGCAAGCGCGGGGCGTCAACGAGTTTTTGCCGCCAGGCCGCTCACCCATTTCCCTTTTCGCACCACGCGGTCCATCCGCAGACCCGCCTGCCGGAACGCGGCGACGACTTCCTTTTCCTGCACGCGCAGGACGCCGGAGAAAACCAGCCGGCCACCGGGCGCGACGGCGGCCGCGATCTTCGGGGCGACCTCGACTAAGAGGCCGCTGAAAAGGTTGGCCGCCACCACGGGCCATGTCCGCGCCGGCTGCCAGGTGCGCACGTCGAGCCTCTTCACGACCACGCCGGTCACGGCGTTGAGGCGCGCGTTTTCCTTCGCCGTCCGCACGGCGTGCGGATCGAAATCCGCGGCCTCCGCACGGCGCGCGCCGAGCAGGCGCGCGGCGATGGCGAGGATGCCGCTCCCGCAGCCCAGATCGAGCATTTCCCAAGGCGTGCCGGCGAGTTCGCCGCTCACGTCGGCAAGAAAACGCAGGCAGGTGGACGTCGTGGCGTGATCGCCAGTGCCAAAGGCCATGCCCGCCGGGATGATCAGGACCTGGGCTGGGCCGTGCGGTTTCCCTTTTTCACTGGCCACCACCACGAGCTTTCCGCGCACACGGATCGGTGCGCGCACCGCCTCGCGGACGGCGCGCGGCGTTTTCTGCACCTGCACGGAACCGCCAAAAGCCGTGTGCAGCCGCTCCGCCTGCGCGCGGGTCAAGGCGAACGCCTCCAGCCGAATCGTCTTCGCACCGGCCAGCGCGGTGATTGCCAGGCGGTCGCGCACGCCTGCCAGCCGATCCCACCAGGCGTCCTCCCACTGCGCACCGCTC
>Ga0105044_10015284_pt1 | contig 10373 bp, 7 predicted proteins | sample MAT01_FD_78092 | JGI IMG/M metagenome (GOLD analysis project Ga0105044, IMG submission 78092) | Freshwater microbial communities from Lake Fryxell liftoff mats and glacier meltwater in Antarctica - MAT-01 | ecosystem: Environmental > Aquatic > Freshwater > Ice > Liftoff microbial mat | place...
ATGTAAGGAATATCCCGTCAGGAAGTTATTTTATGACATTGATGGATGAGGAAGGTGGACAAGAGGTGCTGCAGTTTGTGAAGATGTGATTTTATGATGGGTTTGATAGGCAAAGGTTTATGGTTTATTTAAATTTTGAGGGCTTTTAAGAATCCTACTAATCATTTAATCATAAAAATAATAGCCTGTCCTGACTGGACACACGTCAGGATTCAGACAAAGAGGCCGAGGCCCAAGTTCAGATTTTGAGTTGGTGAGATGGAGTCGTCAAGTCTTAAACGCCTAAACGCCTAAACCATTAAATGCGGCTAAACGATTAAACTTTTGAACAATGCACCTAAAAAATTAGGATTAAGAAAAAAGAGCTTGAGGTATAGCGTTGTGGCTTTTGCTTATAGTTTGAATTCAATTTAGAAAATAATTTCTCCCCAAAAATGAACTATGTATAATTGTTGTTGTATTTTCGATCCACTATGAAGTTATTTCAATACAATTCTATAGTCTGGCGTGCGTTTCCTTTTATTAGGATGCTGCCTTTCTTGTTGTTTGGAATATTGCTTGGCGATTATTTTGATCTGTGGAAATGGCGCTATCACTTAGCAGGTGCTTTAACTTTGTTATTCCTTGTTCAGTTTTTATTGAATCGGCAGGGACTTCTAAAGGCATATTTATTCCCTGTATCGTTCTTCTCCATTGGATTTGCTTTGATGCTCATTGGTGCATTGAGGACAGAAATATTAGAACCATTTCACGACAACAACTATTTTGGTCATCACCTGAACGGTAGCTATCAAAATACGGCACTACTCATTGAGGATTATGCCAATAAATCTCCGTGGACTCGCGTAGATGCTAAGATTATTTACATCAAAGATTCGAATGGACTAAAGTATCCCTGCAATGGAAAGGTCAGGTTTTATATGGATACACTGCTTACTCCTGATAGGCTGGGTAGTGTGCTGTTGGCAAGTGCCAAATGGGATTCGATTCCAGGACCCAAGAATCCAGGATCATTTGATTATAGGGAGTATTCAAGACGGCAAGGTATTCTTTACCAATCTTTTGTGCGTCAATCTTATTGCCAATGGACTCAATTCACTTCTTTTTCCATCCGAGCTACTGCCAGTCGTATTAGGATGAGGCTTACAGAAGTTCTTAAGACTTATGTGCCCGGAAAAAATGAGTATGCCGTTGCTACCTCCTTGTTATTGGGCGACAAATCTGAAATTGACAAGGAATTATACAATGCATACGTTCAAACGGGTTCTGTGCATATACTCGCAGTATCAGGTATGCACGTTGGGCTCATCAGTACAGCTTTGATGCTGCTCTTGGGTTTGGTACGACGCAAAAACAAAGTCTGGTTGTGGCTAAAATTGATACTGATCCTCGGAATTATTTGGTTGTTTGTCCTCGTAGCAGGGGCGTCCGCCTCATTGGTACGTGCTGCAGTCATGTTCAGTTTGCTTCACAGTGGAGCTATGCTCGTTCAGCGGAAATTTACGCTCAATACCTTGGCTGCTTCCGTTTTTCTGATTAGCTGGCATGATCCATTGATGATTTATGATGTAGGCTTGTACTTGTCCTATGCGGCAGTATGCGGTATTCTTTTTTTGCATCCAATTTTACAAAAGTTATGGTTGCCTGACATAAAATTATTGAAGTGGATTTGGGGTTTGACGACCGTCACACTTGCTGCTCAGCTTTTCACAATGCCTATCTGTTTGTATTATTTTCATCAAACCAGTGTATTCTTTCTACTCTCAGGCTGGTTGGTAGTTCCAATATCTACCTTTGCTATGTATTTGGGATTGGGCGTATTGGGAGCTTCTTACATCTCCAATACCTTAGCTATGTTGATTGGTCAATTGATGAATTATTGCCTCGTGCTCATGAATGGGGTAATCTATTTTATTCAAAAAATACCAGGAAATTTGCTTGATGGCATTCCCTTCACAACTTGGGAGTGCGTCTTAGGCATGGTTGCATTGGTTGTATTGACCATTGGGCTGCATGTCAAAAATAGAAAATATATTTACAGCAGTTTGGTGTTTTTCCTTGGTGTCATTTGTTTGCACATCGCAATGTGGTACCAAGCTGGATTCAATAACAAACTGATCATCTATTCATCCAAGCATGAAATTTTAATCGATTATTTTCAGGGCAGAAATGCTTTGTCATTCATGCTTCCCAAAGAAATTGGCAATGAAGCGGCTACACTTAAATCAGCAAGAATGATGTTTGGAGTTACCAAGTCTATTCCACAAAAGATAAATCTGAACCAAAATCCCATTCTGTCATTTGATTCAAATGTCAAGATTAATTATATCAACGATACCTTAAGTTTATCAAATGCTGAGCCAGATGTATGGTTGGTAAAAAAGGATATTTATCCATTGGAAAGTCACAATGTCAAACCGCAACTGGTGCTGTTGAATGCCAATCGAAGTAAAAAACAATTGGAATCTTGGAAGCTGTTTTGTGCCAATAAGGCTTGCAAATTTCATGATTTAAAAGAATCATCCTACCTATTTCATGGACAATAAACCCAAACATATAATCAGCAAAACCTGGTGGTATCAAAATAAGCCAGATCGTCGATCTTGGTTGGTCTTATCTGTTTTACTTTTTGTTTGTACCCCTATGGCTTATATTGGTTTCAAATATCATTTTGATTCTTCCATCTTGGATAAACAATGGAAGAGCAATTACAACAACAAGAAGTGGCGAGATTTTAAGAAATATGACAATCGCGACAAGGGCAACGCAGATTTGACTCTTGAAAAGGTGAATTTCAAATCATTGGTTGAAATGGGTTTGTCACAAAAGGCAGCCGCCATCTTTCTAAGCTTGAGAAAAAAAGGTAATTTATTGGATACCTGGAAGAAAATTGATGGGATGAAAGCATTTGAAGAGCACGAAAAGTTGATTTTCAAGCAAAATTTCAAATTTAAAGAATCTCCAGCTTCTCCTTATGGCAACGAGCGCTTTGAATTTGATCCAAATACTGTTACTCCAAGCGAGCTGAATGCCATGGGTTTTACAGATTGGATGGTCAACAACATCATGCGTTTTCGTGAAAAAGGGGGCAGATTTTATAAAACTGATGACTTCTCTAAAGTTTACGGATTGAGTCCTGAAAAATTTCAAGCACTGAGGCCTTATATCATCATTCGTGATTTTAATGAGGATGATAGTGAAAACCTAAGAGGTGGGTTTGTACGTAAATCCAAGACTCCTATGCAAATTGACATCAATACTGCCCAAGCAATTGAATTGCAAAAAATCAAAGGAATTGGGGTCTATATTTCGGAAAATATTGTTAAATATCGTCAACGCCTTGGAGGTTTTGTCAGTGTGGACCAGTTTTCGGAGGTTACGAATTTACCGGATTCAGTCCTTACAGCGCTTAAAGGAAACACCACCATAGGAAGTTCGGTAACGCAAATTAAAATCAATCAATTGTCATTCAAGGAATTTAAGTTTCATCCCTACATACAAACCAAACAAATGAAGATTTTGCTGAATTACAGATTGCAGCGAAATGGATTGCTTGCTCCTTCTGATTTAATAGATAGCAAAGTATTTACTGAAGAGGAAGCCAAAAGAATTACTCCTTATTTGGATTTCACGAAACAGGCTAAAAACTGAATCGAGTTTTATTGATTTACGAAACTACGGACTTCATCAATTAAGTGCTCGGAACCAATAAAAATGGTAGCTTTTTGATGCAATTCTATAGATTCAACACCCAAAATGCGCTCTAATTTTTGGTTGATAGCTTTACCGCCTGCTTGCTCAATGATCATTGCCAGTGGATTGCATTCATACATTAAGCGCAGTTTACCATTAGGGTGGGAGTTGGTACCGGGATACATAAATATTCCTCCTTTGAGCAAGATACGATGAACATCAGCAACCATAGAGCCTATGTATCTTAGTCCACGACCTTTAGATATGCAGTGGTCGATGAAATTTTGAACAGAAGGATCAAAGCTCAAATAATTGCCTTGATTGACTGCGTATTGATTGCCATCGGCTGGAATTTTTATATCCTTGTGTGATAGGCAGAATTCTCCAATTGAAGGATCTAAGGTGAAGCCATTGACACCATTTCCGGTAGTGTAAACAAAAATCGTGGAAGTGCCATATATGACATAGCCAGCTGCAACTTGCTCTGAACCAACTTGAAGAAAATCTGATACATCACAAGGGTCTTCTGTGGTACTTTTTCTTTTGAATATTGAGAAAATAGTACCGATACTCACATTGACATCAATATTGGAAGAGCCATCCAATGGGTCAAAGAGCACAACATACTTGGCCGCCTTACCTTCCATTGAATCAATGATGACAATATCTTCCATTTCCTCAGATGCCATTCCACAACATTCACCACTGTTGCGCAAACATGAAAGCAAGCGGTCATTTGCAAACAGATCGAGTTTTTGAACAGTCTCACCATGTGTATTTTCCTCACCAGCGTTGCCAATAATATTTGCCAAACCCGCAGTATTTACCTCGCGATTGACCAATTTGGCGGCCAATCCTATATCGCGCAATAAGCCACTTAATTCACCGGTTGCTTGCGTGAAATGAGTCTGCTCACGTAAAATGAATTCATCAAGTGTAGTAATTGACTGATTGTACATTTTTTATTTTTTGGTCTGTGCGCACAAAGGTAAAAATAATAAACTGTAGCTTGGTTTAGCAATTGTAACTTTGCAAAACTAAAAAAGAGAACTGCGGGACGGCATGAAGGAATTAAAAGTTTTGTCAAAGTATATCGTAAAATACAAATACCACCTTTTGCTTGGGGTCGTTTTTGTTTTTTTATCGAATTATTTTAGAATTCTGCAACCACAAGTTATCCGTGAAGCACTTGATTTTGTGGTCAAGGAGGTGAAAATTTTCAACGCAGCTTCGGAAGGCGCAGCTAAGGAAACTATTCTGAAGGATATTAGTCACTCCATTCTCATGTTTGGCTTGAAAGTGCTTGGCCTGGCTTTGCTGATGGGTTTTTTCATGTATTTCATGCGACAGACCATTATTGTCATGTCCCGATTGATAGAGTACGACATGCGGAAAGAACTATTTGTGCATTATCAGAATTTGTCATTGGCGTTTTATAAAAGGAACAATACGGGTGATTTGATGTCCCGAATCACTGAAGATGTGTCAAGGGTGCGAATGGCAATTGGTCCAGCAATTCTGTATGGAATTAATCTGGTTTCAATGTTTTCATTGGCTATCTATTCAATGGTTCAGGTAAGTCCTAAATTGACTTTGTACAGTTTATTTCCGCTTCCTATTCTGTCTTTCATAATATACAAAGTAAGTCACCTCATCAACCAAAAGTCCGAGGTGATTCAGGAGCAACTGGCTGTGCTCAACAGTACTGCCCAGGAGACCTACAGCGGAATACGCGTCGTAAAATCATTTGTGCAGGAAGCATCCATGTTGCGTTTGTTCAGCGATCAAACCGAACAGTTCAAATCCAAAAACATGGATCTTGTCAAAATTGACGCAATGTTTTTTCCTTCGATGGCTTTACTGATCGGGGCTAGCACAGTTGTAACAGTTTATGTTGGTGGTTTGATGGTAATTGATGGCAGCATAAGTGTCGGGAATATTGCAGAGTTTGTTATTTATGTGAATATGTTGACTTGGCCGGTTACCGCCACCGGTTGGATTGCATCTTTGGTGCAAAGAGCAGCCGCTTCTCAAAAACGACTGAACGAATTCATGAATGAACGTTCCGAAATACAGGAAGAGCAAAACCCTCACAACGCTCCCATAAAAGGCCATATCGAGTTTAAAGATGTTTCGTTTACCTACGCGATTACTGGTATTCAGGCGCTTAAGCATGTCAGTTTCAACATAAAACAAGGTCAAAAGATAGCTATTGTAGGAAGAACAGGTTGTGGAAAATCTACCATAGCTGATCTGCTGGTACGGATGTATGATGCCACATCTGGAAGTATTGAACTGGATGGCATGGATCTGACTAAATGGAAGCTGGAGGCCATCCGTCAAGGGATCGCTTATGTACCTCAAGAGGTTTTTCTATTTTCTGAAACGGTTGCCAATAATATTCGATTTGTATCTAATTCGACTGACCAAGAGGTCATGGATATGGCTGCTAAAGTAGCAGTACATGAAGATATCATGGGTTTGCCAGAACAGTATCAAACCATGGTCGGAGAGCGTGGAGTTACATTAAGTGGTGGGCAAAAACAACGAATTAGTATAGCACGCGCACTCATCAAACATCCTGATATTGTGGTGCTGGACGATTGCCTTTCAGCAGTTGATGCTGAAACCGAACAGAAAATATTAGGATTTTTGTATGACTATCTAAGCAGCAAAACTGCCATTATCATAACCCATAGAATATTTTCATTGATCAATTTCGATCAGATATTGGTCATGGATCAAGGAGAGCTTGTTCAGATTGGTACCCATGATTCACTGCTAAAGCAAGAAGGCTTGTATCAAGACATGTACAATCAACAACAGTTGGATAAAATCACAGATGATCAAGATGAAAACCATTAATTATGATATCTTTATCGACTAAATTACTTGATCCAAGCCAAACAATAATTATTACTTTGATGTAGTCTCTAACGCCTTTTGATATGAATGCTTATCCCAATTTACTTTCACCTTTAAAAATAGGAAATGTAGTTCTTAAGAATCGCGTATTAATGGGTTCTATGCATACAGGCTTAGAGGAAGAAAAAAATGGCTTTGAAAAATTGGCAGCATTTTATGCCGAAAGAGCAAAAGGCGAAGTTGGACTCATGGTCACAGGAGGAATTTCACCCAATAGAATTGGAAGTTTGGTGCCATTTGGCGCAAAGATGAGTTCGCAATCTGATTGCAATAAGCACAAAATCATACCCAGATTAGTGCACGAAAATGGCGGTAAAATATGTCTGCAATTGCTGCACGGTGGGCGGTACAGTTACCATCCATTCTGCGTTTCACCATCAGGAATAAAAAGTCCCATTTCGAAGTTTAAGCCTTTTTCGATGCCCGAATGGTACATCAAATCCACCATAAAGGATTTTATAAAATCATCAATGCTGGCAAAAGAAGCGGGTTATGATGGAGTTGAAATTATGGGCTCTGAAGGGTATTTACTGAATCAATTTATAGCGCCTCGTACCAACCACAGAACCGATAAATGGGGAGGTAGTCTAGAGAATAGATTTCGGTTTCCTCTTCAAATTGTCAAAGGAATTCGGCAGGCTACAGGCTCTGATTTTTTATTGATTTTCCGATTGTCTATGCTCGACTTGGTCGAAGAAGGATCAACATGGGACGAGACTGTACAAATGGCAAAATGGCTTGAAGAGGCTGGTGTTAGCATCATCAATACCGGCATTGGTTGGCACGAGGCCAGGATGCCAACAATAGCAGCAACAGTTCCAGAGAATGGATTTTCTTGGGTTACCGCTAAGATGCGACCTCATTTGACTATTCCCATTATTGCCACCAATAGAATCAATAACCCTCAACAAGCCGAGAATATTTTGGCATCTGGCGAAGCAGATATGGTTTCAATGGCTCGTCCATTATTGGCAGATCCTTATTTTGTAAGCAAAGCGATGGAATCGCGTCCTGATAAAATTAATACTTGTATTGCCTGTAATCAAGCTTGTTTGGATCACATCTTTAGTCATAAAATTGCTTCTTGCTTGGTGAACCCTGCTGCTTGTATGGAATACAGCATCAAGGAACTTGAACCAGTCAACTCAAAAAAAGTGGCTGTAATTGGGGGAGGAGTTGCTGGTATGTCTTGTGCAATGGAAGCTGCTAAAAGAGGGCACGTTGTTACCTTGTTTGAGCAATCTCCAAAGTTGGGTGGGCAATTCAAGTTGGCTAGTTATATTCCTGGCAAAGAAGTCTTTAAAGATACAATTAGGTATTTCACGACAATGATGCAGGAATATCGCGTTGTCATTAAACTCAATACCTCATTCAATATCAATTTAGATTCAAAGGATTTTGATTCTATTGTAGTCGCAACGGGAGTGTTGCCTAATATGCCGGAAATCGAAGGCATTGAGCATCCAAATGTTCTATTGTATCCTGCTGCTATATTACGAAGAAATGAATTGGGGAACAAAATAGCCATCATTGGTGCTGGTGGAATTGGCTACGATATTGCCGCATTATTGGTGCATCCCAAGTCCAATTGGTTTGATTTCTGGGGCATTGATTGTGAAATTCAGAACCGAGGTGGTTTGAAAATGCCGATGTCAGAAGTTTCCGGCAAAGAAGTCTGGCTGCTTCAACGTAAACAAGGAAAGATGGGTAGAACATTAGGAAAAACTACAGGTTGGGTGCTAAAAATACTGTTGAAACGACAAAAGGTAAACACTTGGGATGGGGTAGTTTATCGTAAAATAGATGACGAGGGCCTCCATGTTTTTCATGAAAATATAGAAAAGCTCATTCCTGCTGATCAAATCGTTGTTTGTGCCGGACAGCAATCCAATGATTACTTATTCGAAACAATCAAAGCATCTGGCAAAGAAGTTTATCTAATTGGCGGAGCTTCATTTGCAGGAGAATTGGACGCCAAGCGAGCTATTTCAGAAGGAACAGAATTGGGAAGAAGAATCTAGTTTACATGCACTCTAAATAGCAACATATTCGTGGTTAAATTTTTATGATGTAATTATAAAACTTACTTTTGTTAATCAAATTTCAAACTATGAAATTATTAAATATCCTGTCCTTTTTGCTGGTAGGAAGCTTTATTGCTTTTGAATCTTGTCAAAAGGAAAGTCTTCCTGAAGAGCCGATCTGTTTTCAGACAGACATCCTCCCAATTATGGTCAGCAATTGCACCTTCAGTGGTTGCCACAACGCAGCTGAAAAGAAAGCAGGATACGACATGAGTAATTATGATGGCATTTTGACATCCGTAAATCCGGGAAAATTTGCATCCAGTAAGCTATACAAAAGCATAACTGCTATAGGCGGCGCCCAAATGCCTCAGTCTCCGAGAAAAAGGCTGAATGACTCTCAAATTGAATTGATTGCCCGTTGGATCAAATCAGGAGCTGAAAATACAATGAACTGTGTCACCAATTGCGATACCACCAACGTGTCATACGTGAATGATGTGCTTCCTATCATCAATTCCAACTGTGTAGGTTGCCATAGTGGGACCCCTCCACTTGGTGATATTGATTACACAACTTATCAAAATATCAGATCAGGTGCTTTGCAAGGTAAGCTTTTGGCGAGTATTCAACATGCTTCATCAGCAAGTGCAATGCCTAAAAGTTCTCCTAAACTTCCTGATTGCCAAATCAATACCATTGAGAGATGGATTAAGAATGGCGCTCCAAACAATTAACAATCAACAGATGAAAAAACTATTATTTACAAGCACCTTGGTGTGGTTAGTGGCTTTTTGTGCAATTGCCCAAGAGGGTGGTATGCTAGATGGACTCGAAGATGCACCTGAAACTGAGAAGGTGATTTCCGCTTTTAAATCGCCAAGAGTGATCAACCAGCACAGTATGGAAATGCTTCACAAAGGAGCATTGGATTTTAGAATACTGCATCGTTTTGGCCGAATAGACCGAGGATTGTACGATCTTTTTGGCTTGGATCAAGCTTCAATGAGGATGAGCTTTGATTACGGTATTAGCCAAGATTTTACTGTGGGAGTGGGAAGAAGCACCAGAAATAAGGAAGTTGATGGATTCGTGAAATACAGATTTTTATCTCAAACCAAAGGAACTAAAAGTTTTCCTTTTTCATTGGTTTGGGTGAGTGGTATAACAGTCAATGGCGTCAAAGATCCATTTGGTCCCGATATTGATGCAACCATATCCAGAAGAACGGCTTATTATCATCAGGCCATATTTGGCCGAAAGTTCAATGACAATTTCAGCCTACAATTAACGCCAACAATAGTGCACAGAAATCTTACTACAAGTAGTGTGAACGCCAATACTTTGTATGGTTTGGGATTTGGAGCCAGATATAAAGTATCAAAGAGAGTTGCCTTGGTAATTGATTATGTGCATGCTTTCAACAGATTTCCTGCTACAATCACCAACAATCCACTTTCAATTGGTGTAGACATTGAAACGGGAGGACACGTATTCCAATTGCATATTTCGAATGCATTGGGAATGAATGAAAGAAGTTTTATAGCAGATTCCAATGCGAGTTGGCTCGACGGTGGAATTCAATTAGGATTCAATCTGAGTAGGGTTTTTCAAATAAGAGAATAAGCCAAAAAGAAAAGCCAGTCGATAATTCAACTGGCTTTTCTTATTTATAAAAGCTTAATCGATTAGTTATTAGCAATAACTGTAGCTCCTGGAGTGTTAACTGAA
>Ga0105044_10015286_pt1 | contig 10372 bp, 7 predicted proteins | sample MAT01_FD_78092 | JGI IMG/M metagenome (GOLD analysis project Ga0105044, IMG submission 78092) | Freshwater microbial communities from Lake Fryxell liftoff mats and glacier meltwater in Antarctica - MAT-01 | ecosystem: Environmental > Aquatic > Freshwater > Ice > Liftoff microbial mat | place...
CCGGGGTGCGTCAGCGTCGCGCCGTCCAAAGATGCCAATTCAGCGCTCTTCCGAATCGAAGTCATCAAGGTGCCACTTGCCCACCCTGAGCAGGCGGCGATCGTCAGCTCGCCGCGCATCTTCAACGATCTGCGCCGTCCGGCGGAGCATGCCGAAGCTGCAGCAGATCTCGCGGAATCCGTGAAGGAGGCGGCGGAGGCGCGGGCCAAGGGGCTCTTCACGGCCGAAGTCTTCGGTGCCGAGCGCGTGCTGCCGCCACAGATGACGAAGCCGATGCTCGCAGAGATCGTGCAGAAGCGTGGAGGCACCGGAGAGCCGACTGCCGCCGACAGCGCAGCGCTTCGTGCGGCGATGCCGGGGATCATTGCCCAGCGTTTCGGCTACGAACCGTACGATGCGAACAAGCCGCAGCCCGGCCCGACGCAGTGCCACGACATCACCGTCTTTCCCGGCATCGGTCTCGCAGGCGGAGCGTGTGAAGGGTACGGCCTGCTGCTCGACATTCGCGATCCGGTCAACCCGGTGCGAATCGCGGCCGCCGCCGACTCCAACTTCTCGTACTGGCATTCTGCGACGTTCAACAACGATGGTACGAAGGTGCTCTTCAGCGATGAGTGGGGCGGTGGCGGGCAGGCCAAGTGCCGTGCAACGGACCGCAAGGAGTGGGGCGCCAATGCACTCTTCACGATCGAAGGCGGCAAGCTGGTATTCCAGAGCTACTACAAGATGATGGCGCCGCAGACCATTCACGAGAATTGCGTGGCCCACAACGGCTCGATGATCCCCATTCCCGGTCGCGACGTGATGGTGCAGAGCTGGTATCAGGGCGGTGTGTCGGTGTTCGACTGGACCGATGCGAAGAATGCCTATGAAATCGCATACTTCGACCGTGGCCCGGTGGATTCGACGCAGATGGGCAATGGCGGAACGTGGTCGGTGTACTGGTACAACGGTGTGATGGTCAGCTCGGAGATTTCGCGCGGGCTCGACATCATGGAGCTGACGCCCAGCGCACATATCTCGCAGAACGAGATCGACGCCGCAAAGACGGTGGTATTCGATCACCTGAACCCGCAGGGTCAGCCGAAGTTCGTCTGGCCGCCGAGCTTCGCCAAGTCACGCGCCTACCTCGACCAGCTGGACAGGTCGCGCGGTGTGTCAGCGGCGCGGTTCGCGTCCGTCAGCGCGGCGCTGCGCACAGCCGAAAAGGCGAAGGGTGCTGCGCGACGCACTGCACTGGTGAAACTCGGGAAGGCGTTGCACGGCGAGGCAGACGCTTCGTCTGACGCGAAGAAGGCGCACATGCTTGCCGGATCGATCGATGAACTGGCTGCGATGAAGTAGCCTCTGCCTTCTTGCACGCTGCTCGATCGGCGCGGCTGACCTCCGGGTCGGCCGCGCCGATCTTCTGTTCACGGTCGGGTTGCGACTCGCGTCACACGACGCGCGCGACACATCGAGGCCAATGACGTCACGTCCCCGGGCTCGGCACATGCTGGTCGACAAGAATCGGATTTCCATCCCGAGCTTTTCATAGAAGGTGCGTGACACCGCGATGTCCTTCACGGCAAGGCTGACGGAAAAGTTTCCGAGTCGCCTTCGCGTATCTCCTGATGGTCGATGGGTTTTTCCGCTGACGCCAGGCGCCAACGCAGCGCCGACTCACCGCGTTCAGTGGATCGCAGCCGTTCTGTACGCACATCGGCAGAAGAGGCCCCAACACCTCAGAGCCCGCGGTGCATGCGGCGAAGCGGCACTGCGGCTCCACCGCGATCATCCATCACCAACTCACCGGCGGCGTACCCGCAGGCGCGATAGAGGGGCTCACCAGACATCGTGGCCATCAGCTCAACGTTCACGAATCCTTCGGCTCGCGCGGCATCTTCGCATAACGTGAGGATCAGACGTCCCACGCCCTTCCGCACATGGACCGGATGGGTGTACATCGCGCGAATGCGCGCCGCTTCCGTGCACGGTTCCAGTAAGCGCATATCGCGCCCCGCCGATCGATCGCCTCCGTAGAGGGTAGCGCGACGGCTCCAACCACCACACCCGGCGAGGGCGCCGTCTGCCGAGACCATGAAATAGGTGCCATCGTCGATCAGCTGCGTATCCAGCCCCATGATGAAGCGACTCGATGCAATCTGTGCGGCGTCGAGAAACGGTACCTGCAACTCGGCGATTGCGGCCGAGATCAACGACGTCAGGTTGGCGGCGTCGTCGCGCAGAGCAAGGCGATGCGTCAGGACCGCCGGTTGTGCCATCAGTCCTTCAATCGCGCTTACGCGAAGCGTCGTCGCCAATGAGCGCGACAGATCTGCGCCATCCCTGGCGATCGCGCGCCGTTGCGCGGTCACGCTCTCGTAGCAGAGCGCCGTCCAACTGCGAGTCGAGCCAGTAGCGACGGCGCCACCAGATGCACCGGATGCTCACCCTGCGACCGCGCCAGAGCCGGTGTGCGCGGCTGCGGCTGCAGGAACGCGGTCAGCAGCGCCAGCGGTGTGAGGAAGGGGGATCATGTGCTGGACATCCTGGGACGTCGGTAAGACGGGTGGGCGTTCGGCGCCGTTGATGCGCAAAGAACACATGCGGGGTGGCTTATCGCAATCCGTGTGCACCGTCGCAGGCCCCAGCCTGCAACGCCTCAGACGCTGACGTTCCTGCAATCTCCGCGTGCTCACTGTCGCACCACCGGATTCCAGTGCGGCCTCCCTCCAATTGTGCATGCCGGCGCGGTGTGCACGCCTCACGGCGCGGCCGCACAGGCGAGTTCGTGAGGGTTTGGTGAGAAAGGTTCGTGTTGCGTGGTACCGCACGAGTAACACTGAATCTTCTGGAGGTTAGCACCACCAATGGATGAGGCTGACAGTGCGCGCTAGCATCAACAAGCGGCAGCGATGCAACAGTCGGACGGGGTCTTCGCTCGATCGAACTGGTGAGAATAGAGGGGCTGTCGATTACAACCTGAAGGACATCGTCTCCTACGGCTCGATCGTGAGCGGCGGCGTCTTCGGTGCCAGCTATCCCGACGCCCGCGTGATCGTTGGCAGGACGGCGGATGGCACGAAAGTCGAGATCCGCATCTATGACGGCGGAGAACCGGGGCGCGTCGCTGACGCCGTCTACCTGAAGATCGGCACAACGACACCGCTCGGTGCGGCCGGCGCCAATCTTGACCGTGGCAAGATCCAGTATCACGCCACGTGCCGCGGCCCGAAGGGCTAAACTGGGACCGAGACACTTCTCGCATACAACGGCCCCGATCCTCGCAGATCGGGGCCGTTGAGCTTTACAGCGGCATATTCGGAGAGGCAGAAGCAGGTCGCGCGACGGTGTGATCAGCCGCAGCGGTTCGCGGGAGAAACGACCATCTGTCGATGTACTCCGCTACGGCGTCTTCGGCAGATCGAGCGCCGGATTCGCCTTGAAGAAGCCGACAGGGCGGATCACGAAGCTGTGCCACGCCACCGGCATCACCGGATAATCCTCGGGACGGGGGATATGATGGAACCCCAACGTCAGCCACGCCACCACGTCGGTGTTCGCCACGCTGCGATTGGCCCTGGTCCACGCCGGCAGACCGGCCCCTTCGGTGCTCACCGACGGATAATCGCCGGCGGCGAACAGTTCGTCGGCACGGAACGGCGTCACCCACAACGTGTGCTGCGTGAATCCGGCGCGGCGCTGCATGTAATCGTCGGGCGACAGCAGCGTCATCGCGCCATGCCCTTCGATTTCGTACCCGACTGGCGCACCGTACGGCCCCATCACGCCGGGATTCACGATCCGCCACACCTCCGGCGCGTTCATCGGTGAATGGCGCTGCGCCTCCGACTCGGTGCGAGCCGTGTTCGTCTGAACCGTCCAGATGCTGCGCCGCGGATTCGAGTCCGGCAGCCGCGTGGTCTGCAGCCGGTCCACCATCAGCGAGTTGTTCGGTCCATCCACGTCCATGTCGAGGCGGAACGAGAAGAAGTGGCTGTGGTTCACGCCGATCAACCGCTGTGCGATCATGCGGCCGAACTCCTCCTCGTTCCCCTTGCCGGTGATCCCCTTCATCTGGTCCATGCCCGTGGCGCCCAGATTGACCACCAGCGCGCCGTCCTGCTGAAACACCCAGTCGAAGAGGTAGTCGTAATTGCCGGCCGCCATGTACATGCGCAGCACCAGATCACGCTTCGGCCGCGTCTCGATCGTCGCCGTCGCGTCGCGCGCGTGACGCCAGGCGACATCGCCCGTCGACCGCTCGAAAAGGCAGGCCGTGCGCACGCGCTCACGTGGCCGACCCTTGTCTGTCACCACGAATGAATTGAACATCACGCCATTCGACGGGCATTCGATCCCGGGTTCGAGCGAACTGGCGATCCCACCGAATGACGACGGGTAGGTGCCGAGGTCAAAATAACCCTGATAGTTCCATGGATCGGTTGCATCCATGTACGGCACGAACAGCTCCGACAGCGATCCTTCGTACATGATCGAGCGATCCTTGCCGCCGTCGGTGTACCGCACCATCGACAGCACGATACCGCGACGGGGGTCCACGCGGAAATGGAACTTCCAGTTCTGCCAGCTCACCTCGTGCCCGTTGAGCGTGAACGACGGGCCGAGCGGTTGCACCATCGTGACGGGATTCTTCGTCACGCGCGTGACACCGATCGCCTCGGCGTCGTGCTCGGCGACCGGACCGGTGGACGGCTGCACGCCGGTATCCACCACGCGAAGCACCGTGTTGTCGGTCAGGTCCACCACGACCACCAGCCCACCGAACGTCTCCCCATACCCCGACACGCGATTGTGATCGTCACCGCACGTCAGGTGCACCACGCGATGCCCGCGCTCTTCCGGCAGGTCGAAGTAGCCGTGATTGGCAGGGTTGCACCCGACGTTGGTGAAGTCGGTGACGCCGCGGGCCTTGATGGCGGCACGAACGCGCGGGTCCTTCATCGCCAATCCGTCCGCCTGATCCCCTTCGCCGCGACTCGTCATGTACTGGCGGCCGGGGACCTCCTTCCACGTCAGCAGCTTCTTGCGCGTGATGTCCACGACCGCCCCGTAGCCACGACCACCCTGCACGAGATGCACACTCGCCTCACGCCGGAACCGCTGGCCAGTCCGCCAGGCGAGCACCTCCGCCTTTGGCGGCTCGTTGAGGCCCATGTAGAGATAGCGCGCGGTCGAGTCGGTCTTTCCCGACGCGATGAGCGCATCGTAGACCGTCCAGTGCTCGCGGGCGGAGAGCCCGTCGAGGGGGTGCACCGGCGTCTGGGCCTGCGCGGCGGTCACAATCAGGGATGCAGTCACGAGCCAGCGAACGATTCTCATCGGCTTCCGGGTCAGTGGGGAGCGGTCGGCGTGGAGAGGCGAATGTGAAGCGGTCAGCGCTGAGCCGGCGGCGACGAGGTCTTGGTCTCAAGTCGCGATCAGAACGCTCCGACCGTCCGAGGCTACCCGGTGGGTCACGGCGCGTCAACCATATGACGGAGCACTTCAGCACGCTGAACCCGATATCCCAAAAGTCGAAATCTTCCGACCGACGTGGCGCACTTGTCGCTTCGTTCCGGGGAGACGTGCGATGACTGCGCTGGAACCTGCGCCGCACATGAACTGCGGCGGGATCATCGAGCCACGGCAGTTCGTCGTCATTGCTTGGCGGTACAGCGGCACCTCAATGGCGGCGCCGCCGCATTGTATGCGGCGACGCATGCCCGATCGAGTGCGGCATAGATCAGGGCCGCCATCCTCAGCAGCGCAGTCGCCACGCCCTCGCTGGCGGGTAAGACTGTCACCGGCGGCCGGTTGAACGTCAGCGGGTTCTGATCGCAGACGTTGCACTGCATGTGGCGCGGATGTTCGATCGGCGGGGGCGGAATGCGTGTCATGCGCACTCCGCCCCCGCTGCGTTCAGCGCCCAACGATCGCCGCTGCCGGCAGACGGCCTGTACCATGGGAGACTGATCGTGACAACTGACAACTCCGAAACGCGTCGAATAAGACAAGTCCCAACCACGGATGCGTTGCGTTAACCTGCCTTAACCATCTTGCCCGAAAACGACGGCCATACGTCACGACGCGCAGCCTGGGCCGGTTGAAAGACCCACAAACGCTTCCCTTTTGCCCATGCCTCTCGAAAGCGCCTCGACCGGATCGCCCGAGGCTGCGCCCACGATCCGCGCCGACGCCGCGGCAGGTCTGGTGGTCTTCCTCGTTGCGCTCCCGCTGTGCCTCGGTATCGCACTCGCGTCGGGCGCGCCGCTGTTCTCCGGGGTGATTGCCGGCATCATCGGCGGTCTCGTCGTCTCGCTGCTGTCGTCGTCCGCAGTCAGCGTGAGTGGCCCAGCCGCCGGGCTCGCCGTGATCGTGGCCACCGCAATCCAGACACTGGGTTCGTTTCAGGCCTTCCTGCTTGCCGTGACGGTGGCCGGCGTACTGCAAATCGCCTTCGGCTTCCTGCGCGCCGGTCGGGTGGCGAACTACGTGCCCAACGCGGTGATCAAGGGGATGCTGGCCGCCATCGGTGTCGTCATCATCCTGAAGCAGATCCCGCACGCACTTGGCAGAGACAGCCGCTACGAAGGTGACTTCGACTTCTTCCGCAGCGAGAATGGAGCATCCACCACGTTCTCCGACATCGCGGATGCGGTGCTCTCGGCCAATGGTGAGGCGATCATGATCACGGCGGTGTCGCTGGCGATCCTGCTTTTCTGGGAGACCCAATGGGTGAAGTCACGCCGGATCCTGGCGATGATTCCAGGGGCACTGATCGTCGTGATCGTCGGCGTGGCACTGAACGAGCTGTTCCGCGGCATGTTCACCGACTTTTACCTGCGCGCCGAAGATGGCCATCTCGTCACCCTGCCAGCCGGCGGCCCGCGCGACTTTCTTGCACAGATCACGGCACCGGACTGGTCGCGCTGGGCTGACCGTCGGATCTACACGACGGGGCTCACGATTGCGATCGTCGCGAGCATCGAATCGCTGCTGTCGCTCGAGGCATCGGACAAGATCGACCCGGAGCGTCGCATCTCGAACCCGGACCGCGAACTGATGGCGCAGGGCGTCGGCAACATGTTGTCAGGGTTGTTCGGCGGCCTTCCGGTGACGGCCGTCATCGTGCGCAGTTCTGCCAATGTCTACGCCGGCGCGAAGACGCGCTGGTCATCGTTCATCCACGGCGCATTGCTGCTCACCTGTGTGCTGCTGATCCCGGGTCTCCTCAACCGCATACCGCTTGCCTGCCTGGCAGCGGTGCTGATCATGGTTGGCTACAAACTCACCAGGCCGGCGCTCTACCGTGCGGTCTGGCAGTCCGGTGTCGATCAGTTCCTTCCCTTCATCTTCACGATCGTCGCGATTGTGTTCACGGATCTCCTGACGGGCGTCCTGATCGGCATCGTCGTCGGCATCGTGTTCGTGATCCGATCCAATCATCACTCGGCATTCACGCTCGTGAATCAGGATTCCATGTTCCTGCTTCGGTTGAACAAGGATGCCTCATTCGTGAACAAGACGGAATTGAAGATGAAGCTCGCATCGCTGCCTGCGGGATCGAGCCTGATCGTGGACGGCAGCAAGGCAATCTTCATCGACAGTGACGTCTACGACGTCATCACGGATTTCCAGGAAGGCGCACGCCACAGGCAGATCGACATCGAGTTCAAGCATTTCTACAACAAGCTGCAAAGCTACCGCCGGAGGGCACGTTCAAATGCAGTCGTATAAAAAGCTGCTGCTCGCCAACAAGGCGTTCGTGGCGGACAAGCTGGCGGTCCGACCCGACTATTTCGAACGGATGGCCGACGACCAATCACCGGAGTTTCTCTGGATCGGCTGTTCGGACAGCCGCGTTCCCGCCGAGGAAGTGACCGGCACGGAGCCCGGAGAACTGTTCGTGCACCGGAACATCGCCAATCAGGTGATCCACACCGACTTCAACATGCTCAGCGTGCTGCAGTACGCGGTGGAAGTGTTGAAGGTGCAGCACGTCATCGTCTGCGGTCACTACGGGTGCGGCGGTGTGAAGAACGCAATGTCCAACCGCCACCTGGGCCTGATCAACAAATGGCTGCGCAACATCAAGGATGTCTACCGCCTCCACAAGCACGAACTGGACGGGCTGCCGGATGTGAACCGGCGCCTGCGCCGACTGGTGGAACTCAACGTGCAGGAACAGGTCTGGAAGCTGGCGGAGACGTCGTTCGTGCAACATGCCTGGCAGACGGGCCATGCAATTCATCTGCACGGGTGGGTGTACGACCTGCACACCGGTTACCTGAACGACATCCTGCTGCTGGAGCCCGGTGCGCCGATCGACGAGATCTACCGCTTCAAGTTCGACGACGTGACCGAGTAGCGATGCCGTCCGAGTTCTTCGTCACTACTCTCACGGCGCACTGAACACGGCACCGTGCGGCACACCGGCGGCACGGCCACCGTGCGGCCACGTCCGGTCCTGCATCACGACACCTGCCTTCTTGGCTCCGCGATCACGGAAGCGTGAATCGACCGACAACTTGCCGGTGGTCTCGTCAAATGACGCGATCACGACCCGATGTTTCATGCCCTTGTATCCGGTGATCACGACGCGCTTGTGGTTCGGCTCGAGCGAGATCCAGTGCGGAACGTCGTCCTTGCCAAGAGTCAGGCGCGAGACTTCACGCGGATGCGCGGGGTCCGAGATGTCGAGGCTGACCACGGCGCTCCAGGCGGGCACGGTCACGAGGTAATAGTGTCCCGCGATCACGGGAATCGCGCAACTCGTGTCCTTTTTTCTCGGAAACGACGACACCATTCTGGCAGACGGATTTGGACCATCCAGGCCGTCCATCAGGTACAATCCGCAGTTGAATGTCGAGACGAGGACCGTCCTGCCGTCGCTCAGCACACGTGGTTCAGCGGTGGCGAACCCCTCGTCGCCGCGCGGCCCATTGGGCAGATCGAAGGTGTGCAACAGCGTCATGTCCGACAGGCGCCACACCTGCACCACGCGCGTGTCTTCCGTTCCATCCATGTCGGTCGTCGTGGTGACGATGCGATCGAGCGCACTGACGATCCCCGCCGAGTAGGGCCGAATGCGTCGATCGAGCCCTGGGCGGTTGTCGGAGACGGAGCGCACCAGCTGGCCCTGCGGAGTCAGCTCGGCGAGACCACCGGGTGCTGTGCCGAGCGAGTCGTGCTGCATCTGGAACGTCGCCAGCACGTTGCCGTTCGGCAGTCGGAGGAAACTGTGCGGGTGCATCATCCCGGCGATATCGCCGAACTGCGCATCGATCCGTGGCTGCGCCTTGTTCGTCATGTCGAACACGAACGACTGTCCGCTCCCGAAGCCGTTGACGAACAGTCGCCCATCGGCTGGCATCGCGTGTTCGGAATGGTGCGGCGAATTCCGTCGGCCCGGCACCGGCACGGTGGTCACGATCCGGCCGTAGCGTCCCGAGGTCGCACGCACATCCACGACGGCGAGGAAATCCGGCCGCGTGGAGTCGCTGGAGGCGGTCCAGAGGTACAGGTAGTCGCTCGAACTGGTGGCTCGAACCGCTGGCATCTGCGCTTGCGCAATCGATGGCAAAAGCAGGGCGATACCAGAGAGTATCCGTCGGAGAATCACGCTGACCCTTTCCTGTTCACGTTGTCTGATTGCTCACGAAGCGCGCTGACGAGCGGGGCCCGGTAGTTGCCTCACAGACGGAAGGCTAACGTCCGGCCCGAGCGCCGGCCACCCCGAGGTTTCCATACCGATGTCGCCACACCGAGGCGTGAGACGTACGTTCGGAGGTCAGCGTGAGCGTCGCCCAGCGCGAACGCTCGAATGCCCGACATGAAACGGCGCACCACGGGAAGGACGCACCACGCATATTGACGTCGTTCGCCTTGCGATTTCACTCTGTCCGGCGCACGCAGCATTCAAGCCCGAACTCATCACACCGCCAGGACCTCCGCCGCCACATGTCGCCATCCCGTCGTGATGTTCTGCTGCAGCTCAGCACCCTCTTCGCCGCGCCACACGTCGACTGGTCTGCACTTCTGAACAGCACGTCTGACGATCCGCTCACGGGGACAATTGCAGCGTATCAGGCTGGCCGAGCGCGCCGTCTCTACTCGGCAAGCGAAGTGACGACGATGGCCCTCGGCCGCGCGCGAGCGATCGGCGCCGCGCTCCACGCTGTCGACATGTTATCGGAAGCGGCGCTCACCGAGGCGCGTGCATCAGATCTGCGGCTGCGCCGCGGCGGTCTGCGTGGCCGCCGGATTCGCCTTCGCGGCACTCGGCACCGACGACGGCGGCTCGAATCGGATTCCGGCGCAGTTCACCGGCGTCGTCGGCATGAAGCCGACGTTCGGACTCGTGCCACGCACAGGCGTGATTCCAACC
>Ga0105044_10015292_pt1 | contig 10370 bp, 6 predicted proteins | sample MAT01_FD_78092 | JGI IMG/M metagenome (GOLD analysis project Ga0105044, IMG submission 78092) | Freshwater microbial communities from Lake Fryxell liftoff mats and glacier meltwater in Antarctica - MAT-01 | ecosystem: Environmental > Aquatic > Freshwater > Ice > Liftoff microbial mat | place...
ACACGCGGCTGGAATCCTGGTACCCCAGTTTCACCACGTTTAACGGTAACTATTCAAGCGAGTTTACACAACTTACGCTGCGGGCCGTGCCACGGGACGGCGGCCGCAACGGCCAGACCGGCGATGGGAGCGGTGGGGGTAGCGGTGATGGAGGAATGTATCGAATTAAGTTCGATCTATACATAATTGATTCGTGGGATGGGAGCGAGCGGACCTACGGCGTGGATCGGTTACAAGTGCTCGCCAATACGCGGAGCATTTTCGATAACACCTTCTCAAACCACAACCGCGCTAATCAGTCGTTCAGCGCGCCCCAAACGGGCGGACGCAACCTGGGTTTCCACGATGGGTGGAACGACGCAATCTATCGTAATATTACATTAGAGATCCCCGCCTCTGCCGTGGGTGACCGTCTGGTGGTTCGTTGGCAGGATACCGGGCTGCAGGGCGTGAACGATGAGTCCTGGGGTATTGATAACGTAGAAGTTTCGTACAATCCGGTGCCAACGCCCGGTACCGGTGCCGCGGCTTTGGCGGCAGCGGGCTTGTTGAGCTGGCGGCGCCGCCGGTAAGCCACTTGGCGGAGCGACCAGTGGCCCGGCAGATTAGTAGCCCGTAGATGAACCGGCTTATGCGGGTACACGTCGCATCAACCTCGCGATGACTGCGGCCTCTACGTGATTACCCTGCTCGCATGATGATCACCAGACCGCGTACGCTGAGCGTAATCATAACTTCGTTCCCGCTGGCCGCCGCGGCGTGCGTTGGCAGCCACGCCGCATCACCGCCCCCGAGCCAGCGAACCCCCGTGGCCGACAACTATCACGGCACCACCGTGACTGATCAGTATCGCTGGCTCGAGGATTAGTCTGACCCTCATGTCAAGGACTGGAGCGAGCAGCAGAACAAGTACGCTCGGGGCGTGCTGGACGGGTTGCCGGGAGTGAAGCACCTCCGCGGCCAGGTAACAGAGATCTACTCCGCGCAATCAGAGAGTTACAGCGGGCTTACGTTCAGCGACGGCGGGGTCTTGTTCGCCTTGAAGCGCCAGCCCCCCAAGCAGCAGCCCTTTATCGTGCTGCTCGAAGGCGGATGTAGATAAGCCGGAGCAGGTGCGCGTGCTCGTCGATCTCAACGTAATGGATGAGAAAGGCCTACGGCCATCGACTGGTACGCTCCGCCGCAAGGAAGCACCCCGAGGTAAAGTTATGTTGTTCGCGCACGATGCGTGGGCCACCGGCTTACCCGCCGCCAAGGAGATTAAGTCCCAGGGCGCCGATACAATCGTCGTGGAGTTCACCAGCCCGCACGTTCTCACCGCCACGCCCAACACGCTCACCGGAGGACAACCGGCAACAGACTCAAGATTGTGATAGGACGTTGCCAGTAACGCGGTAAAATCCGCTGGGTTGATCACGGTGCCAAACTCGGGGATTCAGCCGGTGCAACCCAGCTCAGCCAGTGTTCGCTCAATGATCGTGTTTGCTTTCTGTGCTCAGAGTTCATATGCAGCTTAGAATCTGCGGAACTTTAATCAACGTAGAATCGCGCGGGCCGCGCCTGCCTAACCTTTCATCTCACTCGGTGGCTCGCCCACGCACCCGAGAAGGTCTGCCGACTTGCTTCGTACCGACCATGGCACTACCTGACCCATCCGACGCTGGCCCGCCCATTCCCCCCGAGTTACGATTCCCGGGACGTTCACCCGGTCAGCGTGCAGGTGGCAACACCGCTCCGGGGACCGGTGCCAGCGTCACCCGCGGCGTCACCGGCTGGGCGATCGCCGGAAACTTCGCTTTCGGTGTGGGCGGCATGGTGCTGGTGGGGTACGCCCTCGAGCGCTTCATTTGGCCCACCGCAGCACCTTGGATTATGCTAGGCTGCGCGCTGGCGGGCCTCCTAGGCGGTGGCTACCGCTTTGTCAAAGAAGGTATCGATGCCAACAAAGCCTTTACTGCGTCTCGTGCGAAACGCTAGGCGGCGTATTGCACGACCCATGAAAGCCTTGGGCCGGTTGCGACGGCACCCGTTTAGCGACTCTATAAGGAGTGATAACACCTTCGCCCAAGTCTCTCCGCACCAAATCCTGCGCGGATCCGCCCTCAAATTTGGCATCCGGTAGCAATATTTTGTCCAGATTTTCATCAAGTTCTGGAATTGCTGGAAACGGAAAGGCCCTCTGCGCCGTAGGTAACTGTGCGGAGACTCCTTAGAAAGCACTTCTGTTGGCGTGCAAGTGAGAATCTGAGTTTTGCGCTGAAGATTCTGGTTTTTCTTTCGTCGGTTCGCGTGCGAAGCTGACGGCTTTTTTTTGCGGTTAAACGAGGGTGTCTTCCGCGAGCACACCGGCTAGCCTCGCGCGCCCCAGTTTATCCGTTTGGCGTTGATTGGTTTCAGCGGCGGTTCTATCGAGGCGGGTAAAAGGGCGGGTAAAGGGGCACGTGAATCGTGCTGTTTTGGCACGTCAAGGGGCTGCACGCGACCAACGAGTTGTAACTGCGGCACCCGGGTGCCGCGGCTCGCGTGGTCATCGTCCAGTAGCAGAAATTCAGAAGCTCTGTCACCACAAAGAGGATTGAAAATACTTATGTTGCATCCGTCACATTCGCATCGTTTAAGCAGTTCATCACAAGCTCGCAGCGGCGAGCTCAGCGCTAAATCAGACCGTAGCTCCTCTCGACCAGTGGTCACGTGCATCTGCGCGGCGATATTGAGCCTGGCCGCAGGTCAAGCGATTGCTGCCAACGGCGTGGTAGATGGTGCGGCGGAAGGAGCGGGCCAGACTTCGCTGGCGGGCTTGCGATCTGCCTACCCAGGATTAACCTCGAACGATTCAAATGGTCGGCTCCAACTGGTAGCCGGGGTGCCGATGCTGCCTCGCGCGACCGCCGATGACGCCGCGAGCGCGTGGCTCGCACAGTACGACACGATCTTCGGCGCGGGCCGGCTTGATTTGCAGTTGCGCGATGTAACCCCGGTACGCGATGGCAAATTCATCATCTACTCGTACGACCAGACGCTCGAGGGCGTGCCGGTTGAGTTCTCCAATGTTAAGGTGCGCGTCATGCGCTCGGACCCCATCTTCGGGGCCGATCCCATCTATGAAGTTGTCAAGGTTGGCGCGAAGGTCGCCTCGATGCCCGAAGGTGCCTTTAAAGCAGTCAGCCTCACCGGCGAGGATGCTCAAGCTCGCGTGCGTGCGCTTCCCCAATACAAGACACTGCCCCTCTGGTCCGCACCGCAGATGGTGGTGTATCAGGGCGAAGGCGACTTTAGCAAATGGATCACCCCGACACTGGTTTGGAAGTTTGAGGGCGAGATGCCGGTGAGCGCGTTCGCTCGTAAGTTTACATTCTTGGTTGATGCCTCAACCGGCGAGCTGATCCACGCCCGCAACGAAATATTACATGTCGCTGTAACAGGTCAGGTTCGTGCTCGCGCCACCCCCACCGGGCCCAACAACGCAACCGCCGATCACGCGGGTAATCTCCCCACGGATCAGGTGGTGCCCAATATCCGCGTCCGCATCAACGGCAGCAATGCGAACTCAGCGTTTACCGACGCTTTGGGTAACTTCACCATTCCCTGGGCGGGCACAACTCCTGTCACCGTCGATGCCAGCGTGGGTGATGGCCGATGGGTGCGAGTCATCGAGAACCTCCCGGGCCAAGCACTGATGACCGCCAGCGCGACCGCAACACCCGGCACCCCGGTTACGTTAAATCTGAATCCCGGACCCGGCTCGCAGTACACCAACGCTCAGGTTAACGCGTTCATCCATCAGAACAGCACGCACGATTTCTTCAAGCGCTATGCGCCCGCGTTCACGGGTCTGGACACCCAGCTTCCCGCGAACACCACGGTGACTGGTTCGTGTAATGCGTTCTATAACGGCACCTCCACGAACTACTACGCCGTCGGCGGAAGTTGTAACAATACCGCCTTTAGTTCTGTCGTGGCTCACGAATACGGCCACCATATCGTCAACCGTCTTGCGCTGGCCCAGGGTGGCTTCGGCGAAGGCTTCGGCGACACCATGAGCATCCTCCAGTACGATGATCTGGTAGTCGGTCGCTACTTTTCCACCTCAGGCGGAGCCGTTCGCACCCCCGATTCAACCAACCGTCAGTATCCCTGTGATGGCTGTGCTGTGCATGCCTCTGGCGAAGTGCTCGGCGGAGTAATCTGCGAGATCCGCAAGAGTTTGGCGATTAAGTACGGAACTTCGATCAGCCTTGAGACGCTCAGGCAGATGCACATGGAGTGGGCGCTCGACACGTTAGGCGGAGATGGTAACGACTCCGCTTCGCCGCGCACGCTCACCGAATATTTAGTGGCAAACGACGACGATGGTAACCTGAACAACGGTACGCCCGATTACTGTCAGGTCGCGGGCGCGTTCGCTCAACATAACATTATTCCTCCCGGCGGTTCGGGTTTGGTCGCCTTCGGCATTTCGCCCGCGATCCCCGCCTTATTGCCCCCCTCTACGTCAACGCGGTTTACAGTTACTTTCGGCGGTCTCTGCCGCCTGCCGGTCGCCAACACCGCGCAGTTCTTCTACCGCACCGGCACCAACCCATTCACCCCCGGCATCATCACCGCGACGTCGAGCAACGTCTACACAGTTCAGATCGTTACTCCCTCCTGCGGCGAGGGACGCGTTGAGTTCTACTTCCGCACCAACACCACCAACATCGATGGAACTCCCGCCACTCAACTCTTCTTTCCCTCGGTTAACAACGGCATAACTCCCCAGCCCTTCTCGGTCGCAGTTGCCAGCAACGTAATCAATACCACCGACGACTTCGAGAGCGACCGCGGCTGGACAGTGGGACCCACAACCGCCGTTACCGGCGCATGGGTACGGGTTGATCCCAACGGAACCAACAACGGTTCGCAGGTCCAACCCGCGGATGATCATTCCCCTTCCGGCATCCTGTGCTTCGTTACCGGTCAAGGGACTTCGGCAACTGCCGTCGGTGAGGCCGATGTCGATGCTGGACTTACAACGCTCGTCAGCCCAATCTACAACCTTTCGGCAGCGAGTGACGCAACGATTTCCTACTTCCGCTGGTATTCTAACGGATTCGGAGCGGGCCCTTACGCCGATACCTTCCGTGTTGATGTAAGTGTTAACGGCGGTTCAACCTGGACCAATGCCGAAACCATCGGGCCAGCCAGTTCTCCAGAAACCAACGGAGGCTGGCGTCTGGGTTCATTTACGCTCAGCAACCTTTCGCTTGCCCCAACCGCAAACGTCCGCGTTCGCTTCATCGCCGAAGATGCTGGCATCGGCTCGCTCGTAGAAGCCGCGATCGATGACTTTGCCATCGCCGCGACCGTCTGTGACGACGCGGCACCCTGCCGCGCCGATTACGATCAGAGCGGCGCGGCGGACGGGGCCGACGTGGAAGTCTTCTTCAATCTCTGGTCAGCGGGCGACTTCGCCGCGGACTTCAACGACGATGGCGGGGTCGACGGCGCCGACGTCGCCGCCTTCTTCAACGCTTGGTCCGCTGGATGTTAACTTGTAGTGAACCCCCGGACGCGACTGCACGTATGTAGTTGCGACCCGGCGTATGTTTTATTGATAATATCGGCGTGCGCTTTGTAACCGGAGCACACGCCGCTTTTTTAGACGGAGTCGGTCCGATGTGTAGTTATATTAACCTCTCCTTGACAGCCCCGGTGCCCCGCGGCCCGACGAAAATTCTCGATCGCACTCAGTTCGCGATAGAAGGTACCTCCCCGATGCTCGATACTTTTCTCACCCGCTTTATTCCGCCCGCGGTAAAAACATCTGGGAGTCTACGTCACGGCGGTTCGCCCGTAGCCGCACCGATCTCGCCGCGATGGCACGCCGCCGGATTCGGGTTTCTTCTCGCGTCGCTTACGTCGGCAGCCTACGCGGCTGAACCGCTGCATCTGGCCACCCCCGCCCCAGAACAAATTGAATCGTGTAACGACGGCCCTGATTACACCTGCGGCTGCGGCAAGCAGCATGCGCTCCGCCTGCGAGCCGCGGCTGGCAAGGCCATTTACGACCAGGCTCCCGCCGCGAGCTACGCCAACCGCGAGGCCTACACCGCCACCGATCTCATCAGTTGCGACCTTGATATCGAAATTAATCCAACCAACTCCACGATCTCGGGCTCCAACATCATGCGCGTTAAAAGCCTGGTGAACGGGCTGACTCAGTTCACCGTCATGCTGCGAAGTCAGTACGTGGTGACCGGCGCAACGATCAACGGTGCCACGCCGATAAGCGTGCCCCTCCCCGCCAGCGGCAGCTATGCCAGAACAATTACGTTGGACCGCGCCTACCAGGCCGGCCAGGAATTTACGTTACGTATCCCCTACAGCGGCACCGCCGTCTCGCGCGGTTTTGGCTCCATCGAGTTTGGCACCCAGCCCGGCACCAGCAACCCCATCATCGCCACGCTCAGCGAAGCTTACTTTGCAGCGACATGGTGGCCCTGCAAAGACGGCGATGTCTTCGCCGCCGGCGATAACGGCGATAAGTTCACCATGCGCATGGCGGTCACCGCCCCCGCATCGCTCACCAGCGTCTCCAACGGCCCGCGCGAGTCGGTGGTCACCCTCTCCGGGAACCGTCGTAAGTTTACCTACGCCAGCGGATACCCCGTCTCGACGTATCTGGTTATGTTCGCCAGCAGTGTGTATAACACTTGGTCCACGAGTTATGTCTACACGCCCGATGGTGGCGGCGCGGCCCGCACCATGCCGCTGAACTTTTACATCTACCCCGCCAACGACACCCCGGGTAACCGGGCCGCGTGGCAGCAGACTTCGCAGATGCTCGCCACCTTCAGGCCCCTCTTTGGCTTGTATCCCTTTGTTGAAGAGCAGTACGGCATCTACCAGTTTCCCTTCGGCGGCGGAATGGAGCATCAGACCATGTCCGGGCAGGGAACCTTTGATGAGGGAGTGACCGCCCACGAACTCGGCCATCAGTGGTGGGGCGATCATGTTACCTGCAAAACCTGGAACCACATCTGGCTCAACGAAGGTTTCGCCACCTACTCAGAAGCACTCTGGTCTCAATATAAGCCCGGGAGCAGCGGATTCCCCGCATTGCAGAGCTCGATGAATAGCCGCAAGCCCTCCGACCCAGGCGACAGCGTTTATGTTGTAAATGTCGGCGATATGAATCGCATTTTCAGCAGCGCGTACTCTTACCGAAAAGCCGCGTGGGTCCTCCACCAGCTCCGGCGGGTCGTGGGCGAAACCGCCTTCTTCACCGGACTTCAGCAGTACCGCGCGGCGTTTGGCGGTAGCGCAGCCACCACCGAAGATTTCGCGGCGTCGATGAGCGCAACCAGCGGCACCGACCTCTCGAACTTCTTCAGGCAGCAGGTGTACGGCGTTGGTGCCCCTAACTTCTCGGTCGGCTACCAGAACGTAACTATTTCCGGTACACCCTACGCCCGTGTCAGTCTCCAACAGACTCAGAACCCCGCCTGGCCGGGTATCGGGTCGCCGGGCAACTCCTTCGCGCTCCCCGTAGACCTGCGCCTTTCAACCCCCGCGGGCAGCGTTGACGTAACTGTTAATCATAAAGCCCGCCTGGAGCATTACTTGATTGCCCTCCCCGCGGCCACCAACGGTATCACTGTTGACCCCAGCGGCTGGATATTAACTTATAACAAAGTCACCGCCGCCTACGTGAACGGTCCCGCGAAGGTAGTGTCGATTGCCCCCGCGCCCGCGGCCATCCTGAGCGACGCACCCGCTTCAGTTATAGTTATGTTTTCCGAGAATGTAAGCAGCACCCCCGCGGCGTTTTCCATCGCCGGCCCCCTTGGGCCCGTCGCCTTCACTCACGCTTACAACGCCGCCTTGCTGCGGACCACGCTCACGCCCACAAGCCCCCTGGAATCTGGCACCTACTCCGTTACGATGAACGCTGCCTCCCTCACCACGGTCACCGCGGGCATCGCCCTCGACGGCGAAGTTAATAGCCCGGTAGCGTTCCCAAGCGGCGATGGCCAGCCCGGGGGTAACACCGTAGTTACGTTCACCATCGAGGCCGCCCCCTGCCCCGCGGACTTCAACCAAGACGGCGGTATCGATGGGGTTGATGTGGAGGCATTCTTTACAGCCTGGCAGGTCGCCGAGCCCGAGGCCGATATTAATACCGACGGCGGAGTTGACGGCGGCGATGTTGAGACGTTCTTTCTGCTCTGGTCGGCCGGGGCCTGCTAAGCCCGCCCATTCCGCCACTGCGCCAACACCGCAAGCTGCGCGTTGGACATTCCCAGCGTAAGTATTTCGGCCTCGTCTGCCCAGCGGCGCTGCTCGCCTTGGAACTCCTCGCCCTTGCCGGTGCAGGTAATGGCACCCTTTAAGGCCCGGCTAGCGGCCGCGGCTCTCCCGGTGTAGATCGCAAACGTAATCTTACGATGAGTCAGCGTGCGCGTGCATTCGCCAACGTAAGTAAAAGCAATGCCCTTCAGCGGCCCCTCGCGCTCCGGATTGTTAAGCCAGGCCTGCACCGTATGTGATTCTGGCCCCTCGCCGCTCGCGTGCTCTAACGTGGGCGTTTGCCACAGCCTCGCCCACAGCCCGTCGGCGCTCCGCCGCCCCACCAGCACGCGCCCCCGGCTATCGGTCACCACCAACGTAAGCCATCGCCGCGCCTGCACTCGCGCCCGCGCTTTGGGAGAGGGAATCGTCGCCGTAAGCCCGGCTTTTCTTGCCCCGCAAAGCTTATAAGCGGGGCACCGCTCGCACGCCGGTGCCGGGCCGGGCGTGCAGACCGTCGCCCCCAGCTCCATCATGGCCTCATTAAAGCTCCCCACCCTCTTTCCCGCGGCGGCGGCGAGCTCCTCCGCCTTTGCCCACGCCCAGACGATTGTAAGCTTATCATCCGCGCTGCCGGGCCGCGCGAAGATCCGCAGCAGCACCCTGCTTACGTTGCCATCCACAATGCCCGCCGGCTGGTTATAAGCAATCGAGGCGATCGCCCCTGCGGTGTAACGGCCCACACCCGGCAACGTAAGTAAATCCTCCACCCGCCGCGGCACGATGCCCTCGTAGCTCTCCGCCACGCGCCTCGCCGCGGCGTGCAGGTGGCGTGCCCTGCGATAATAACCCAGCCCCGCCCACGCGCTCAGCACATCGTCCTCGCTCGCCAGCGCGAGCGAACTTATGTTCGGGAACCGGGCGATGAACCGCTCAAACTTCTCAATCACCCTTGAAACCTGCGTCTGCTGGAGCATCGCTTCGCTCACGAGCGCGGCGTACCCATCGCGCGCTCCCGGCCCGCCGCGTCGCCAGGGCAGGTCGCGCTTCTGCGAGCCGAACCAGACCACCAACGCCTCGACAAGTTCCTCGCCATTTACCTTAGGTTTCATCCGCCCGCGTCCGCCAGCACGCGCCGCACCGCGGCTTTGATTGGTGCCCAGGGCGCCTGCGGCTCTCGGGAGATTGTAACCCAGTTGGAATGAATTAAAATGCGTTTCATCCCCGCAACGGCGCATAACGCGCTGGCCAGCTTATCTTCCTCGGGCGTTGGCCCTGGGGCCTCGTACGCACGGGGCTGCTTGCCCGCCGGGGCCGGGGCGGGAACACCGTCCAGCACGCACCGCAGCGCGTCGGGGTTGGGAGTGGGTTCAAATGAAAGGACCGAGTAAGGCAAGGATCAACATCCTAGCCTCGCTCGGCCCATGATTTCCCGCTTGGGGGAAATGTAATGTAATACTAAGGCCGCTACTTCGGGGGCGTCTGCGTGTCGGTCGGACGCTGCGCGGGCTCCGATTTGACGGGCTTCTTCAAAGGCACAACCCTCGTGGGGCGATAACGGGTATTGATCGGCGTGCTGCTTGCACGCATTTGGCCGCCCACTCGCCTGAGTGGCGTGGCATTACCCACTACCCGCGTCATCGGACGATCCGACAGAGACCGAGGGGCACGGGCAACACCAAGACGACGAGCCGGGGCGACTCGCTCTGCGGCTACTGGAGGAGCGGGCAGCGGTGTGCCCGCAATCGGGCCTGAACCTGCATTCCCACCACTTCCGCCACTTCCGGGGTTACCACCTGTTCCGCCCGAGGGCGGAGTTTCAGCTGGGGGCGTCACGGGCGTTTGACCCGAGCCGCCGCCAGTTCCACCGGAACCAGTTCCACCGGAACCAGATCCGCCCGAACCAGGTGCGGGGGGAGGAGCGGGGTCGGTGCCTGGCTGACTTCCTGATCCGCCGCTGGGCGGAGTGCCGCCGCCCAAGTCGCCGCTTGCGCCGCCAGCTGGCGGGGGTGAAGGCGGTTGAGGTGCGGGCGGGGTTTCTGGCGGAGTCTGCGGTGTTGGTGTTGGTGGTGTAGGTTGGTTGGGGGTAGGGGGTGTTGGGG
>Ga0105044_10015293_pt1 | contig 10370 bp, 5 predicted proteins | sample MAT01_FD_78092 | JGI IMG/M metagenome (GOLD analysis project Ga0105044, IMG submission 78092) | Freshwater microbial communities from Lake Fryxell liftoff mats and glacier meltwater in Antarctica - MAT-01 | ecosystem: Environmental > Aquatic > Freshwater > Ice > Liftoff microbial mat | place...
ACCGCTCTCAGTCCTTTGTTAAGGTGCTAACAAGAGTTTAACAAATTACCAGAAAAGCGCAACCCTTACGCCTTATATCCCCATGTCTAAAGCCAGGGGTCTTACGGCGTTTCTCTGATAACGGTCCAACACGCAGATTATTGCAGCGTCATCAGATAGGCGATGATGTTGTACACCATATCTTCCGTCAGGCTGTCTTTTCTGAAGTGCGGCATCTGCTGGGCGGCATTGGCAAATTCCGCCACAATATACGACTGCGGATCGCGGATCGAATTGTACAGATAGGTATACGGCCCCATACCAGGAACACGGCTGTAAGCGCGGGTTCCAACACCTACCATGCTCGGCCCAAGTCCAGCGACAGGCTCGGCATAGTTGTGGCAGGTGGAACACGCCCACTCGCTACCATCCTCAGCCAGATACGGGTTCTTCACGAGCGCGGCAGCGGCAGCGGCATCGGCATTGGCGATGAAAATACTCAGGGGATCATTCTCCGCCAGAGACGGATCAATCGTGGCGGCGACGGTGGGCGCGGCAGTGGGTTCGGCCACTGTTGGCGTGACGGGCAGCGGCGTCGCAAGAGGATTGGCATCGTCATAATCATTGACGCCATCGCCATCAGTATCGGCCAGCGTCGGGTTTGTGCCGGACTTTTTCACTTCATCGCCATCGCGCAAACCGTCGCCATCAGTATCGGCCAGCGTCGGGTTTGTGCCATAGGTATTGACCTCCTCCGCATCGGTCAGGCCGTCACCGTCCGAATCGGGATTGTTGGGATTCGAGCCGAGTTCGGCTTCGCGGGCATCGCTCAAGCCATCCTTATCGGTGTCCACCTCGGCAGCAGGGGTGGCCGCTTGAGCGACCTGGCTGTGAGCGGGTTGGAGCGCGGCGAGGGCAACGGCGGTAGTAGTGGCAAAGGCATCGGCCCGTTCTTGCGCCGCAAATGTCAGCGTGGGCAGCTCATAGGCGGGCGGCGGGACAGTCCCACAAGCGGCCAGCAGCACCGCCACCAGCAAAAAGACGGATTTACGCAGCATAGGTGTCTCTCAATCTCATGTTAAAAAGCGTTTGTGAAGATGGGCACAAGTATAGCGGGGGGGCGGGACGCTGGCAATTCTGTCTCACGAGGAAGATGTGAGAGGTTTGCGATACAGCCATCTAACCCCTGCAATTAAACCTCCTCTTCGAGCACGCCGGGCTGCACGCGATAATGCAGTTGCATAACGCCATCAGGATAGACGCTGTAATGAACCAGAAAGAGATCGCGGAAGGGGCTGAACGACATCAGCGGCAGGCCGTTGCCGAGCAGCACCGGAACCACCGTCATCACAATCAGGTCGATCAGCCCATAGCGGCTCATCGAGCTTGCCAGTTGTGAGCCGCCCATCAGCCAGATCGGGGCCTCCAGCCGCGCTTTCAGGCCCAGCACCAACTGATTGAGATTGCCGCCGTAGCCATACACCGTCGGCGCGGGCGGCTGCTGAATCGCCTGTGACGTGATGACGAAGCACGGTTTATCGGGATACGGCCACGAGCCAAAGCCGAGGGTTTGACGAAACGAGTTGCCGCCCATCAGGATCGCCCCGACAGAGTTGTAAAAGTCGGCATAGCCATAATCTTCTTCGGGCTTCTGGAAGGGCAGCAACCACGAGACATCCCCCTCCGGCGTGGCGATATAGCCATCGGTACTTACGGCCACATAATAAATGACATCAGCCATGTCTCAGCTCTCTTTTGATGAATGAAAAATTATCCCTCGGTATGCTCGGCACGGCGCACTGCCAGCCGTAAGACAAATGCGGCAAAACCGGCTTGAATCAGCGTCAGGATCAGTGCCACACCGCCGATGAACACGCCATACGGCAGCACCCGCCACACGGCGGACGCCTGTGTGATCTGCATGATGAGCAGGCCCTGATCGCCGCCGATGATCGCCCCCACCAGACCGACCCAGGCCAGCGGCGCAGGCAGAGCCGCACCGCCCAGAAGCGTCAGGCCGAGAAGGGACAGGCTAATCGTGCTCAGGACGCGAGCCATCACCAACGCCATCTGGCTCATGACCGACCAGGGATAATGGGGAATGGCCGTCGTCAGCAGCAGACTGAGCGCCACATCCAGCGCCGCCTGGGTGAATGGCATCATGAAGGCGGCTGTGATCGCTGCCGCCATGAGCAGAATGCCGACGATGGGCGACACGCTGCTGGAGGCCTGTCCCACGAGCATCGTCAGATAATCGCCGTGATGCGATGATATCTCAATCAGGATGGTGGCAACGATGGCAAAACGGGCGGCGAAGGCCAGCGCAAACAGCAGGCGCACGCGATAGAACACAGCCAGCAGCCGCACATGCAGCAGCAGTTCCGCGCCCGTCGTCGTCACGCGCAGATGATCCCAAGTCTGGCGGCGGCGTTCAGCGCTGACGGTGCTGCCGCCGATCAGGAGTAGAATCGCGCTTAAGAGAACCTGCACGCCAATCGTCGGCAGATACAGAATATGCCACAGCGCCTGAGTGCGATTGACGCCAGCGGGCTGCGTGAACAGGCGCGTTGCCATCAGCACGCTCAGGCTGAGGAAGAGGATGACAAACAGCACCTGTCCGGCAGCAGAGGCCAGACGAATGCTGAAGGTGTTGCTCGTCTGCTGCTTTTGCATCTCATAGCGCAGGACAGGCGAATTGGCCTGCGCCCAGGCAGGCACATCTCCCAGGAGGCGTCGTATCATGGAGACCCCGTTCCCATTACATCAATGACGATTGATTCTAACGCTGTGATCGCGTTGTGCCACGCCGATTTAGGAATCTCTTCTGTCTTGCAGTAGCGCAGATAGTGAATGTAGACCTGCGGGATCGCACCGACATATGCCTGCACTGCCGCCGCATATGCGCCCACCTGCAAATGATAGCGCTGGCTGTGCCTGGTGTAATCCGCGCTGTTCGGCCACTCGTTGGGCGGTTGCGGCGGCACATAGCCCGTCTTGTAATCGATGACCACCCATTCGCCTGTGGGCCGCTGAAACAGAATGTCAATCACCCCATGCAGGATGCGCCCATCATGACGGTAGACGAAGGGCAGTTCCATGAACAGGGGCTTCTTGGCCTGTTTTGACGCCTGAATCCACTCATACACATCGCTCTTTTGCTCAAAGCGCACCAGCAGGCTTCTCGCCCGTTTCACAGCATCGTCCAGATCATGCGCCTGCGTGATGCCCTTGTTCCAGGCGTGGCTGGTCAAAATCATGTTCAGATTTTTGGTGCGGCTGGGATAACGCTCGAAGCGCAGCGCTTCATGTACCATATCGCCGACGATGCGCTGCGTCACACGCGGATCATACGGGCGCACAGCGGCCCGCACGACCCCCGGCACATCATACAGCACGGTACGGCGGGCGGCGCGGCGATAATAACGCTGCTTTCGCGCCGATGGCTCATCGCTGACTGTGCCGAACGTCGCCAACTGGGTCGCGGTGAGATGCTCGGCAAAGGTGCGCGGCTCGATCTCAACAGGTGGCAGCAGCGGCGGCGCGACAGGGCGCGTCTGGGCGGCTCGCTCAATCAGATCATCCCATGTGGCTTGCAGCGGCGCGGCGGCAGTGGCGCTGGTCTCCGGGATATCCGCTGGCTTGATGCGGGGATCAGGCAGATAATCGGGATAGGGCGGCGCGAACACCCGAATCGGCTGGTCGGCCCAGAGCCATGTGCTATCGCGGGCGCTTGTGAGTTCGAGCGTGTGCAGCATGGCCCCCAGCCAGCCGTTGGCCTTGAGGCCGTCTTTATCCAACTCTTTGACTTCGCCGCTGATGTAAAAAATGTCGCGGGCGCGGGTGGCCGCCACATACAGCAGGCGCAACTCTTCGGCGGCATCCTTGTCCTGCGAGAAGAGTTGATAGGTGAAGAAATCATGCGGTGGGGCAAATTCGGGCTTGGCGGTCTTGCTGAGGGAGCTGTCTTTAAGGCGGCACAAGAGTTGGCCCGCGCCGCGCTCATCCCAGGTGACGTACAGATGCCCCAGACTTTTGCTCTCGTTGTGCGGCGAGGCATCGGCCAGAAACACCACCGGAAATTCCAGGCCCTTGCTGGCATGGACGGTCATAAGCTTGACGACGCCTTCGGCCTCCATCGCGGCTTCGCCCTCATGGATTTCGCTGGCGGCCTCGGCCAGCCGCGTGAGATGGTGGGTGAAGGCGGCAGGCGACATGTGGGCGAGAGTCTGGGCAGTATCGAGCAGCTTTTCCAGGTTGCGGCGGCGCTGTGCGCCCTGCGGCAGGCTGCTGATGATCGCCAGATAACCCGTCTTGTCGAAGATGGCCCGCAGTAGTTCGGCGCTGGAGGCTCGCCCGCCATAGGCTTGCAGCGTGAGGATGATATCGGCGGCGCGATCAATGCGCGTCTTTTCTGCCTCATTGAGCGGCAGTGTGAGCGTGCCATCCGCCACCCACATGAGTTGCTCCCACAGCGGCGGCGGCGTCCAACTTTGCAGCGCGTCGTCATCCAGCGCACGCAGACGGCGCAGCACAAACAGCGTTTCGTCGCTCAGGCCGAACAGGGGCGAACGCAGCGCGGCGGCCAGCGCCAGACTGTCCTGATTGTTTTGCAGGACGCGCAGCATATTTTGCAGATCATAAATCTCTTGCAGGCCGTAAAAGCCTTTGCCGCTGAACGTCACATACGGGATGCCCGCCCGTTCCAGTGCTTCCTCATACAGCGAGGCCGAATTGAGGGAGCGCATGAGGATGGCGACATCGCCATAATCACAGGGGCGGAGCTGCTTGCTGTCACGATCCTGGATCGGTGTGCCGCGTAATGCCTGGATATGGCGGGCAATCTCCTCGGCCTCCCAGGTGCGCCGTAACTCGGTGCGAATGCCCTGCCAACCTTTGGGGAAGGGCGCAAACTGATCGGGCTTTTTACGCAGCAGCAGCAAACGCATCGCCGGGTCTGTCGGGCGATCTTCACGATGCACGTCCATCGGATGATCGAATTCGACATGATAGGCGTGCGCTTCTGAATGGGGCCACGCAATCAGCATCCTTTGAAACAGCGCATTGAAGACCCCGATCAAGGCCGCATTGGAGCGGAACGAGGTCGCCAGCCGCACATGCTGGCCGTCGTGCGCCTCGATCTGCGCCCTGACATCGGCGAACACGCGCACATCCGCCCCACGAAAGCCGTAGATGCTCTGCTTCACATCGCCCACAATGAAGAGCGTGCCGTTGGTCTGGAGACTGCCGAGCGACCTGACAATGTGCCACTGGGCGGCATTGGTGTCCTGGAATTCATCGACCAGCAGTTGAGCAAATTCGCGGCCCTGATAACGGGCGCGAATAGCGGGGTAATCGGTGAGCAGGCGCACGCTCATCGCTTCCAGGTCATCAAAATCAAGCACGTTGAGACTCTGCTTGTCCTGGGCATAAGCATTCTGGATGGCGCGGATGGCATGATCCCAGGCCGCTGTAAGATGAGCGTGCTGCTCTAACACGTCGGCGGGTTCAGAGGCATATTCAGGCCGCTGCTGCCACGCCGCGATGAGCGCTTCAACCGTTGGGCGCTCAGGCGGCATGGGCGCGGAGAAACACATATGAAGCTGCTCCTCGACCAGCGTCATGCCATAATGCGCCACCAGCAGGCCGATCAGGCTGTCCTGGGCATTGAGCAGCAGCGTGTTATGGATGAGTTCTGAGCGTCGCAGATTTTGCTGCGTGGCATCCAGCACTTCAAATTTGGGATCAACGCCCGCTTCGGCGGCATTCGCCCGAATCAGAGTGGCACACAGCGCATGGATGGTATCAATGCGGGCGCTGTCCATCTGGGCCAGCAGGTCGCCGCAGCGGGCGCTGTCGGGGCCGCCTGCCCGATAGCGCTTTTCGAGTTCATTGCGGATGCGTTCGCGCATCTCCATCGCGGCGGCCCGCGTGAACGTGATAGCAACCACTGCATTGAGGCGCGGCTGACCCTGCATATTGAGAAGGATATTCACAAAGCGCTGCACGAGCACGTAGGTTTTGCCTGCGCCTGCGCCCGCGCTCACCACCAGATTCGTGCCAATCTCACGGATGGCCTGCTCCTGATCGAACGTCATGAGTCGCCCCTCTCCTGTTTAATGCGGGGCCGCTGCGCGATGCGACACAACCCGCCTTTGAAGTCGCAGTAATCACAGGCTTGCCCAATCGGTTTGATCGGGAACTGGGCCTGCTGAACGTGAGCGATGTGATTCTGGGCATGGGCCGCGCCAAACAGCATGACATCTTTGATCTTCTCATCCTCAAAATCGAAAATTTCCGTCTCATTGTTGGCGATGCTCCAGAACAGGCCCGCCCGTACCTGTCCCTGAAATTTCTCTTCCTGCACCAGCGCATTGAGCGCTCTGGCATAGATGAGCATTTGCACGTTGCTCCCGCTCCGCATATCGGCTTTGCTGGGGCGGCGGCTCAGTTTGTAATCCACGATGATGAGTGAATCGGTCTCGGCATCATGGTCGATGCGATCTATGATGCCCGTCACGAGCGTCTCATCATCAAGCAGGCGCACGCGGGTTGTGAAGGGATATTCCAGCGCCACCGGATAGCGCCGCTGGCCGAATTTGTTGACGGGCGATTCGTCAGAGAAATCGCTCCGGATGAAGGTTTCCAGATGGCCCCTATAGTGCTTTTGCTCATTGTGCCATTGGGCGGGTGGGATGAAGCCGTAGGTCTCCGGCGCATCCTCAAACACCTTATGGGCATAGTGCTCAAGCCGTTCAAGCGCGTAACTCATATGCTCCGGCGTGATCGACAGCCCCTGCTCCTTAAACTCGCTGTACACCCGCTCTAGCACAGCATGATACAGCGTGCCGCGTGTTGACATCTCGATTCGCGCTTCGGGTTCGGCCTGAGCTTCCAGCGAGAGCAGATAGTGACCAAAGAACTTATAGCCGCACTCGCCATAATTTTTGAGGCGGTTCGCGCTCCAGCGCCAGCCCTGCGCCTTTTCACGAATATCGGCTACCAGTGCAGGCTGTGTCAGGATGCCATCATATTCTGGTACGGTTGCGCCCAGAATGCGGCCTGTCTCAATCGTGCTGTTATCGCGCATCGCCGCCCACACCTCCGCCAGCGCCGACTGAGGCAGCCATGCCGCCAGCGCGACGACATCGGCATTGAGGGTGTTGGTTTGTACGGCATGGGCCACTGCCAGCAGCACTTCTTCCGATGAAGCGGCTTCATGTGGGGCGATGCCATCATCGGTGCGGATGATGTGCGGCGTGAGGGCGGGGAAGGCGTGCTGCACCAAGCGCCACAGATGACTCGCGGGCCAGGGCTTGCCTTCGCGGGCGGTGGGGCGCGACAGCGTGAGCGAGACATGGGCCTGTGAGACGATTTCATAGAACAGACTGTGATCGGCGGCCCGTTCAAAACGCGGATCAAGCCGCACACCGCGCCGTGACAGGGCCTCGCGTTCCGTATCCAGATACAGCGGGTCTTCGGGGACGGGCGCGGGGAACACGCCCTCCGCCAGACCGGGGATGAGCACATGCTGATGCGGCAGCCCGCGTGCATCCGTCACCGTTGTCACGAGGACGCGGCCTGTTCGCACCGGGGAACGCTGCGGCTCATCGCTGCTTTTGACGGCCTGCATCACATCGGCAAACAGGTGATCCCATTGCACGCTCTCGCGGATGAGGGCGGGGTCAATCGCATACAGCAAATCCTGCGTTTGCAGCAGGCCGCGCAAAATATCCTTGAAGGTATTCAGCGCCTGGATATCGCGGGCGGTCAACCAGGGATCATCCTCGCGGGCCAGCCGATGAATCTGGTAGACGATATGCAGCGAGGGCCGCGCCGCGATGTCGGGTGGTAATCCCGCCTCAGCATTCCAGATATCGCCGTTGAAGTCCTGATCGCCATCTTCTTCCAGGCCATCGCTGCTGCCGATGAGCGTTTCCAGCCACAGTACATACTCGCGCAGCGAGTCTTCCTGCGGCGGTGACACCAGCGCAAAGAACGATTCCAGCGCCTGCGATAGAATGCTGGCCTCATCTTCCGTGAGCATCAGGAGGGTTTTCTCGTCGTCCTCATCCTCCAATTGATCGACATCCTCGGTGGCTTTTTGCACTGCCTCCAGCCAGTTTTGCGCCCCGCTCAAGACCTGGCGCTGAATCGTCACCAGATCGAGCTTGGTGAGCAGCGCGGGCGTCACATCGGGGAGATGGATATAGGGCGAACGCAGCACATCCATCGTCTCACGGCGCGGGAACTGGAGCACACTCAGTTTGAGCGCATCCATCAGCACCGTCACCGCCGGATTGGTGGCGATACTTTTGGTGTAATGCAGCAGCAGCGGAATGTGATACACGCGAGCATAGGCTTCAATATACGGCTGATACGACAGGTCGCGCAGCGCAATGAGAATCTCATCCGGCGGCGTACCATTCAGCAGCAGGGCCTTCACGCGGCGCAGCAGGGCCGATATCTCTGTGGCGAGATCGGGCGCTTCGATCAGAGCGATCTGGGTCGGGGCGTCTTTGACAGGCAGACGCTGCCCGCCCAGGAGTTCACACAGCGCCCGCAAATCCGCATGGCGTGTTTGCGGCTCTGTTTGGATTTCGGTCTGTACGGTGACATGGAAGGCGCTCAACGTCTCGACAAGCCGCTGATAGGTCTGCTCAAAACGGCGGCCCACAGGCGGCGGATGCCCCTGTGAATCCAGCGGCAGGCGTGTGAGCGTGATGAGCGTCTCAATTTGCTGGCCGAGCAGCGCCAGGATATTTGCTTGCACAGGCGTAAATTGATCATAGCCATCGACGATCAGTAGATCGACGGAGGCAAGGCTGTTTGTCCCCTCCTCAATCTGCTGCGCCAACTCGACACACGCCAACCAGCCTTCACCCTCTTGATCGACCAGCGCGTATTTTTGCAGCACCGCCTGATAGTGGGCATAGATGGTGGACAGCTCAATATCTTTTTGCGTCTCAGCGGCATTGGAGAAGACGTGTGGTTCAATGTGATTCTGCTTCAATTCCGCAATGAAATCGGCCAGAATCGATACCAGTCCTGTCGATTCTGCAATGGCATTAAATTGGGGTAATTCGCCCGCCTCATCCAACTCCTGGATGACGTAGCGCAGCAGGCCGCGCCGCCCCACATCTTTGAGCTGGCGCTGCGGTTGCCCGGCGATGTTCAGCAGGCGGCGGTAGAGATCATAAAAATTGAAGAATTCAACGTTAAACAGGGCAGGCTGGCCCTGGAGGAGCTGCACCAGCCGCTGACGAAAGGCGACTTCCTGCCGCCGCGTTGCCAGCAGCACCCAGACTCGCGCAAATGGCTTCTGGCCGGGCGCGAGACGCTGTGCCAACCGATTGAGAGCGGCTTCGGTCTTGCCTGCCCCCACTGCTGCCTGGAGAAGAGTCAGATACCCCACGCCTAAAGGCGGGGGCTTGCAGTTATGGCGGGATTGAAACCCAAAACACACACCGCGTATGGCGGAATGACAGCCGCCCGGCGTCCGATGTTGACCGCCGCGTTCGTATCCGCATGGGCTGTATGCCCACAGGATTGACATTTAAACACACTTTGCGTTGGGCGATTGGAGCGAGAGGTATGACCGCAACTCGAACATTGCTGCGAGGTATAGCGGGCGTCCACAAACATCAGTGGCACGCCAGCAGGTTCAGCCTTGTAGGTCACTTTCTTGCGCAAATCGGCAAAGGCCCAACTGTGCAACTGGTCACGCTGTTTGCGCCGAACCGTTACGCGGGTGCGGATGTGCGTCAGGTCTTCCAACACCAATCCTCGCCCGCTGTCTTTGGCACGCAATACCAGTTTCTTGCTGATGCAATGGTTCACATCGTGGGCGAAACGGCTCTCGCGTCCGCTCATCTTTTTGAGCAGACGTTTGGCCGACTTTGTGCCTTTGGCTTGCAGCTTCTTGCGCAAGCGCCGGTAGCGATGGCGCACATTCAGCAGATGTTTGGCGCTGTAGACCGTGCCTTCACTATCGCAGGCAATGTTTTGGATGCCCAGATCAACGCCGAGGTAATCCTCGATATCAATGGGGGTATCGGCTTCAACATCGCAGGTGGTGTACAAAAACCACTTGCCCTTGCGATACACAAGATCGGTCTCGCCGTGCTGCCCCGCCAGCAATGCTCGGTGGTAGTCGCCACACACAAACGGGATTTTGAGACGGTTCGCAATCGACCAGATCGACACGCGGCTTTTGTCCACGTACCAGCGCAAATTACGGGCGTCATAGGGCACAGACCCATGCGGTTTGAAAGCGCGTTGGCTCCGTTGGTCTTTTTTGTAGCTATCGGCGACCTTGCCGACACAGCGCACGGCGATTTGTGCGCCCAGCGTATAGTGTTGGCGGATGTGGGTATAGACAATCTCTTGCAGCG
>Ga0105044_10015294_pt1 | contig 10369 bp, 5 predicted proteins | sample MAT01_FD_78092 | JGI IMG/M metagenome (GOLD analysis project Ga0105044, IMG submission 78092) | Freshwater microbial communities from Lake Fryxell liftoff mats and glacier meltwater in Antarctica - MAT-01 | ecosystem: Environmental > Aquatic > Freshwater > Ice > Liftoff microbial mat | place...
AATATTTACCGGCTCATTTTTAAGGGTGCCTTTAATCATGCTCATCAATTCTTCCGTTTGTTGTTGCTGCAATTTTAATTTTTCAGTCAGGTCTTCACTGGTCTTTTTTAACCCTTCAATTAAATTTTGTTGGTCTTCAATCATTTGCTGCTGCTCCTGTGCTGCTTTTACAAGAGGCACTACAAAAGTGCTGTATGCAATGCTGTAGTTGTCGTTTTCATTTTCAGGAGCATATACACCATTGAAATTATAGCCCGATTCTTTTGCCGCTTTTTCTACTTCCTGTGCAATAAAACCGCTTTGCCTGGTGTTATTTGCTTTGCTGAAATCTTTATTAAAAAATGATTTCCGGATGCTGTCGGGCATATTTTTAGTAACAAAATTTGTGTATTGCTCACCATCAAAATTATATACAACCGGGCGTAGTTTTTTTATGAATTCAATCCCTTTCACATCTTTTTCTCTTACGTTTTTCTTAAACCGGCCATCGGATGTTACCGTAACTGCCACATTTGCTTCTATCCTCAAAATGGCAGCATCGCCAATTCTTATCCTGTTACTGGCACTAGCGTTGGCATTGGCTCCAATTGCCGTAGCATTTACAAATGCATTACCGCATTCTGCCCCAGCTCCCAGCGCTGTATTGTAATTTCCCGAAATTGTTCCAGACAATGCATTAACACCAATCGCTGTATTTTCAGTACCTGTTGTATTTCTTCGCAAAGCCGACAGACCAACTGCTGTGTTTGAATTCCCGGTAGTATTTCTTCGCATAGCTCCTACTCCTACGGCGGTATTTAAATAGCCGCTTGTGTTATCCCCCAATGCCACTGCGCCCAAACCGGTATTGAAGTAGCCTACGTCGTTGTCTTCAAGAGACCTTTCGCCTATTGCTGTATTTTGATTACCGCTTGTGTTTGTTTGAAGCGCCTGCCAGCCCATACCAGTGTTTCTTTGGCCGGTTGTATTTGATATGCCGGAACGGAATCCATAAAAACTATTGGCAGTTAAATTGCTCCATTCAATCCTTCCCGCCCTTTGATTATTAACCCTGATATTAAAAGGTGTATTATCTGTTGTACCAATAAAATTTACTCCATCCACTGTGCCTGCGTTACCAGTTAACTGCCAGCCTGCGCTGCTGCCGGTTGCAGGTGTTTGCCAGGTGGCAAGCCCGTTTGCATCTGATGTGAGTATTTTACCTGCACCCTGCGTACCATCTGCAATTTTTATATTGCCTGTAATATCCAGCTTTGCGAGTGGAGAAGCTGTACCAATACCGATGTTGGTTCCATTATCAAAGATCTGTGAGTTTCCCAGCGTAATTCCATCTGGTGTAAATTTTGAAACATAGTTGAGCGTACCGCTTCCGCCAATACCTGTAAACGGTGTTTGCCAGGTACCAACCCCTGTTGCATCTGAAGTAAGCACTTTGCCAACACCCGGTGTGCCGCCGGTAACCTGCAAACCACCGGTAATAATGGTTGCAGTATTACCAACCCCTGCAAATATTTTAGCCACCGCATTATTACCCAATTGTATGGCATTGGATTCGGTAGCAACCGACTGCGAACCCAAAGCAGTAGTGTTGCTTAAATTACCAGTTAAAACATCAGCCGCATTACCTACGGCGGTATTGTTGCTGCCGGTTATATTATTGTATAATGATTTCCAGCCCATAGCCATATTATTATTGCCTGTGGTATTAAGATGAAGGGCCCAAAAGCCGTTGGCAGTGTTATTATTGGCGGTTGTACTGTAATAAAGCGCACCGTGCCCGGCTGCTGTATTGGATTCTCCAATGGTATTTGAATAGGAAGCACCGTATCCACTAGCGGTATTATACCGCCCGGTACTGTTATTAAAAAGTGTATGATACCCATTGGCTGTGTTATACCAGCCCGTACTGTTATTAAAAAGCGACCTATACCCATTGGCAGTATTTTGTTCACCTGTGGTATTGCTGAACAAGGCTTGCACGCCTAAAGCTGTATTATAACTGGCCAGATTGTTATAAAGCGAAGCGAACCCATTGGCAGTGTTGAAGCTACCGATTATGTTATTAATAAGAGCATCGGCGCCTGTTGCCACATTAAATTGGCCGGTGGTATTGCTGGCAAGCGCACCCCAACCTAAACCAGTATTATGGCTAAGCTGATTGGCCCGAAGCGCCCCAAGCCCCACGGCTGTATTGAAAAAGCCGGAAACGTTATCACGCATAGCATCAAAACCAATGGCCGTGTTTGATGATGCTGCCGTAGTATTTTTAAGCGCATTTATACCAACAGCGGTATTAAATTGACCCGTGTTATTTTGAAGGGCTCCTATGCCGATACCTACTGAATTAACGCCGCCAATGGGAATACTATTTACATCGTAAGAAGTATTTTGTGCTTTGGTTGTTGCAATATTCAATTGAAGCAAACCAAAAATGAGAACAATAAATTTGTACTTTTTTTTAAACAGCTTTAGCATGATTTAGGGGGTTGAATGGTTATGAAATCTTTTTTCTTTAACTTGTTACAGCAGCAGAAAATAGCGTTCATAAAGATGCGCCTGTTACCCCTTATTCCCTTAATTTTTTTGTGAATAGTTGCAATGAGTTTGTGAACGGTAGATTTTCCGGACGGGATTTATCTGGCTGATATTTTAAACAGGAATTTTTATGGTTACGCCCGTTCCTTCCGCATTACCATTAGAATCATGCAGGTCATTATATACAACAGCAATAGCAGCATCCCGTTCATAGTTAAGTAATTCCAGTCTTTTTTGTGTAGCGCCGGTGGCGAAGGATGTGTAACGGCTCTGGCGCATTTCATTAATTTCTCCACTGCGTTTGCGGCCGATGCCATTATCAGTTATGGTGCAGCTTAAGGTCGATGCTTTGTCTATATCAAAAACAACCGAGAGTATTTTTTCTCCCTGTTTGTGTAATAAACCATGTTTAACCGCATTTTCAACATAGGGTTGAATGAGCATGGAGGGAAGTTTTATATCGGCTGTGTGTACCTCATCTTTAACCTCAATTGCATAATTAAAATGTTCTTCAAACCTCAATGCTTCGAGTTGCAGGTAAAGTTCAAGTATTTTTATTTCATCATCAAGGCCAATTTCCTTTTTGTTACTCATGTCCAGCGTCATACGCATCAAATCGGCAAATTTACCCATGTACATATTTGCCTGCCGCTTATCGTTTGTAAGAATAAACTCCTGGATGCTGTTAAGCGCATTAAACATAAAGTGCGGGTTCATCTGCGCTTTCAGCGAAACCAATTGCGATTGCCGGAGCTCTTCCTGCACTTTGGATTTTTCAAGCGCCTGTTTTAATTTCTGTTGATTTACTTTTAGCCTGTTTTTAAAAAGCCAATATAAAAAAACTGTAACTGTAACAAAAGCCAATGCTAAAAACCACCATTGAAACCACCATGGTTTTTTAATAGTAAAAGTAACCTCGCTTTCATTTTTACTTACAACTCCATCTTCATTTACAACACGGCTTTTAAAAATATAGCTTCCTGGTGAGAGCGAAGAGAACCTTACGGTATTTTCATTGGCAGAAACAGTTATCCACTCTTTTTCTGAAGGCAATAACCGGTACTGATAGGTAAAGCGCCCATCACTTTTTAGTGCAATTCCTTGCAGGTTAAGCGTAATATTTTTTGTGCTGTAGGCAAGTTCTGTTTTTTTATGGGTTGAAAAATCAACATCATCTGCCTTAACACTACTGATCATACTAACCGGGTAAACCAGGTTTTTTGTTTCGATAGATGCCGGAAAAAACTGTAAGCCTCCGGCAGATGCTACATACACAGTATCGTGCAGAATTTCGATGTCAAAAATTTCGCTTGAAACAAGCCCGTCTGTAGTGTTGATTGTTTTTATTTTTCCTGTTGCTACTTGCAGGGCCTGCACGGCTCCGCCGCAAATTATCCAAAGGGTGTTATTTGCAAAACGTATGCGCTTTATTCTGTTAGATAGTAAACTATTTGCAACATTGTAACGAGCTGCAATTTTTTTATTTTTTATTGCGTACACACCTTGTTCAACGGTGGCAACAAACAAGGTTCCGTCCGGTGCTTCATCAAAACCTGTTGCAATTAAAGGTTGCCTGGTTACCGGGTCAATAAACTTTATTGGTTTTTTATCCTGGTAATATATTAATCCATCTACATAGCCTGCCCATAATGTTTTTTCATGCTCCTGGTACCAAACTCCTTTACATCGCTGAAAAGACAGCGTCATTCTTTCTTTTCCAGCCATTTTATACATATACCCCGGCAGGTATGTTGTGTCAAATTCGCTCAACAGTTTTTCTTTTCCTTTTATATTCCCTGCATTATAAACAGCATTTATGCCCGACCCTGAATTAAAAACAACACCTGCTTTTGTAAAATAAAAATCTTTTGCGTTGTTGGAAATTTCATTAAGGTTGTAACCCGCTTTCATAGCAGTGGAATAGATGTACGTTGTTGTTTTGGATATAAAAAGTTCGTTGCTTGAAGTATTATATTCCAGCGCCTGTGCGTCTCTCAGCTCGGGGTTTTTTATGATGTAGCTACTCTTTGCTTTTGTATCAAAGGCAAAAATTTCTCCGTTGGTTGCTGCGCCAAAAATTGTTTCGCTGCCATCTGTTGTTAAATGATTTATTCCTGTGGATTTTAAGCTTAGCTGTTTGTCTGGCACTGTCCAAACATCTTTATTTGTTATTTTAAAAATGCCGTTCTTCAGCGTTGCAATAAAAATGCTTCCTTCTTTATCCTGTTGAATATAGGAAATACCATTACCCTGCAATGAAACATTAAACAAATACCATTGACCTGCCACAGATTTTTTTAACCATAACAATTCGTTGTAGGTGCCGATAAATAAATTCCCGTCATCATCGTAAAAGCAACTGGAAATACTAATATTTAGTTTTTCTAAAACCGCTGTTGCGGGATGCAATAATATTTTGCCCTGTTCATAATAAAATAATGCCGGCTTTTTATTACCTATCGAAAAACGCTGAAAACCCAGTGTTTGCTTATTTTGAAGTGAGTTATAAAAAACGAAATTATTAAGTATTTGGTAATCTTTATTTACAATGGGTACTTCTACCGTTCCCGAACCGGTTATCTTTTTAATTTGCTGCCCGGTGAGCGATGTATATAAAACCGTTCCATCAAAAGTTGTAAATGCAAGTAACTTCATTTCGTTGTTATCAACTATTACCTTTTCGCTGTTGTTGTTAAGGTTATAAGCATATATTTTGTTTTGAAAATTGGTTACATACAAAATGTTATTGTTGTCAACGGTTATTTCTGCAAAATCACTTTTATAGTTTTTCTCCCAGGGTTCAAATAACTGCAGCGAATCGCCGGATGTAAAAAAAATCTGCCCGCTGAAATTTGCACACCAGATACGCCCCTGTTTATCTTCACGCAAACAGGTTACGGCAGGGCCACGGTTTTTTTTGTTAGATAATATTTTAAAAGAATTGCCGTCATATCTCACCAGTCCTGCTTCGCAGCCAATCCAAAGGAAGCCTTTGGTATCCTGTATTATTTCATAAACCTCATTTGTTGGCAGGCCATTACTTACGTCGTAATGTTTATAGGAGGGTGTTTGTGCGAAGCATAATTTGCAGCACAAAATAAAAAAGCAGTTTAATAAAAAGTGTTTTGCTTTTCTCAAGCAGTAGTTTTGAATGATGTTTATTATTGCTATTTTTTTTGCGCCATGGTTAAAATTGTAGCCACACCGTTTACTTCACCTGTTTCATCAATCGTTTCTACCGGCCGTTTTAAAACTACTTTGTCAATATCATACTACACTTAATGCCGATAGCGATCAGAACCCAGGTGTTCTCAAAAACCTGTTTAACGTTCAACAACTTTTACCAAATCTACAAAAAAACAAAAGCCTTGCAACTACACACATTATAATAAGTTAAAATCAGTGTGGATACAAATCTAATTTGAAAAAAATACCCTTATTTTAGATTATCGAAGTTAGGAAAAGCAATAAATAAACCAATGAGGCTGTTTTTTTATTTATACTACTATTTGTTGGCAAACGGGCTGGTGCTGCTGTGTATCAGTTTTTTCAGAATTAAAAAAAACCCTGCTACCAAATATTACTTATTGCAATATCTGGTATTACTTATTCTGGTTACCGAATTGGTTCTTACTGAATATGTGTTTCGCCGGTTTTATTTTTACTGTTATTCCGATTTTCCCGTTCGGTTTTTATTAACGCCGTTTATTTATTTATACGTTTGCACCTATACCAACCCGCAATACAAGCCTTCTAAAAAAATATTGGCCATTTTGTTTTTACCCGCTGTTGCAGAATTGCTTTGCTTTTTGGGTATCAGCATTTATTATACTGCTCATATTCATAGTTTTGAGGAAAGATTAATAATTGCGAACACTTCCTACTATTACATTATCCGTACTTTTTTGGCTTTGCTTTTTAATATTGGCTGTGTGTATTTTGCTTATTCAAAACTGCGGATGTTTTCGTGGAATATTTTTAAAGTGCTCTCTAATTTTAAAAAATTAAATTTTATTTGGCTAAAGGTAATACTGGCCATTTCTGTTTTTTTATGGGTGTACTGGTTAATCATCTTTTTTTGCGAAGTGTTTTTTATGAACCAGGTGCCGGTAATGTACATGTACAATGTGCTGTATTTGTTTATTGCATTGGTGGTTATAATTTTTGGATACTTTGCCGTGTTAAAACCTTATGTGTCCGAAGCTTATATTAAAGCCAGTAAAGAAATTGAATTAAGCAAAGCTGCAAACCAGGATGATGCAACCATTTTTGTTGCGGATACAACTGTACCAAATCCAGAGAATGCCTCTTTACAAAACGAGCCGGTAATTGAAAGTTATCTTTACAAAAATTATTATGAGCTGCTTGAAAAATACATGGAAACAACAACGCGGTTTCAGAATCCTGATATTACCTTGTTGGACATCTCGAAAGAGCTTCAAACAACTTCTTTTAATATTTCTAAAGCCATAAAAATACACTCCGGAAGAGGAAGCTTTTATGAATATATTAATTATTACCGCCTCTCTTATTTTTTAATGCTCCTGGCAAAACCCGAAAGTGAACAGTTTACCATTAATACACTGGCACTTCAATCGGGTTTCAGTTCATCAACAACACTCAATAAATATTGCAAAAAAATAACCGGTGCCACGCCTGCCCGTGCAAAAATTTTATTAGCTGCTGGTAAAACTGTAAATGATTTACTGAGCAACTAATTAAACCAAAATTTTTATACCCTTCCCTTTCCCAAGTTTTTTGCCTGCAACACACTGGTTATCATAGCTGATACGATGCACTTAATTAGATGAACAAGCTTGTTAACTCCCTTGTGTTTTCTTTAACAGTGTATCACCGTTTTAGATGCGATATTTAATTTATCATAGCAGTTGCAATTACTTTGGTATAGTAGCCGTTTGTTAACTAAAAAATTTATTATGAAAAAGCTATCAGTTAATCTGTTTTATTTTTTGATGTTAAATATTTTGATATTGGCTGGTTGTCAAAAAGCCGACCCCGGACCCATTATAATTCCGCCGCCACCACCAACACCCATTCCCGCCGCAACAATTTTAAATTATTCTTATGGAGCAGATGCAAGAATGAAAATGGATATTTATTTGCCGCAGGGCCGTAGTTCAGCCTCTACCAAAACACTTGTACTCATTCATGGAGGTAGTTGGGTTGGTGGCGATAAAAATGACCTGAATATTTTTTTGGATAGTTTTAAAAGGGTATTGCCAAACTGGGCAATTATCAACCTTAATTATCCATTAATAGATATTGCATCGGGGGCAAACAGGTATCCATCGCAAACATTATTTATCCGCAGGGCCATGGATACTGTAAAAAATAATTTACAGGCCTGGGGCATTTCCAATAAGCTGGGCATGTGGGGTGCAAGTGCAGGGGCAAACCTGGCCCTTATGCATAGCTACACTCAAAACAATGATGGGCTTATTAAAGCAGTTGGCAATCTGTTTGGACCAACCGATTTAAGAGATTGCTGGATAAACCCTCCCGGGCCCGATACCAGGGCAATTGTAATTAACTATACCGGGGTTTTAATTCCTAATCTTTTTCAGGCCGATCAATATGACTGGAGTAGCCCGCTGTACACGATGCCAAATAATGCGCCGCCCACTATTTCTTTTCATGGCACTGCCGATGTATTGGTTTCTGTAACACAGGCAAGAAGATTAAGAGATAAACTGAATGTAAAAGGAATCGTTAATCAATATTATGAGTACCCCGGTTTGGGACATGATATTTGGCCAGCCAATATAATGAATGATATGTTTAATAAAATTGGTGCATTTATGATTGCCAATGTGCAATAGAAAAGAAGAAATTCAGAAATTTTATTGTTATAATTTTTTAAAAGAAATTTTATGAAATTTAAAATAATGTTTTTGCTGCCTGCTGTTTTTTTACATGCACAGCTATCGGCACAACAAAAAGGCAAAAAAGAAATGCAGTTTGTATTTACCTTCGGAATTAATAATTATGGCTCCGAAGCTTTAGATTTATCTGCTCTATATAAAACTAAAAATAATTTTACCTATAGTGCCGGGGTTGGCGGTTTTAATACAGATGATTATGGCCCCACTTTTTTTACCGCCTTTTTTAATGTTGGTAAAATATGGGCAATTAAAGACAGCCGGTTTTTTATTAATGCAAAATCCGGCCCTGTGTATAATGACGAATTTGTTTTGAATATTTTTGATTTTAATTTAGATTTTGAAACAGGGGGAGGAAATTCATCCGGCACTCCAAGGCCCCTGCCCCTAAAAAGAAAAGAAATATTTTCCTGTTGGATTGCAAAGTAGTGTTTCGGCAAGTTAACAGGTTGTAAAACATTTTCAGGCAGAGATTGGCATGAATAGCAATTTAAATGCACAAAAAAGTTTTGCGGGGATATTTTTAGGGGTCAAGTTAACCGGAATCAGAATTAAATAAGTAGTAGTTTAAAAACGGCTGTACGCCATATTTACATTCTAAACAACACAACATGTTTATATTAAAAACCTTTTTTAAATTATTGGTTGCGGCAATACTTTTTATTGGCTGCAAAAAACCAGCGCAGAATTATTCGCAAATATATAACGGCAATCATCTGGTAAGCTCAACACCTAAAAGGGTATTAAGTAAAACACAATTGATAAGTCTGTATAGTTCTTATGGAGCAGCTTCTTATATCCGTAACGGAATTAAAACGTATGCCATTACCTATAAAACAAAAGACTATAATGGAATTGAGACGATTGCCTCTGCCGCTGTAATTGTGCCTGATTCTCCAGGGCCGTACCCCTTAATTAATTATAACCACGGCACGTATTTCCCATCAGATGACTGGAGGTTGCCCTCTTATAATAATGATTACAACAGCGATATTAATATCGGTTACATGATGGCATCGGTGGGTTATGTAGTAGTAATGCCCGATTATATTGGTTATGGAAGCACAAAGAATGTAGAACATAATTATTGCGACTATAATAATATTGCTGTAAATGCAATTGATGCCATACGGGCAGCACGGGAATTTTGCAGTAGCAATAGTTTTACTTTAAAAAATAAATTGTTTTTAACCGGTTGGAGCGAAGGAGGCGCTGTGGCCATGGCAACAATGAAAAAAATACAATCAGATTTTTCAGGTGAATTTAATATTACAGCAACAGCACCATTAGCCGGAGCTTATTACGGAAGTTTTTTGGCTAAACAGATTTTACAAATGAATACAGAAAGCCCATACATAAATTCTTATGCCTGGGTAGTAAAAACATATAATAAAACCGGAAGTATTAACAAGGCGTTGAACTATTATTTTAACGAGCCTTATGCTTCAGCAATAAACAATAGTATTGAATCAATCATTCCAAAAAATCCACAGGTTTTATTCAACAATATTTTTAAACAAAATTATTTAAACAATACAGATCCTTTAATTGCTGAATTTGCTAAGCATGATTTGTGGAATTTTAAACCTGCATCTAAAACAATACTCTGCCAGGGACAAAATGATACTTATGTACCGTTAATAAATGCACAAAAAGCATATACCGAAATGAATGCTTTGGGTGCCGATGTATCATTAGTTATTTATCCGGGGAAAGATCATGGCGAATGTATTTGGGATTATTTATCCACTATCTACACAAGCTTTGAGCCCTTAAGGTAATTGTATTATTTACTGATTTTTTTTTGCCAGCATTGTCAAGATAGTTGCCACGCCCGTTTCTTCATCCGTCTCATCAATCATTTCTACCAGCCATTTCACAATGCCTTTGTCAATATCATCGCCACGCTTAAAATCTTCGGAGTTTTCAACAAT